>Ga0070399_1002631_pt1 | contig 16926 bp, 17 predicted proteins | sample BioMet4_FD_61217 | JGI IMG/M metagenome (GOLD analysis project Ga0070399, IMG submission 61217) | Microbial communities from bioreactor (seeded with sewage sludge) at LBNL, California, USA - Biofuel metagenome 4 (version 1) | ecosystem: Engineered > Bioreactor > Anaerobic > Unclassified ... | reverse complement strand
AAAAAAAGGAGGAGAGCTTTCGGAATGGTTGGAGAAAAGGTGCAGAGGATGACGCTTTTGAGTCGAGGTAATGAAACAAAGGAAGAGGTAATGGAAAAGAGTATTGAAGAAGAAGTCGCCCCATATGACAAAGCATTCAAGCAGGGGCTATTGGAGTTTCAGAAATGCTACCAAACCGTGTTCGGAACAGATGATGCAATCGGAAACAGTGAGGATTATAAACGTTCCTTGAGAAAAAAGATGGAGTTGATCAATGAGCTGAACCGGAAGTTCAAACGGGAGAGAAGGGAGATGGAGAAGAAGATGGTCAGGGATGGGCTGGTAGACCCTTCCTTCTTGACGGATGTTACCGACCGCCAATAAGGCATCGGAAAGGAGGCATGCAGATGGACTGTGGCGACTATGAAGGTGAGGCGTACGACGATGCCTATCGTTCTTTGGTTGAGGAAGGAGTGTGGGAACACGAGGAGACTACCGATGAGGTAGTTGCTAAAGTTTTGGCGAGGGACGCATGGTATGAGGACTATCGCGTTCTTGGCTGGTTGATGTGAGTACGTGTTTGGTCAAGCAGAACCAAGCACGATCCTTGACAAGCTCGGCTCACACCTCATCCACACAAAAAGCATCGTGTTGAAGCCGGAGCTCGTCAGGAAGCAAAGACAGGGAAGCTGATGATGCCGAACCTGTCTGCGGTCTGCCAATCTTCCAAGTCTTCCCTTTGACCCGTCATCACTATTCAAGGAGATAACGAGTCTTCCTCACTTGCCCTTCCGTGGTTTTGTCCATTCCTCGTCCCTCATGCTCCTTACGCAGAGGGTTCGGAAAGTGTCCTTTTTCCCACGGCAGATCATAAGTCACAGAGAATCTTATAGCCATGACGCTAACTGGAGTACTTCCTTCGGAGAGGGATCATTACCTTTCTTGCTTGCTAATTCGATGCGCTCCAGAAGAGAACTAACATCTTTATTCTCCCTTACACACTGGACGAATCCGATGAACTTGATTTCTTCAGCTTCCTTGTGGCTTTTCCTGGCCCTGTCCATAAGACGCATACAGGTTTCCGATGGCATCTCATCTCTCAACCTCTCCCAGAATCTCATGACAGTTTTCTTATCATCCTCATTGAATTTGAACGGCCACTCTGATGAATTACAGAACCTTTGCTTGTCGGTTACATGATCCGGCCATAAGCCAAACGGATCAGAATTCAAGAACTCTTGAAACTCATCAATTTCTTTGATTTCTCCAGGAAATATCACTTGAGAGATCACCGTTTCGATACTTTCCGCAAGGTCTGCAAACATCCCCTGAAGATGGTCATTCATTTCTTCCACAGAGTAATAGATATCATCGTCGCAATCTTCCATATTCTGACCAATATGAGTCGAGATTGTTATGGCAATATCGCTCTCTAAATCATCGGGCCGATGGTCTTCTCTATGCTCGGCAAAACTGGAGGTAGAGGGACTCGATTCAAGATCCTCAGTGTCTGCCACCATTTCTTCGTTACAAGTTGCAACATCCACATTGATATTTCCGGATGAGAATACAGTAGTCTCGAACACATTTGCATCGTAAGTAACTCTGCTGGCTTCCTCAGCATCGCTCTTAAGAAGGTTTAGGAATGACTTGAGTTCTTTCTCTGCAAGAACTTTCGCTTCACTGAGTTTGCCTGGAAAATCATTACAATTCTCTGTGGTACCTATGGGATCGAAAGAGGAGGATGTATTGACAAAAATGCCCATCTCATCTTCGGGGTCAATAAATACGGTCACTGCGTAGTCTGAGAAGCAGATTTTAATAAACCAGCATTTCTCGTCTTGCGATGACGCACAATCCAGATAATCCTCTTGCCACAGCAACTGAGTTTCCTTCCAATTCTTTTTGTGTCGTGATTCTTTCATGTCTCGGCTTCCTGCTTCCAGTATAGACCACAATCAGATTTTGAAAACAAAATGATAATCACTATTCAAACACCTTACTATTGAACTACTTCACTAAAAAAACCAAAGGAGTTCATGGTTTTTTTGATAGAAAGCCCTAGAAAAGGGACTAGGTTGTCACGCAGAAGGAATTCTTACAGATGAAAAATCAGTTATTATCGAGGCCAAATAATAGGGAATTTAAAAGATAAAACCGAGATGCAGGTTCTTGAAAGGCTGAATGAAACGATGGCCTTCAAGTTGAACTAACTCATAGAAACAAAGTACTGAGTATTGTAGAAAGACATCAATGCACAGCATGGGGAGATCACCGATGGGAAAGGTAGTCGTCGATATGATGGACCTTCAGGATGAAGTAACCCGAGACATGGAGGCGATGTTTGGTCTTCTGAGAAAGATCGCGATGGCGATTCATTCTGTCAATATCTTCTTCCCGTCATACGAGAGCAGAGTAAGGTTGCCGATTTTGCCGCCAAGGGTCAGACCACTCCCGGTTGGTCATGGTAGAACTTTGTAGCTTGAGCGTTGTGTTTCTCATTCCAATCGTCAAACCGCCATGATGCAACCTGTTCGGCCTATTCAAACGGTACTCCAGATGGCAGTATGTCCTCGTATTGTCGGTGGCGATTCCTCTGTGAAGTTGGTTTGTAGACAGTCCACCCAACTCGTTGCCGTCTTCCCATTTCTTCTTGTCTCCCACCATCATTGAGTAGAACGACTTATTAGGATAGACATCTCAGGACAGCACGATGCCGTCCTGATACGACCAGACAACACGAACAGCTTGTCTTTCTCATAGTTTGCGGTACTGTCAGCTATCCTCAGGTATTCAGCGAGGGAGGAGAAACTCTGGTAATGCGAAGAAGGACTGGCTAGCTACGAAAGCAAAAGCTGGGTTTCAAAATGTCGAAAAGATATCGATCTTCGAAATGGTGAAAGTCAGTGTTTCAAGCAGCCTATCGGGACTACCAGCACGCCGTCTTGTCGGCGATATGCCAGTTCTGTTCCGGTCAGTATCATCAAAAACGATGGCTCCTTCATCTTAGCTGTGTTAACCTTGTCGCGTAATTTCAAAAGATGCACGGCGGCTTCTTCGATTTCTTTCAAGCCGAGCTTCATTTCAATAGCCGCCCAGCGACCGTCATTCAACGCAACAACGGCGTCAGCCTCCAGCCCGCTACTGTCATGGTAATGGAAGACTTCTCCGTCAATCGCATCCGCATAAACGCGCAAATCACGGTCGCATAGGGATTCAAACAAGAATCCGAAGTATTCAAAATCGTCAAGCAGTCTTTCCGGAGTCAGACGCATCACGGCGGTGGCAATGGAAGGATCGACAAACTGACGCTTCGGAGAAGTGCGAATCGCCGTTTTAGATCGTAGTGCAGGATTCCACGCCGGAAGGTTCTCCGTGACAAAGATTCGGTCAAGAGCATTCAGGTATTGACTGATGGTTTTCTCAGATAAGCTGTCTTCTTCATTGCCCATTGCAATATCGTTCCGTAGAGTTCTCATTGTCGATAAGGTGGAGATATTTCTCGCAAGTGACCGTAATAAAGCACGTACACGGGCAGGGTTTTTCTCTATGCCATCTACTCGCGAAACATCCTGATTGATGATTGCTTCCACATAATCGACAGCATGGCGAAAAGCGACTTTTGAGCTGGCTCTGACAGAAGCAGGCCAGCCTCCGCGAACAATGGAAAACGCAAGATGTTCAATCGATAGCTCGGACAGTGCGTCAATATCCGTCTCTCCTTCAAAGAGAGCTTTCAGAGATACGGAACCATTGGATTCCATCGATTCAAACAAGCTCATGGGTCGCATTCGTAATCGGGATATTCTTCCGGTGCCTGAATGCTGAACAGCGTTGTCAATAGGTACTGCGGAGCCGGTCAGTATGAATTGCCCTGGTTCGCCGCGCATATCTACAGCATGACGTACCGCATCCCACAAAACGGGTGCAGTCTGCCATTCGTCTAAAAGCCTTGGTGTGTCGCCACCGAGGAGAAGCGATGGCTTTGTATCCGCTGCTTTCAAGTAAGAAACCCTCTTGTCCGGGTCTTGCATAAATAAAAAACTCTTTGACGCCTCCATTGCCGTGCGAGTTTTGCCACACCATTTAGGACCCTCAACGAGAACTGCACCGCTGGATGCGAGACGATCGTGAAGGAGAGTGTCTGCGATTCGAGTGATATATTTTTGTTCCATGATTGTGTCTCCTTGATACGCAACTCTATTGTACTACTGACTTCCGAAAAAAGCGACATTTTACTTCCGATAATATTATCATTTTACTTCCGATAATATAGCGTTATCGCTTCCGAAAAGTACTTGTCAAACGGTTGTGGTGTCAACGTATTTCTCAGGAGATTTTTGAGAGGAGCAAATTGCACAAAACTCATTTCCGTATGGTTGAACTATCTGGCGTTTTCAAGAATAGAGCACCTGTATTGAACTATACGGCGTAAAGTAAAGTCAAGACATGCGGGTATTAACTTAAATACATATATTGTATATAAATAATAATTGCCGGTTTGTTTGGTTTCCGCCGTATGGTTTGCCACTAAACCGCACAAGCTAACTCGTTTTTCCATAAAGTATTAAACACGCTAAACCCCATATGGTTGCTCGGAGGTTGCCTAACCTGAAATCACTGAAGAATACGGAAGAATCATATGAGGATTGGTACGACATCCCATCCCGTCAATGAAATTGCCCAACGCAGAATCGGTCAGTGGATGGGCGAACCTGTTGAGGGTGTCTTATGAATCCTTATTGAAGTCTTTGAACGCTAATGCCCCCTCCATCGTTCCAATGCATACGATGTATTTCTGGTTAATCAACAGAGAAGTTGTGAACGTTCCGCTCTTAAGCAGTCCAGACGAACCGGTACCTGATATAGAGACTGCCAGAATGTTCTTGAAGCTTGTTTCTCAACAAAAAGAAGCATCAGAAACTGATAATTCAACGACATTGCTTTTTTGAAAGGAGATGTGTATGGATGTGTTCTGTCTGTCCTGCAGCTTAGGTTTCACGGGTATCGTTGCGGGATCATCTTTACCATCGGATATCCGCATGTTAGCAACACTGTTCTTCTCCGTTGTTGCAACCATTATTTGCATGACCAAGAGGAAATGAAAAGTGCCAAGCATCATGGTTCAAACATTGAATGGCCGCCAATGCTTCTACTGCATACACCAGGCGGAATGTGGGGACATTTCCCTCAAGCGATTTTGCTTATGTGGCAGGTTCGAGTTTGATACCTCATCTGTCATAAGGATAGAGGACAAGACGCTGACAAATGCTCAGCTTAATTGTTGAACAATACAAGTCTTCATAACCTCATATTCAATGTGCTTTTGACCGGCAGAATTGCCGGAAAACGAGTATTTCAAACATGAAAAAAACACGAAATAACACACTTAGGCACGGTAAAACACGGTTAGAAATTATCAAAATTAACAGGAACGAGTAACAAAACTCCGGAATTTTTCACAAAATTTTTTGGATTGTACACCAGAATTCTTTGTAAATGATGACCTAAGCTATTAGCGAACGTAATAAGTCAAACGAAAACTTTATGCCCCTAATAGAAAACTTTATTCTCTAATCGAAAACGTTATCAGAGACAAATGTGGCCAAGGTGTATTTAGGAAAAATGTGAAAATCCTAGCGCTTTGGCCATTTTTCTGCTTTTTGAAGATTCCTTGGTTTTCTTAATTCTTTACAGATAAAAAATAACCAGCGTTGGTGGCTGGTTATCTTTGTATTAGTTGTTTGTACTGTAGTATGGGCTACTTCTGCGTTTAATACCGGACAGACTTTTGCTGTTTTGTTGGAGAACCGTACGGCGAAAGTCAAACAAAACGGCAATTCTATAATTATATATATTATATGTAATTATTAAGATTAACACACTTCTCACTTTTCCGTAACGCCGTATGGTACCAAATTGCCAGTAAGTATTTTTGTAAACGCCATATAGTATCAACAGAATCAAAAACCAATCAAAACTATTCCTCTAATGAAATTAGCGAAGTTGTCCTCTCTTGAAAATCCTACGCCAGATAGTTCAACCGTACGGCAAAAGGATTGAACCATACGGCATTTTGTTTTTGTACGTTTTCCTCCTCATAAAGTCATTCTGGAAATACTGGCTCATAGCCTATATAAAATGAAAGCGCCCTCTGTCAAAAGGACGCCCCGATACTCATGAAAACAAAAAATGGATGCGGTTCTACCAATATTCCTTTGGTGGAATTTTCGGGTCTCTTTTCTTCTTTCTGCCAAATCGCGCCAAAATATAGCACTCGTGGCTGCAGTACTTTCGGTGGTGATTACCCCATGTTGTGAACTGCTTACCACAATAAGCACAATTCAGAGTCTTAAGACTTCCAGCTCTGGGCACCCCTTCCTCCGAATGCTCATTCCACCATGCCTTTCTGCATTCATCAGAACAATAAAGCCTTTTTCGTCCGAGCGAATACGGGATGGTCTGACCGCAGTAACGGCATTTGCTCCCATGCTTATCATCATCAAAATTGGTTTTGATCTCAATTTCCTCTGATGGTTGTTTCACGACCGTGGGTTCTTGGGAAGAAAGAAAGGCCTCGACAATGCCAGGCTTTGGAAGACTGTCATCAATATCATTCTCACTTTGCTCATCCGGCTTCACAGAAATAGGCATTGGCTTGGTTCCTTTTTGAGTCAAAAGCAACGCAGGCACCATTGTGCCTTTTGCACGATTATAATCGCCTCTGTAGCCAGACTTGACAGTAATAACACATTTGACTGCAAACCCGAACTTCTGGAATTCCAGAAGAACAAGGCCCAAGTTGTCATAGAAGCCCGAGATGGTAAATACATCAATCTCCATTTGAATAAGGGTTCCGGCAATTGTTGGAACATCCTGCTCAATGATGACATCGCAGAAGTCCAGCAGAGTGTTCTTCTCCCTCATGGTTCGGCGATAGGCGTCGGAGATGGTCTGGATGCTGCTCTCCAGTCTTGGCATGTTCTCAAATAACTCAATCTTTTTCATCAGGCTTCCTTTGATAGACACTTCTTTGGTTTTGTGCATCTATCACTCTTGTTCGGCTGAAATGCAAGCTAATTCTTCCTATGAAGATTGGTTTTCTCCTTATAACAAGCAAATGGCCTCCAGTCCTGTCCTGTGGCTGGAAGCCATTCGTCGCTTGTGTTGAATGTGTCAGGAAAGAAGCCCTCCTGAAATGACCGTTCCGTCCTTGAACACAACGTTTATCCTGGTCCTTGAGTAGACCACGATGTAATCCACCAAGATCAGGAACTGGTCACCGCTGAACCTTTTGACCGGGCTCTGCTTGGAGAGCTTACTGAGGAATGCGGTGATGGACGCCTTTCGCAGTTTCTTGTTGCTGATGGCTTCCGACAGTTTATAACCCTCATCCTGGTTCTCATTGAGGCGCTTGACCAAGGCTTTGTAGTCAGCCATCTCCTGAGAATCCGCAGAAGAGACCGGACCGGAAAGGTCCTGCTCCATTCTGGCGACTATCTGCACCCTCTCATCGTCCAATTCCGCCTTTTTTCTTTCAAGCTCACTGGTGTCCAGGACTTTCAGAATTGTGTCCTCCACTTTCTTTTTGACCTCATCAGCATTTTCGATAAGCTCGTTGACAGCCTTGATGTAGACTTCCTCGAGCTCAGTCTCAAGGAGATGGGGCGTGGTGCATTTCCTGTCATTGTTGAACTTGTTGAGGCATTGCCAGACGGTCCTACGGTACTTGTCGTTGGAATGCCAAACCTTGGGACCATAGATGGAGCCGCAATCCGCGCATTTCACTCTCCCTGAGAAAGGGCTGGTGCATCCATGAGGCACCCTCTGACCAAGCTTCGAGAGCCTGACCTGCGCCGCCTCGAACTGCTCGCGCGGGATGATGGCCGGATGGTTGTTCTCGACCAGGTACATGGGGACCTCGCCATGATTCACCTTGGTCTTCTTCGTCAGGAAGTCGACCGTATAGGTCTTCTGGAGAATGGCGTTGCCCTCGTACTTCTCGTTTTTCAATATCCCAACAATGGTCCCGTCTCTCCAGACGTCCTTTCCTGTCACGGTCTTTATGCCTTGCCTTGTGAGTTCGGATGCTATGAAGAGCGGCGCCTTGCCCATGAGAAACTCGGAGAAGATGAAGCGGACAATCTTGGCCTGCTCCTCGTTGATGACAAGCTCGCCATCCGGCCCCTTGTCATAGCCAAGGAAATTCTTATAGCCGACGATCACCTTGCCGCTGGCCAGGCGCTTGCGGATGCCCCAGGTCACATTCTCCGAGATGCTCCTGGACTCCTCCTGGGCCAAGGAGCTCATGATTGTAAGCAATACCTCCCCTTTCCCGTCGAATGTCCAGATGTTTTCCTTTTCGAAGAAAACCTCCACCCCTTTCTCCTTGAGCTTTCTGATGGCCACAAGGCTGTCCACGGTGTTGCGGGCGAAACGGCTGACCGACTTTGTGAGGATCAGGTCGATCTTCCCATCAAGGGCATCGTCTATCATGCTCTTGAATCCCTCACGATGGGAGGTGCTTGTTCCCGATATGCCCTCGTCGGTGTAGACCTTGACGAACTCCCACTCCTCCTTGCTCTTGATGAACTCGGTGTAGTATTTCACCTGGGCCTCATAACTGGAGGCCTGCTCGACGGAGTCAGTCGAGACCCTTGCGTAAGCCGCAGTCCTTCTCCTTGACACCTGCTCGCCGAGCGGGGCCTCGGTGAACCGGGCCAATGTCGCCGGTATCGTTATCACCGTCTTGGTTCTAGCCATGAATCCTTCTCCTCTCATAAACCGCATTCCTTGATGCGTCCTTCCAGGTCCTGCGCTCCTCGCCTCCATCTGACAAAAGGAAAAGGAGCTCATGCTCGTAGACCTGGATTTCCTTTATCCGTTCCTTCACAAGCCTCTCATCCACCCCGTCCTTCAAGCCGAGGACATCCGCCGTCAGTTCCAGCAGGACCTTCTCCGGAAGATTGCATGCGGGGCATTCGTGCGCCGACTTGTCGAGCTTTGTGCTGCAGATCCAGCTGTAGTAGCTGGAACCTGTCGCGGAATGCTTGTGGGTCCTTCGCCTATAGCTCTTTCCGCAAAGCGGGCATTTCAACAAGGATGTGAAGCACGAGAAGGAAATCCCCTGGTTGGCCCTGAAACCGACGGCCTTTCTCCTTTCAATCTCCTTCTGAACTTCATCGAAAGTCTCCTGATCGATGATGACGGGATGGCTTCCCTCGGCGATGTAGCGGTCAAGCTCACCGTGGTTTTTCACCGACTTATGGCTCAGATGGTCGACCTTGAATGTCTTCTGAAGGATGGCGCTTCCTGTGTACTTCTCCTGCCTGAGCATCGCCCAGACAGACTGGTAAAGGAAAGGACCGCCCTTGATGGGCTTCACGCCCTTTCGGTTGAGCATGTCGGCGATCTGGTCGGGGGACCTTCCATCCAGATAGCTCTGGAAGACGAAGCGTACGGCTTCCGCCTCCTCGGGAATGACATTGAACTCCTTCCCGTTCCAGCGATAGCCGAACAACGGCTGGTACTGGTTGATACGCCCTTCCTTGAACTTCTTCCTGATGGCCCACGTCACGTTCTCGGAAATCGACCGGCTCTCCTCCTGGGCGAAGGCGGCAAGCAATGAGAGCATCAGCTCGCCGTCCTCGGAGATGGTGTCTATCCCTTCCCTCTCGAACCTGACCGGTATGCCCTTCTCTCTGAGATGCCTGACCGTGGAGATCAAAAGCACCGTGTTGCGTGCGAAACGGCTGATGGACTTGGTCAAAATCATGTCGACCTTGCCGGACTCGCAGTCATCAAGGAGCCTCTGGAAACCCGGGCGGTTTGACCTGGTTCCCGTGAAGCCGCCGTCGGCATAAACCCCGACGTACTCCCACCCCGGAGTGCCCTTGATGAGCTTGGAGTAATGATCCACCTGGGTCGAGAGGGAATGCATGTTCAGCTCTTCGTCAATGGAGACGCGGCAGTAAGCCGCGACCCGTTTCCTTCTTGGAATCGGCATGTCCAGATTGGCTATTCTCTTGATTATCTTCATGCTTTATACATCCCTCCATGTGAAACTTAAGTCAAGTTGATGCTTGGAGTTAGCTCTCTTATCAACGGTTTTTCCGAAGCCGAAAGGGACTCCTCCATCGTCACCATCTCGCCCTCTGTGATGAGCTTGTTTTCCAGTAGTTCACGGGCGTAGGACATGGCAAGGCAATAGGAGACCTGGGTATTGAAACAAGCCTTCTCCATCATCGCTTCTCCCCGAATCTGGACTTGATGTAGCATGCATGGGAGCAGTAGACCCGATTGTGCTGGCCCCATGTGGTGAAGACCTTCCCGCAGCATTTGCAGGTGATGGTGTGTATGGCTTCCTCCCTGGGTTTGCTGGATTCTGGATGAGCTTTCCACCAGGACCTCCTGCATTCCTCCGAGCAGTAAAGCCTCCTCCGCCCCACCTTGCTCACAATCGGCTTGCCGCAAAAACGACAATGCTGGGTGTCTCCATCCACCGGCTGTATGAAACTTTTCTGTCCAGCAAGGTCGTGGGTCTTGCAGTAATACCTCACGTTTTCCTTGGTCAGTCCGGTCCTAACGGCTATCTCGCCGTAGCCGAGTCCACCCTCACGAAGCTTGGCTATCTGTTCTTTCTGATTGTCTGTCATTGGCATGTTCCTCTAATAGTCCCAGGACAGCCGCAGACAAAATGGCCGGAAAAAAGTGAAAAATATGGGGGCCTGTTGCCAGATCCCCCGGAAGTCTATCTCCAATCCTTCATCTGCTCATAAAGCAAAGAGTAGAGATTCTTCTTATACTCTTTGAACCATGAAAGAGCCTTTATCCCAATAACGGACATGATCTCCTCTGCGGTCTTCTTGTCCATGAGCATACGAATTGTCTTCTGCCCGCGTTCATCGAGGGATGAGATGGCCTTGAGAAGGTCCTGAAGCATCTCTGCCAGCAAGACCGTTTCTTCGACATTTTCACTTCCTTCAACTTCATACTCATTCTCATCAAATAGTGCATCAAGGGAGACAGGATTGCCTGTAGGACCATCTCCATGCAAAAAGACAGGACAGTTCTCGCAATTCTTATTACAACGGAATCCCTTACCATCACGGCATCTGAACTCACGTCTTCTCCGCTTTTCCTCCGCTCTTTCCTCGTCCCAGTAGGCATGATAAACAGCCTCACTGACTTCAATCTTATTTCCATCTCCCGTGGGAAGATAGAACCGGTTGCATCCCTTATTGACTTCTTTTGTCATTCGCTTGGCCCTCCATTGGCCGATTGGCCAAAGTGGAGATGCCTCGGATGCACAAAGAAATAGGGTGCACAATCCAATGGCGGTTCTCCGCTTTGGTGTGCAACCCTCCTTTCCGAAAGTCAGATTGCTGGTGAGAAATGATTCACAGTGTCGGACATTGCTGCAGCAATGCGCTGTGACTGGTTTTGTGGATTACTAAGTGTTTTTCTCTACTTCATTGGTGCCTGCCCTCCATTCCTAAAGCATTACCGAAGAGCAGAAAGATGAAATTTGATATCTCAAAATTTTCTTTTGTATTCGGTAAATTGTGTTATAATGATTCAAAACAAGATTGTTGCTTTAAATCTGATTCCAAGTGTATAAAAGTGGGTCCATGAAGTCGTTAGTGGAGTTTTAGTGAGGTTTTATGATGAAATTAGGATTTTTTAGGGTTTACAGATGATTCTTTGCTTCTCCACATTTGCCAAAGAGTATGAAGACTCAATGCAAGGGGACAACTCCGATTTTGAAGTTGGAACTCTGTTATTAGGCTGGGTCACTGATCACGAAGAAGTCGTTGATAGAAAGGGCCAACCAATTGATATAACAGCCCCAATGATAAGCGACCTTTTTTCTAGGAAGACTGAAATACACAAAGCCATCCGTACTTATTGTTCCAAGCAAGGAATATGGAAAGAAGCAGTAGAGTTTTGCAAGAAAGACCTTCTTGGCTCTGTCATTCCAACGCTATTCCATGATTTTTTCTTCGAAGTAGGAAACCTAATCAAGAATGACAAAACCATAGCGCCAGAAAAAAAGAAAGAACTTCTTGATTATAATAACAAAGGGCAAAAGGCGGAGTTCGTTGCTGCAGTCCTTCTTTACGTCCTGACTAAAAACAACAATCGGATATCGGGGTCTTCAACAAAGAGTGAAGATGTACCCCTTTTGAATATGTTCAATTTTTGCTGCCCGATATGCCACAAACCCCTTATACAAACGATAAGGGATATGGCCATCTCTGATTATCAAATAGTTAAAATTTTCCCGGATGATGTCGTTTTCAATACAGTATCTAAACCTGAACATATGGAAGAAAGTGAAAACTTAATCCCTCTTTGTTCTCAACATGCAGAAGAATACACCGACTCACCAACAGAACAGGTATGTAATGTTCTCTTTACTGCAAGAAAAAAAGCCGAACTTGGAATTTTGGCGGCAGAACAGGTAAATAAGGCAACGTTGGAGAAAGAAATTAGGATCCTTCTTGAAAGGATTAAAAACATGGCCTGTGAAGAAGATTTAGTAGAACTTTCAATGAAAGCCATGAAAATTGAAGACAAGATTCCAAGTAATGAATATCTTCTTCGAATGGATGAGACTGCCAGGGTTGTTAAGTTTTACAATTATGTGAACACTCAGTTTTCTTTATTGGAACGAGATATAGGTGAAGAGACATTGGATTTTGACCAAATTGCATCTGAGGTCAGGGTGGCATATAAAAAACTTACCAAGAAAGGTCTTGGCTATGAAGATATTGTAAAGCAATTGACAAAATGGGTTTTAATACAGGCCCAATTAGGGAATGACTATCAAAGAGCAGCCGAGATAGTCATCGCCTTTTTCATTCAGAATTGTGAGGTATTTGATGCGCTTTCCAAGTAAAGTAACTCCTTATGAGAATAGTATCATCTCAAAGTTTCCCTTGTTTTTATCAGAGATTAGTAGTGAGAGAATAACTCCTGCCAATTTATTCAAGAAGACTGTCAATAAAGTATCGGACATAAGCGAGTTTATTGATGTTTTAGATTGCCTCTTCGTCTTGGGGAAAGTGGCTCTGGATGATGAAAAAGGAGAACTGTTTTATGTTGGTTGAAGTTTTATGTGATCAGTTTATCAGCAATGGGAAGCAACGTGGGAAAATTGAATTTCATCCAGGATTGAATACTGTGCTTGGCGATGATCCCGGCTCAAACTCAATAGGAAAGACTTCATTCCTCATGGTCTTAGATTTCGTTTTTGGCGGAGATGATTATATTGTTAAAAGTGCAGATTTACAAAAAGAGATTGGCTCCCATACTGTTAAGTTCGGTTTTGTGTTTGGTAATGAGAAGTTTTTCTTTTCCCGCTCAACCGATACTTTCAAAGAAGTCACACCATGCGATGAAAACTATTCACCCATAAGAGATTCTATTTCTGACAAACAATACTGCGATTTTCTACGGGAAAAATATGGATTAAGCCTTGAGGGTCTCTCTTTCAGAAACGCTGTGAGCAGATTCATCAGAGTGTATGGAAGAGAAACATTAAACGAAAAGAAGCCGCTACGAACGGCAGAGAAAGAAACTGAGAGTGACTCAATATCGAGCCTTCTTCGGCTTTGTGATCTATACAGTACAATTAAGGCACAGCAAGATATGGCTGATGAAGCCAAAGACAAAAGAGAAACTTTTTCAAAAGCAAAAAAATATTCATTCATTAAAATAAGCAACGAAAAAGATTTAATAAACAATACTCACGAAATCGAAGCACTCCAAGCCTCTGTCAACAAACTCATTTCGGAGACATCAAGCGGCTTTAAAGATTTAGATTCTGAAAAGAAAAAAGCAATGAGTGAACTACAAGAACATTTAGCAAAGTGTAATGATCAAGAAGCCGCATTACAGTCACAACTGACATATATAAACTCCGGGAAAAAATACGGTGGAAAAAGCAGGATTCAAAAAAGCGTTCGGAGCCTACAAAGTTTTTTCCCCGACATCAATATCAATAAGATAGAGCAGATAGAGGAATTTCACTCTCAACTCTCTGGAATACTTAAACAGGAATTTCTGGACGCGGAGAGAAAAGTAAAAACTGCTTTAGAATATGTAGGGGCTGAAAAGAAACAGATAGAAGAGGCTATGTCCGAAATTGCCAAAGAAACAGATTTAACAAAAACAGTTTTTTCGCAATATGCCGCAATTGATAAGAAGATTCATGATCTAACACTGGCTAATGACAACTACAGAAAGCTAAAAGAATTGAAAGACATCGAAGAGTCATATAAAACTGCATTGAGTGAATTATTTCTCAATAGTATTACTGATATGGAACTTTCCATTAATAAGAAAATGCAAAGTATAAATGACTGTATTTATAATGGAGAGAGAACTTCTCCTTTCCTGCATTTTTCAAGTCCCAAAGCATACAGTTTTTTTACACCACATGATTCAGGAACAGGCTCTCAATATAAAGGGCTTATCGTTTTTGATCTTGCCATGCTTGAATTAACTCGATTGCCTTTTATCATCCATGACTCAATCCTGCTGAAACAGATTGCTGACAAACCAATTGAAAAGATTCTTGAACAGTATGAAAGCTCGTCCAAGCAGGTGTTCATTGCATTCGATAAAGTATCATCCTACTCCAGCCGTACACAAGAACTTTTGAACAAGACCTGTATCTTAAGGCTCTCTCCCGAGGGTAACGAACTCTACGGACGGCCATGGAATAAAATTGAAAAAGGAGAGCTTCACGATGACATTCAGTTATAACAAGCTCTGGAAACTCCTCATCGATAAAGGAATGAATAAAAAAGAACTTCGAGAGAAGAGCGGCGTAAGCACGACTTCCATGGCAAAGCTTGGAAAGGGAGAAAATATCACAACCGATGTTCTTCTTAAGATTTGCGGATGCCTGGACTGCGATATTTCCGAGATCATGGAAGTCGTGCCTGATGAACCCCATGAGTAGATAACATCAGACCTTTTTATAGTACCTCAAATTATGTAGTATTAAGATCAAGCTGAATATCTACGAGAAAAATGAAACAGTAGTCATGAAAGGTAAAGATAAAAATGGACAATCAATTACAAAGCACAATTGTAAGTTTTATATGGGGAATTGCGGACGATTGTCTGCGCGATGTTTATGTCCGCGGCAAATACCGCGATGTTATTCTTCCAATGACGGTCATCCGCCGATTGGACGCTATGCTGGAGGACACAAAGGCAGCCGTCCTTGAAATGAAGAAAAAGTTAGATGCGGCAGGTATCACAAACCAGTGGCCCGCGCTCTGCAACGTGTCAGGACAGGCGTTCTGCAACGCTTCTCCGTTCCTTCTGAGAGACCTCACCAGCCGTGCGAAGAAGCAGACGCTGAAAGCGGACTTCGAGGCTTATCTCGACGGCTTTTCTCCCAATGTGCAGGAGATATTGAAGAAATTCAAGTTCCGTGACCAAATCTCCACAATGATCGACGCCGACATTCTCGGGGCGGTTATTGAGAAATTCGTTTCACCCAATATCAATCTCAGCCCCAAAGCTGTTTACACGGATGATACGATGCGGGAGATCAAGTTGCCTGCGCTCGACAACCACGGCATGGGTACTGTTTTCGAGGAGTTGATTCGTAAGTTTAACGAGGAAAACAACGAGGAAGCCGGTGAACACTGGACCCCGCGTGATGTCGTTGAATTGATGGCGGACCTAATCTTTATTCCCATTGCTGACAAAGTGTTGGATGCTACATATTCTTGCTATGACGGAGCCTGCGGAACCGGTGGCATGCTTACTGTCGCACAAGATAGGCTTCTTTCGTTGGCTTCACAACAAGGGAAAAAAGTATCCATTCATCTTTTTGGCCAAGAAATCCAGCCCGAAACATATGCGATCTGTAAGGCCGATATGTTGCTGAAAGGCGATGGCGGGCAGGCCGAGCATATTGCCTACGGATCAACGCTTTCTTCCGATGGTAACGCCACACGACAGTTTGACTTTATGCTATCTAATCCGCCCTATGGAAAAAGCTGGAAAGTCGATGCTGAGAAAATGGGTGGTAAGAAAGAAATACTGGATACTCGTTTCAACGCATACCTTAAGAATCAAGAACTGTTATCCATGATTCCTCGGACCAGTGATGGACAGCTTCTGTTCCTTTTGAACAATGTCGCGAAGATGAAGCAGGACACACCGCTTGGCAGCCGCATCGCAGAGGTACATAACGGTTCGTCCCTGTTCACTGGTGACGCCGGAAGCGGCGAAAGCAACGCTCGACGCTATCTGATTGAGAACGACCTTGTTGAAGCCATTATCGCCCTGCCGGAGAATATGTTCTACAACACCGGCATCGGCACCTATATCTGGGTTCTGTCAAACGAGAAGGAAGAACGTCGAAAAGGAAAGATCCAACTCATCGACGCAACGGGCATGAAATCCCCTCTGCGTAAGAACATGGGTAAAAAGAACTGCGAGTTCTCCCCTGAAATCCGCAAAGAGATCATGCGTGTCTTCATGGAAATGGAGCAGAGCGAAATCAGCCGCATCTTCGAAAACTCCGAGTTCGGTTACTGGTCTATCACGGTGGAGCGCCCGCTCCGTTTGCGTGTCGACCTCACGAGAACCGTTCCGGCATCGGCACTGAATGATGCTGAGCGTACCTTATACGACGCCGCCATAACCATGCTTCCAAAGAAAACACCGCTGGACGATTGGAAGGCCTTTGCGAAAGCAACGAAGCTGAAAGCCGCACTGCTGAAAAAGGTGCGTCCGTATATCACGGAAAAAGACCCGAAGGCAAAACCCATCGAGGGAGAGGCAGACACAGACCTACGCGACACAGAAGTCGTGCCGTTTACTTATGATGGCGGTATTACCGCATTCATGGAAAACGAAGTCATCCCCTATTCCGCAGATGCCTATGTCGACGAGAAGCAGACAACAATCGGTTAT
>Ga0070399_1002625_pt1 | contig 16940 bp, 6 predicted proteins | sample BioMet4_FD_61217 | JGI IMG/M metagenome (GOLD analysis project Ga0070399, IMG submission 61217) | Microbial communities from bioreactor (seeded with sewage sludge) at LBNL, California, USA - Biofuel metagenome 4 (version 1) | ecosystem: Engineered > Bioreactor > Anaerobic > Unclassified ... | reverse complement strand
AAGAGGTACCTACAGAAGTGCCTTTTACCAAAATACTAGCTCCAATAATCGGTTCAGCTCCAGCTTCATCAAGAACAACTCCGTTGATAGCCTGCTGGGCAAAACCAATACTACTAAAGAATGTTAGTATTAGTACAATACAGAATTTTTTCATACGTTTTTCAAATTAAATTAGAGACAAATGGTTAATACGATAATCTTATTTTAACAGGTACAATACATATTTCAGGTAATTACCTGTATACATCAAAAATTAAGTTGTGTTCATTTGATTCAAGTGTTAAATTTAAGAAAAATATAGTAACTATTAAATTAATTTCAACCTATTTTTTAGTTTTTACCTGCTCCTTGTTCGTTTGCGGGTAAATTGCAGCATTGCTTTTCAAATAAGACAAGGACTGTTCAAAATGTTTATAATTCTTATTTTGAGGTAAAGTCCAGAAACATTCGGCATAAGCTGTAATGCGAGGAAATATTTTTCCGTACATTTCTTCCACAGAAGGAATTCTTTCACTCCACATTTGGCATCCTCCTCCTACTATTTTAGTTCTCAGGTATGCTGGAAGACCTTCCGGAACAGGACTGAATGCATAAGCTTTTTCCAGAGGGATCTGATTGTTGTCATAATCCAGATATGTATATTCGTGAAAAGAATTCACTATATCATATCCTTTTTCAGCTGTTTTTTGTATCAGTCCAATATCCCCTTTCCAGAATTGCACGATTGTTCCGTCCGCTAGCTTCTGGTTTGTTTCCTTCTTATCTTCACTTAACTGAAACTCGTGCAATTTATCTCCGGTTATTTCATTCCAGCCAATCATACGTTTTCCCTTACTTTTAATCAGATTTGAAATACGGTTTGTAAATTGTACCTGCAAATCCGACGGACTGGAAATATTGTTTTGTTTCATGTACTTCTGCACATAATCAGACTTTTCCCATTGATTATATCTAACCTCGTCCCCTCCGACATGAATCACCGGTGAAGGGAACAATGTTATAAGCTCATCAATCACATCCTCAATAAACTGGATTACACGGGGACTTGCAACATTAAAAACATTGTAATTTGTACCCCAGGAACAAGATACTTTCAATGAATCTCCTGCTAATCCCAGCCACGGATAAGCAGCAACAGCAGCTGTAGCATGTCCGGGCATTTCTATCTCTGGAATAACCGTAATATGCCGTTCATTTGCATACTTCACAATTTCCTTTATGTCTTTCTGTGTATAAAATCCACATTGTGGAATGCCATCATAAATTCTATTTTCAGCCTCTCCTCCCGTCTGGGTCGAATCTCTGCATGATCCGATCTTTGTTAGTTCCGGATATTTTTTTATTTCTATCCGCCATCCCTGATCGTCTGTTAAATGCCAGTGAAATATGTTCATTTTCAATCGTCCCATTCTATCCAGTAACTCTTCCACCACCTCTTTTCCTTTGAAATTGCGACTTTCGTCCAACATAAAGGCACGCCACTGAAAGGCCGGAAAATCTTTAATTGTAAGTTTACGCAAAGCCAATCCATCCTGTTCTTTATGGATAATCTGCAATAAACTTTGTATTCCATAATATATTCCGCTTTTTTCTGCAGCCTTTATATTTACCCCTTTTGAATGGATTATCAGTTCATAGGCACCGGTAGGTTCCGATCCTATTTTATTATCAATGGTAAGTGTTATATCTGCGTTCTTCGTTCCCGTTTTATTTATAAATGAGGTAGATTTATAGTCATTTATCAAACATTTTTTTAATAAGTTAGCTTCATCAGCTAAATCTGAAGAACAAACAATATTTAATGGGGTATTCCACACTAATTGACCCTTCCCGTATTCAATAGACTGAGGAGCCGGAATAATAAAAACGTTTTGTTGTGCCAGAACCGGAAAGCATCCAAGCAGCAAAATAAATAACAGACAGATCTTTTTCATAAAACTAAATATTAGGTTTGTATTCTACATAATCAAACAAACAGTAATTATCCTGAGAGGATAGATTGTCACCAATAAAGGCGAGGTTTTCCAGACTGCAGAATATATAAAAAGGAGTTTCACTACCAAAAGTTGTCACCACGGACCCCACCTGGTTACCGTCTATTGACCAGATTACATTGTATTTTCCACCCACATTTTTTAATTTCATACTCAGGGTATACCATTTATTGCCTTGAATTGTAAGCACTTTCTGGTACCACGGATTATCTTGCGAAGTAATATACACAACCATTTCCGAATTCAAGGCCGACAAAGTTTTACGTATGGCACTTGTCCCTGATCCTATTTCGAAGTCAAACTCGTGTTGGTCATCAGAATAAAGAAATGCACCTATGCTGGTACGATCTCCTATTGGTGTCATTGGAACATATACCCTCCAGGTATATTCTCCAAAACCATATATCTTTTCCTGAGTTACCACTTTGGGTCTTTCAGTAGTGCCTTTATGCGTAATAAAACGGAGAGTATCTCCCTGCAGGCTATATCCATTTTCTCCATTAACCTGTGGCGAATCACTATGCCAATATTTCAAAGATGCAAAGGTCCATTGTACGGTTCCGTTTTCCTTGTCTACCAACAATCCACCAGCAGCATCACTTTCCGGGAATACAAAGGTTGAAGAGTTACTATCTTCATCTTTACTTCTACTGCACGCATTCAATATTATAATAAAGATGGCTAAAAAGAGTACACGTTTTTTCATACTTTCCATATTATATTTTATTGAGACAAAGGTATCCTTAAAGTCATCCGGGGAAGTCATCTATCATTCCTATAATGTCAGTTTACGTACTTATTTCAAGCTTTTTATCTGATAAATTGCCAAAAACGGTTCCAATTCATTTGACTAATGACATTTTATTTATAGTTTTACAATGAATTAGAAACCTGTCACTATGATAAAGTCATTTGTTAAATCCAGTATACTTTATTTCATGTTTAGTATTGGGTTTATTCCATATCTGAAAAGTAATAATATAGATTATTACTTTAGCCAGATATCCATTGAGCAAGGATTATCTCAAAATACGGTAAATAGTATTTTACTTGATTACAAAGGAGTCTTGTGGATAGGAACCAATTCCGGATTAAATTCCTTTAACAGGAATGAAATCAACACTTATTTGCATGAAAAGAACAATAAATTTTCGATTCCCGGAAACACAATTTATTTTATAGCAGAAGATTCTTTATACAATTTATGGGTTTCAACAGACAAAGGATTAGTTTTATACGATCGTATTAATAAGAGATTCAATTCTGCGGAACCAACTAAAAATCTTTTAGCCTATAGCTATATTCTGTTAAACGACGGCATCCTGTTTTCTACAAAAGGCACTTTTTATAAATACATATACAAAACCAGCCAGTTAAAAGAAATTCCCATAAAAAACTTGTCAGGTTCTCCAGTCCGTTTTAATAAAATGAGTCTGCTAGATAAAAATAACCTTTTAGCAACAAGCAAAGATTATGGTGTATGGTTTTATAATCTGCAAACACACTTAATCAGACCCTGGCACACTTCCACAAATAAAATTATGGCATCTTTTGCCGATACTAATGGTAGATTATATCTTTCTTATTATAAAGAAGGTCTTTATTGTTTCTCTGCAAACGGAAAAGAATTATTTCATCTGACTACTGCCAACTCTAATTTAACAAATAACATTATACTTGATATTACTTACCACAATAATAAACTTTGGTTAGGAACCGACGGTGGAGGAATCAGTATCCTTGATCCATCCAATCCCAGACAAATAACCAATCTCCAGCATCGCCCGGGAGATTCAGGTTCGTTGCCTAATAATTCCATCAAAGTATTATATACAGACATGAACCAGAATATATGGGCTGGCACTGTCAGAGGAGGGATGTTTGGTATTCATGAAGTTCCGATACGCACCTATAAAGATGTTCCTTTGTTAAATACCAAAGGATTAAGTGAGAAAGTAGTCATCAGTCTTTTTGAAGATCAGAATGGAATTCTATGGATAGGAACAGACGGCGGGGGAATTAACCAGTATAATCCGTCTTCAGACCGTTTTCTTCATTATCCAACAACTTACGGAGAAAAAATAGTATCTGTAACAGACTATTCTCCCAACGAACTATTAATTTCTATTTATGAAAAAGGTCTCTTCATTTTCAATAAAAAGAGTGGTAAGTGCACCCCCTTTACTTTAATTAATCGAAAAATAAATACACAGGAATGCTTTATGGACTATGTTCCGTTAGCCAACCGCATTTCAGAAGACAAGATATGCATATTGTCACATAATCTGTATGTTTATAATACAAAGCTCAAATCGTTTTCCATTATTCATACCAAAGAAAATCCAGACCATTTAAGTGCATTAAGATTAATATATTCCAATAATAGATATATCTATCTAATGGGGCAAAACAGGATTTTTGAAGTAGACGAAAAGACAAATACTCTTCGGACTTTATTTTCCATGGACCCAAAAGAGACAATTAACGCAGCATGCAGTGATGGCAATGGAAAGTTTTGGATTGGCACTGATTGGGGATTAGCCTGTTATGATTCCAGAACACATCAGCTTCATCACATAGAAACTAAATTATTCACTAATATTACAACACTTTTTCTGGACCATCAAGACCGACTCTGGATCAGTGCACAAAATATGCTGTTCTCCTATCTTATTTCAAAAAACAAGTTTGTAGTATGGGGAGAGTCTGATGGATTTACGGCTAATGAACTTCTGTTTGCCCCTGTGCTATCAACACACACTCCTAATATTTATATTGGAGGTATCTCCGGATTAGTAAAAATAAACAGCAAAGCTACCTGTAATAGCTATAAACAGCCACAAATAGAATTAAGCGATCTTTTGGTAGACGGAAATTCACATCTTAACCAGATTGATTTTAAGAAGCCCAGCATTGTTGTTCCCTGGAATTACAATTCACTCATAGCAAAAGTTCTGTTGCGTGAGCCAGATGTATTCAGAAAAGTATTGTTCAGGTATTCAATCATTGAATTAAACAAAAAAGGGATTGACACTTACAGCTCTTCGATCGATTTGTCCAACTTATCCCCCGGAAAATATACGATCATGATTTCCTGTAATACAAAAAGTGGAAACTGGAGCCTTCCAACTCATTTGTTAACAATTACCGTAACTCCCCCATGGTACAAAAGGCCTTGGATTATCGGACTATTTATTATTCTCGTTGTTGCATTTGCTCTCACAATAGTACGTATGATTATTAAGAAAAAGGAGAACCGGTTAAAATGGAAGATGAAAGAGCATGAGCAAAAAACGTATGAAGAAAAAATAAGGTTTCTCATCAATGTCAGCCATGAATTTCGTACCTCGCTTACGCTTATATATGCTCCGTTAAAAAGATTATTAGAATCAATGACTACAACGACAAAGCCCAATGAGGAATATCAGCAAAAAGTACTGACAAGCATCTACAAACAAACAAAAGAGATGAAAAACACTATTGATATGATTCTCGATATCAATAGAATTAATGATGCTGAAGAAAAACTGCAAAAAAAGATGTATCCATTAAATGAATGGATACAATCAGTTGCCGAAGATTTTAGACTGGAGCTTGAGAGTAAAGAGATCCAGCTCACTTATCAATTAGATAATTCTATTGATCAGGTATGCTTTGATGGAAACAAGTGTAAAGTTGTATTATCTAATTATCTGATAAATGCACTTAAGTTCAGCTTTCCGCATACAACAATTATCATATCTACCTCCATTCGTGATGGGTATGTACGTATTGCCGTTACAGATCAAGGTTCGGGGCTTAGCAATGTAAATATCGATAAATTGTTCACCCGTTTTTATCAAGGAGAGCATGAAAGGAGTGGCAACGGAATTGGCTTATCCTATGCCAAAATGCTGGTTGAAATACATAACGGGCATATCGGTGCTTATAATAATGCAGATCAAGGGGCGACTTTTTATTATGAACTTCCTCTTTACAGCAATGAAAGTGAGATCAGTAAAAATGTTATCGATCTATATAGCGGAGAACATTACTTACAAGACACATCAAATAATGAACAGAATAGTTTTGAAACCAGTCACTACTCCATTATAGTTGTAGAAGACAATGTTGAATTACATCAGTTTCTAAAAGAAGAGCTTAAAGATGCATTTAAAAAAGTATATATTGCTTCAGATGGTCTGGAAGCCTTGCAACTAATAAAGCAAAAACTTCCGGATATTATTGTAAGCGACGTAATGATGCCTCGTATGGATGGTTATGAGCTATGTAAGCGGGTAAAGGAAACGCTTGAAATCAGTCACATACCAGTTGTTCTATTGACTGCCCGATCTGATTCAAATAGTACTTCTGTCGGATATAAATTAGGTGCAGATGTTTATTTAACAAAACCGTTTGAAATAGACACGCTTTTAAATGTTATAAAAAATCAATTAAAAACAAGAGAACAACTCAAAGAGATTATACAAGAAGGGAGAATTACCAATCTGTTAATAGATAAGCTGACAACAAATAACGTTGATGAGAAATTTTTAAAAACATTGAACGCATTAATCAAGGATAATCTCGATAATCCACAGTTAGACGTAGATTTTCTGGTAAAAAGTATGGCCATATCACGTACTCCTTTATATGGAAAGGTGAAAGCCTTAACTGGAATTGGAGTAAACGATTATATAAATAGCTTCCGGATAATAAGAGCTGAAGAGCTGTTACTATCAACAGATATGAGTGTTACTGAAATATCAGAAGCATGTGGTTTTACATACCAACGTTACTTCAGCAGCATTTTTAAAAAATCGAAAGGAATAACCCCCAGCCAATTCAGAAATGAGCATCAGAAAGAACAGACTGATAAAAACACATAGGTCAATTAGAACGTTGATAAAAAGTCATAGTGAACTACTTCGTTCAGGATATACCGTTTACACAAGAGTTATTAAAAACAACAACAAACATAAGGAAAAGTTTTAAGTACACCTTAAAGCGTCCAAAGCGAGCGAGCACAGAGCGATGGCGCAGCCGAGCGAAAAAGAAGGACCGGCCTCATTTTTTTTTGCGTGAAGAAATCGGGAGAAATGGAGCGTTAAGAAGAGAAAGCTGTCTGAGCGAAGCGAGTTCTTTTTCTTCCGCTACATTACTCCCGATTTTAGCAAAAAAAATGCAGCCTTGAACTTTTGTTTCTTTTGGTTCAAGCCAAAAGAAAAAGAAAAAAGACCACTATATCTTCAAACAAATCATTATATTTGCATCGAAAATATCCTGTAACCACCGTTACAGTAACCATCGTTACAAAATATAATGTATGAAATTCTACAACCGAGAAGAAGAGCTGAGCGAGCTGAAAAGAATACAGTCGCTGGCATTTGAAGAGAATTCCCGTCTCACAGTTGTTACAGGCAGACGCCGCATAGGCAAGACCAGCCTGATAGTCAAAGCAACCGAAGGAACGCCAACCATCTACCTCTTTGTTGGCCGCAAAAACGAGACTGCTCTTATCAATGAATTTATACCCATTATAAGGCAATCACTTGGCGTTTTTGTGCCGGAAGAAATACAAACGTTCCGTTCACTCTTTCAATATATAATGGAGCTGGGCACACATCAGTTCTTCAATCTTATTATAGATGAATTTCAGGAATTCTACAACATCAACAAGTCAGTATTCAGCGATATGCAGAATCTTTGGGATCAATATCGCAAGCATACAAAAGTAAATCTTATTGTAAGCGGCTCTATCTATTCCCTCATGCACAAAATTTTCCAGGATGAAAAAGAGCCTCTGTTTGGCCGTGCAGACAATATACTGAAGCTCTATCCATTTAGGCTCAGTGTTTTGAAAGAGATAATGAACGACTATCTTCCGAAGTACACCAACGACGATTTGCTGGCTCTTTATACTTTTACCGGAGGAGTTCCTAAATATATAGAACTATTTTGCGACAACCGCGCGCTCACGGTTCAGGAAATGATACAGTTTATGGTACGTGACAACTCCCCTTTCACAGACGAAGGAAAGAATTTGCTTATTGAAGAGTTTGGGAAAAATTACGCTACCTATTTCTCCATTCTCGGTGCAATGGCAAGTTCCAGAAACACCCAGTCGGAAATAGAAACCGCATTAGGCGGAATCAGCGTGGGAGGATATCTGAAAAGGCTGGAAGAAGATTACAACGTAATAGCCCGTGTACGTCCCATCCTGGTAAAGGAAGGCACACAAAGAGTCCGTTTTGTTATTAAAGACAATTTCTTGCAGTTTTGGTTCAAATACATTGATCGAAACCGTTCGTATATAGAGATTAAGAACTTCACAGCTCTCCGTAAACTAATAGAAGATGATTACCCCACCTATACAGGGAAGGTTCTGGAAAGCTATTTCAAACAAAAATTGGCAGAAAGCTTTGAGTTTCGGGAAATCGGATCATGGTGGGAGGCAAAAGGCAATCAGTACGAATTAGACATCGTAGCTCTGAAAACAGAAAAGAACAAAGCCGTTGTGGCCGAGGTTAAACGCCAGCGAAAGGAATTCAAACCGGAGTTATTGGAAAACAAAGTAAAGCATCTCAAAGAAAAAGTAATGCCTAAATATAAGATTGAGGCAATTTGTCTTTCTATGGAGGATATGTAACTGGCTTTTTCTTTTCCCTTGACGGAAAAGAAACAAAAGGTCAAGGCTGCACGAATTTTACTAAAATCAGTGAGCGTGGAGCTAAAGGGGCTGAAACTCGCTGCGCTCAAACAACAGCCCCTTCTTAACGCTCCCCACACCCTGATTTCTTAACGTAAAATTCATGAGGCCGGTCTTTCTGGTCACTCGGCTGCGCCATCGTTCAGTGCGATTGTGGAACGTGTAGCCGTTGCTTCGCTCGGCTCTTGAGTTGGGACTCGGCTGAGCCATATCTCATTAGCTTTGCTTCGCTCGCTTGTCACTTTGTGACGTTTCTTTTTTGCTTGATGTATAACCATAAAAAATGAGCAGGATATATTTTCCTGCTCATTTTCAAATAAGTTACAATAAAAAGATAAGATCTATTCTTTGATCAGTTTATCAGAAATAACCTTTTCACCATTGATGTAAATAGTGTAAAGATAAGTACCGGATGAAACTGATGAACCAGGTGCCCAGGTATAGGTATATTTGCCTGATTCAGGAACAATGCGGGCATAACGCATCAACTCACGGCCAGTGATATCGGTAATGTGGATTCGTACGCGGGCCTGACCGTTTGCCTGTACACTGTAAGGTATGGTTACACTCTCCCGGAATGGATTAGGATATGCCTTTAAAGTTGCTTTTTCGGCTGTGGGGAGTGTCAGACCTGTTACAACCGAACGTGTTTCAATGTTTCGTCCGTTTATGTCAGAGAGCACTACTTCACTGATTCCTGCGCTGCCTATTTCAAGCAGCTCCGTCTTGCCGGCCGGTATCTCTTTCCCACTCAGACTATAAGCAAGGAACAGGTAATTGTTATTATCCTGCCATTGTGCTATGCGTTCAAATCCATTTGTAGAGGAGAGAGGTGTGATCACATCAGTATCTTTCGTACCCTTCAGTCGTACCTGCACACCACTCATGCTAACGGGCGACTGCACGTACAACTTGCCATTTTCAATACCATACTCGGCAGTAGAGGCAATCATACTTTGTGAAGTAACAGGTTTATTGATGATATTCACCGTACCCACCACATCAAGGATATTGATGTTTGCATCCGTGTTCACATCCGCTGCATCAAAAATAAACGGTTGCGGATTCTTATCGGTCATATAGTTCACAGTGGTCACTACATCGGCCACATCCACACTGAGACTACCGTTCGAGTCGCCCTTTTGTGCAGTGAGGGGTGTGGTAGATACTACCTGAGATGCATCCGTCTCTGTTAGACTGGTGCGAAGAATCTTGTAGAGGTAATAGTAGCGCTGACCGGGAGTAACTTCATAATCGGTGTACTTCACTTCAGTGATCAGCTTCTTATTGATCATTACAGTATCACTGGACAGTGTATCACCCTTCATGGTGTAGCGGTACATATTATAACCCAACACATCATCAAGATTTACTTCAGCGGGTGCCTCCCAGGTAAGATCCACTTTACCCAAACCGGGTGTTGCTTCAAAGCCAGTCGACATGGAACCTGCAGCAGAAACCACCACATTGAAACGCTGGTTCTCAAAAGGAATCTCAAAGTTCTCATTATCCATGGCACCACTCACATAAATACGGTTCAGTCCGTCACCCGTCTGATAACCAACAGTATGATATGCTGTATAAATATCCCCCGCTTCGTTCCAGCTGCCATTCTCGTTGATGGCAGTCTGAGTATAAGGAGGACGAACTCCCATAGCAACGGTTGGTATAATATTCTTATTCATCGGACGGTTGAAATAGACTTTAAACTCTTGCTTGCCCACACCCAATGGTGGTATCTCATCAAAATTATCCTGTGCATCCTTGCCGTTAACTTCTACTTTCCAAACTAAACCATGAGCTTCCGCATAAGGACGGGTAGGCATATTAGAGAGGTCGTACTTTCCATAAACACCTGATTGAGGAGTGTCAAAGTCAAAAATTCCTTTGTGAGCAATTGAGGCGATAGATGAACCTAGATAGTTCGGATTTTCTAAATGATAAATTGCAGGAGAGTTCACATCAAGAAAAAGGCTGTAAGTCTTATTGCTGAAAATATTAGACATCTGAGGTTTGTATTCGGAACCATTATAAGTATAAAAAATGAATAAATGTTCAGTGTCACTATTATTACAGAAATTAATTAATTTCAAATTATCATTAGGACAATCATTCAGATTAATATAACCTTCTTTAAAAAATGTATTCTGAAAAAAATTAGATTTATACATTTTACAATATTGCATATTTATCACACGAAATTGATCATTTCTAAAAATACAGTCCGAAAATGTCCCGTTTAAATTAATATCTGACCAACCTCTAACAATAGATTCAAAAACACAATAACTAAGAGTGTCTGATGGATTAAATGTTATTCCCTTCCATCCGGTACCTAAATCCGTCTTTGTAAATACAATTAAGCTATCCTTCGTTCCGAGAGCATTTATCTCACCTACACAAGACATACCGACTCCATCTTTAAACTTTAAAACAGTTCCCGGTTTTATAGTCAAAGTTACCCCCTTGGGTATCGCCAAATTATCCGTTATAATATAATGTACATTCGGATACAGCGTAGTATTAGTAGTCAGCATACCTTTTAACTCCACCCCATTCTCCACTTTAATGGTATAATCCTGCCAAATTTCTCCTTCATGGTCTCCATACCAGGTTTTTACCACAAAGTTTATATTCCGACCATCTACCACATCCTTATTAATTTTAAGCACAAGCGGATTTTGTGCCTTTACTTTGGCGTAGGCAGAAAGGGGATCACCTAAAGATGTTTCTCCTGTTACAATCTCTGCTGTCTTATTATCTTCAAACTCTGCAAATTCAATTTTTATCTTCACATCACTTGTTGCACCCCAAACGGAGCGGATAACCGGGTAAAGCTGTACTATTTCACCTGCATCGGCACGCAAATCTTTATCACCTGAAATGGTATCATTCAGCTCAACAGAAACAATATTCAATTGCGGTATTGCCTTTGCATTGTAAGCAGCCAGAAAATCCACATTGTTTCCCAAAGTCTGAATCAGGTCACCAAAAAGAACTTCTTTGGAAGTATATTGTTTTGAGCTCTGCAATAAGGAAGCAGCACCCGCAACTAACGGTGCCGCCATCGAAGTACCGCTGTAAGAACGATAGTCGCCACCCGGTACCGTACTGATAATTCCTACACCGGGTGCTTTCAGTTCATAGTTATAAAGTTTATCTTCATCATATTGAGAATAAACTGGACCATCACAATCAGAATTGCTAAAACTGGCAAGAGAACCATCTTCCTGGGTTGCCTCCACTCCTAATACGAAAGTATAAGCAGCAGGGAAAAGTGGCTTATCATAAATTTTATGACCAGCTATTGGACAACATCGTGGATCAATATGATATCCATCATTCCCGGCCGCTGCAACAAGTAATGACGTTTGGTAAGCTGTGGCCAATGCCTGCTCCAATGCGATGGAATTACTATAGCTACCAAAACTCATACTAATTACAGTAGCTCCATTTTTTGCTGCATAATTAATTCCTTTAATAATTGTAGCCACATCGGCCTTGCCATTACTCTGAAACACTTTCACCGGCATTATCAGAGCTTTTGGGTTGGCACCCACTATACCAATTGCATCATCACCGCTTGCTGCAGCAATACCGGCACAGTGTGTACCGTGACTGTTATCATCTGAAACTTCAGCGCGTTGGTTTACAAAATCCCAGCCATGCAGGTCGTCGGCAAAACCGTTATTATCGTCATCATAACCATTGTCGGCAGATTCATTCGGATTAGTCCAGATATTGGGAGCCAGGTCAGGGTGTGTAATATCCACTCCTGTATCAAGAATGGCAATCACAGGGCGTTTTCCTGTAGGCTTCGCCACTTTCCATAAATCAACCAGATGAGTAGCTGTCAGTCCCCATTGCTGAGAAAAGAGCGGGTTTTGTTCGTAAGCAGGCTCATTCAGTACGTACGAAGCATCTGTTGCATCTGCCTTTACCGCAGCCGTTTCATGAATAACCGGACCGTCAGGTGCACCCAATAAGAATACGATATAGTTTGGTTCGGCAAACTCCACTTCATTGGTAGCCTTTAACTCTTTGATCAGATTCTGTGTATTCAGCGAATCGGCATTGGCAGCCTTGATCAGGTAAAACTTGTTCAGATTGTTCTCCTGAATAGTTTGCCCGTTGGGTGCCACCGCACTTCGCAAGGTTCGTTTTACAGTCTCGTTAGGAAGAATCCGTTCCATCGCTATGCCTTTGTATCCGGCCAGCACTTTATCCACCCCGGAAACGCTCGTTACTACAGCTCCCCTTTTAAGAACAGCACTTGTAACAGGCGAACTGTCTTTGAACTTCACGATCACCTGACCGGGAACAGCATTATATTGGTTTGTTCCCCCGTCAAGCTTAATCACACCATCATCATTATTACGGTCCTGAGACCAACCGGAAACGGTTCCGGCCATCAGCATCAATACTGATAGAATCAGATTTTTGTACTTCATGATTATTTATATTTTAGATATTTATTTTTATGGTTTAATTACAATCTTCATTTCTTTATGAATGCCATTGCCTCTAAGGTGCAACAGATATATCCCGGGTATTCTTGTCACAAGATCAATGTGATTTAACGCCGGTTGCAACTCCCCGTTTTGCATAGCACTGCCCTGCAATGTATAGATCGTGAACTGATCAAACAGGTTATCCCAATTGTCAATATTCAGCATTTGGCGGGCAGGATTAGGATACACCCGTCCTTGCAGTTCTATTTCAGAGATAGCGACAGCACTCTCCACAGTAATATTCTGCAAAATGGTTTCAGCAACTTTATAAGTGTCATCACCTCCTTGTTTTGCAGAAATGGTAACGATTCCCGGTAGTAAAAACTTCGCATAGCACTTCTGATCTTTTACAAGGATAACGGCAATCGTCGGATCACTCGTCTCGTAAGTTACAGCCAGTCCGCTTGTGGCGGTTGCGGTCAGTTCCACTTCTGTTCCCTTTACAACCTTTGTCAGATCCTGTTCCCAGTTAATGGTTTGTGCAAGTTTCACAACGGTAACCTCCTTTGTTAAAGAATATGCGGCAAGATACTTTTCAGTTCCCGATTGACTAGCGGTAACAATAGCCTTCCCACTCTTGTGCGCAGTAAGATAAACTTTCCCGTTACGCTCTACTATCGAAGCAATTCCGTTATCACTGCTCACATAACTTGCAGCCAGTCCACTGGAAGCATTGGCAGTAAGCTCTATTTCTGTGCCAATATCCATGATTTCAATGGTTTGATCCCAGGTGATGGTTTGTTCAACTTTGGTAATGTTTACACTTTTAGTCACACTCGCTGCATCCCCATATTTATCACTACCTGCTTGCTTGGCGGTTATGGTAACGCTTCCAGCTGAAGTACCTTTTATATAGGTTTTTCCATTTAACTGAATGATTGCTGCTACTGCCGGATTACTGCTTTCGTAAGTAATGGCAAGTCCACTGGTTGTGGTTGCTGTCAACTCTGTTTGCTCGTCGATCTTTATCGGAGCGATTGTCTGATCCCAAGTTAGGGCTTGCGATAGCTTCTCTACGGTAATTGTTTTAGTGAGATTAGTTGCAGTCAGGAATTTATCGTTACCTGCTTGCTTGGCGGTAATGGTAACGGTACCTGCTGCAACACCTTTTATATAGGTTTTGCCATTTAACTGAATGATTGCAGCTACTGCCGGATTACTACTTTCGTAAGTAATGGCAAGTCCACTGGTTGTGGTTGCCGTCAACTCTGTTTGCTCGTCTATTTTAATCGGAGCGATTGTCTGATCCCAGTTAATGGTTTGTTCTACCTTGGTAATAGTTACACTTTTGGTTACACTGGCTGCGTCCCCATATTTATCACTACCTGCTTGCTTGGCAGTAATAGTAACAGTACCTGCTGCAATACCTTTTATATAGGTCTTGCCGTTTAACTGAATAATTGCTGCTACAACCGGATTGCTACTTTCGTAAGTAATAGCAAGGCCACTGGTTGTGGTGGCCGTCAGCTCTGTTTGCTCATCGATCTTAATCGGAGCGATTGTCTGATCCCAAGTGATAGTTTGTTCAACCTTTGTAATGGTTACACTTTTTGTAATACCTGCTGCGTCCCCATATTTATCGCTACCAGCTTGCTTGGCAGTAATAGTAACGTTTCCTGCCGCGATACCTTTTATATAGGTCTTTCCGTTTAACTGAATGATCGCTGCCACAGCCGGATTGCTACTTTCGTAAGTGATGGCCAATCCACTGGTTGTGGTGGCTGTCAGTTCTGTTTGCTCGTCGATCTTTATCGGAGCGATAGCTTGATCCCAGTTGATGGTTTGTTCAACTTTGGTAATGGTTACACTTTTGGTTATACCCACAGCATCTCCATATTTATCACTACCAGCTTGTTTGGCGGTAATGGTAACGCTTCCTGCCGCAATACCTTTTATATAGGTCTTGCCGTTTAACTGAATGATCGCTGCCACAGCTGGATTGCTACTTTCGTAAGTAATGGCCAATCCACTGGTTGTGGTTGCCGTAAGCTCTGTTTGCTCGTCGATTTTTATCGGAGCGATTGTCTGATCCCAAGTTAAGGACTGAGTTAATTTGATTATACTCACTCCCTTGGTCAGCGATTCTGTCGGCAAATATTTCTCGTTGCCGGACTGAACAGCGGTAATGGTTGCATCCCCGGCTTTCATTCCTTTTACTACAACTGTATTTCCCCTGACTTCAATAGCGGCAATATCCGGATTGCTGCTGGTGTAAGTAATTGCCAGTCCGCTGGTAGCTGCACCAGTCAGCAATACTTCACTTCCTATCGAAACGGAAGTAATAGTCTGATCCCAGTTAATGGTTTGTTCAACTTTGGTTATGGTTACACTTTTGGTTACACTCGCAGCATCCCCATATTTATCGCTACCAGCTTGCTTGGCAGTAATGGTTACACTTCCTGCTGCAATGCCTTTTATATAAGTCTTGCCGTTTAACTGAATCATCGCTGCCACAGCCAGATTGCTACTTTCGTAAGTAATGGCAAGGCCACTGGTTGTGGTGGCTGTCAGTTCTGTTTGCTCATCGATCTTAATCGGAGCGATGGTCTGGTCCCAGCTTAGCGACTGGGTTAATTTGATTATACTCACTCCCTTGGTCAGCGATTCTGTAGGCAGGTATTTATCATTGCCGGACTGAACAGCGGTAATGGTTGCATCCCCGGCTTTCATTCCTTTTACTACAACTGTATTTCCCCTCACTTCAATTGCAGCAATTTCAGGATTGCTGCTGGTGTAAGTAATGGCAAGGCCACTGTTTGTGGTTGCCGTCAGCAAAACTTCACTTCCTATCGAAATGGGGGTAATGGTTTGATCCCAGCTGATGGTTTGTTCAACTTTGGCAATGGTTATACTTTTTGTGATACCCGCAGCGTCCCCATATTTATCACTACCTGCTTGCTTGGCGGTAATGGTAACAGTACCTGCCGCAATACCTTTTACGTAAGTCTTTCCGTTTAATTGAATAATTGCAGCCACAGCCGGATTACCACTTTCGTAAGTAATGGCCAGTCCGCTAGTTGAAGAAGCAATTAACTCTGCTTGTTCGTCAATCTTTATCGGAGCAATGGTTTGATCCCAAGTTAGGGCTTGCGATAGCTTCTCTACGGTAATTGTTTTAGTTAGGTCTGTAGCAGTCAGGTATTTATCACTACCTGCTTGTTTTGCGGTAATGGTAACGCTTCCAGCTGCAACACCTTTTATATAGGTTTTGCTATTTAACTGAATGATTGCTGCCACAGCCGGATTACTGCTTTCATAAGTAATGGCAAGACCGCTGGTTGTGGTTGCCGTCAGCTCTGTTTGCTCATCGATCTTAATCGGAGCGATTGTCTGGTCCCAGGTCAGGGTTTGCGATAACTTCTCTACGGTAATTGTTTTAGTGAGGTCTGTAGCAGTCAGGTATTTATCACTACCTGCTTGTTTTGCGGTAATGGTAACACTTCCTGCAGCAATACCTTTTATATAGGTTTTGCCATCCTGTTGAATAATCGCTGCAATAGCGGGATTACTGCTTTCATAAGTAATGGCAAGGCCACTGGTTGTGGTTGCCGTCAGCTCTGTTTGCTCATCGATTTTAATCGGAGCTATTGTTTGATCCCAAGTTAGGGCTTGCGATAGCTTCTCTACGGTAATTGTTTTAGTTAGGTCTGTAGCAGTCAGGTATTTATCGCTACCGGCTTGCTTTGCGGTAATGGTAACGCTTCCTGCAGCAATACCTTTTACATAAGTCTTTCCGTTTAATTGAAT
>Ga0070399_1002604_pt1 | contig 17018 bp, 13 predicted proteins | sample BioMet4_FD_61217 | JGI IMG/M metagenome (GOLD analysis project Ga0070399, IMG submission 61217) | Microbial communities from bioreactor (seeded with sewage sludge) at LBNL, California, USA - Biofuel metagenome 4 (version 1) | ecosystem: Engineered > Bioreactor > Anaerobic > Unclassified ... | reverse complement strand
TGGGAATATACTTTTACCGACCTTCCTAAAACAGAAAACGGAAAGACGATAACTTATTCAGTTACCGAAACAAGCACCGACAAAAACTATACGGCAGCCGCAAACGGCCTTACGGTTACAAACACATATAAGGCGCCTTCAACACCGTCAACACCTTCTGCGCCTTCTTCACACGGAGATAACGGCAATACAACGAACACCGATACAACCATTCCAAACGGCGATGTGCCTAAGGGCGGAAAGAACGTTACAAACAGCGATACGCCTTTAACCGCCATTACCGATAACGGCACGCCTGCCGGCTTTGTAAACGCGCCTGATAAGCCTAAAACAGCGGCTCCTCAGACAGGCGATACTTCCATTTACTGGGAAACAGCATTCGTCTTAAGTGCGGCCGGCATTATAGGGTTGCTTTTAATGAAACGCAAAACACATAAATAACTGATTGCAATAAAAAAACAGACTCGCAAACTTTTTACATTGGTTTGCAGTCTGTTTTTTTATTGTTGTTTAAGACGCTTTTTTCGTATCCTTGCCTGTGGTATCAGTTGCGTTTGCGGCCTTTCCAAGTTCAAAATAGGTAACACTCACGCTTACATTTACCGTGCCGTTTTTAACGTCGTTATCCTTTGAGGTCATTGACAGCGAAGTTATGAGATTTCTGTACTTGCTTTCGCTTATGCTCTTTATTATGCTTTCCGCCGTATCATAATCCGCTGCCGTAAAACTAAGCTGCATCTGCCGGCGAACAATATTTCCCGTTTGTGAAAGCGGCATGAAATTTACGTTATATGTATCCGCTTTGATAAGTATTCCGTTCAGTTCTATCATAAGCGCCTGCGAATTGTCATAATCCGGTATCTCGCTCATCGTGCGGCCCGAAGTCTGATTGCCCTGAAGCTCGGTCTGCATTTTTTTGATATTCTGGTTTTTTGCCTGCTCAACGGCAAGCTGATCCTGTGCGTCGCTTATAAGCTGCGGTGCCTGTGAAACAGTGGCGTTTACGTCAAGATATACAAACTTTATATAAAGCGCCGCCAGTATCAAAACAGCCATTACTACAAAAAGCACTTTTTCACGGGTGGTAAAAGGTCGTGACATCATTTTGCCTCACCTCCGTTATAAGCCGATTTCAGGTCTACCGTCATGTTAGCCGTTGCCTTCTGGCTGCCGGTTTCGGTAAAAGCCGTAGATACCGTTACCTGTTTTACGCTTGAATCTTTATACAGGTCGGAAACGATTGCCGATACATCCTGAAGCGTTACATTGTTTATTACAACGTTAAGCACGTTTGAGGTAAACACAAAACTTGCCACCTGCGAATTAGGAAGCAGGCTTTCGTCTATTATATTCATTACCCTTGAAGCATCGGCAAGCGCAAGCTCATCGTTGGTATAAATTGAGTAGGTATAATGCGAATACTGTTCCTTTACACTGTCATACTGCTCGTTTTCCTTTGCCAGTGCCTGAGTTTGAGCGTTTATGCCGTTTATTTCGGAATATACGCTGCTTGCCGCTTTCAGCCTGTCGGCTACGGCAAATTTCGCAAAAGCAGCTATCCCAACCACCAAAACCAACGCCACAGGTATTATAAGCCGCGGATCGTTTTCCCTGTTTCTTTCCTTTACGGCAAGGTTGAGCGTCCTTTTAAGCACTGTCTGTTTAGCTTTTTTCATCTCTCTCACTCACCCTTACTGTACTGCGGCGCCAGCAGCGCCCGCAAATAGTTCCCCGTCGCCCTCTATTCCCCCGGCGTAGGACAAAATGTCGTTTGCCGCATGAAGCTCAAGCTCCGTGTTTTCCGCTATAGCATCCGTAAGCGGCTTTATCCTTCCTCCTCCTCCGCAGATGTATGCCGAAGAAAGAGGGCTTTCCTGATTGTTGAAGCGGTAGAAGTTTATGGCGCGCATTACTTCTACGGCTATGGAGCTGTATATGTTTTTGCATGTTTCCGACTCCAGAATCCCGTTGTAATCGCTTTCCTTATAGCTTTTAGCTATGTGTACATCAACGTTTTCGGCGTCTGCAATGGCCGCGTCAAGCAGGTTAAGCCCATAATCAAGGCTTCTCGTTGCCGAAAGCTTATGCCCGTCGAAAATATGTATTCGTGTGTTTGTATGCCCAAGGTCGATAAAACAGTACTCCCGTTTTCCGCCTGACTCGTCGTCTTTTTTTGAAAGCTTGTCCTCCAGCCGGTAAATAAGATTCATGTATGTCATTGCCGACGGAATCGCAACCGCAAGCTTAAGCCCGGCACGTTTAAGCATTGACGAATAATCGCTTACCGTGCTTTTTAAAGCGGCGGCAGCCATAAGGTCTATTTCCTTTTTGCCGTCTTCGCTTTCGGTTATGTCAATGGCGGCGTAGTCGTAAACATACTTGCTTTTGTCCTCGCTTATAAAATCGCGAAACTCATAAGGAAGATTCACCATAAGCTGGTCGTTATTCATATACGGCAGTGTAAGCCTTCTTGTAAAAACCAGCGGTTCGGGAAGGATTACCGCACATTTTTTTTCGCTTATGCCGCTTTTTTTAACCGTTTCCCTTATAAATGTGCTCATGGCCTCAAGCGACAAAACCCTGCCCTCATTTACCATGTTTTCCGGCATGTTTTCACTGTAAAACCGGAAAATTCCGCCTTTAGTGTACTCGGCAAGCTTTATGCTGCTTGCGCCTATATCTATGCCAAGACATCCTCCCGCCATTAAAAGACCCCCTTAATTTATCAAAAAAGCCCCATATACCAAGAGCTTATATATTGTCCGAAAAGCAGAGTAAGCACAGTTGAAACGCTTATGGCAGGGCCGAAAGGCACCGGACGCTTAAGCATTCCGTTTTCAGAATCGCTTTGTGCGGCAGATTCGAAATCAGGCTGTATGTTTTTATGCTTCTTGCCATAGATAAAAGCAAAAATTATTCCTGCAATACAGGAAAATATCAGGTTTAAAAGATTTTGCAGCGGCCCAAGAAAAAGTCCGGCAACAAAAAACAGCTTTATATCGCCGCCGCCAAGGGATTCTTTTCCCGTTATTTTGTCAAATACAACGCTTAAAGCCAAAAGCCCGGCCGCAACCGCGCCTCCGCCTATAAGCCCGCCTGCAAGCTGCTTTAAAGGCTCCTTCTCAAAGGGAAGCACAAGGGCAAAGGCCGCTATGCCGATAATTATAAGCCTGTCGGGTATGGTAAAGCTTTCTATATCTATAAGGGCTATTGCCAAAAGCACGCACACAAAAACCAGAATGCCAAAAAGCTTCCACGTTATGTCAAACCGGTAAGCACAGGCCGCAAAAACCGCACCCGTTATCACCTCCGACCAAAGACACACCGGACTTACCCTGCTTTTACAGTAGCGGCATTTTCCGCCAAGAGCGATATAGCTTATTACAGGCACAAGGTCTAAAAAACCAAGCGTATGCCCGCAGGCGTCGCATTTGCTTCGGCCCTTAAGCACGCTTTCTCCTTTAAGGAAGCGGTAGGCAAAGCAGCATACGAAGCTTCCCATAGCCGAGCCGATAACGGCCGCCAGTATCAGAAAATAGGCCGTAAAAAACGGCGAAAGATGAATCATTTTCAGTGGTCCTCCACCCATTCAAGCTTTAATGTTCCGTTGTCGTTTGTAATGCGGATCACCATTGTGTTTGGAGAACCGGTATACATTACTCCGTCTATAGTCATTACCGTAGATTTGTTATAGCCCTTCGGGCGTGTGGAAACGATACTGTTCGACTCGTCGTCATAGTAGCCCACGGTATAAGCGAAAGTTCCGGTTTCAAGCACGGCTCCGGTATTGTTTATATTGACCGAAGCAAGATTTTTTGCCGTTACGGCATTAAGCCTGTCAGTACCCTGGGCAGCTTTTTTACGGTAATAGGAAACACCGAAAACAACCCCCAGCACAAGCACACATATTATTCCTACGGTGCAGATAGTTTCCATTACGGAATAACCGCTGTCTGTATTGAGTTTTGCGAAATATTTTTTCATGCCGTATCACCCGCGCCGCAAATAAAAAAATTTTATGTGTATTTAAAGCCCTACGGAAACCGCGGGGTTTTAAACGCACACAATAACAGTAATACTAAGCGGGTGCGCACCCGCTTAGTATACCCAACAACAAGTTCATACTTCCGGCCGCAACCCATCGACCGGACAGTAGAGATTTAATACGTTAAAACCTTATTTGCTCCATGTTTCGGTAACAGTACCGTCGGCTGCTATAGTAACAATAATGTACTTATTAGTATAGTCTGTAGCGTTTGTGTAGTTGGAATATGTTATTCCGCCGTCAGCAGTTGTTCCTTTGCCGTATCCGTTAGGGGTTGTTGTTCCAAGAGTTCCTGCGTCTGCGTCATAATTATATGTACCGGCCTTTGTAGCGTCGTCAAGATACATAGCAACTGCGGCAGCCTTTGCGGCACGCATATTTGCAACGTCTGTAGCTTCTCTTGCCTTTTCAAGCTTTGATGTGAATACAGGGATTGAAATAGCAACAAGAACGGCAACGATTGCAACTACGATAAGGAGCTCGGCAAGCGTAAAGCCCTTTTTATTCTTTAACTTCTTCATTTTAGGTCACCTCATATGTATTATTTTTAATGAATTCTATTTTTTAATCCGGCGGGTTGGAACCGGGTAATGCACCTGTTTTTGTTACATTGCCGAATACATCGAAAACATCGGCAGATACAGCGAAATTACTATAAATCCGGCAATAAGCGCCGTTATTATCAAAAGCGTCGGCTCAAGCAGGCTTATTGCCTTTGTTGTCGAGGTTTCCACCTCGTTATCAAAATACTGCGCCGTTTTCGAAAGCGTTTCCTCAAGCGAGCCTGTTTCCTCGCCTACGGACGTCATTTCGCTTAAAAGTGCCGGAAAACACCCTTCCTGAATCATACAGGCGCCAAGGCGCTTTCCCATTTCTATGCCGCCCACCATTTTATTGGTGCAAAGGCCGAGGTAGTAATTGTCCAGCACTCTTGATGTTACATCTATTGCACGGCTTTCGCTTATCCCCGCCGACAAAAGAGTAGACATGGTGTTTGCAAACTGGCTTGCGCCGTTCATAAGCGATATCCTGCCCAAAACCGGAAGCCTTAAGGAAAGACGCGCTATTTTTTCACGCCCCTTTTCACTGCGCTCATAAACCTTGAATGCCACAACCGCTAAGGCTATAACCAAAACTATAAGTATCCACCATTTCTGGAAGAATTTTGAGGAGGCTATAAGCATTTTTGTTGAAAGCGGTATCTGTGCACCCAAATCGTCAAATATGGTAAGAAACGTAGGTATTACCTTTACCATAATTATTATCATTACAACCGCCGCCACAACAAGCACGAATATGGGATATGTAAGGGCATTCGTTACCTTTGCCCTGATTTTATAGCTTTTTTCAAAATACAGCGAAAGCTTGTCAAACGACCGTTCAAGAGAGCCCGATTCCTCGCCTGCGCGTATGGTTTCTATCATAGTTGTAGGAAGCCCCGGCCCTTTGCTTTCAAAGCTTGAGGCAAGGGAATGTCCGGCCGCCACATCCTCCGCTACCTGCACAAGTATCTTTTTAAGACGCTTGTCGGCCGTCTGGTCGGCTATAAGCTTTACCGCCCTGGTTATTGAAAGACCCGAACGGATGAGCACCGCAAACTGCGAACACATAATGCTTAACGACTTAGGCTTTATCTTTCCCGAGCCTATGTCCATTGTAAGCAGGCCGCTTTTTTCACGCACCTTTGATATATCCGTTATATAGGAGCAGCTTTCCTTTACCTTGGCTACGGCGTCAAATTCGTCGTAACCCTCGATAACGCCGGAAACCTTCGCCCCGTTTTTCGATATGGCTTTATATTGATAGGTATTCAATGGAAATTCACCTCACAGGGCCTTTTACATGCCCGTGCCACGCTTTACATACTCCGCATCCCTTGCCGCGGCACGAGCCGTTTCGGAAGATATTACATGGTCTTTGTAAAGCTTTATTATGCTGTTGTCAAGAGTTACGCTGCCGACTGCCGCAGAGGTGGCAACCGCATTTGCAATCTGCGGAGTTTTCCCCTCACGGATAAGATTTCTTATGGCAGGCGTTACAACCATTATCTCACATGCCGCCACACGTCCGCCGCCTGTCTTTTTAGGCAGCAGCTTTTGCGAAAGCACAGCCGCCAGTGTGGTTGATACCTGCATTCGTATCTGACGCTGTTCGCCCTCCGGAAAAACGTCAACCATACGGTCTATGGCTTCCGCAGCGGAGCCGGTATGAAGTGTTGTAAACACAAGATGTCCGGTTTCTGCAGCCGTAAGCGCCGTTCTTATCGTATCAAGGTCACGCATTTCGCCTATGAGAATAACGTCAGGGTCTTCTCTCAAAACAGCTCTCAGGGCATCGGCATAGGAGCGCGTGTCACGGCCTATTTCCCTTTGGTTTATTACACATTTATCAGGAGTATAGACATATTCTATAGGATCCTCAAGAGTAATTATATGCGCGGCACGGGTATGGTTTATGGTGTCGAGCATTGCGGCAAGAGTGGTTGATTTTCCGGAGCCTGTAACGCCTGTTACAAGCACGATACCGCTATGGAGAAGCGGAAGGCCGTTTACCGCTTCGGGAAGCCCAAGTTCTCTTAAAACCGGTATTTTCCCGCTTAAAATACGTATTGCGGCCGAAACGCTCCCCTGCTGGCGGAACACGTTTATACGGCACCTTGCGCCTTCGTAGGTTGCCGCGCCGTCCCACTCGCCTATATCCTTTATGCTTTCGTAATCGTCGCCTGCAAGCGCTCTGGCGTAATACTCGCACTCGTCCGGAGTAAGCGTCTCCGAGCACATGTCGGTTAAAACGCCGTCAACGCGGTATCTCGGCGGAAGCCCGCACACAAGATGGACGTCGGAAGCATTCTTCTCTTTTGCCGTTTTTATCAGTTCATTAAGCGTAAAAGGCATTTTTATTTTCCTCGCTTACACATCAGTCGTCGGTATTCATACATTTTTGCGATTCCTCAACGGTAGTTACTCCGTTAAGCACAAGCCTGCGGCAGTTTTCGGCAAGAGAAACGAAATCTCCTCCGGAATATACGGCGTCCATAACAGCCTCTCTTTCAAGCTTTTCGGCAACCGCCCTGCGTATGCGCCTGTTGAAGGATATTATTTCAAAAACGGCTATTCGCCCGCTGTAGCCTGTATTAAAGCACTGCGGACAGCCCTTCCCCCTGTAAAACTTAAGCCCCTCTTTTTTCGGTATTCCCATAAATTCAAGTTCCTCGTCCTGCGGAGTATACTCCTCCTTGCAGTAGGGACATATACGTCTTACAAGCCTTTGGGAAACTATTCCTCTTATTGAAGCCGAAATAAGATACGGCTGAACGCCTATATCCTCAAGCCTGTCGATTGTGGATATGGCATTATTGGTATGTATTGTGGAAAGCACAAGATGTCCGGTTAGCGCGGCTCTCATGGCTATCTCAGCCGTTTCGCCGTCACGTATTTCTCCCACGGCAATTATATCCGGGTCCTGACGAAGTATGGAGCGAAGACCGCCGGCAAAAGTCATTCCGGCTTTTTCGTTTATCTGCACCTGATTTATTCCGTCTATATTATATTCAACGGGATCTTCAAGTGTGACAAGATTTACCGTTTCTTTATTAAGCTCGGAAATCATGGTATACATCGTGGATGATTTTCCGGAGCCTGTAGGGCCTACTATAAGCACAACGCCCGACGGATAGGATATAAGCTTAAGATACTTTTGAAGATCCTCGCCAGTAAGGCCTATCTTTTCTTTTGACAGTATCTGCGACGCCTTATCCAAAAGACGGATAACGACTTTTTCACCGTATATTGTAGGAAGCGTTGATATACGAAGGTCTATTTCCCTGGTTCCGACCGTTACGTTGCTTCTGCCGTCAAGGGGCACTCTGTGCTCTGAAATATCCATTCCGCCCATAACTTTAAGACGGGTTATAACCGAATCCTGAAGATTATTCGGTATATTCATTATATTGCGCATAAGGCCGTCTATTCTCATCCTTACGCCAAGCGTATCCTTATGCGGCTCCATGTGGATATCGGAGGCGTGCACGGTAATGGCTCTTTCTATAAGCGAGTTTACAAGACGTATGGTAGGCGCCGTTTTAGACTCCTCGTTGTCAAGATAATTCGTTTCAAAGCCGGCAAGCTCGGGCTTTTCGTTTACGTCTATCTCGCGCTTCATTTCTTCTATTGCACGCACCGCGCCTTCGTTTCCGTAAAGCTCGCTTATCGCGCGGTCAATGGCGTCACCATAGCTTATTATAGGTATGATACGTTTTCTGGTGGCTGTTCTTGCTTCTTCTATGGCCATAAAGTTCATAGGATCGGCCATGGCAAGAAAAAGCGTATCCTTTTCAAGTTTTACCGGGACGACGCTGTATTTTTTAGCTATGTTTTTAGGCAACACCTGTGAAAGCTCAGACGGTATCTGAACGCTTGAAAGGTCAACGAATTCTATTCCCAGCTGAAGCTGCAAAGCCTCTATGAGCTGTTTTTGAGTAATGTAGCCAGATGAAATAAGCTGGTCTCCAAGACGTTTTTTGGTGGTTTTCTGCTGGCTGAGAGCCTCCTCAAGCTGCTGCTGGTTAATAAGGCCAACAGAAATAAGAAGATCCCCAAGACGTTTATATCTCATATCCAAGCCCCCGACGCAAAAATTTACTGAATTTGTTTTTATTCCCTGTTTTTCATAATAATAACACTTTTTTTTATTAATTTCAATGCTCCCGAAGAGCAAGGCGCAAAAAATATTATGCTTATTTGCCAAAATTTTCATTTATCGACAGCGGCAGACGATTATTTTTTCGCTTTTGGTTTACTTTGAATTTTATATCTGTTAAAATGTAGATGTATATTATATTGTAAATTTTTTTATCCTAAGAGGCGAAACGCATGTTTTCTTCTTCAAAAAACAACAGACATCGTTACTCAAATCACGGCTTTACTCTCGGCGAGGTATTGATGGTTGTCGCAATAGTTGCAATACTTGCGGCAATTTCTTTTCCTGCTGTAATATATTTCAGAAATCTGCTGCACCAGACTACCCTTGACAATACCGCAAGGGAGATATTTGTTGCATCTCAAAACAAGCTGTCCGGCCTTAAAAGCTGCGCAATGGATATGCCAAACGGCAAATCAATGGGAAAAACAGCGCCGTCCGACTTTTCAGAAACCGGCCTTACCTGGACAAACACCGGAAGCGACACGGATTTTTATGTATACAGCTCCTCCGACGACGCTTCCTTTACTTGGCTTGACGACACTTCCTTTGCTCCTAAGGACACCGACGGAAAGTATATAGTTGAGTTTAACCGCTCCACGGGCGATGTGTACGGCGTCTTCTACTGGAATCCTTCTTCGGCCGGCTACACGCCTAAAAGCGTTTTTTCCTATTCCGAAAACTACAACTCCTACACAGACTCAAACGGCACCACGCTTTCTTTAAGAGGCGGCGCAAACAAAAAAAACCGCATGAAGCTTTTTGTAGGCTATTACGGTGCAAACGGCGTTGAAAAAAAGCTGTCTTCAGGCGATCTTAACTATACGGTTTCAATAGAAAATGCCGACAGACTTTCTCTTTCGATAGTTCCCGAAAAACCGGAAACCGGCATGGATACCGAATATATAATAACCGTCGCTTCCGCAACCGATACTTCAAATACAAACACCTATACATATCAGGTTGAGTACAAAAACGGCGCGGCATACGCGGTAAACGGCTCGTCGCCCGTAAGTCTTGCCACTGCCTATCCTAACGCCGCGGCGCAGGCGGCCGACTACTCGTTTAAAATAGTGCTCGACTCTCTTGAGGCAAATCTGCATTTTACAAACCTCTTTGCGAAAATACAGCCCGGCGACGACATAACCGTTACCGTAAACGCAATTTATGTCGGTTCAAAGGGAATCTATACCCAGCAGGGGCAAAAGGAAGCAACCGCAAACAGTCTTTTCGACGCCTTGAGATTAAGCGAGAGCGGAACCGTAAGTCCTCAGGGCACGGCGGTTCAGATCGCAAACGGACGCCATCTGCAAAATCTTTCCTACGACGTATCAAGCCTCGGCCATTTATCCGACGGCACAGCGACGGCTTATACAATAAAGTCGGCAAAGCTCACCTCCGACATCGACTGGTCGGCTTATAATGCCTTAAACACCAAATGGTCGGATACAACGCTTTTAAACAGTTTCTATCCTATAAGCAATATTTACGCCTCAACCGCATCTCCGGTAACTTACGGCATGAGCGTCGGCCTTACATCATTTGACGGTCAGAATCATGAAATATCAAACCTTACCGTAACGGCAGCAAGTACTTTAACCGACGCAATAACAAAAAGCGACAACTCACGAAATCTCGGAAAAACAAACGCCGAAAACCGTGCGGCGGCCGGACTTTTCGGCTTTGTATATAACTTAAGCTCAATAAAAGACATTACTCTTTCAAACGCAGTCGTAACAAACGGCTTTTCCTCAGGCAGTTATAAAACCGGAACGGCGGTTTTGTGCGGCTTTGTTTCCACAACCGTAAATTCAAAAATTCCTTCCGGTGCCATCACGTCAAACATGAACGGCACCATTGAAAACATAAAATTTATCGACTGCTCTGTAAACGCCCAAAGCGGCTCGGCCGCAATGACGGCAGGATATGTTGACCTGCTGGGAAACGAAGGTTCGGCAACGGCCGCCATAACCGACGGACTGTATATCAAAAACTGCCGGGCATATCTTGACGACGAAAACTCCGACAAATACTATCAGCAAAACCGCACCTCAAACCCGAACTACTATGTATCCTCTCCTGCCGGAAATGCAGGCGGCCTTGTGGGATTTCTTGATTACGGGGTTATACAGATAGAAGATTCGTTCTCGGCCGTAAACGTATACGGCGGAATAAATGCAGGCGGTCTTATAGGCGCGTCGCAAAACAAACTGCACATATACAGAAGCTATTCATCCTGCGATATTACAGCCATGTCTGCATCCGACGGCGGCGCCGGCGGCATAGCCGGAAAAATCGGCGGAGGCTGGATAAAGCTCGACAACTGCTTTACCACCTGCGACGTACACGGCGAACACTATTCCGGCGGTGCTTTCGGCTGGATATACATATCGGTTTATGTTTACGGCTCCGGAAGCGTAACTGTTTCCAACTGCCTCAGCTATGGCGCGGTCACCTGGAAAAACGATGAAATCTGTTCCGACAGCACAAACCTCACTTTGTCAGGCGCATGTTCCGGCGGCTTTGTCGGCCGTGTCGAAAGCAGTTCTCTTTCCCGCTCCACTTTCAGCATGAAAACAAACTGCCGTTATCTTTCAATGAACGGCTACAACAACAGCAATCCCGGCTCTGCCACATCAATAAACGGTTATGGTTACGATTATGCCGGCTCAAGCTCAAGAATACAGATTATCCCTGCCCTTTATGAAAACGACGGTTCAGGCAGCGCATATATGCCGGCCTATACTCTTTCATCCCAGACACAGCAGGGAAAAACACATGCATACCTCAGCAATCTCAAAAATCATCCGTTCCCGTTTGAGCTTATAACTTCTTCTGACTCAGGCATGCTTGAGTATCATGGAAATTGGCCGCAAAAGGGCGTTATAGAAACTTCGCTTTGCTACTACGAAAAATATGAAAACGGAACAGACCAAAAATATGGCTACTATGCCGTTACGGCCATGGGTTCGGGACAGTCGGCATGGACTCTCAATACCCTTATGAGCCAGGACGATCTCGACCAAAGCGGCTATTATCTTACCGAGGACGGCTACGCGCTTATATCCTCCTACGAAATATCACAGTTTAACTATGTTTTCGACGGCGATATAGAGTCAACCAAAAAAGAAGGCACTATACCGGTTTCAAACGGTGATGCCACAGACACAAACGCGGGAAAAATAATGTCAGGCCAAGAGCTTACTTTTACCCAGTCTGCCGCCGAGGACATAACATCCTACGACAATATCTATAAGCTTCCGTTTTTCCTTCAGGAAACACAGCGCGACAAGGCAATGGCCTTTTACGACAGGCTCGAAATAAGCTATACCGCAACCCAAAAATATGACGATGACGGTCAGCTTAAGGATATCTCGGTCATTGAGGCGCAATACGCGGCGGACGGAAAAAGCAATCCGGCAAGCTGGTCACAGACTGACGGCATATGGCAGGCAAACGGCGATTATATATTCTACTATTGCAGCCATTTCTCAAGAACCGCCATCAACCCGTATATAGGCAGAGTGTCGGCCACACGTCCGGCCATAACAAACGAAGTATATGTGCGCTCCGCCCGTCAGCTCAACGCTCTCGGCCGCTACTGCTATTACTGGAACGGCGTAAACAACAGCTCATGGAACAAATACCGCTTTATTCAGGAGCTTGACCTTAACTACAGTACATATACAAAAACTTACTGCGGCACGACCTTTGACATGACTCCGGGCGGCGCATACGAAAACAAGCCTATAGGAAGAACCGGCGACGGCATCACCTATACCGACGAAAACGGCAATACATTGTTTTACAGCAATTTCCGAAATGACTATGACGGTCAAAACTATAAAATAATAAATTACAAACTCGTTGCTGAAAGCCTGTACTATGTCGGCCTTTTCGGTGAAGTTTATGACGGAACCGTTAAAAATGTAAACCTTTGCAGCGATGATACAACGGCGGAAGCCTTCGGGGACAACTCGCAGTATGGCGGCGGCTATGTTTCAGCCGTATTCACATACGGCAAACTTTATGCCCTATCCGGCAGCAGCTCCGACAGCGAAATGCACAACTATGGTCTTGGCGCTCTTGTAGGCAAGCTTACCGGCGGCTCGGGCGCAAATCCGGCTGTCATAAACTGCTCCGTAAGCGGCTACAGCGTACTGGGCGTTATGGACAACGAAAAAACGCTCAACGGCATTGAGATAAACCGCTTCCCTCTTGATTCCAGAAAACAGAGAAACTTCTCATTCCAGACAGGCGGGCTTATAGGCACAAACAACGGCTATGTTTTAAGCTGTACGGCAGAAAACAAGCTTGTTAAATTCACATACGCACATCCGTATTCCGACAATACCGACTACGGCCGCGAAAAGTATGTAGGCGGAATAGCAGGCTCAAATCAGGGAATACTTGACGGCTGCTATGCCGGCGGTTCTTTGCAGATAGCTGTGGATCCTTCCGCTTCCTACGGCGTAACGGCGGCGCAAAACGGTTTTTACATAGGCGGAATAGCAGGCTCAAACTGCTATGCCGGTTTTGCATATGAGAAAAAATTCGTGTCCTATTCAAACAACAGCGGCACATACTACGGCGTTCTTGCCGCAAACAGCTACTCTTTCTGCACAATAGAAAAAAGCGACACTGTAAATAACTATGTGCCTTATGCCAATATTTACGGCATTACAAATACAACCGACACAGCTCTCACCTTAGATGATTACACCAATACAATCAAGGTATATTCTTATTCCGACGCAAACCACACCGGAAGCTACAGCAATGTACCCGAAAACGTCGCCAACTGCTATTTTCTTGAACAAACAGCTAAGCTCGGCAAGGATTCTTCCTCAAATACGCTGTATCCTCAGGATGCATCCGCCGTATCAAACGGCAGCACTTTTGCAGGCGTTACTTACGCCCTGATGGAAGATGTTCCTTCTTTCGCCGATCTGCTTAATACCGGCGCGGCAGAAACAACATACATAATAACCGACACATCAGGAACCACCGTTGTGCCTCTTAATGCCTTTGATACCGCGGCAATAACGGCGGCAAAGTCATATCCATACTCTGATACCCTCGTCGGCGAAGCTTATCCTTTCCCTGCCGTAATAGAAAACGGCAACGAATACGAGCATTATGGAAACTGGCCGCTAAACGTGCCAAGCCGGATAGGCCTTTGCTACTACGAAAAATACGGTGACGGCTCAACAGGACTTTATATATACGGTGTTGATACCGAAAACTATTCCTCAGGCGATCCGAATAACGCAAATACCACAGGGGCATGGTTTGAAAACTCGCTTAAATATGACACTTCGTCTATAGTCACCCAATGCGGCTATGTTTGGGCTTCACGCGGAAAGGCGAATGTTTCCGGTCTTACGGCGGCTTCGGCACCGGCGGTTGACGGCTACGGCTTCTATACAATAGATACAAGCGGCAGCGGTCTTTACGAGATAGTTGAAACAAAGCTTCCGAACACAAACATTAACGCATACTATAATCCGTGCTTTGCTTCCTCGATACGTCTTGGCTCGTTAAACGGCGAATACGCAAACCAGCTCGGAACATATCAGATCAGAACAATAGAGCAGTTTGTAAACATGGGCATTTCCTACTACAACACCGACTCCTTTGAGCAAACCATAAACATAACTACCGCAAAAACCTTTTCCGGCACATACGTTATACAAAAGTTCGCCGGAAGATATGACGGAGCCGGAAGACAGGACGACGGAGTGCGCGCATCCCTCACGGCGCCTGAAAGCGGCTATAAAATAACATTTACAAAAACTCTTGCCATGACGGCAGCAAAAACCGATTCATACGTAGGAATAATAGGCACAAATACCGGCGCGCTTAAAAACATGGACGTAACAGGCGCCATAACATGCACCTACAACAATACCCCGACCACTCTTCTTGCAGGCGGACTTGTTGGCTCTAACGAAAGCAGTGGAAGCGTGGTTCTTTGCAAAGCTGATATTGACCTTAACCTTACAGGCTCCTCGTCAAGCGGCCTCGGCCTTGTGTGCGCAGGCGGCCTTATAGGCAAAAACACAAGCACCGCCTTGTGCTACGGCAATGCCTCCTTCGGCGATGTTGCCTGCGGCTCAAGCTATATAAAGATGAACAACGGCAACGGATATCTGTGCATAGGCGGTTTTGTCGGCAATAACCAGGGAAGCATTTCCTCAAGCTACAGTTCCGGAAACGTATGTACAACCTCAACAAACATAAAAAGCGGAAAACGTTCCGTAGCCGGCGGTTTTGCCGGAGCCTGCGGTTCCTTTGGCTCATCCGGGACCACCGGTTCAACAACCTCCTCCTGCTATTCTACCGGCGCCATACCGTCCCTTTACTCGTCGTTTTATATCGGCCAGTTTACAGGCGGCTGCTACAACGGCTCCGTATTCAGAAGCTGTTACGGATGGGTTCCGTCCACATACTTTATACTGTTTTACGGCGATTCCGACTCGTCGAGCATTTCCTTTACAAATTGCTACAGCTACGCGGTTGTAACCTTGGCCTATTCCGGCCTTACACGTATGCCAAGCTGGAACTCAAGTGTCGGAACACTGCAAAATTCCGACATAGAATCCTCTCTCGCCCTGCACTGGGTTTATAACTGGGTAACGGATACACCGGCATTTTCAAAATAATACAAAAAGAGTGATAAAATGAAAAGCAAACACAAACTGAAAAACCAATCCGGAGCATCATTTATTATTGCGCTTCTGTTTTTCCTTATCTGCTCTACAGTAGGAGCAAGCGTGCTTATGGCGGCAAAAGCCAATTCAAGCAGACTTGTATACCAGAAAAAGACCGAGCAGGCCTTTCTTACCGTGCGCTCGGCGGCAATGCTTATTTCCGATACACTCTCGGGCGAAAGCCAGCAGGTAGCCGTGCATACTGTTACACAAACCACCTCTTCCGACGGTTCTGTGTCAACCGATGAAAGCTGGAGCAAAAAATATGACCCTTCATCGGCTTCATTAAGCCACAAGGTTGACGACAGCGTGTATTCAATGCTTACCGGAAACGGCACAGCATCCGCTTTTTCCGTAACCGTATCAAAGGACGGGCTTGAAGATACAGCCGCAGACATAAAAATAGCAAAAAAAGACAATTCATTTGCCTTAAATTCAGCTGTTGCGCTAAAAGACGGCGAAAACAAAAACTACAACTATAAACTGTCCGTTTCCATGACAGGAACAATTACAAAAAACGAAACGTCAAGCACTTATACCGAAGGCGAAAACGAGATAACCCGTACCGAAACGGTATATATTCTGAGCTGGTCGAAGGCAAGCTTCAAAAACGGATAAAAAGGATGTGTTTGAAATGCGTAAAAAAGCAGGTTTAAAACTAAAAAGCCAAAACGGCGAAACATTTATAGAAATACTTGCGTCGGTAATTATAATATCTTTTGGCGTTATTCTTTTTGTAAGCCTTGTATTGACCTCACATAAGATAAATATATCACAAAAAGCCGCAGACAGCGCATTTTATACTGCTTTGGGACAATGTGAAACTCTTGCAGGCGGCGAAAGCTCATCCGACTACGCATATATTACGGACTCTGCCGGAGCACAGCTTGAAAAAGCAAAATGCACTGTTATATCCTCCGACGGACTTGCGGCATACTCAAAGGAGGCCGGAAGCTGATGAAAAAGCTTAAAAACAAAAAAGGCTTCACTCTTGTCGAGATGCTTGCCTCGCTCGTGCTTTTGGGCTTTGTAGTGCTTATTGTCGGCGGCGGTGCAAACGTCGCCATGAAAACATACAAGGAATCCATAAGCTATTCAGAATCAAACACTCTTGCTTCAACGCTTATGTTTTCAATAGAAAACGAAGTTCGGTATGCTTCGGCCATAAACGAAACAAACAACGAAATAAGCTCCTTTACAAGCCCGGATTACGGAAACGGCGCTTCGTTTAAGATAGACAACGGAAAGCTCAAAATTGCCACAAATTCAAACTCCTTTTCGGTAGTCGGCGACAAGGCATACACCAACGGTCTTGCCGTGGAATCAATAAAGCTTGAAAAAGGCGAAAAAACGACCAAAGGCCAAATAATAGATATAACTCTTAAATTAAGCGGCGGCACGCAAATATCAACAAAAGTGCTTAATCTTAACATCTGAAACCGGCAAAAAGCCTGCACTGAAAATTGCTCAATGCAGGCTTTTTTTATTTATATTTTCTTGAATTATAGCTTTGATATTTTTTCCGCCTCGCGATACGTCTTTTCGCCCTGAGTTTCCGCTTT
>Ga0070399_1002603_pt1 | contig 17022 bp, 7 predicted proteins | sample BioMet4_FD_61217 | JGI IMG/M metagenome (GOLD analysis project Ga0070399, IMG submission 61217) | Microbial communities from bioreactor (seeded with sewage sludge) at LBNL, California, USA - Biofuel metagenome 4 (version 1) | ecosystem: Engineered > Bioreactor > Anaerobic > Unclassified ... | reverse complement strand
CATCCCTCAATGGCCTATTTGGCCGTCGTCATGGTGGTCGAAGAACGATGCTGCGGAATCATGCCCATAGCCGTCATCTGCGGGGGAGAATAGCCGGAAACAGCTTTTTGCAACGGCCTGCTATCCCAGACAGGCATGAACCCGGCTACCCACGGAAAACCAGGAAGGACAAAAAATCGTTCAACAAGGCTGCGGTCTTTGTAAACATGCTGATCGTATTCTCGTCCAATAATGCGATTTTTCCGGCTGGGGATGACCGCCTCTGCGTTTCGAGACGTAATGCTGAGGACAAACGCGGTGGAGTCGTATCCCTTGTCAGCCACAATTGACAAGGCATCAAATCCATCAATCAAGGCTTGTGCTTGCGTTCTGTCCGCAGTTTCGCCACCAGTCAAAAACAAACGAACGGGATTGCCCAATCCATCAACCGCAGCATGAATCTTTGTTGTCAGTCCACCACGCGAACATCCGATGTCTTGGGGTCCTTCTTTTTTGGGGCACCTGCCACATGCTGGTGGGCACGAACAATAGTACTGTCAATGAAGAGCATTTCTAAATCTGGATCACCAGATACAGCTTCTGCTAACCGAGCCCAGGTTCCTTTTTCGCATCATCGGGCAAACTGCACATACCGCTGTGCCAGTTTCCGAACTTCTTTGGCAGATCTCGCCAGATAGAACCTGTTCGCGCTATCCAAAGCACAGCTTCGATGAATATTCTATTATCCTTGGCTGTTACACCGCGATCATGTTGTTTCCCCGCACAGAATGGTTCCAATCGAACCCCTTGGTCATCACGTAATAATAATGTTCCATGCCTCTGCCTCTCTTGGGAGACAAGGTTGAACGATCTTAGATTGTTAGTCCAATGCCCCCCCCGGCTTTGCCGGGGGTAACTGACTAAACTATTAATTGTGAACAGACCCTAGAAGCCATCTCAAAAATGGGTGCGTAAATTTCCGTTTTGTGTTTTCTCCCCAACAGGCTGCTAACCCGCACTCGTGATAGTCTGTGTCAGAACCGTAGACAAGTCCTCGGGCCGTAAGTCGCGGGGCGCGGCCGTCACCGGTTGGCGGCTATCCCACAAAAACCAGTCCGTGGCCGTGGGCTGGGAAAGCTCCGGCCGGCCCACCCCGGGCAGTCCCGGCACGTGGTCACCGTAGCCGCACAGGATCGCCGGCCGGCCCAGCTGCGAGAGCCCCTCGGCCAGATGGGAAAACAGCGCGTCCATGTGGCCCAGGTGCCACAGGTATACTGACAGCGGATCGCGCCCGGCTGGGCCGCCGGCCGGATCGTCCCGGAATCGATCGGGCGTCCATGGGCCGTGGGCCTCAATGGTGATGGCAAAGGCCAGGGTGGGCTGGTCGCTTGCGGCTAGCCGGTCGAGGATACGCTGGCCTAGCACGGCGTCGCTGACGTAGGGACCGCTTCTGGCCAGGCCGGCGAAGCGGGGTAGGGTTTCGAAAGCCTCGAAGCCCAGATGCGGAATGACCTGATTGCGCCGGAAAAATTGGCAGGAAAACGGGTGTAGGCACAGGCTGCGGTAGCCGGCAGAGCGCAACGTCCAGGCCAGGGAGACCACGGGCTGGCGCGCGGCTGTGAAATAGGGGTGGAAGGCGTCAGTGCCGAGCTCCTGTGCCCCCAGGCCCGTTAACACGGAAAATTCTGTGCGCATGGTGTAGGCGCCGTAGGTTGTCACTAGGAAACGACCGCTTAGGGAGCTTTTGCGCAGCCGATCGAATCCGTCCAGCACTCCAGCATCGACCTCAGGCAGATGGCGACGGATATCGCAAAAGGATTCGGCCTGGACAAGCACGATATGGGGAGCGGGCTCCCTCAGGTGCAGAGGAGGCGATGCGGGACGATCGGGTCCGGATGGCCGGATGCCAGGCTGGCCCTCGCTACCCCGGACATGGACGTGCCACAGGCCATGGCCGAGCATGGAGGCGAACAGTCCTAGCCGGGCGAAATCGGCTTTGGCATTGAGGCTTGGGGCCAGTCGCGTCAGCAGGGCCAGGGCCCGGGGACGCCCGGTCGTCGCGAGCAATCCCTTAAGCCAGTACCATACGCCGGCTGCGCTGCCGACGGCCAGTCCCAGCGACCCGCATTGCCAGCCACAAGCGACAGGTGTTTCCTCCCGCCAGATCCCGGCCAGTCCCAGGCCTACCACCACTCCGCCGGCCAGCACCGGCTTGGGGAACAGGTAGGGCACGTAAAACCGGGAATAGCGCAGGACTTGATTGACGAGGGCGAAATCCAAAAACACGATCGGTTCGTGGAAATGCCGTTGCTTAAGCCGGTTGAGCACGAACAGCAAGCCGGCGGCGCCGGCCATGCACAGCCCAGAAAACAACGGGCGGCCCGTGCCGGCCAAAAGCAGCCAGAAACCAAAAGCCGTCATCAGGGCCGGCAGGCCGTCGATATAGGGATCGAGGGGATGTCCGGCCATGGCAACGGCATCGCGGCGGTGCAGCCAGACGGCGGTGCCGACGGCGAACAGAAAGGGAAGCAGGATATGTAGGGCTGTCATGGGGGCTATGCCTATGGAGTCCAGGGGGCGTGTTGGGTAAGGTCGTTCGGCCTATCATTCGTTGTCTTCCCGCTCAGGGTTGGAAGGCAAGGGAGTGATCCCCTCCGGGCCGCCGGAGGAATTGATCCTGTCTCCTCTATCCCCCTCGCTCTGCCATGCCCTCGGCGTCCGGGGTGACGGTAAAGGCGAAATGGCGGACGAGAATGGCGTCGGTGAGGTGGGCCGGCAAAAGCCACAGCAGGATGTTGCCAAGGACCAGGGGCCAGGGGAAATTGACGCGGGGGGTCCCGCGTTCGATGCCCCGCCGGATGACCCGGGCCGCCCGGTCCTGGTTCCACAGCAAGGGCTTGGCGCCGTGGTAGCGCCGGCTCATGGGCGAATCCACGAATCCGGGCGAGACCACGGTGACGCTGACGCCGCTTGGGGCCAGGGCGCCGCGCAACGCCTCGCCGTAGATGCGGGCGGCGGATTTGCTGGCGCTGTAGGACGGCGAGGAGGGCGTGCCGTGCCAGCCGCCCAAGGAGCTGATGATGCCGATGCGGCCGGCGCGGCGCGCACGCATGACCTCGGCCAGGGCGGAGGCCGTTTCCACGGCGGCCAGGGCGTTGACCGCGAACACCCGGCGCACGGTTTTGATGGGTTCGGGCGCGCCGTCCGGGCCGATGGCGCTGGACACGCCGGCGCAGGCGATGCCGGTGGTGACGGGGTGGGCGGCGTCGGTGTTGAGGATCCAGGTCCGCAGGCGGTCAAGGTCGCGCACGTCCAGGGCCTGGGTGGCCACGGTGGCGCCCAGGCTTTGGCAGATGGCGGCCAGGGCGGCCAGCCGGTCGGGATCGCGGCCGGTGAGGCTCACGCGCACGCCCGGGCCGGCGTAGGCATAGGCCAGGGCCTGGCCCAGGCCGCCGGTGGCGCCGGTTAGAAGCAGGTGGGGGGAGGCGGGCATGGGGCGTTAGCTCCTGTCTCCGGGCTGGGGGAGGCTTGGGCGGCCCATGAGGCGGTAGCCGCCGGGATATTCGAGCGTTTCTGTTTCCGGCACCGAAAACTCCTGGACCGTGTCAAAGCCGTGGCGGGCGTAGAAGCGCAGGGCCCGGGCATTGCCGTCCCAGACGTGCAAATTGAGTCGTGGCAGGTCGCGGTCGGCGGCCCACAGCCGGGCGCATTCCAGGAGATCGTCGGCCAGGCCGGTGCCCCGGTAGTCGGGCGCGACCCAGAAGGTATTGATATACAAGCTTTCCTTTTCGCACACGTTCATGAGTCCGGACAGCGCCTTGAGCTTGCGGGCGGCGATGACCGTGCGCAAGATGTCCGGGGTACCGTGCTGGCTGCCGGGGTAGGCCAGGAGCAGCCCGGCCAGGCTGGCGCCGTCGCGCAGCAGGATCACGTTCTCGTGGCTCAGGGGATTGTCGGTCTCCAGGATGATCGAGGTGAGCAGGCGCTCGGGCGACAGCAGCAGCGACAGCCCGCCCAGCAGGTAATCGACCACCCCGGCCGAGGTCGCGCGCACGATGCGGGCGATGGCTTCGGCGTCGTCGGGTTCGGCCGGGACCGGGTTTACAGGCATGCGGTGTCCTCCAGGGTACAGCCGGGCGGATAGGCCAGACGCAGGCGCTTGAGGATGCCGCTGATGGCGGCGGCGATGCCGACATCGGTGTAGAAGTTGCCCGGCAGCAAGGCGTCGGCGTGCAGCACGCGCACGAAATCGGTCAGCAGGCCCTGGTCCACCGGGCGCGGCGTCCGCCAGAAGTCTTCCAGCGGCATTTCCCGGGGGCCGACCGCCAGTCCGGGCATGGCGTAGGGCGCCCGGCCCAGGGAATAGACGGGCCGGTTCAGGATCAGGGCTTCCAGGCCCATGGTGCTGTTGACCACCACCACGCCCTGGCAGGCCTCATGGGCCATGATGGGCCGGCCGGGACCGCCGTCGATGTAGACGATGCGGTCGGCGATGCCGGCGGCGTGGCTGAAGTTGTCCAGGTAGCGGGGCAGGTCGATGAGCCCATTGTCCAGGGGATGGTTCTTGATCAGCAGCCGGCAGCCCGGCGGGGCGGCGGCCGCGAACGAGGACAGCACCCGCATGATGGAATCGAGCAGCCCGAAGTGGGAATAGGACCGGATCTGCATGTCTGAATCGAGCTGGAGCGGAAACAGGAAAAAGGGATCGCCCGAGCCGAGCAGCTCCTCCATCCGGCTGGCGGCCTGGCTCAGGCGGCGGCGCCGGCTGAGGTAGCGGGGCAGCCAGCCGGTCAGCTCCAGGCCGATGCCGTAGGGGCGGTGGGTGCGGTAGCGCGGGAAAAGGCTCAACATCACCGCGTTGCCCACATGGTGCTTGATGGTGGCGAACACCCGGGTGGCCAGGGAATCCACGATGCGATAGGGCGGGCCGGGCGGCGGCACCAGGGCGGCGCGTTCGCGCACCGCCTCGGGTGTGGGGGGCAGGGGGGAATTGGCGTTGACCCCGCCTTCCTCCATGGTGATGTAGCTTGGGCGCAGATAGCCTTCTTCCAGCACGTGAACGGCGATGCCCCGGGTGCGGGCCAGGCAGATGGCGTCGTGGTGCAGGGGGCGCAGATCGCCCATGAGCACGAGGTCGGTGACCTGGCGGCTGTCCATGAGCTTGGCGGCGAAGGCCGGCCAGTCCAGGCGCGGTCCCCGGTAGTTGACGGTGTGGGGCCAGGGCCAGTGGAAGACGTCGCCGCCGCAGAAATTGACCTTGGTCACCCGCACGCCGAATTTGGCCAGGGCCAGACCCAGGCGGCGTAAAAACGGACTCTGCGGCCCCTGTAAAATCAGAAACGAACGCTGGCTCGCCCCGGGCAGGACCACGAAACGGGAAAATTTGCGTTGTGAACGCCGGTCGCCCTCCCGGGGGGCGAAGCGGGAAAAGCCCTTGCCCACCTGGCGCATGGCCGTGGTCACGGCCAGGAAATGGTTAGCGATCGCCGAATGCATCGCTGTCTTCGGCCTCCTCCCGACCGGTCAGGTCGGCCACGGCCTGACGGACCTTGGGCAGTTCCTCGGCCACGCAGGCCAGGGCCTGGCGCACCTGCTCGGGGCTGTGGCGGCTGGACAGGAAAAAGCGCAGCCTGGCCGCGCGTTCCTCCACCACCGGAAAGATGATGGGCATGACGTAGATGCCGCGCGCCAAAAGCCGGGAGGCCAGCATGGCCGCCGCGATGGAACTGCCGATCATGATCGGCACGATGGCGTGGCCGCTGGCCCGGCCGGTGTCGAGTCCCAGGGCGGCGGCCTCGTCCATGAAGGCCTGGCTGACGGCGGTCAGGCCGGCCACGCGCTCGGGCTCGCGCAGCATCAGGCGCAACGCCGCCGTGGAGGCGGCCGCCAGTGGTGGCGACATGCCCACGCTGTAGAGAAAGCCCGGGGCTAGGTACTTGAGGCACTCGACCATGTCGGCCGGACCGGCGATGTAGCCGCCGCAGCCGCAAAGGGCCTTGCTCAATGTGCCCATCCAGATGTCCACATCGGCCGGATCGACCCCGAAATGCTCGGCCACGCCCCGGCCCGTGGCACCCAGCACCCCCACCGAATGCGCCTCGTCCACCATGAGGTAGGCGCCGTGCCGCTTTTTGATCTCGATCAAGCGCGGCAGGTCGGGCATATCGCCGTCCATGCTGAAAAGGCCCTCGGTGACCAGGCACACGCGCTGGAAATGGCGGCGTTCGGCGCTTAAAAGCTTGTCCAGGGCATCAAGGTCGTTGTGGGGAAAGGACAAGCGCGTGGCCTCACTGACCTGGCCGCCTTGGATGATGGAATTGTGGGCCAGGCTGTCGTGGAGGATCAGGTCGCGTTTTTTAAAGAGCTGGTAGAGGGTCCAGACGTTGGTGGCGTGGCCGCTGACGTAGGCTACGCAGTCGGCGGCGCCGTGCAGGTCGGCCAGGGCGCGTTCGAGCTCGCGGTGGGGCGGACGCTCGCCCGAGGTCGGCCGCGATCCGCTGGCCGAGGTGCCGAAGCGTTCCATGGCCGCGCTGGCCGCTGCGTTGATCTCGGGATGGCCGTTTAGACCCAGGTAGTCGTAGGTCGAAAAGTTGAGGTAGGTCTTGCCGTCGATGACGGCCGTATCCGTGGCCATGGCGTCGTGGGACAGGAAATAGAGCGAGTCGATGCCCCATTCCTTGGCCACGGCCTTATGGATTTGGATCTTTTTGACGTCGGCGAAGTCGCCAAAGCCGTGCGTGGCCTCGGCGGCGGGGGCCGTAACCGGGGTAGGGTCCGTCTGGGCATGGCTGCCTAGGCGGGTGCGCATGCGGACAATGAGGTCCTGGCGGTCGCGCCTGGTCAGGCCGGGATTTTTCTGGGACATAACACGGTTCTCCGGATCGGCGCGCTTACGACGCCGGGACGTCGCCGCCGAGCAGGCGCTTGGTCGCCTCCTCGGACAGGTTGATGCCGTGCTGGGTGCGCAACTGGGCGGCTACAGAAGCGGCCTCGAACGTGCCAGCCTCGCTGCCGGCGGCGAGCAACTGGTGGATGCGGCTGGCCAGGGTGAGAATGGTGGCCGTCTTGTCCAGGCTCAGCGAAGAGATGTCCACCCCGAAGCTTTCTTCAGTGGTTAGTCCCAGCTCCACGTACATCAGCGAATCCATACCCAGTTCGCCAAGCGGCTTGTCATGGCGGATGCGCGATGCGGGCAGACGCAGGATGCGCGCAAAATCCCTGGCCAGGATGGTGGCCAGATGGGTGACCGCATCCTTGGGTTTCATGGTGCGCAACTGCTGGCGGATGTCGCCGGATTGGGCGCTTTCGCCTTGGCCGGCGCCTTCGCCGGCCAGGTAGTCGTAGACCGGCGAGGCCACGTAGGGCAGACGGCTGAGCTTTCGCAGCTGCATGCGAAATACGTGCAGGTTGGCCGTGTCCGAGCGGGTGAAAAGCTCTACGAAATCAAGGGCCGTGTCCGCTGGCAGGCCCACGGCGCCGGTGAGACGCATCAGCGACTCCATGACCTCCGGCCGGGTGGACAGCATGCCTACATCCGAGATTGGCCCCCAGCCGAAGCTGGTGGCGCGAAGTCCGCACGAGCGCCGGTAGGCGGCCAGGGTCTCCAGGCCGGTGTTGGCGGCCACGTAGTTGGCCTGGCCGGGATTGCCAAGCACGGTAGTGGCCGAGGAAAAAAGTACGAAGAAATCGAGAGGTGTCGCGCCCACGAACCGGTGTAGGTTCCAGGCCGAGACCAGCTTGGCCCGCAACACCTCGCGCACAGCTTTGGGATCGAGGTTGGCGATGGTGGCGTCGCGTAGCACGCCGGCGCAGTGGATGATACCCGTTAGGGGCGGTAGCGCGGCCAGGGCCGGGCGCAAGTTCGTTTCCAAGGCCTCGGGATCGGCCAGATCGACCGCCATCACGGTGACGGCCGCGCCTCGCGCGGCCAGGGCGGCTACGGCGTCTTGCGCGGTCTTTGTCGCCGCGCCCGAACGTCCCACCAGCACTAGATAGCGCGCGCCCAAGGTCACCAGCCGGTTGGCCACAACCAGGCCCAGGCCGCCCAGACCGCCAGTCACGAGATAGGTGGCTTGGCCGGACAGCGGTCCCAATTCGGCCGGCGGCGCCTGCTTCACCGAGGCCGGCACCGCGTCGGGCACGATGATCAGCTTGCCCACGTGGGACGACTGCTGCATGGCCCGCAAGGCCGCCACCACTGCCGCCCGGGGCTGGACAGCATGGGGCAACGGGGCCAGCTCGCCGGCCGCGAATCGCTCCAGCATCTCGGTGAAAAGCCGGCGGCAAAGGGCCGGCTTCTCCTTGACCACTTCGTCCAGGTCGATGCCGAAAAATGTGATGTTGTGGCGCAGTAGCCGCATGCGCAGCGGAGAATTGTTATAAAAATCCACCTTGCCCAGTTCCAGGAATCGCCCCAGCGGCTTCAGCAGCCCCAGACTTTTTTGGAGCGTCTCGCCGGAAATGGAATTGAGCACCACGTCCACGCCCTGGCCATCCGTTGCCGCCCGGATGCGGTCCTCGAAGTCCAGGGAGCGGGAATCGAAGATGCTGGTCACGCCCTGATCGGCCACCAGCCGGCGCTTGGCCGGGGAACCGGCCGTGGCGTAGATCTTGGCCCCGAGCATTTGGGCGATCTGGATGGCGGCCTGACCCACACCGCCGGCCGCGCCGTGGATCAGCACTCGTTCGCCGGCTTCGAGCCGGGCCAGATGGGTCAGGGCGTAATAGGCCGTGAAGTGGGCCACGGGAATGGTGGCCGCCTCGGAAAAGCTCAGGTTTTCCGGCAGGGTGAACACGCTTTCCGCCCGGGCCAGGATCTGGGAATCATAGCCGGCGCCGGTTAAGCAGCAGACCCGGTCGCCCACAGCGCATTCGGTCACGCCCTCGCCCACGGCCGTCACCGTGCCGGCGCACTCCAGGCCCAGGCACGGTCCCGAGGCCCCGGCTTCCAGGGACTCCTCTGGAATGCGGCCCAAGGTGTACATGACGTCGCGGTAGTTAACCCCGGCGGCTTGGTTGTCGATGCGCACCTGGCCCGGGCCCGGGATCTTTTCTGCCACCCGGCGCCAGACGGCCGCATCAAGACGGCCCTGGCCGGCGGTTTCGAGCGCCACCTCACCGGTGGGGTCGCAGCCGGGGTCGGTGCGGGACAAAAGCTCCAGCGGCGCCAAACGTAGGCCGAAACGCCCGGTCGGGGTGAGCACGATTTCCCGGTCGGCCTCGCCGTGGTCGCGGGCCGGACACAGGATCTCGCGCACGGCCGCCGCCAGGGGCACAGTGCCGGCGGCGTCGGCCTGGACATCGACCAGCCGCGTGGCCAGTCCCGGCAATTCGTTGATGCACACCCGGCCAAAGCCCACCAGCGGTCCCTGGGACGGGACCAGCCGGCAATCCTGCCCGGCCAGGGGCACGCCGCCGCCGGTCACCAGGCACAGGCCGGCCGGGGTCTTGGCCGTGGCAAAGGCCCGACCCAGCATAGCGGCCGAAATCACCCGGCGTTCGGCCAGCTCGGCCAGCTCCTGGCTCGGCAGCTCCTGGCGGACGTCGTAGCCCATGAGATGGATCAATTCCAGGACCAGGCCGTCGTCGCCGGTCGGGGTCAGGGCGGTAAGCAACCGTTCCCAGTCCTCGGGTCGAGCCGGATCCAGGTGGAAGTGGTCCGGGGCGTCCTGGCCGAAGCCGTCGGCGTCGCTGACCTGCACCGGAGTCTGACCGGCAGCGGCCAGCTGTTTGGTCAGGGCAGCGGCCAGGGATGCGGCCTGGGGCGAGGGGGCGCGGTCGGTGAGCAGCACGAAGCGGCGCTTGGCCGGTTCGGGTTCGACAGCGGATGCGGCCAGGGTCGGGTCCTTTTGCGCCGCGAGCAGAAAAAAGTCGTTGTCATCCGGGTCGCCGGACAGGCAGGCCGTGTCGGCAAATCCGGCCCGGCCAAGCAAGGCCGTCCATTCCCCGGGCGTGGCCAGCCGGGAGGCGGGCAGGCCTTTTGTGTCGCGCCACCAGTCCGGGGACAGGCCGTGGAGCAGCTGGTTCACCGGCTGGGGCGTGTCTTCGAGCAGCAGCAGCAATCCGCCCGGACGCAGCAGGTCCCAGAGTCTGGCCAGGGCCAGATCCGGGGCATCGGTGCGGCGCAGGGCGCGTTCGGCCACCACGACGTCGCATTCCCCCGGGGCGAGGTCCTGGGGCGCGCCGGCGGCATCGTCTGGATCGAACACGAAGCAGGCGTAGCCTGGCTGGTCGGCGAAGCGGACGCGCAGCTGATCCACCCGGTCGGCGTCGGAATCGGTGGCCAGATAGGCGACCGAACCCGGCAGCAATCGGGCGAGCAGGGCGGCGGTCAGCTCGCCCGAGCCGGCCTCAATTTCGAGCAGGCGCAGGCTTTGGCCCCCGTCGAGCCCGGCGCGCAGGTCGAGCAGGGCGGCGGCCAGGGCATCGCGGCGCAGCCGGTCCAGGGGACCGCCCCGGACCGTATCGAGCAGATCGGCCGCCGCCTCAGGATCGCCAAGCCCGACTTCCAAGGCCTGGCTCCAGCGCCCGATCAGGGCCAGTTCCTCGGCCTGGGCCGATTCCGTGCGCATGGCCTCGCGCCACAGCGTCTCGGCTGGAGGCAGGTCGCAGGGGGAAAGCGCCACCTGCCCGGTCGGACCGCGTTCGGCCAGGTCCATGCTGACGAGGAAATCCAGGGCATAGTCGAGATAGGCCCGGTGTCCCGGGGCGACCTGTCCGGTCTCGATCAGGCGGGACGGCAGGCAGGTCGTGCCCACCGGGGCCAGTCCCGATAGGACGGCGTGCAGGCGCGAGGCCATAAGGGCTGTGAAAAAGGGAATGGTTTCTAGATGATGGCGCTGACAGGCCGAATCGTCGGCTAGGGCGGCCATGACCGGGGTCAGCCGGGTGGCTAGGGCGGCCGGTCTGGGCAGGGGACAGGGCGCCGGATCGGCCGGATGGCGGGACGGGGCGGCGGCCAGGGCGTAGATGCGCTGTTGGCGGGCCAGGTTGTCCCGGGTCTGGAAAAGAATGAAGCGGCAGTCCTCAATGCGGGCCAACTCGACCCCGTCGGCGTCATAGAGGCCGAACACGGCGGTCAGGGAACGCGGACTGCGCCGGGTGAGCTCCGCCATGGCCAGGGCAGGTTGACCCGGCCGGCGCAGCAAGACCCGGCCCGTGCGTAGCGGCAAATAGACGATGGGCGAGCGGGATTTCTGCTTCCAGTCGGCCAGGGCCAACAGTTCCTGGAAGGCTCCGTCGATGAGGCTCGGGTGAAGCACGGCCCCGTCGTACGCGGCGCCCTCGGCCAGCTCCAGGCGTACCACCGAGGCTTCGCCGCGCCGCCACAACCGGCGCATGGGCCGAAAGGCCGGACCGAAATGCAGACCCGCTTCCAGGCCGTCCTTGTACAGAGCGTCGATGTCGCGCGGCTCGCCCCAGAGGTCCGGATCGGTCACGGGACAAGGCTCGCCCTCGGGCAGTTCCTGGCCGGCGCGGGGCACGATGCGGCCTTGGACGTGCAGGGTGAAGGCGCTGTCCTGCATGAGCCGACGGCTTTCGATGCGAAAATCGCCACCCGGACCGACCGACAGCCGGGCCACCCGGGCCTGGCCCGGGGCCAGGGGCAGGGGGTGACGGTATTCGACGTTTTCAAGCTCGGCGCTTTCGGTGCCGTGCAGTTCCCGGGCGGCGGCCAGGGCCATTTCCAGGTAGGCGGCCCCGGGCAGCACAATCTCGTCGTCGAGCCGATGATCGGCCAGAAACGGGGTCAGTTCGGGATCGAGGGTGTTTTCCCAGACATCGAGCCGGCCGCGTACCCGCCGGCCGAGCAGGGGATGGGCCGGGGCCTTGGCCGCGAAAAGTCCCAGGCTCTCGACCGTGGGCGCGACTTGGCAGATTTCCTTGTCCCAGGGATAGACGGGCAGGGGCACATGGGCCGGCTTGCGCGGGAACAGCCGGTCTAGGGAGACGCGGCCACCCTGGACGTGGACGGCCTGCCACAGGGCGTGGGCCAGATCCGGGTCCTGGATGTTGCGGCGCACCGAGGCCAGGGCCACGGTGGTTGCGGCCTGCTCCTCGCGACTGGCCTTGAGAAAAGGTAAAAGCAGTGCGTCCGGGCCGATCTCCACGAAAATACGCGCCCCGTCGGCCAGGGCCGAGGCGGTGGCGGCGGCAAATTCCACGCTTTGGCGGATATTTTGCCACCAGTATTCGGCCCCGAGGGCCGTGCCCGGACAAACCTGGCCGGCCACGGTGGAATAAAAGGCGGTTGGCCCGGTCGGCCGGGGGGCGAGGTCGGCCAGGGCGGTGCGCAGGCGCTTTTGGATTGGGTCCATGGCCCGGCTGTGGAAGGGATAGCGCAGGTCGAGCTTGCGAAACACCTGCCGGCGCTTGCGCAGGAGGGGACGCAAGGCGTCCAGGGCGTCGTCTGGGCCGGACAGGGTGACGTAGCGGGGGCTGTTGACGGCGGCGATTTCGAGCGTGCCGTCGGCCACGGCGGGCAGTGCCTCCGCTTCCTGGCGCGAAAGCTGGGCCACGGCCATGCCGCCCAGGCCGTAGGCTTCGTGTTGCAGGACGCTGCGCACGGCGATGACCCGGCAGGCCGCCTCCAGGGACAAGGCGCCGCAGGCATAGGCCGCCGCCACCTCGCCGATGCTGTGGCCAAAGACCATGTCCGGCACGAGCCCCTTGGCGCGAAGGGCCTCGAACAGGCAGACCTGCAAGGAAAACTGCAGCGGTTGCACCACCTCGATGGCGTCCAGGCGCTGGGCGGCCGGATCGCCCAAAAGCGCTGCCTTGACCGACCAGCCAAGGAGCTGGGTCAAAATCGGGTCCAGCCGGTTGAGCAGGGCGCCGGCATCGGGATCGGCGGCCAGAAAGGCCCGGCCCATGCCCGGCCAGGGACCACCGTTGCCGGAAAAGGCGAAGGCAGTTTTTACCTCGCCGCCCAAAGTTTCGCCGCAGACCCAGTCCGCATCGGTGGCACCGGGTTCGGCCGTGGCGAAGCGGGTGAGATTGGCTGCCAGGGTGGCCGGATCGGCGCCCCGGATGACCAGCCGGTGGCTGAGCTGATCGCGGCCCAGGGCGGCGCTGGACACGAGATCGGTGGCGGCGCCGGCGTCGGCCCCGACCAGGCGGGCGGCGTAGTCCAGGGCCAGCCGGGTCAGGCTCGGCTGACTGGCGGTGGCCAAGAGAAGTGGCGGCAAGGCGTCGGTAGCCGGGCGTTTCGGCTCGGGTGCGGCCGGGGGGGCCTGCTCCAGGATGACGTGGGCGTTGGCGCCGCCGAAGCCGAACGAACTGACGCCGGCCAGACGCGGTCCGGGCGTGGCGGCCACAGGCGTCAGCGCGGTCACCGGGCAAAGGCGCAGGGCTGCGAAATCGATGTTGGGATTGAGTCGCTCCAGGTGCGGATTGGGCGGCACCTGGCCCTTTCGGAGCACGAGCACGGTTTTGAGGATGCCGGCGATGCCCGAGGCCGGTTCCAGATGGCCGAGATTGCTTTTGATCGAGCCCACGGGCAAGGCGTCGTCGCCCGGGCGCAGGCTGGAAAAAACTTCGCCGATGGAGCGGGCTTCGACCGGGTCGCCGGCATTGGTGCCGGTGCCGTGGGCCTCCATGTAGCAGAGATTACGGATGTCGATGGCCGGATCGTCGTACATGGCGCGCAGCAAGGCCATTTGTGCGTCCTGGTTGGGGAAGGCGATGCCGATGGTACGGCCGTCAGTATTAACACCGGTCTTGTCGATGATGGCGTGGATGTAGTCGCCGTGGGTCAGGGCGTCGGCCAGCGGCTTGAGCACGAGCACGCCGCCGCCTTCGGCCCTAACATAGCCGTTGGCGTCGGCGCCAAAGACCTTGCAGCGGCCGTCGGAGGACAACATGTGGGCCTTGGAGAAGCCGACAAAGGGCAGCGGGCTGCACAGCATGTGCACGCCGGCGACCAGAGCCATGGTCGATTCGCCGGAGGCCAGAGACTGGCAGGCGGCGTGCAGGGCGACCAGGGACGAGGAGCAGGCGGTATCGATGGTCATGCTCGGTCCGCGAGCGTCGAGCAGGTAGGAAATGCGGTTGGCCAGTAGAGATAGCGTGTTGCCGATCATGGAATAGGGGCCAATGACACAGGGATCGTCGGCACGCTGCATGCTAGCATCGAGAGAGGAGGAGCCGACATAGACGCCGGTGGCCGTGCCTGCCAGGCTGGAAGGTCGGATCTGGGCGTCCTCCAGGGCTTCCCAGGCGAGTTCGAGCAGCAATCGTTGCTGAGGATCCATGTATTCGGCTTCTTTGCGGGAGAGTCCGAAAAAGGCGTAGTCGAAGGCCTCAATGTCGGTCAGGACACCGGCGGCGAAGGTGCAAGACCGTCCCGGGGCGGCGCGCCGGGGATGGAGGAAGGCGGTGGTATCAAAGCGGTTGTCGGGAATATGACTGACCGCATCACGGCCGTTTTCTAAGACCTCCCACAGGGTTTCCAGGGAACGGACTCCTCCCGGCAGGCGACATGCCAGCCCGACAATGGCAACCTTCATGCGTAGTCCTTTTTGTGCCGCGATCACCGCAAACATCCCGGGACGGACGGCCTTGGCCGACACCGAGCCCTTGGTCGGCTTCGTGTCGTGTATCTCTTATGCTGTTTTCACGTTGTGGTCATCCCTGTTAGTTGGGAAACCGAGATTTTTCGTCTTGCCCTCGACCAGGAAAACCGCGTTTTGGTCGAGAAGGAACCAGTTGCTGTGCTCGCCTGAAGGACGCAGGCGGGCTGGGGTTGCGCGCTCCGACCGATTTCGCCGGGTCAAGGCATCAGGCACTGCAGGGCATGTCTGCCGCGCCTTGCGTTAGGAGTGGCCACTGCGAGGCAGAGCGGGACGGTCTGTTGCGGTGGATGCGTAGGGATGTGCGTTCGGCACGGGATAAAAACAGTGCGGACAGCGATACAATGCGACCGTGATTGGTATTTTGTGTACTTCACGCCAACAGTCCAACGCTGGGGCAGGGCTGCTTGCTGGCGACCCCTTACAGGCGAAGCCCTCATCGCTATCCAAAACAGCAGGAACTAAAGTACTGGGTGGCGTCAATAGTGCCTTGTCGTCGGCCCGTGTCGGATGAAACATCTTGCCTTGGCGGGAGGCTTCGGATAGGCATGAAGAAGCTCGTCGTGTTGGGTCCCCGCGCCGAAAATTCCGTGTACCAGAGAAGGGGCCTGGATTGCAACAGCAGGAGGCCGGGAGATATTTTTGCCGGGCCATATGTCTTTTCCTTCCGTCCCATGGATACGCCTTCCTGTGGCGTTTTTCGTGGCTGATTCCTCCCAGAGGTGGAACGCATGCGACGCGCTGTCGTCCGGTATTTAGTGATGATTCTCATCAGTTTGTCCGTGTTGTCCACTTCCGGTTGTACGTCGTTTCTCCCCTCGGCTGGCCCGTCGCGCGCGGCGGTGGTCCACGCCGATCCAGTCAAAATTCCTGGCCTGGAAATTATTGATGTCACCAGCGATCTGACCCGGGACATTTTATCCCGGGGAAAAAAGCAGACTTTTGCCAGCATGTTCGAGGATTGCCGCAACGGTGGCCAACGCATCGGCCCGGGCGATGTCCTTTCCATCCATATCTGGGAGACGCCGCCGGCGACGCTTTTCGCCAACGCCACCCAGGTAGTGGCCAGTATCCAACCTCAGACCGGCAACTCGCCGACTCGCATCCCCGAACAGCAGGTCAGCAACGATGGCACCATCACGGTACCGTTCGCGGGTTCGGTGCGGGTGGCCGGGCTGACCCTCAAGCAGGCCGGAAATCTTATCCACGAGCGGCTCAAGGGCAAGGCCAACGATCCCCAGATCATGGTCCTGCTGGACAAAAATGTTTCCTCCACGGTGACTGTGGTGGGGGAGGTGGACCACAGCTGCCTGGTGGCGTTGACGCCCAAGTGCGAACGCCTGCTCGACGTGCTGGCCTCGGCCGGCGGGGTCAAGCAGCAGGTGGGTAAGCTGGTGGTACAGCTGACTCGAGGGGATAAGGTTTGTGCCGTGCCGCTGGACAATGTAATCCGTGATCGCCGGGAAAATATTTTTGTCGAGCCGGGAGACGTGGTGACCGTGCTCTATCAGCCGTTAAGTTTCACGACGCTTGGAGTGGCAAACAGAAACGCCGAGATCGAATTCGAGGCCAAGGGCATCACCCTAGCCCAGGCCTTGGCCCGTTCGGGCGGGGTCAACGACAACGTGGCCGATGCCCAGGGTGTGTTCATTTTTCGCTACGAACTGGTGGACGCGGTGCCCTGGCCCCACAAGCCGACCATGATCACCCCGGATAACAAGGTGCCTGTGATCTACAAGATCAACCTGCGTGACCCGGCAACGCTTTTCGCCGCCCAGGCGTTCCCGATTAAGGACAAGGACTTGCTATACGTGGCCACGGCGCCGTCGGTGCAGCTGGTGAAGTTCCTACAGATCATCGCCTCAATGACCAATCCGATTATCAGCACCACGTCCAATGTAAAAACGATAAGCCAGTAAGGCTAGCCGTTGCGCGTCCTGAGGGATCGGCCGGTGGGACGACGCCACGGGGGATTCTCTGGCGCAAAAAGTCTGATCGAACTGATGACGAATTGGGGGGCCGAAAAACTGCAGCAAGCATCGCGACGATGGTCTCCGCCATGATGGGCTGAGCTTCCAGGAATTGGACGAGCTCCGAAGATTGCGCCGAGAAAACAAACAGCTCCGCGAAGAACATGAGATCTTGTCAAAAGCCGCGGCCTGGTTCGCCAAGGAGGCCGACTCGACTACGCGGAAGCGTTCGGGTGAGGTGTCTGGATTGGTTGGACAGTTTGACGGCGCAGTATTTATCTGAGCCAGACCGCTATCGCCGCCACATGCAGGAACGACAGGTAAGCGATGGCCAGTTTGTCGTATCGGATTGCTATGGGAGTGTCCCGAAAACTGTGTAAACGCCCCAGGTTGATGTTTCAGCGGAAGGAGTCCTTCAGCCTATCCTGAAAGAAGACCGAGAGCTGGGCCATGATCTCCTGCCAATTCCTCGTTCGCATCGTCCAGCGCTTCTCGGCCTCGGC
>Ga0070399_1002599_pt1 | contig 17041 bp, 14 predicted proteins | sample BioMet4_FD_61217 | JGI IMG/M metagenome (GOLD analysis project Ga0070399, IMG submission 61217) | Microbial communities from bioreactor (seeded with sewage sludge) at LBNL, California, USA - Biofuel metagenome 4 (version 1) | ecosystem: Engineered > Bioreactor > Anaerobic > Unclassified ... | reverse complement strand
CCTGATTGTGAGCTCAAAAAATAAAAAAACAATTCCTATCCTGATTGCACAGCTGCGTGATGCCGACTACATGAAATTTGACCTTGCCCAGGTGTATATGCTGGTATGCATAGCAATAATTCCGCTGCTCATCGCATACCTGTTTCTATCGCATCATATTATAAGCGGAGTAACACTTGGCGGTGTAAAAGAATAATAAGAAACTGCACTGCTTTGTTTTCCGTGGAGATACCGTTATTTTACAATGGAGTTATATATGAAGTATGGATTTTTTGATGATATAAATCGTGAATATGTTATTACTGTACCAAACACACCGTATCCGTGGATAAATTATCTTGGAAGTAAACAGTTCTTCTCTCTGATTTCCAACACTGCCGGCGGATATGCTTTTTACACCGATGCGCGCCTAAGAAGAATTACGCGGTACCGCTATAACAATGTGCCGCTTGATTCCAACGGACGGTATTTTTATATCAAAGACGGAGACACCGTATGGAACCCTGGCTGGCAGCCTGTTCAGACACCTCTCGATTCTTACGAATGCAGACACGGATTTGGCTACACAAAAATCAGCTCGCAAAAAAACGGTCTGGCAGCTGAATGTCTTTTTTTTGTACCGGTAAACTACAACGTTGAAGTTGAAATGGTGACTCTTACAAATTCAGAAAAACACACAAAAAATGTATCTCTCGTATCATTCGTAGAATGGTGTCTGTACAATGCACAGGATGATTCCACAAACTTCCAGCGCAATTTTTCAACCGGAGAAGTAGAAATAGAAGGAAGTACCATCTATCACAAAACAGAATACCGGGAACGGCGCAACCATTTCAGTTTTTATTCGGTAAACACACCAATACAGGGATTCGACACCGACAGGGAAACATTTCTGGGTCTGTATAATGGTCTTGATAAGCCGCAAACTGTTATTGCAGGAAAAAGCGGCAATTCGGTAGCAGACGGATGGTCTCCGGTAGCAAGTCACCGCATTGAGGCACATCTTGCACCAGGAGAATCAAAAACATATATCTTCCTCCTTGGCTATGTTGAAAATGAACCGGAACACAAATGGGCAGAGCCTTCCAGTGTTCCGGCCGGGCTGCTGCGCACAAACACTGCCAGCGGCATACTAAATAAAGAAAAAGTGTATGTTCTGCAGAAAAGATTCGCAGCAAAAGAGCAGGTTCTCGACTCTTTTAATGAACTCAAACAATACTGGAACTCAATTCTTTCCCATTTTACACTCCACACAGATGATGAAAAGCTGAACCGCATGGCGCTCTGGAATCAGTACCAGTGCATTGTAACGTACAATTTTGCCCGTTCTGCCAGCTATTTTGAAAGCGGCATCGGACGGGGTATCGGTTTCCGTGATACAAGTCAGGACATGCTCGGTGCTGTGCATCAGCTGCCGCCGGACCGTATAAAGGAACGGTTGTATGATGTTGCCGCAACCCAGTTTGAAGACGGCAGCGCTTATCATCAGTTCCAGCCGCTTACCAAGCGCGGCAACGCCGATATCGGCTCTCAGTTTAATGATGATCCGCTCTGGCTTATTCTTGGTGTAGGCGCATATATTCGGGAGACAGGAGATGTATCTTTCCTCAAAAAAGATGTTCCGTTCGACAACAGCTCAACTATTACAGCTTCGCTGTTTGAACATCTAAAACGCTCATATCATTACATACTCAATCATATGGGGCCCCACGGTCTGCCGCTGATTGGCCGTGCTGACTGGAACGACTGCCTTAATCTGAACTGCTTTAGTACTGACCCGAATGATTCATTCCAGACATGTACGAATAAAGACGGGAAGCATGCGGAGTCCATACTGATTGCGGAACTGTTTGTTTTTATCACTCCTGATTACGCTTCCATCTGCCGCATCTGCGGTAATGAAGCAGAAGCTGTTCTTGCAGAAGAAAGTGCAAAAAAAATGGAAACACAGATATGCGCTTCCGGCTGGGATGGTGAATGGTACATCCGTGCATACGATGATGCCGGTACTAAAATCGGGTCAAAAGAATGTAAAGACGGAAAGATATTCATCGAAACACAGGGATTTGGTACTATGGCAAAAATCGGCGTACAGCATGGCCTGCCGCAGAAAGCGCTCGACAGTGTAAAAAAGTACCTCGATACCAAATACGGAATCGTGATTCTTGATCCGCCGTATGCATCATATCATGTTGAACTCGGAGAAGTCTCTTCCTATCCGCCGGGATATAAGGAGAACGGCGGCATTTTCTGCCACAATAACCCGTGGATCATTATAGGAGAGATTGTAAACGGCAGGATCGATGATGCATTTGACCATTACAGGAAAATTGCACCCGCATATCTTGAAGACATCAGCGATATCCACCGTACAGAACCATACGTCTATGCACAGATGGTAGCAGGAAAAGCCGCCCGCCGTTTTGGAGAAGCAAAAAACAGCTGGCTTACAGGAACAGCCGCATGGAATTTTGTTGCTCTGTCACAGTATATCTGCGGCATCCGGCCGGAATATGATGGGCTGTGTATCGAACCCCGCCTGCCCTCTTCGATAAAAAAAGCGGAACTGTCACGCATTTTTAGAGGCACGAATTTCCATATAACGGTGAAGAACAAAAATAATACGGGCTCAGTAACAATCAGTGCAGATAAAAACAGCACGTGCTGCATACAGGGGACAACGGTTTCTGCTCCAAGCGGAACCAAGGATGTATATCTTAACGTGACTGTCGGCTGAGATTTTTTGCTATTTGTCTCTGGTAAGCTCAACAGGAAGATGAGGAGGCATCGGTTTTCCGATGTCTTTTCCTTTTTCGATATGAAGTCCGGGCTGTATGTGATTCTGCAGCATATGCACGTAGTCCGCTATGCTGTTCCATTTTACATCTGAAACAACACCGTATGCACCATCGGAAATAGTATCAAGCGTATGAACGTCAGAGCCGGCCGTAACAATAAGATTGTATTTGCGTGCATACGCCCGGGCACGTAAATCTTCATCTTTCGAATTATTCTTGTTAAAAGCTTCTATAGCAGTAACATAATCCGGCCATAACCTGATCTTCTCAATATAATCACGTTCTCTGAATGGATGTGCCTGAACAACAGCACCGCCCGCAGCTGTTGCGTTTTCATAAAGCTGTTTGCGTGTATACTGCATCACTTCGGGATGATCCAGCAGCCACTGCTTATCCAGACCGTAAACAAGAAATTCGTCAGCCTGAAAATTATGCTCCCAGCCAAAAAAAACAGAAAAACCCCTTTTGTATCCGGCTTCCTGTGCCTTTTCATATCCAAGACAGTATATACGTACTTTTTCTTTCCACGGGAGAGAAGGGTCTATGCTTGAATTGCCATTAAAGAAATGGTCGGTAACGATTATTCCTGTAAAACCAAGTCTCATATACGGTTCGATATAATCCTCAGGATTACAGCGCCCACATTTACTTCCAATATTCGTATGCAGATGCGTCTCATAGATGTAACTCATTTTTTTTGTCCTATGTTACAAAATACCGCCATTTGACGATATAACAGCACGGTACCAGTACAGGCTGTCTTTCGGAATGCGTTTCTGCGTTGCATAATCAACATATACCATTCCAAAACGGTCGCCATACCCTTTTGCCCATTCAAAATTATCAAGCAGAGACCAGTGAAAATAGCCGCGTATATCAGCGCCGTCTTCAACAGCCTTTCTTAAGCATCTGAGATATCTTGTAAGAAAATCGATCCTCTGCGGATCATGTACTTTACCATCAAGCGCAATCCAATCCTCATTAGCCAATCCATTTTCAGTAATATATACAGGAACTTTATATCTCTTGCTAAGCAGCATCGGCAGGTAATACATACTTTCAGGAGTCATTGGCCATCCGTTGTCTGTATGTGCAAACCCGTTCTGCCGTTTTACTATGGAATATCCATCTTGTGCACCGGCAGCAATACAGCTGCCATTGTAAATATTCTGTCCCTGAAAGTCGACCGGTTCTGAGATTATTTTCATATCATCAGTCCCAATCACCGGCATATATTTTCCAAACAGATCAAGCAGCTTATCAGGATATTGGCCTAAGTATACCGGATCGGCCCATGTCGCAATATTAAATGCATTAAAATGAAAATCATGTTCCGGCCCGTCAAGAAAATCGAGCTGTGCTTTTTCACAGGCAGCACGGTCTTTCTGTGTGTCAGATGCAGGATAATCCGCAGGACCGGTTAAAACCATTCCAACTTTAACCGGTTTCTCAGAAAATGCACGCAGCTCCTGCACAGCCCGTCCGTGAGCAAGAAGAATTGTATGCTGCATAGCCAGCAAATCCTTAATCGACGCACTTTGGCCAGGCGCATGTTTACCAGTTTGATAGCCAAGACCTACAATGCATTGCGGTTCATTAAACGTAAAGAAATGCTGTACACGGTCACCAAACCGCTGTGCGGTAAAACGCGTATATGATGCAAACCACTCGGGAAACTCTTGATTAAGAAATCCCCCTTTTTTATACAGCTCATACGGAAGATCCCAGTGATACAATGTGACCCATGGATCAATACCGTTTTCAAGAAGTGTATCTATGAACTCATCATAAAAAGCAACTCCTTTTTTATTCGGTGTACCAATACCTTCAGGAAATATTCTGGGCCAGGAAAGTGAAAAACGGAAATTTCTGATACCAAACTGTTTCATAAGTTGGATATCCTCTTTCCACTTATGATACATATCGCAGCTTACATCTCCAGTATTCTCCTCCAGAATCCGTCCTTTCTGTGTACAAAACACATCCCAAATCGAAAGGCCTTTTCCATCAGCATATGCAGCGCCTTCTGTTTGGTAGCCGGAAACTGCTTCACCCCATACAAAATCTGTATTAAAAGTCATACTGTTTTCTCCAGCCGGATATAACGTCGGCAAGCCAAAAGCCTGCTTTCTGTTCCATACCATGGAGTATATCACCTGCAATATGCTCATGCAAAGACAAAGAATGCGGAGATTAACAGCTTTATTCTCCGCAGCTGGCCTCATTTTGCATTATACGAGCATAGAAAATAACAGGATTCAATGATATTATTTTTAAGATGAAGGTTAAAGATTTCTCAAATAAAATAGGACTGACGAGCAGTAAAATCAGGTTTTATGACCGTGCAGACATCATCCAGGGACAGCGGGATGGCGAAAACAACTACCGTAGTTTTAACACTCTGGATGCACTTACCATCTACAATGCCCAGATGCTGCGCAGTTTTAATATAAAAGTACAGGATATCCGTTCCGCACAGAATGAAGACCTTGATCATCTTAATATCCGCGTATCTCACCAGATAGATGACCTTGAAAGGACATTGAAAGAACAGGAAATGCGGCTGATCAGGCTCAAAGAAATGAAGGCGTACTTTGATACCATCGGCCAACATAATTCTACACTGCTCTACCATGTTCTGGAAGACAGCTATAATGTCTGGACATTTGGCGACGATTCTCCGGAATGCACGCAGAAAATCGTAAAAACCCTGGCTGACGTTATGCCTTTTTCATATATCTGTATTAAGATCAGCAAAGAAAGCGTTTTGCGCAAAGATACACCGCTTAAAGTTTCCATCGGACTGGGGATTCTGCGGTCAAATATGGAAAAACTTGGCCTTGATTTTTCAAGATGCATAAAAAAAGATAAAAAACGACCCATAATCCAACTGCTTATTGAAACAGAAAATCCTTTCACTCTTTCTATTAAAGACCTGGAGCCACTGTTTATTGAACTGAAAAAAAAAGATATGGAATTCTGTCACGACCTGCTTGGAAGAATCTATATCAGTTACAAAAAAGATGGAAAAACTGTTCATGGCCTCGGCTTAAGCTATCCTGTCTGAAAACTCCTTGACCTGTCAGTAACTGACAGGTTTATCCTATTAAATACTAACTTATTTAAATAGGAGCAGGCGTAAAAATTATGAAAAAAATCATAATCTCCGTTTTAGCAGTTATCACCGCATTGGGACTGATAAGCTGTTCAAAATCCGGAAAATTTACCGGCACATCTACCGGCATGCAGGGACCAGTAACTGTCGAAATGACAGTAGAGAAAGGCAAAATTACAAAGGTTCAGGTTACCGATTGTCACGAAACACCTTCAATTGCCTCTGTTGCACTGGAACGGATTCCGGCAGAAATCGTTGAACATCAGACAACAAAGCTGGATGTTGTAACAGGCGCAACATTTGCCAGCAGGGCAGTCATGAATGCCGCTGCTGCAGCGGCAGCATCTGCCAAAATGAATATGAAAAAGCTCGATGCTAATGCGTACTCTGCAAAAGCTGGTGCTGACGAAACATACTCAACAGATATTGTGATTATCGGTGGCGGAGGTGCCGGGCTAAGTGCAGCTATTTCTGCAGGACAGCAGGGTGCAAAGGTCATTCTGATAGAAAAAAGTTCTTTTCTTGGCGGAAATACCATGGTAGCAGGCGGTGCTTTCAATGCGGTTGACCCGGAAGCTCAGAAAGAAAAAGTCTTATCTGTAGCACAGAAAAACACACTTGATTCCTATCTTGCTTTATCGGTAAAAGATGCAAATCTGCATTTTGACCAGTTCCCAGAATGGGCTCCAGTTCTGACAGATCTGCAGAAATCAATCAGAAGCTTCTACACCACAAATGCAGCGAAAAAAGCCGGCGTCGATATGCCGGGCTACGATTCCATTGCCCTGCACATGTGGCATATTTATACTGGCGGATTACGTCAGCTGAACAATGGCAAATGGATTGCTTCCAATATCAGTCTTGCACGTACACTTGCCGAAAACGCATTGAATTCTTACGACTGGGCAGGGTCACTGGGAGTAGGAACAGCTTCCCACAAAGGTGCAGGCAAAACTTTGTATACTGTTCTCGGTGCAATGTGGCCACGGACACATGCATACAGCAACGGCCAGCCGCTTATTGATATTCTTAAGGCCGCAGCACAGAAAGAAGGTGTAACAATCTATACCGAAACAGCAGGCAAATCTCTGATTAAAGATGCTGACGGCAGAATAACCGGAGTTCTTGCACAAAAATCAGACGGAACAAAAGTCACAGTAAACGCAGCAAAAGGTGTTATCATTGCTTCCGGCGGTTACTGTGCCAACCCTGCTATGGTAAAAAAATATGATGAATACTGGGGAAACGATCTGACTGACAGAACTCTTACTACAAACGTTGGCACAAATACCGGAGACGGTATTGTAATGGCTATGGATGCCGGTGCAGCGACTGTTGATCTCGGTGTTTCACAGCTGATGCCTTCTTCATCTCCTATCAAGGGAACCATGACAGATGGAATCTGGGCTGATGCATCAGAACAGATATGGATTGACGGCAAAGGTAACCGTTTTGTTGATGAATATGCAGAACGCGATGTTCTTGCAAAAGCATCATTAAAACTGGATCAGGGAATCTTCTATATAATATATGCAGGTTCCGGACTCAAGAATCCTGACGGACTGTGCAAAGGAACAACAATGGACGCAAAACTGTTTGGCACATCAGTTGAGTCTATGGTCAAGAACAAGCACGTATGGTACGGTTCTACACTGGCAGAACTTGCAGAAGCAAGCAAAACAGCGGCAGGCGGAGCTGCTCCTGCTTTTACAGAAGCAGCACTTCGAGAGACAATCAGAAAATACAATTCTTATGTAGCAAACCAGAAAGATCCCGATTTTGGGAAGCATGTTCTTGCCGGTGCCATCGATCTTGATTACATCGAAAGTCATCCGGATGTCGGTATTGTTATTTCTCCGCGTAAAGCGTCTCTGCACCACACCATGGGCGGTATCGCTATCAACACCAAAGCAGAAGTTCTGGATAAGAACGGGAATCCAATCAAAGGTCTCTGGGCTGCCGGAGAAGTTACCGGCGGCGTTCATGCAGGGAACCGTCTGGGCGGAAATGCAATTGCAGATATCTTTACGTTCGGCCGTATAGCCGGTAAAAATGCAGGTTCTTCAAAATAATTGAAATTTACCGTGCTGCAACTTCTGCAGCACGGTTCAATGCACTCTGTATATCCTCAAATATATTTTCACGCCCCATTTTATCGGCAGCACCGGAACGTTCAAGCAGCATATATGGCTGTGTATGTATGCCTGAAAGAATGATTATAATATGTTTTCTGTCACACGCACGCTTAAGCTGCATAAGTGCCTGAATCCCGCCGGCATCGAGATAAATCGTATTTTTCATCTGCAATATCAGTGCTTTATATTCCAGTTCCGCCTGTTCAACTGCCACTTCAAATTTACGTACAGTACCAAAAAAGAGAGGCCCCGCAATATCATACACAAGAACACCAGATGGTATATTCATTACTTCATCGGCAGCGCCATCTTCTTTGAGACCTTCAATAACTGAATTGTGATATTCATGAACTTCACAAATATCGATCATCTTTTTGATAAAGAAAAATGCTGCAAACAAAAGCCCTACTTCAATTGCTATGGTGAGATCGATGCATACTGTAATAAGAAATGTAATAAAGAAAACCGCGCTGTCAGATTTTTGTCCTTTAAGGAGTGCTCGTACAGCAGGTATACCAGCCATATTCCAGGCAACAGAAACAAGGACGGCAGCAAGAACAGCCATAGGAATATATACTGCATAACGGCCAAGGAACAGCATAATAAGCAGCAGCGTTACAGCATGAACAATTCCTGCGACCGGACTGCGACCGCCATTCTTGATGTTTGTGGCAGTGCGGGCAATTGCTCCTGTAGCCGGAATGCCCCCGAATATCGGACTGACGATATTTGCAATACCCTGTGCAATCAGTTCCATATTGGAATCATGTTTTGCCCCAATCATACCATCCGCAACAACAGCACTCAAAAGCGACTCTATAGCGCCGAGGACAGCGATTGAAACCGCAGATGGAAACAGTTCCCGTATCGTATTAATGCTTATATCAGGCAGCTGAGGAGATGGAAATGATGCCGGAATAGAACCATATCTGCTGCCTATCGTATCGCATGACAGACCGGCAAAATGGGTGATAAGCAGATTTGCCGCAGTCGCAAGGATAATGACTACAAGGGATCCGGGAATCTTTTTGTTTATCTTTGGCCACAAAAAAATGATCACAAGCGATACCGCTGCAAGAACAAATGCATACCAGTTTATTGTACCAATTGTTTTCCAGTATACAGCAATTTTTGCTAAAAAGTTCCCCGGCATTTTGCCTGTCGTAAGACCAAGGAAATCGCCAATCTGCGTGGTAAAAATAGTAACGGCAATACCTGCTGTAAATCCGGTGATAATCGTATAAGGAATAAACTTTATTAGTCCGCCAAGCTGAAATGCACCAACAAGGATGAGCAGGATGCCTGCCATAATTGTAGCAGTCATAAGTCCTGAATACCCGAATTTCTGAATTATCCCGTATACAATGATTACAAACGCACCGGTAGGACCGCCTATCTGGACTTTACTTCCGCCGAGAACTGAAATGATAAATCCGGCAATAATGGCTGTAAATATTCCCCGCTCAGGACCAACGCCGCTTGCAATGGCAAATGCAATTGCAAGTGGAAGGGCTACGATACCAACAATGATTCCAGCAGCAAGATCTCTTATAAAATTTTTGCAGGAATACTTTTTTAATGATTTGACTAATTCAGGTTGTAACATAAGGGGTGTATTGTGCAGCTTTCTTACTAATTAAGCAATACAGAGTATCAAATTTTTTTTGCGTATCAGGTATATTTTGATGTACTTTTGAGGTATGTTTGAATATACAGTAAAACGGTTTATTCTTGCCGCAGTGACTTTGTTTGTAGTAATGGCGGTTACCTTTTTTTCGATGTATACGATTCCAGGCGGCCCATATCAGGGACAAAAACAGATGGATCCTGCGGTACGGGCTGAGCTTGAAAAAAGATATAATCTTGATAAACCGGCTCTTACACAGTTCAGACTATATCTGGTAAAAATATGTCACGGAGATTTTGGCATATCTCTAAAAACCGGCCGTGATATAAACAAAACACTTCTAAGCAAGTTTTTTGTTTCTGCAAAAACAGGAATTATTGCTGTGGCTGTGGCGCTTTTTGCAGGACTCTTTTTTGGGTCTGCGGCAGCATTCAATAATGGAAAGTGGCAAGACCGCGTCATAATCTTTTTTACAACATTATTCATTTCTATCCCAAACTTTGTTCTTGCAACGATACTGCTGCTCGTTGTATGTCTTCAGCTTAAACTGCTCAATGTCTGGAGCACAAACAGTCCGGAAATTATTCTTCCAGTTATTGCGATGAGCCTGTATCCTATGTCATATATCACCCGTATTGTTAAAACCAGTATGCTGGACGTACTTGGGCATGACTATATCCGTACAGCCAGAGCAAAGGGAGCTGGTACTGTACGGGTGATCATCTGTCATGCTCTTAAAAATGCGCTTATTCCTGTTATAACGTATATGGGACCGCTGACTGCATATATCATTACCGGCAGTTTTGTCATTGAATCAGTTTTTACTATAGGCGGACTTGGTACGTTGTTTGTTTCATGCATTACCAACCGGGATTATCCCATGATTATGGCAACTACAATTTTCCTTGCAGTCTTACTGATCGTTATCAATCTGATCTGTGATCTTCTCTGCAAGGCAGTTGATCCCCGCATCACTTTTAATTAAAAGGACAGTATATGAATACATCAGGCTTACTTACCAGAAAAAAGATTCTCAGCATGCAGATTGATCCTGTCGATTTCGAACTGCTTAAAAACGACACGGAAAACAGCGAATCTATTTCATCTATACCGCAATCTTTCTTTGCAGAAGGAATGCACCGTCTTTGCAAAAATCCACTCGCCGTTATCGGAGGCAGCATTCTTGTATTCGTACTGCTGCTGGCTGTGCTGGGACCCGTTTTCTGCCCGTACCGCTATACAGACATCATAACAGTAAATGGAGAACGGGATATCACCGCCCGTTATCTGACTCCGTTTACTTATTCAGAAGCAGAAACTGCTGCAATGGCAAATGGTCAGAAAATAGCTCCTCATATTTTCGGAACTGATTTAATCTGCCGTGATTATTTTATACGTGTGGTTTACGGTACGCGGGTATCACTTATGATCGGTATTGTTTCCTGAATCCATCGTTCTTGCCCGGCGGGTTATACTTGAGATTGAAGTAAGAGAAGTTCTCAAAAAACCGATAACAGATGGAGACAATTACTAGTACGCCCTGGCTGATCTGCATCAATCTGCTATCAAAGTCCATAGGACTTTGAAGTCAAAACTACTGAAATGGCTGACGATATCTTGTGAATTCTGACCGCAAGTCCAATGGACTTGAACTTCAGAATCATCTAAGTCTTACAATTTGATAAATGCAATTGCAAGCAGATGTATTCAAAGAAACAAATGTACAATTTTTATCTGCAGGGTTTGTTGATCAGCGTACCGCGCTCCATCTCCACAGACTGAGTAACGGTAATTACAACAGAAGGATCTGCTGCCTCTGCAAGCTTTTTTACGAGTGGTACAAGTTTTCTTCTGACAGTAAGCAGCTGGACTGCACGGTGAGATTCATTGCGGCCGGATGCAGAAAATGTAGTAAGGGCAAATCCCTGGGAACGCAGCATAAGCTCAGCAGTCTGTGCCTTTTCCTGTTCCATAAATACACAGCAGACCATACAGTTTCCCAGCGCTAGTTTTTGTTCAAGCAGCGATCCTGTAACCTGCCCAAAGGCATACGCCGTAATCAGCAGTCCAAGCCGCAGAGGATCCGATGCCGCACCATTTATAACATTTGCTGTAATGATAAACCAGATGCAGTACTGAAAAGCGGCACAGACAGCACCCCGCCATTTTTCACCTTTTACAATAAGCTGGCAGCAGAGAGAAGATAATGACACTTCTATCAGCTTACCGGTAAAAATCACTCCATACACCCACACAGAATTTCCCTGCAGAAATTCATTAATCAGGGTTAGCACAGCGCAGCCCTCCAAGTTTCGCTTCCGATTATAACTGTTTTCTGATAGTACCTGATAACCCTGCTGACGTCAATGAATAACAATTATACTTCTCATATCTATCTTTTTTCTGCCGTCTTTATCAACCGCAAAATGTCCATCACTGTCTTTTTCATATATGTTTCACTGTACTGCCTGATATCATTAAATGCCAGAGCTTTTCTGTTTATGCTGAATAATGCTGTTATTCCTCTTTCGTACACATCGTCAGGGATATCGTCACCTATATCACCGGCAATCACTGTTACAGGTACACCGGCTTTCTTTGCACGATTCGCAATACCATTAATCACTTTACCATGAAAGCTCTGCGCATCAATTCGGCCTTCGCCGGTAAAAATCATATCAGTACCAGGCAGCATTTCATCAAAATGTACTGTATCAAGTACCGTTTCTATGCCCGATTTCAATTCACCGCCCAAAAAAGCCAGTATTCCTGCACCTAATCCACCGGCGGCACCGGCTCCCGGTACATCTGCCACACTTCCGTGCAGGTCTTCTGCAATTCTACTGGCAAGTGCATGGAGATTCTCATCAAGCAAAATGGCAGTATCATAATCTGCTCCTTTCTGCGGGCTGAACATATGTGCTGCGCCAACAGGACCGCACAGCGGATTATCTATATCACACATAGCGGTTATCTGTATGCCTTTAAGATATGCATTCGTCACGGATGTATCGATACGGCTTATCTGTGTAAACTCATCTGAATGCGGTGCAAATTCTTTGCCATTTTTATCATAAAACCTTGTTCCAAGTGCACGGGCAAAACCTGTTCCGCCATCATTGGTACAGCTGCCGCCGAGACCTATGATTATTTTTCTGCAGCCATGCATCACTGCATGTTGTACAAGAGCTCCCATTCCAAATGTCGTTGTTACGCGGGGATTCAGCCGGCCTTCTGCAAGCGGCAGACCGGCACAGCTTGCCGTTTCAATAACCGCAGTATCACCAAATCTTGCATAAGCTGCAACGACAGGTTCATTATATGGACCTGTCGTCTGTACTTCGATTCTAAAGCCTTTCATAGCATACAGAAAACTGTCTACGGTTCCTTCGCCGCCATCAGCGACAGGAACCATATATGTTTTGCAGTCCGGGAAAATTGAAATCACTGCAGCCTGAATAATTTTACAAGCCTGAATAGAACTGACAGTCCCTTTAAATGAATCAGGAATGATTATGCATCTTTTCATATAGTTTCCCTGGCTTCTCCAAAATGCTATATATAATATGATCCAAACTGACTGTGTATATAATCGGCAGCCTGTTTTGCGGCAGTATCAGGATCGGGATATGGAAGAATTTCTACAGTTGTCCATCCGTTATATCCTATCTTTTTCAATGACGTAAAAATCTCCGGCCAGTTCATATGTCCCTGTCCTGGCGCGTGCCGGTTTGTATCACCAAAATGAACATATCGTATATATTCTTTATTGTTTTCCAGCGCCTCGCCCATATGAGCATCTTCGATATTCATATGGAACACATCGGCCATTAGGGCAAAATTTTTATGATTTACTTTTCTGACAAGTGCTGTACCATCATCAAGTGTATTCACAAAATTTATTTCATACCGGTTAACCGGTTCAAGAATCAGTGTTACATCACGTTTTGCAGCATATTCACTCAATTCTCCAGCCATATCAAGAAACAGCTGTTCACAGTGTGCATATCCTCGTTCATCAACGCCACCGCGGGCTCTGCCAATATTCACAAAATGGCTGAAATCCTCTGCCAGATCTATAAATCCGCAGAATGTCTTTTTCAGTTCACTGCGCTTTTCAGCATCTTCATCTGTAAAGCAAAGCTGTCTTGCGGCCCATACCTGGCCGCTTGATATAGCAGAAACTTCCATGCAGTTCTTTTCAAGAAGCTTTTTCAGCTCATCCTTTGTTATCTCATCAGGCCGTTTCAACGCCAGTTCAACACCATCATAACCCAGGTCCGCGGCTTTTTTTATGGATTCATTCAGACCACGGAATACAACAAATGCATTTGGAGTTGCCTCCCTGCCTGCTATTGCAACAGAAAGTTTCATAAAATAATCTCCTTTATTTATTCACGACATTAACAGGTGCACCGGCGGCGTACGCTTTTAGATTATCAACTGCCATATCCATAATCCGCTGTCTGCTTTCATGAGCAGCCCAGCTGATATGCGGAGTAATAATCATATTCTTTGCTTTTAGGAGCGGATTATTATTTTTAATCGGTTCTGTCGAAACAACATCTACTGCAGCTCCACCGACTTTCCCGCTGTTCAATGCATCACAGAGGTCCTGTTCAACAATAAGAGGGCCACGGCTGTTATTGACAATAAGAACACCATTTTTCATCTTTGCAATATTCGCTCTATTTATGATACCCTGTGTCGCCGGGAACAGCGGGCAGTGCAGAACAATCACATCACTTTCAGAAAGCAGTGTATCAAGGCTGACGTAGTTAAAACCTTCTTTTTCAAATTCTGGATTCTTAAAACTGTCATATACTATGACATTCAGTTTCAAAGCCTTTGCGATTTCACCTGTGCGGTGGCCGATTCTGCCGAATCCTATGATTCCCATCGTCTTGCCGGCAAGCTCAATAAGCGGATAATTCCAGTAACACCAGTCTTTATTGTGTTCCCATTCACCTTTGTGTACAGAATCGCTGTGGGCACCGATATGGTGACAGAGTTCCAGTACAAGTGCTATTGCAAACTGAGACACAGAGTCTGTTCCGTATGTTGGAATATTCGAAACTGGTATGTTTTTTGTTTTTGCATACGCTACATCAACGACATTATATCCGGTAGCAAGAAGTCCGATAAATTTCAGTTCCGGGCAAGCATCAATTACAGTCCGGCTAATTGGAGTCTTATTTGTAAAAACAACTTCTGCATCGCCGATACGTCCGATAATTTCCTTTTCATCTGTTACAGATGTCCGGTCATATACTGTACATGGCCCAAAATCTTCAATACCTTTCCAGCTTAAATCACCGGGATTTTCCGTATATCCGTCGAGTACAACAATTTTCATTTTCTGCTCCTTATTATTTATGATTTGTCCAACCTGGATTTTAATCTTCAAGCAAAGCCCAGGCTCTGCTGATAACCCGTTTCGTATTTGCCACAATGATATCTTCATCTTCATCTTCCCAGGGTTTTACTTCAAAAGACAGGACATAAGGATTCTCTGCTGTAAAGAAACCGTTTGCTTTCAATTCCCTGAAGAAATCAAGCAGTTCTGCAGTATCATTGGTTCCATTCGGGAATCCGAACCGCTGATGAAGATCCCCATACCCTTCACATCCTGGTTTGGCTACCGCATTGCCAATATGAAGGTGTGTAATGTATGGCCTGCAGGTGCCTATAACCTGATGTGCATTTTCATGGGTAATCGGAAAATGTGACAGGTCTACCAGCAGTCCGAAATTTGAATAACGCTTGCGTACATCTGCTGCAAATTGGGCTGCAAGCGGAGCCGGTCCGATAAGTGCAGCTTTATCCACATCATAGTCAAATACTTCAAGTTCAACATTCATCTGCTTCTTTGCAGCATAGGCACAGACATTGTTCGTTGTTTTTAAGAGCTGTGCATACGCCTTATCTCTTGATTCTTCCTGCCACTTCCCTGCAAGGAATGCAATTCCTTTGGCCCCGAAGAATTCCGCTTCATCTACTGCTTCCATAAGCGTCTGTTCTGCTTTGATTCTTCCATTTTCATCCAGATCATTCGGATTCAGTTTCGGTCCAAGCAGTCTTGGCTGTGCACCATAACAGACTTTTAAATGCGACTGTGCAAGCAGTGCTTTTTCCTTTTTACGGCTTTCATCATCCTTATTCTGTGTAATCTCAAGCGCATCAAAAAAATCATCAGATGCAACTTTTTTCACGGCATCCACTACCGGAGTTTTTGGATAACTCATCCAAAGAATTGTTCCAACCTGGAAATACTTATGAATTGATTCTTTCATTTTCAGCTCCTTTTTAATCAGTTTTTCAATAATGCAGCTGCTTTTTTCCCGATGTTTTCAGGACAGATCCCGTACTTTTCAAGAAGTGGCAAATAAGCACCTGTTTCAGTAAATGTGTCTTCTATTCCTACAGCATCAAATCTGCACTGCATATGCGATTTCATGAATGTTTCACAGACCGCTCCTGCAAAACCGCCGATCACGTTATGTTCTTCAACAGTAAGCAGAGCTCCTGTCTTCCGTACACTTTTTTCAAGTCCGGCTGTATCAAGCGGCTTTACAAAGGGAACAGACAATACTTCTGCAGATATTCCGCTTTGTGCCAGTTTTTCTGCTGCCTGATTTGCAAACGAAACTGTAATACCATTTGCTGCAATCGTGATATCCTTTCCTTCTCTGCAGAGGATTGCCCTTCCTGACGAAAAATCGGCAGAAGCTGGTATATCAGGCATTTCGTTCCTGTTCAGTCTGATATATACCGGATTATGTCTGGTTAGCGCATACTCCAGCGCCTGTTCCGCCTGCCCGGAGTCAGCAGGGACGATCACCTCCATATTCGGTAATGCCCGCATTATGGCAATGTCCGTAATCGACTGATGACTGGCACCATCAAATGAATCAGACAATCCGCCATATGCACCTGCAATGATCACAGGCAGACTGTTATAACAAATATCATTTCTGATCTGATCAGTACCTTTGAGTGCAAGGAAAATCGCGAAAGCATTCACGACAGGATGCAGTCCGCATGCAGCCAGTCCTGCTGCAACGCCAACCATATTTCCCTCTGCAACACCGCAGTTAAAAAAACGGTTGGGATATGTCTGCTTAAAATAAATGCTTTTTGTTGAAGAAGACACATCGGCATCGAGAACAACAAGTTCCTGATGTGCAGCTCCAAGACTTTCGAGTTTCTTACCGAAAGCATCGCGCATCGAAATACTCATAATGCCGCCTCCTTTGCCTGCAGATCGGCATCAAGCTCGACAATACCTTTTGCATAAGCGTCATCGGTAATTACGGCTCCATGCCAGGTATTCCGGCCTTCTGTAAACGACACGCCTTTTCCTTTT
>Ga0070399_1002596_pt1 | contig 17045 bp, 19 predicted proteins | sample BioMet4_FD_61217 | JGI IMG/M metagenome (GOLD analysis project Ga0070399, IMG submission 61217) | Microbial communities from bioreactor (seeded with sewage sludge) at LBNL, California, USA - Biofuel metagenome 4 (version 1) | ecosystem: Engineered > Bioreactor > Anaerobic > Unclassified ... | reverse complement strand
GGAGCGATTGCATTGTCGATCCTGGCAATGAACTTAAGCAAACTGGCGAAAGCCTTTTTGCGCCAAAAACTGGAATGGATCTTTTCAAGGTACAGGATCAAAATCCGCGAAATTATCAGTATGGATTTTGAAAACAACTTCGGCAAAGAGGCGGTTATTGCTTAAAACCGACCTGCTGAGCTGACATTAAATATGCTTACACTGTTTGAAATGGATTGATGTGCCGGTCCTCCGTACTGGATGCGCGGATTAAGCGGATTTTGCACACTCGTACTTTTACGTATTGACTAATTGTTCGGCTTCATTGTTCAGTATAGCGTTCAGCATTTCCTTGATGCTGTTTTTGACCAGATCCTTAAGTTCTACTTTTATTGCGTCCTGATTAAGCTGTATAATGTTATTGTACATGGTTTTATGATCTCCTTTGGTTTATTTTGTTGTGGTGACTTAATACTACCAAACGATCATAAACCATCTCTACAATTTCCATTTAGGGAGATTACTCATCCCCATAGATTTTCGCTTTGATTAAACAATTCCACCATTTAAATATAATATCTCTTTCAAGTCATCACTCATTTCTGTATTGCAAAAATCACAACCATCAATATTACAGCATAAAACATAAAACTGCTTTAACAGACGTACCGGTTCTGTAGACCATAACAGAATATCACCATCAGCATCTCCAGTTAGAAACAATTCTCCATTGAAGGATATTGAAATACTGGTTAGATCAAAAGGCTGTTTTTCGGACAATGGATACATAACAAATTGATTATTTTTTATGTGAGTGTATAATTCTACGTTCCAATTATCGTACATATCTAATATTCCACCAATAACAAAATTCTTGTCTTTGCCGGAAAAAGATATGTAATTGTGTTTTTTATGGATTAAGAAAGAAACGATATCTAAACTGTTAATGTTGTAATATATTATTAATACATCGTTATAGTCAATATCTATTGCAAAACAACAAGTAAAAGAGTCAGTAAAATATACACCAAGTATACGTTCTCCTGAAATGAAAGGGACGTGATTTTCTATAATACGTTCAATCATATTCATTATTCTTTTTGAATAGTTTCGTATCTGTGCACTGCACTCCAGAGCCTCAGGGGATGGATGCTCATAAGTTGTGGTGTCAATATTCCAAACACATGAAATATAGCTTGTTTTTGCATATCTCTTTTTATCGCAGGCATCATGATAAGCATAATTAGAAAAACTAAGCAGTGATTTGCCATCCGGTGTATATGCTATGCAAGAAGCATTTTTATGGATGTTTATTGATATTATTTTGAGCGTTACAGCGTCAAAAATAATGATTTTTCCCAAGGATGTACATACGGCATAGGTATTACCAATAGGAGAATAGGCTACGTATATTATAGATCCGTTTTCATATGACCAGTCAAGGGTTGATTCACAGTGATCCGTTTCCATATTCCATTTTTTCAGAAAACCATATCTAAAGCATAAGGCATATTTATTATCGGATGATAATGACACTTGTTCAGTTTTTGCGCATCCAAAAAAAAGGAAATTTATTTTAATTGCTGTTTCAGTTTCAAATAAATTTATATTGTTATTAAAATCACAGATGGCGCAATATTTGCTGTTATGCGAAAACTGTATAAAATCTGAAGAGTTTATTAGTGGATGAGAACTAATTATGGTAGTATGCACATCGGAATCTGCAAGTATTATATGGTTTTCTTTATCACTTCCAATTAAATATTTGCAGTCCGGAGATAATATTCCATTCAATATATTGTCCCATTTACATTTAGGTTTGTTAAAGAAATTATGCGTTTCAATATTATAATAAACATATTTTGCACTCCCAGTTAAAAATAGAAGAAAATGACTATCCGGAGAAATCCCAATGCATTCGTAATCATTCGGCATCTCTGTAATTTCAAAACTCCAAGTTTTAATAATCTCAAAAGAAGAGTCATCCGGATTACCCACTAGTTGCCAACAAGTAATCTCTTTGTAATATAAAGAAATAATTTCACTATTAGAAATAAAAGCAATGTAAGCTTTAAAAGTGTAAAGCAATTTACCGGTGGAAATAGCCCATAAGAAAAATGTGTGTTGTTCACTTCCGCATAAGAGAAATAGGCTGTTATCAGAGATTTTCATGGAAGTTAGAAAGCCATGAAAGCCTTTAAAAATACAGCCAGCAGAATTAGAAAAAATATCCCATGCTTGAATGATAAATTTTTGATCTATAGGGGCAGAGGAATTAATTTCCCTATCCTTTATGGCGGCATATATAAAATTCAGTGTATTTGGAATAAATGAGATCTTAACTATAAAACAATTCGGAATATGTATGGGAGTATACAAAATATTATTTGAAAGATTGAAGATATTTATATCACAAGGGTAATGACCTAAAATAATAAACTTATCATCGAAAGAAAAAGCAAAACAAAGGATTTGTCCGGTAATTCCATGTCCCCCAAAAGTATCTATAGACAACTTGGCGTTGTGAAAACAGGAATGCGGAATTGAGCAGCGGTAAAAATTCGCCTGTGAAAGGTCCAAATTGTCATACTCTGCAGAGATATGATTTTCTCTTGAAGTCCTCATGATATCGATACAATTTTTAACTGTGAGCGCTGCTGCATCTTCTTTCAAAAGATTTTCTGATCTTAGCCCACGGCAGTGCCCTGCCATCCAAGATTCCATAGGTGAAGGTTCGGAAATCGTATCGATCTTATCTTTGAATCTGTATTCCCCATAGAGGTCTCCAAGCAACTGGCAGATATGCTCCGGGAGCACTCCCTGTGAAAGTGCCATCGGCAGCGAACCTGTGTAATCCGGCTGGTATTCGGCTGGAAGAACCGGAACAGTGTCCATCTCATTCTTATCATAGAGAGCTCTGTAAAAATCATAGTAGTTGGAGTGGGTGACCTTAAAATGTCCGTCCTCTCCCACTCTCTTCACGAGATGCGCGGGGATCAGGTAGTTCGAGATCATCTCTCCGACACGGACGTCGTCGAACTGCCGGTCGTCGAAACAGACGGGCCGGTATTGTATAAGATTCTCCTTTACCTGATTGAAGATATCCTTTGCCTCTGCTTCCGAAAACATCATGCTGCCGTTTTTATAAAGGAACGCCGGGAACAGCCAGCTAAGATAGTACTTGGCTCTAAGAGGGTCTTCCTTTCTCTTCGCGATGAGCCTTCGGTTATGCACATCAAACAGTTCGCCTTCTCTACGCACATTTCTGGCACTGATTCCGTAATCACCATGTCCCGATGTACCCTCTTCCCATAACGGAAGGCCGAGGTAAAGAGCAAGGAACATCGGACGCGATAGCAGATCTGTCAGATCATCTGGGCAGTCTTCGATCCCGAAGTTCTTAAGCACTGATCTTACATCAAGTGGACATGCTTTGCAAACGGTGAAATCCTTAAGGATATTTAAGGGAAGGTTTTCGCTCCTGTCAGAGATGACAAGCTGCACGTTCCGTTTGTTCGCGAGCAGCCACAGTTCATCCTGCAGCGAGGATATATGTGAAGACTCATTGATGCCGTCCAAGAGGATCAGGTACTGGTAGGTACCAGATTCATCATCCAGCAGATCATCGAGACGTTTTGCCATGTCCTTTCCTGCCGGATGTCCCGCGAAGGAAAGGATACGGTCGCGGATGAAGGTGCTATCTTCTCCGTGAAATGCATATAGTGGTACATAGAGCGGCACTATATGATCCAGAGGATGTCGCCAGAGTTCATAGAGCAGTGTCGTCTTCCCTGCGCCCCCGTCGCCGGTGAGGAGCAGATGCCGGTCAGGGGATCCATGCGCGGAGAGACGGGCTATGATATTGGAAAATGGTTCCGGGGAGGCTTCCTTAGCTTTCAAGCTATCAATGATGACATCAGGGAGAAGCCGGGAATCGATATAGCTGCTTTCCTCTTCCGCTTTTTTCAGGCTGTTTGTAAGAAGATTCTCCGAAGTGACGCCTTCATTGCAGATGTTACTTACGATCTTATAAACAGCGTCTCGCAGTTTTTCCGATGATTCAAAGTCAGAGGACGAGAACCGCTTCTCTTCGGTCATCGCGGTATGGATGAGCCCAATGAGCTGTTCCTGTACTGGCTTCGGGAGGGTGGATACGCAGGGACTTACCATGACATCATATTCGTTTGGCCCTGCTGCCCGGTCCAGAGAATCCGGCACGTCAGGTATGCTTTTACCAGAAATGCGTATAAGCAGGTTCATCATGACCTCGACAACGGAAAAAAGGTCGGAACGAATACCGATGTCAGAAAGGTCATTTTGACAACAGGTACCGTCATGTATTTTTTCAATTGCCCGTTGGAACTCCGGCGCACAGTAGTAGGCCGTGCTGAAGAGCCAATCTGCAGCTTCCGGTACAATCTGTCCGGAGGAATCGGCCAGCATTGCGCTGCCGAGATCCAGTAAAACAATCCGGAAACCTTCGTTTCCTGCTCCGGGGACAAGGTACAGGTTCTGCGGTTTTATGTCTGCATGGATGTAACGGTTTTCACGTAGAAGGCCGTTTCTGTTGTGGAGGCGACCGAGCGTATCAAGGAGCCGTTCTGTTACGGAGAGCACAAAAAGGACACGCTGTTCCGGATCGGGACCGATACCGTCGAAGATCCGATCCGAGTCCAGTACAAAACCTTCGGTAGTGTCGATCAGGAGATACCGTGCGAGCGTGTTTTCCGGTGCACCCGGAAGAGGTATGACCGGAAAAAAATGCGGGTCGTTGTTTTCACCGCTTATGGTGTGCACGTAACGTACTTCATTTGAGATTCGCAGTTCCGATTCATACAGGATATCGATATCATCAAGGACTTTATCACGTCGGCTGTCCGGGACACCGATCCGGAAAGAAAGGGACCCATCCGGGCAGCGCCGGAGGACATCCACAGATGAAGCGGGATAGATCTCTTTTACGATGCAGTACCGTTTATCGGAATTATTGAAGGCGAAATAAGTGATACCGGAACCGCCGGATCCGAGGAAGCGCAGAAGCGTACAGCACCCAAAAGCAAATCCTTTCCTTAAAGCGCTGGTTAATAAATTGGTTTCAGTCTGGTTGTCAATGAGTGGTACTCTTCTATCTTCCATATAGTTACTCTCTCCAATTTTCTCTGGCAGTCTGACAATCCTTTTATAAGTATATACGTTAACAGAGTGAAATGCTAATATTTGCAATGTCTAAAACATATGTGTTTGATTATTTTACTCTTTCCATAAATTTGCCTAATATTCAGGCTTCCATGTGGTAATGCTTATAACGGCTAGGTTTTTCCGGGTTGTTTTCACACAGGCCCATCCTTTTCAAGATAAGAGGAAAGGGTCATTTTCCATAAAAATCTATTCTTATGTGGTGACCAAATGTCATCTGCCAGAAGTTTCAGGTATTTTATGCTTTGACATATTATGACGCCATCTGATCATTAAGAAGAACCTTTCCTTCTTCCGATCTGGCATCCATTACAATGACAGACCGGTTCTTTTGTGCATTTTCATTCAGAGTACCGTCAGCGTTCAAATCCGGAACATGGAAACTGTTCTCATACCCGAGGCCGACGGCACTGATCCGGTCTCCTGAAATTCCCAATATAAGAAATATTTTCTTCACCGCTTCTGCCCTCTTTAAGGAAAATCTTTTGCAGCTTTCATTGGACCCAACGGTGGCGGTTGTCGCAGCGAGGATAATATTAATGCCAGGGTTTTCCTTCATAAAGTCCGCAATCGGGGACAGGGCCTGTTTGGCACTTTCATAATCTGCGAATTCTGCAGTGTCCGGACGGAACAGGACAGTCTCCTCTCCCAGGATGAGCGGCTCTTCTTTAACACGCACTTTCTCTGTTGGCACAGAGGATTCAGTTTCTTCATCCGTTTTCCTGAAGGCATCGCTAATATCAATCGGCTTGTCGCGTACAATTCCGACAGGTGTCACTTCCGGCATGCCGGCTACCGCTTTCCCGGAGGTGGCTACATCGATGAATTCTGCGGAAGCGCCGGATGCGGTGATGATGGCGGACCAGATACTCTTTAAGGTCTTCAGATTTGCAGGCGTTAGATCCTCCTGCGGGGCCGACACATTCCCGCATCCGATCCAGACGACAGTCGTATTTTTCCCGAGATCCGGAAGGGCAGAACAATCCCGGAGGTACCGGACAATTGTATCAGGGTCTGAACGGAGGATATTCTGTGTGAAATCGACATACCCTGTCGTGCTGAGACCGGAGTCCAGGATATAAATCACGTGGTTGCCTGCTGTACCGGAAAGGCTTACTCCGGCAAGACGGAGCGACGAGAGCGTATCGACTTCCCCGGTCTTTGCCGGCGAGGAGACAATGGCATTGGAGATAATGGCACTCTCCTTGTTAAAGATCGAGTTCATCTTTTCATTTGATAGTGCTGATTTCGGCGCAGAGAATTCATAATCTGCGGCGGTATAAGGCTTGCCGTCATCAATGATCACGGAACATTTCCCGAAAGTCTGACAGACAGTAAGAATCGCATCCTTGACTGCATGGTGCATATATGCCGGCATATCAGCATTGGAATGGTTCCCTACAATGAAAGAAATATTCGAGACAGCTTCCCTGGTGACGGGAGCAGGGTCACGGTGCACACAACCATACAGGCAGATGGAAACGGTAAACACGGCAACAAGCAGTTTTTTGACCACATTTTTCATAAATGGGCCTCCTTTGTATTTGAAATGGTTTGTTCTGTGCAGAAAGAGATCGACTCTGGATCCTTGAGTTTTTGCGCCAGCATGAGCTGGGACAGTTTGATCAGTTTTTCTGTAAAAGCATCGATTGCCGCTAATTCAGCAGAAAAGTTATTGTCGTCATACGCCCTGAGGATCTCTTCCCAAGCGAGGTTCAGTTCCGTTTTTGCGGCGAAGAGTATAGAAATTCCGATTCTGATTTTTTCGCGACCGACAGTCAATTTACGGATCGTGCGCAGGATAGGATCGTCCGTCAGGACACCCAGATAGAAATTGATAAGAGACGTTACAAGCGGATTGAACCCACAGAGAAGCGTTGAGGCGATAGATTCAGGAGAATTCGGATCCGCGGAGGAAAGTGCTGTCCCGAGTCCGTTCGCAGTGACCATAAGATTTTCCATTCCGCTGGTCTCTCCTCCACGCGTTGCCCACCGTAGACCGAATGTCAACCCGAACAGGATAAGCCAGATAAGAAGCCCGACAACCAGCATCCAAGCCCTGATGTTTCTGATTCCATACCGCCAGCACTGATATAGTCGGCCTAGAACAAGAGGAAGGAAATTCAGCGTAAAGGCAAATCCGGCGGTCAGACTGAAGATGACAACCACATTATTGAATGTAACTTCGTCAAATGTTGTGAACAAAGTCACGCCGTCGAGGTACGCAAGAGCAATATTCATGAAGATAATCACGATGCCCTTCAGATACCAGTTCTGATCGGCAGTGTAAAGGGCGTCAAAACACGTTGTGTCAGAGATGTTCTTCTGCATCTTTTTTACGGTCATGTTTTTCCTCTTTCTTCCTGTATCCGTTATGCGACTCGTAGAGTTCCTTGCACCGGCTGATCTCGTCGTCATACTGTGACTGGAGAACAGTCAGGGAGTTAATCTTGTCATCCACCATGGCAAGCAGGGCCTTATGGGAATTTATGATATCTGTGCAAACTAATTTGTGAGTTGCCTTTTTCAATTCGAGGTCTTTTTTCAGACTTTCACCTTCTGCTTTGATCTGAGACACGAGGAACTCTTTGTTATGCTTATCGGGATTTGTCTGACTGAGGAACTGGGTACACAGGTCCAGCATTTCCTTAAGACGCTGTTCCTCTGTCTTCAACGGCATATAATCTTGAGGAGTAATATCCAGTTCAGGTGCATAATGTGTTACATGTGTCTTGTTTTTTCTTCTAAACAGCAACATTTTCATCACCTTCTTTTTTCGGTCCCGTTAGTATATCCCTGCGGGTTTGGTTGTTTGCAGCATGCCTTTTTTTATAATCAGTCTCTTCTTCGTCTTCTGTCCCGCCGGGACCGGAAAATTCCTGCTCTTCCGGTTTGTGCAGGGCGATTGCGGCTCCGTGAAGATATGCTTCAATCCTGCGTCTGGTAAGGGCGACCGCAAGTAGTTTCATATTGTGTGCATTGTTTACCTCGTGTCCGATCGTTTCATCAATTCCGGCGAGGGAAACTTTGATCTGAAGAATACGGCTGTTAAGTGCCGGTTTGATACCGGAAATCCGCTCTGCACATCTTTCATGCATGGAAGCCGTATCGCCGGATGGCTGGGGCAGGGGATCCTTAAGCTTCAACAAGGCGTCAAAATAGTTCACAGCAAGTTCAGCGCTTTCCTTATAAGAGGCTGCAGTCTCCTTTTCCAGAGAATCGTAGAGATTATGGACGAAGACGCTGCAACATTCCGTTTTGTCGCCAATATAATGAGACTTCCAGGAAGTGTCTTCAAAGATGACTGCCTTTGTCAGTGCATCAATGAATCCTCTGATCCCGGTAAAAAAATACGGTGTTCCGGTGATGCCGCGGATGCGGATCTTTTTCTGTTCCATGTTTCTTTCCTTTCCGGTCTCCGGGGATCATCTCCGGAGACCGATGCTGTCAGTTTTTGGGAATCTTGTCAACGTACAGATCTACGTGGCCGTCAGGCTTTGTCACACGCTTGATAATCTCGATATAGGTTCCCATGTCCCTTTTTTCTACTTCGACGAGGTCTCCTTTTTTGTTCTCTCCACCGGCGTACAGATCACTCATGATGCGCCTCCGCGGAATACGCTCCCGTCGCTCTTCCGCCAGACGCCGTCGGAGCCTTTCGTTAAGGTACCTGCTGTCGGGTGTTCCCAAGTCTCTACGACGGAGCCGTCTTTCTTCTCGTGATAATGTTCGGTTCCGGAACTGCCGCTGTAATCGGAATTGGTGAGCCCGCTCCCGTGATATGATGTATGGGTCTTAATTTCAGACATTGTTTTTTCCTCCTGATTTTTGTTCTTTATACCCTGATGAGCGGGGTGTGCCCGCACTTCGGGCAGGGCGAGTAACTGATGTTGCCTCTGACGAGTCTGCGCTCAGCGTAGCCACACTCCGGGCACTTGAAATATGAGTGATCGACCGGCATGGAATAAGAAAGAGCATTTGTTTCATTACCATTAAACATAAGAGCCTCCTTTAAGGTGGATTTATAGTCTTCCGGAAGTTGCTTAAAAGACCCGCGCGCTGGACCTTTTGCAGCCACTTCCGTTATAGCCAGCATATTATATAAGAGGGTCATTTCAGGTAAGGTTCGTCTTTTCAAATGCATATTCTTCTTCTGAATTTTGTTCTGAACCTACTATAATTCCTACAACAGGTATCATGCTTCAAATTCATATTCTGAAATTAATGTCTATGGGTTTAGTCAGGACAATTAGAGCATTTGTGGCACAAAAAAACAGAACCGCCATTCCACTGCGATTCTGTTCTGTATGTATCAGTATTCAGTAAATGCGTCAATGGCGCGTTGACTGAATGAATATGTGATGTGGGGGAAATTATACTATCAAAGAAGAACCTATTGCCTTAAGGAACAAGAAGGCGTTGGAAATCTTCCTGTATCCCGAATGTCTGGATATTCATGTTTCGAATCCTGTTCCTGATGTATGGCCATTCTGCGAAAGATGTGTCAATGACAGCTGCTTCTCTGCTGTTGATCAGACGCGAAATAAACCTATCGAAAGAATCATTGCGCGGATCAAGCACAGGGAAACCCGCCGGGTCAAGACAAAGATTGTTTATATCCGCTTCGTTGCTGAATGGAGGTCTCTTTTTGCTTCTGGCCAAGAAACCGTTCACGTAACACAAGAACAACAGATACAGTTCCCGCGGCGTGGCATCTCTTTTTCCGAAAACAATGTCCCTGAAGTCATTTTCAAGAACACGTTCGCGATCATTGCGTTCAGGTACACCATCATCATATTCATCTCCGTTTCTTTCATATAAAGCGTGACTGTAATAAAAGTTCATCAAACGGATGATGTTAAGTATCCGTATTCTTGAAGATGCGGATGGATTTTTGTCTTTTGCGAGGAATGGCGTAATCGGATTACCGTTTGTCTCTGCCTGTACTTTGTTGAAAGGCAGCCATGCGTTGAGGTAATTATAAAGGAACTGACAGAAAATCCGTCTAGTATGTTCGCGCACCCTACAGAAAGATTTTTCGCTTTCGATGACAGCCATCAGTTCTTTTTGATTGGTGGCGTCATTGATCTTCTTCCGGACTGCCAAAGTCAAATATCTGGAATACATGGAAAAAAAATCCTTTTCTGCCACCTGTCCAGCCGGAAGGTCTGAAGGAACTTTATATGTTTTCGCAGACTTCAAGTACGCTTCAAGCGCATCTATCGTGATGTAATTGTTACTGAAAATCCGCCTGCTCGTTTTATCCAATTCACCTTGTCCGGCTGATTTAGCCGCCAGAACGGCAAGATTCTGATATTCAGTGAATGGGATGTGATGATCGAGTGACCAGGTAAGAATTCCTTCGCTCACATTTCTGGGATAAAGGCGTTCCAGGGATCTGCCGTTAAGAACGGAGTTCAGGTGTGCACTATCCCATTCATCGGCAAACGCCAGCGCAATCAGTTTGTTTCTAACATGAATGCGCTGAAGATAAGGGTATTTATCACTTACGAGAAAGTTTATTTTCCCGTCTTCATTGGCATTATTGGCAATATCTTTTTTAATCTGGTCAATGATTTTATCGAATTCACGCATGGCAACCTGTCCTTCTGTTTCCTTTCGCTTTAATTTCGTTGAGGAGTTCATTATAAGAGTCGCTGTTCTTTCCCGGTTTAATCGTCTTTTTAACTCGGTAATCTGCTTCCGCTAGGAGCCGTTTATCCGGACGTTATCTGAACAAATTCTGCCAGTGATTTATTATTGTAGGTTAACACTGATAAAAGATAATTAAATTAAAATAAAGATAACATTCTTCCAATAAAAAGTCCAGTATTGAGAAATTGTTGATGGTGTAAACTTACTGTCACTGGACTGTTTGCAATATCTTGGCTGCTTACGTTATTTCTTTTGACTCTGTTTCTTTCAGATATCTTTTTCTGTCAGTTTTTTACCCCCTTGTTTTTTTGTATTTCATACCATGTAACATCTCACTTATCTGAAATCTGAATTGGTCCCTGACATCAAAAAGAGGCAGGATCCGGTCAATCATTCCGGTCTCTGCCTCTTTATTTTCTTATTTCCATTCAGTGAAGTCTTTTCTGAGCACATCCATTCTAGCAGTAATTTCCTTCATTTCGTCATGCGTGAATTTGCCGGCGCTGTATCTGCGGAACTCGGAATAGTGCCGAGCTGCTGATGTAAGCAAAATATTGAAAATCCTGTCAAACTTCTCTCCATCGAAATTATCCGTGGTATCGCCGTAGAAGAACGAGATTTCCCCGTGCCTCTCATCATAGCAAAAATATCCGATCCGCATATCCCTGTTCAGCGTGCCGACCAAACGGTATATCTGATCCGCATATTTCTTGTCGGGCATAATCGGAAGAATCACCTTCATCGTGTACGCCGCCGGCTGTTTTTCAAGTATTGTTACAAGACGCATATTACAGCTATCCATAGTAATGCCCATATCAAATAATTTGTCTCCGTCATCAGTCGTGCGATTGTAAAACCACATGTCTGCTTTTCTGAATACTTCTTCTATCGCTACAGAAGCCACCTCAAAACACTTGTCTGAGTCTGTTACTTCGTCAGAATCCATCTGATCGGTACACGCTTTCATCAATTCTTCAAAATCACCGGAACCGAGTGGAAGTGAAATCTGTCCGTCATCAAGGTCGCCATCCGAACTCGGGGCACCCCCAAATGCCATTTTATGGCAGAGATTGGCAATCCTGTCCAAATAGGCAGGTTCCTTCTCTCTCTCATCAGCTGCGCAGTCATCGAGGAACTCCAGTATCTCCACAATGACATCGAGTTTGTTTTCTTCCTGTTCCTCGCTTTTTGATCTGCCGAGTGCTGTGAGCAGCCCTATGAGGCGATTCGCGTATTTCGGATGTTCCGGATCATCTTCGATTTCCGAGATGATCTCCTCGATCTCTTCTGCCCGGTTTTTGAAAATCCTGCTTCCGGCACTGCTCAGGACCTCCTCCGCTTTCCTGACAGGGACTGGAACTTCTGTGCGACTCTGAGCGGGTCCCTCGGAGTCTTCTTTGACAACCGGAACCGGGAGCATTTCCCCGGGAACGGCATCCGGCGCATCGGACAAAGCCTCATTCACAGTGTCCTGGCACAGCTTGTCAATCTGATGGAAATAGGAAGGCGAATCCCCGTTATTTCCATGATCACAGGCGATCAGGAGTTTCGTCATCTCCGCGCAGAGTTTTGCTTTTTCTAATTCCACATCACAGAACGGCAGTTTCTTCCTGTCCGCTTTCATATATGCTGTGAGCATCGCAATAAGGCGTTTACCGTATTTCGGATGCGCCGGGTCTTTCCTGATCTCTTCGATGATGCCATTAATGGTTTCCGTATAGTCTTTCATGTGCTCTCCTTCTGCGCAGCGCGCATTCATGTCATGACTGCATAAAATACCTTCATATCCTCCAGACGCAGGCAAGCCAGACAGGCGCCGTCTTCCATGCCCAGTATCTTCGCGCCGCAGTCAATATCGATCTCCTGTCCGTGCATCTCGACTGCTATATGCCCGTTCCTGATCTTCTCATTGATCGTGTGACCGTGTATGACCGTCCCGCTGATATCATCCGTACAGAGCAAATAGTCGTTCTCTCTCTCCCAGACGGCTTCGTAACGGAGCTGGCTGAACCTCGGTTTTTTCCGCGGCACTATCTCCGACGGGAAGGAATGGCAGAGGTGGTACCGTTTCCCCTGTACTGTGATATCGACCCTGTACGGCAGTATGTCGAGCCACCTTTCGATCCTCTTCCTCTCCGCCGTCTCAAGACCGCAGTACCGGTTCCAGGTATCGAGGCCGCGGTTATCAATTAACCAGGACCTGTCCGGAGACCTCTGCGCCTCCCGCTCCGTCATCGGCTTTTCTCCGGGGTTATCGCGGATGCACTCCAGAAACATAAGGTCATGATTCCCGATGAGCGGAATGACGCTTCCCTGTTCCGACAGGTGCATCACCAAGCGGATGACCGCCACACCCTCCGGTCCCCAGTCAGCATAGTCACCAAGGCAATACAGGCGGTCAGACTTCAGATCCATCCGGGTCATTTTCAGGATTTCTGCGAACGCCTCTGCGTGTCCGTGGACATCGCTCATACAGTAGGTGCAGTTCATCCTTCCTCCTTTACGGGGAGCCGGAAAAGGGACGCCGCATTCCTTTTCGTTGCTTTCCTGATCTCCTCCGCGCTGATCCCTTTCAGCTTTCCGACATATGCGGCGATGGCCGGGAGCGAAAGGGGAGTGTTCAGGGATCGCCTGTACCGTTTTCCTTCTTTCTGCGGCACCATGAATGGAGAATCCGTTTCCAGAAGGATATTCTGCAGAGGGATCTGCCGCACCGTCTCTCTTGCCTCCTCGGCACCAGGGTACATGATGCCCGCGCCGATCCCGAGAAGAAATCCGGCTGCGATGTACTGCTTCGCCGTTTCCGGTCCTTTCAGGAATGCATGCACCGTGCCGCGGACCTGTGGATATTCTGCGAGAATCTTCAGTGCCTCTCTGTCCGCCTCTTCGCTGTCATCACCGGAACGCACATGCAGGATCACCGGGAGATCCCTTTCCTGCGCGATCTCCATATGGAGCCGGAACCATTTCCTCTGGATATGCTTCACATACTGCTCCTGCAGCGGCATGAACGGTTCATCCACCCCGCGGTATGTGTGCCATTGTTTTTCAAGACAGTGGAAGTCGAATCCCGTCTCTCCGAGGCCGACTACCCCCGGCAGAGCGGCCAGCCGCCTGAATTCCTGCACGCTTCCTGCTCCGGCTGATAAAACATGGCCCGGGTGCAGCCCAACGGCAGCATAAAACAGACCAAGATACCTCTTCGCAAGACGCAGGTTTTCCGCGTTATTCCCGATTGCGTCCGGAAACGTACCGATATCCGTCCCGACAGCAACGGTGGCAATCCCCTCTTTCCACATTGCTTTAAAGAGTTCCTCCCTGCCTGTCCACTCTCTCCCGTCCCAGGTACGGAACGGCCCGTTGAACCGCATTGCGCCCGGATGGGCATGCGTATCGATATATTTCATGATCTGAACCTCCTTCTGCCCGTCAGGGCGTCATATTCATGATGCAGGCTCTCCGCTTCCCGGTAGCGTTCCGTCACCATGCAGATGTTGGCAAGATCCAAGCAGGCTTCCGCGACTTTGCCGGTATAATACCCCGGTGCTTCCTTCTCTGCTTCAAGCCAGAGACTCCATGCTCTTTCCGCTTCCTTTTCCGCACATTTGATGTCGCCATCCTCAAGGGCTGCTGCCGACCGGCCGGAATAATATTTTGCCTCCTGCTCTGCCGGGTCGATGGTTCTGTGGCTTCCCCCTTCCTATTTTGTTTTCCGCTCCCTAAACCTGTCGCAGTCGCATACGTGATCATTCTTCACTTCGCCCGTAACCTCGCACACCCTGTGCTTCCAGTACTCGCATCTGCTGCATCTCTCATCCTGGCTGTTCATCCTCTTCACCTCCTTTCGCTGTCCTGCCGTCATTTCCCCCTATCGTGTTCGGTTGTTCCGAAAACGTGCCAAATATTCATCAACACTCATAAGGGTGTGTTCCCCTTTAATATTCACATCGAGCAGGAACAGAAATTCCTCAGGATCCGACACTTTCAGAAGAAGCATGCAAGCGTCATCCCCGATCATTTTCTTCTCCGCTATCATGTATGTCCCGTCTTCCAGCTCGACCGTCTCTCCGAACGTATCCACCTTCTCAAAAAATGCCTTCGTTACCTTCCGAATCTTATCGACGATCCCTTTCATATTTCCTCCCTTCCAATCCGCACTTCACAGACTGTCACGGATCAGTGTGCTGTAACAGTTTACTCGTTCCTCTGCATATCTCCGCGCCGATCTTCTGACTGCGTCATCTGTCCCGAAGCTTTCCCGGAAAAGGAGCAGATCCCTGTATTCCGGGGCTGCCGCTTCACAGGCTTCCGCCACCCGGTACCGGTAGCTTAAATATGCGTAGTAACATACCGTTTCCGTGAGCTCCTCACTGCCGGCTTCCGACAGGTAATCGAGGCGGATATCGATCTCGCGCTTTTTGTCGTCATAATCTGTCTTCGGGCCTTCCCCTTCGGTCACCCGGATGGTAATCCCCTCCGGGAGACCCTGATGTCCGGACTCCATGTTGGCGATCCGCTGAAGGGCTGCTGCGCGTTCCTTAAGGTCTCCGGTTCCTCCCTTAAGCTTATTCAAGGACTGCAGGTCCTCGACCGAAATACTTCTTTCCGGGACCGGTTCCGTTCCCGAATGTACCGCGGATCCCCCGGACAGAATCGAAAAAGCCGGAACGATAAAAAGCGATGAAAAAATCTCCATGATAACTGCCGATCCGAATATCGCTATGAAAATTCTTCTCCGGATAACCTTCCATCTCCAGGGAACCAGCTTGATTTCGCGGAAAAGAATCAGGCATGAAAAAACTGCTGACAGGACAAGCCCTGTTTTCAGCATGGCTCCCGATCCCCTGAAAAACTGATAATATGTCACAGTCCCGTACAGACAGAAAGGAAACATCGCCAGGCCGAATTCCGCCATGAATATATTTTTTAAGAAATCTGCCAGCACGATGCCGGCTGAAAGGCACAACAACACCATGATAATGAGTACCCTATGTGAAAATACCGTACTTTTTCCTTTCAACGGAATAAAGAAGCTGTCATTAAAAAGGATCTCCATCGTGAAAAGATCACATGCCAGCATGGCAATCCAGAAAAAATTAATATATTTTCTTAATGTCTCCATTATTTGTCCCTACCCTTCTATATACAGGTTTTATATTTATATATTTATCTCTTTTTGGCAATTCCGTTTTGCACTTCGTATTTTGAAAATGACACCTTCATGTCCGAGCCATTTTCTGAACTCCTTCAACTGCGTCATGGTACAGATTATATTTCCTGTCAACGCTGATAAAATACCACTTCGTCTTTAGAAATGAATTTTTCTCGGATAATAAAAAACACCGCATTACCTGCGGTGTTTAAATTCATATCTCCAGACTGCATTGCCGTTTCCTTATTTTATTTAAATTTATCCAAAAGATATGTAAGACAGAAAGGTCCTTCTTAAACACACTAATTCATTATATTTCTTGACACATATATTATCCTTGCCGGGTTCCCGGTTCTTCCGTTGATCATAAGTGCTGGATGAAAGAAAATTCGTCCATTTCTTTTTGCAACTTCCTTGTTATTACCTTCTATCAGAATAATATTTTTCGATAGAAGTAAGGGTATCGCCGCTTATATAGAGAATTCAATAATTGGATGTAATAATATGTGTATTCCTTTTTTTAATTTTTCCATTTTCCAGAGTACCGATCATTATATCCGGTATTCTCCGGTCAGGCAATCTGTCAGCATTTGGGCAAAAGTCTGTGACTATAACAATGATTTCAAATCTACATTATACTGTTCTTTCAAAAGTTTTCTTATTCTTTTATATTCAAATTTCTAATTCAATAGATCCTTACCTCAAATACGGTTGCATCGGCCGCGCCGTTCGTGGAAATGATCCTGATTTCCACTTCATCGCCTTCCGTTCCCTCCGGAAAACCGATCACGTTCAGCCTCTGGTAATTCCCTCTTACCGTTTTCGTACAGACTTCCTTTCCGCTGCGCTTCACGGTAACTGTGTAATCTTTTACCAGTGTCTTTGCCACGCCAAGCGGTTCTCTTTCCATGAATGCTTTCGAAACGGAAATGCAGCGTTCCTCCGAAAGGTCCGGGTCAAAGGTCAGGCGGACTTCCCGGAGCGCGGAAACCTTCTCCAGTTTCAGGGTAAGCGTCTCGCCTCCGCTGCGGATTCCCTCCGAGCACCACCGGTTCGTTTCCCC
>Ga0070399_1002559_pt1 | contig 17203 bp, 14 predicted proteins | sample BioMet4_FD_61217 | JGI IMG/M metagenome (GOLD analysis project Ga0070399, IMG submission 61217) | Microbial communities from bioreactor (seeded with sewage sludge) at LBNL, California, USA - Biofuel metagenome 4 (version 1) | ecosystem: Engineered > Bioreactor > Anaerobic > Unclassified ... | reverse complement strand
CCATTGGTATGAGTCTGTTGGACCATGGCAGGATCGTATGCCAGCAAAGAACATTTGGAACTATCATCAGACACGGGGCTTGGGATTCTATGAGTATTTCCAGTTTTGTGAGGATATTGGTGCTGAGGCATTGCCAGTATTGGCAGCTGGAGTACCCTGTCAGAATAGCACTCCGGACAAGGATGGTATGGGTGGACAGCAATGTGGTATACCAAGGGAGGACATGCCAGCTTACTGCCAAGAGCTTCTTAATCTCATCGATTGGGCCAATGGTGACCCCGCTACGTCAAAATGGGCTAAGATGCGTGCCGATGCAGGGCACCCAGCCCCGTTTAACATGAAATACATCGGTATTGGCAACGAGGACATCATTTCTACGGTGTTTGAGGAGCGATACGAGATGATTTGTAAAGCGATTAAAGAGAAATACCCTAATATAATCGTTTGCGGAACAGTAGGACCGTTCCACGATCCATCGGCAGATTATATTGAAGGGTGGAAATTTGCCAAAGCACATAGCGACATTATAGATATGGTAGATGAACATTACTATGAATCGACCGGATGGTTCATGCATCATCAAGACTACTATGATGACTATGACAGAAAGGCGCCGAAGGTTTATCTCGGTGAGTGGGCTTCCAGGACACGTACTTACGAGAGTGCATTGGCAGAAGCTATGCATCTTTGCTCTTTGGAACGTAACGGTGATGTGGTTGCAATGTCAAGCTATGCACCTTTGCTTTGCAAGGAGGGCCACCACAATTGGAACCCCGACCTTATCTATTTTAATAACGATACTATTACTTCTCTAACTCCGAGTTACGAAGTACAGCGTATATGGGGTAATAGTGTTGGTGACCAATATGTCTCTTCGCATATCGATATAGATGAAAACTTACGCTATCGAGTAGCTTCAAGCGTAGTGAAAGACAGAAAGAGTGGAAAGACATATATAAAGTTGGTCAATGCTCTCCCTTCTCAAGTCACTCTCAAAGTTCAGGGAATTGTTATCCCTGATGGTGCATCACAAGAAGAATATATAGGAAAAGTAACTGACAGGAAAGTCTCCTCAGTCAAGGGAAAGTCGTCTGGAAGAATTCAATCTCTCCCCCCTTACAGTGTAAGGATTATTGAGATTTAAAAAACTTTATCGTACTGCGCCAATATCAATGTATTGGCGCAGTTTTTTGTTTTGAATACTTTCATTTTGGTTAATAATTTGGAATTTTGTCTTGTTATATATCAATAAAACTATAATATTTTCTTTTTAACAGTTAAATATTTGGCCATATCGGTTTTTTTGACTTAATTTGCACATTGTAAACAGATAACATCATTTAAATAATATTAATCTAAGAGAGTATGAAGAAGTTATTTACTATGTTGGCTGCCGCTATGATGGCAACCACAATGTCAGCTCAAACCGTTACAGAAAGTGGTACTTTCGATAATTTTTACATTGGAATCAATGGTGGCGTTGCTACCAAAACTACCGGTCATTCATGGATGAAGGGTTTGAACCCTAACGCTGGTCTTCGCATCGGCCGTTACTTCACACCTGTATTTGGTCTCGCAGTTGAGAGCAATGCATACTTCGCAAACAAGCCTTGGGAGTCAGTTGGTACAACTGTTCGCGCATTGAACACAAGCCTTCTTGGTACTGTGAACTTGAGCAACTGGTTCGGTGGTTATAAGGGTGAGCCACGCTCATTTGAGGTTAGTGCAATTTATGGTCTTGGTTGGGGTCATGTATTTGGTCAGGCAAGTCGCTATGTTGGCTCTGATTTCAATATGACAAGTGCTGAGAATGCAACTGCAGGAAACCAAAACATCGTGAAGACCAATAGCCTGACTTCAAAGGCAGGTATTGACTTCGCTTTCAATCTTGGTGAGGCAAAAGCATGGCAGATTTACATTGAGCCAGCTGTGATCTGGGGTCTCAATGGTTTTGGAAATGATGCTGTTGCTTACAACGTGAACAAGTCTTTCGTCCAGTTGAACGCAGGTTTGGTTTATAAGTTCAAGAACTCTAACGGCACACACAACTTCACCATCGCACAGCTCCGCGATCAGAGTGAGATCGATGCCCTAAACTCTACCATCAACGACCTTCGCAACGAGCTTGCAAAGAAGCCTAAGGAAGTGATCAAGGAAGTGGTTAAAGAGGTTCCTACTCAGCAGGAAGTAAAGGTTGAAAACCTTGTATTCGTTACTTTCGCACAGGGAAAATCAGAGTTGACTAAAGAAGCAAAGAAGTGTCTTGATGCAGTTCAGTCTGGCAGCAAGGTGCAGATTGTAGGTACAGCATCTCCAGAGGGAAGCAAGGAAATCAACGATAAGCTTTCACAGGCTCGTGCTGATGTAGTTGCTAGCTATCTGAAGACTAAGGGTGTGAATGTGGATGAGGCTACTGGCAAGGGCGTTCAGGGCAATACATCTAACCGCTTGGCTGTTGTTTACGTGAAGTAATATCACAAGAACATAATAAGATATTAAACATATTATAGGGATGTACCTTAATGGTACATCCCTTTTTTGTGTAGCTATTGAAATACAAATACATTACCGACGTTCGAGTCCAGCAATTTTTTGTCTTAATCGAATTTGATTTGAATCACCATCTAGCTTTTTCATAATATAATTGTTGTTCGCTTGTTGCTGAAGGAAATGGTTTTGTATATATTTATCAGTTTTTTAAAGAATATTTCATTGACGAGATAAACCGAATATGTTTATTGATTACGTCACATTTCTTTCTTCTTTAAGTGGGACAACTCTTATGACTTTGGGTAATGGGGGTAGGGAAGAGAATTGAGGATGATTACATAGTATTGGAGAAGTGAGAGTGAGACCTTTGTGTTTAGTATTTAAAGGCACTGCGATAAGTATCTAATGGCGTTGCGTTTCGGTACCAATCGCAGTGCCATTGATGCCTAAACGCAACGCGAAAGGATACTAATCGCAGTGCCATTACTATCCTTTCACAAATCACCTTTTACTACAAGCAAAAATGGTAGTTAAGTTGTCTGGAAATGGAAGGTTCTGTACCTCTATTCCATTCCAATCTCTTTGACCCGCTTCTCGAATTCTTCTCTATCCCCGTAGGCACCATTCTTAACTTTCGCTCTATAATTATAGATGGTATTGACAGAATAGTGAAGGAACTCTGCGATGCGCGAACTGTCGTCTATTCCAAGTCGAATGAGGGCGAAAATTCGTATAGAAGTACCTAACGAGCCATTGGGTGAAACCTCAACTCGTTCCTCTGGACGTAATAAGGCATTGAATTCGGCCACAAAATTAGGGAATAGTTTGAGGAAGGCACTGTCGAAATTCCGGTAGAAATCATCCCATTCTTCAGTCTTGCTCTCAGCTAATCGCGCTAGACCTGATAAATCTTGAGTCTTAACACGCTTCTTGATGTTTCGTCGCAGAGTCTCGGTTTTGTCTATATAGGTAGAACATAGACTAAGGAATCGTCCTATATATAACTCCTTCATCTTGTTGCTTTCATCAAGGGAACGATTGGTACTTGCCATCTTCTTGTTGAGTGAGTTGAGCTTAGTAATGTATTCTGAAAGCTGATTGTTAAGGTTCTTCAGTTCGTGATTGGAGTTGTCGAGTTCATTACGTGCCATTTGCAATTTGTTTCTTTGTCGATTGGCATAAAAGAATAAAACTGCAACAACAACAAGTAATACCCCGACGATACTATTGATAATGCGCAACTGGATGTTGTTACGTGTAATGTGCTCTTGATAGTTGCCCTCGATAAGTGAAAGAACGGGTGAAATTTGATTGCTTCGAACACGAGTGTTGAAGGTCTGGGCAGCCTGCCAAGCAAAACGAATGTACTTATATGACCGTTTTACTTTGTTGGGATCTGTATTGAGCCGGTTAGCAATCTCCCACAGTGAACCCTGATCCGTGACGGCGTTTCGTACATCACTCAGCGCGGACTCCAAGAGCCAGTATTGTGAAGATTGCTCATCGTTTAGCTTAGAGTATGCCAGGAAACGATAGAACGCTGCAATGGCGTATCGGTGAGAGCCACGTTCGACAAGATGCATCCATTGATCATTTACGCGGAGAGCATTCTTAAAGTCGTTTTTGTAATAATAGTCCATTTCTCTTCGCTGAAGATATTCATCATCATTGGGGCGAAGTTCTTTAAATATCTGGGACAGAAAGCGCGTGGATTCTGCACTGTATTTCTGCTTTATCCAGGGGACGGAGGTGTAGTAACTCATCTCACTGTAGAGGTGATGACCTGCTATCAGATAGTTGCGTCTTCCCTCTTCGTCAAGAGCTGATGTATCAATGGAATGGATAAGCTCAAAGGATTCTGCATACATACCTGTTGTTGAGCATTGGAAAGCTAAAAGAGCCCTGCAGTTGTTCTCGTGTTTTTTGTCGCCAAGGTGCGACGCAATATCAATGCATCGATCAAGAAACGTTACAGCGGAATCGCTTTTAAAAGAACGATATTCCTCGTAGAGATCAAACGAAAGACGGTATTTTTCTTGCTGTATAGTAGCTTGCTTAAGTTCAATGGTTAGGTAATCGATTCGTTTCTGGCGAATATCGATGTAATAGGAACTGCTATCTATAGCCTTGTCAAGGCAATGGTATAGTGAATCGAGATTTATTTTTGATTTTCCTGATGCTTGTAAAACCGATGAAAAGTATATCAATATTATTATGGACGCATAATGTATGATTTGCGCCTTGGTCCTTAGTAACAAAGAGAGATAATAGGTTTGCATAGGATAGCTATTAATATATGTTTTATCTGATGGAGTAGGCGTAGAGAGGAACAGTAGTAATAAATCATTTAGTCGAGCCCTCCAATAGAAATAACTCTATGCAAAAATAATCATTTCTGCCTAAATTGTCACCATATATCATGTCTTTTTAATTTGAACTAAGGGGTGAACATTCGCGATGATGTTTATTCTAGGTGGTATAGAAACATAAAACCCAAGCTAATTTAGCTCGGGTTTATAAATGTTTAGAGGTTGAATTGTTAGTACTCTTCTTTCCTCTAGGATATTTGTATCTTATCGAAAATACTATTTGAAGAAATCCTTCACGTCCTCGTTAGGCACCATGTGCTCATCGAAACTATAAGCACCGTTCTTCGGATTCTTTACCATCTTGATTACTTTTGAGTATGCGCGACCATCCGAAGATCCTTCATGGAGGGTAGCGACCGCTTTCTTTGCCATAGTTTAAATGCTTTTAAATGTTATGCAAGATTACTTAATTTCCTTGTGGATGGTCATCTTCTTAAGTATAGGATTATACTTTTTGAGTTCCACGCGCTCAGGAGTGTTCTTGCGATTCTTTGTGGTTATATAGCGGCTTGTGCCAGGCAGTCCCGAGTTCTTCATCTCGGTGCACTCTAATATAACCTGTACCCTATTTCCTTTAGCTTTCTTTGCCATGACGATTATTCTCCTATAACTTTAATATCTTTCCAATCGCAATAGCCCTTAGCCACTGCCTGCTTTAGTGCAGCGTCAAGTCCGACACGATTAATCTGGCGAAGACCAGCAGCACTGAGCTTCAAAGAGATCCAGCAATCTTCCTCTACATAGTAGAATTTCTTGCTGAAGAGGTTAACTTCAAAGCTCCTTTTAGTGTGGTGCTTTGAGTGAGACACATTGCAACCTATCTGTGCCTTCTTGCCTGTGATTTGACAAATCTTAGACATTGCTATTCTTTGTTTATGATTTCGATGTTGATACTTATTCCAAACAGTGTGCAAAATTACGAATTTTTCACCGTTTAACCAAATTTTTGTACTAAGAATTTAAGCATTTAAGCTATTTTAATTCAGACAATTGCTTATTTTGGAGAAACTCGAGCAATAGTTGGAGAGCCTTATTAGTAGCAATTGCCAGATTTCGATCTCGTCCAAAATCTTCGGTCAGTTTGTAGGTATGAACATCACTTTGGGTTCCATAGGCGAGCCAAATGGTACCCACAGGAATGGTCGGCGTTCCACCAGTCGGACCTGCAATGCCAGTTGCAGATATGGCATAGGTGCAATCTAAAGTCTCACAAGCACCTTTGACCATTTCCCGTGCCACTTCTTCACTTACCGCTGAATATTCCTCTAAGATCTCGTGTGAAACATTCAGCAAGCACTCTTTCAACTCGTTAGTGTAGCTAACTATACCACCCTTGAAGTAGTTTGATGCACCAGGGATGGCGGCTAGAGACTCAGCAATACGCCCACCTGTGCAACTTTCGGCAGTGCCAAGCGAGCCACCAATATTATAAAGAACATTTTGGATAGCCTGGCTTAATACTCTTGTTTCAAGTTCCATGGTGTTTATTGGAAGGTAACTTTGGAAAATGCCGGCACGTCAATAGGGCAGAAGTCTTTGTCCAAGTATTTAAAATATCCTACAATACCAATCATTGCGGCATTGTCGGTTGTGTAACTAAATTTCGGGATATAAATGGTCCAGCCATATTTATCGGCATGTTCGTGGAAGGAATTGCGAAGACCATTATTTGCAGAAACACCTCCGGCTACTGCAACATGCTTAATACCCGTAATCTTAACAGTCATGCGGAGCTTCTTCATCAACACATCAACGATGGTGTGCTCAAGACTTGCAGCCAGATCCTCTTTGTGATGCTCCACGAAGTCAGGGTCTTCTGCGACCCACTTACGTAGATTGTAAAGGAAAGAGGTCTTCAATCCTGAGAAAGAATAGTCCATGCCTGGTACATGAGGCTCTGCAAATTTATAGGCTAATGGATTGCCTTGACGAGCCAGCTTGTCGATGATGGGACCGCCGGGATAACCCAACCCCATTACTTTGGAACACTTGTCAATTGCTTCGCCAGCAGCGTCATCAATCGTTTGACCAAGCACTTGGATATCATTATAGGCATTGACTTTCACAATCTGTGAGTTACCGCCTGATACCAACATACATAGGAAGGGGAAGGGAGGGTGGCAATTATCACCGTCACTTTCCTTGATGAAATGCGCCATGACGTGTCCCTGAAGATGATTTACATCGATGAGAGGTATGCCAAGACTACGAGCGAAGCCCTTAGCGAAGCTAACGCCCACGAGGAGTGACCCCATTAGTCCTGGTCCACGTGTGAAAGCAATAGCTGATAATCGTTCTTTGTCCACACCAGCACGAACCAATGCCTGGTCAACAACAGGCAATACGTTTTGCTGATGTGCCCTACTGGCCAGTTCTGGTACAACCCCACCATAAGCGCGATGTACCTCTTGAGACGCTGTTACGTTGCTTAGCAACACGCCATTCTTCAATACCGCAGCCGAGGTATCATCACAACTGCTTTCAATGGCTAAGATATAAACATCCTGTATGTCATCCATATTGCATTTCATTTTAGGTGGTAAGCACAAGTCAAGAGATGTTGATGGCATCATTAATCATACAAGAACACCAAGTAAAAGCCTTGATCGACTTTTGCCTTCCAGCTATTTAATATAATCTTTTTACCTCTCAGCTAATACCATGCATTCATTTCAGCATATCATAAATGTCAATTTATGATCGTCGAACAAGTATTCTGTTACTCGGAAAGAACCTCAACGCCCGTTTCGGTCATCAAGAACGTGTGTTCCCATTGAGCCGATGGTTGTTCATCTTCAGAGATAACTTCCCAACCGTAAGGGTCTTCGGCATCTATGTAAACTTCCCAAGTACCCATGTTTATCATTGGCTCGATGGTGAAGACCATACCAGGAACGAGTAGACAACCAGTGCCACGGTGACCGTAGTGTACGATGTCGGGTTGTTCGTGCATAGACAATCCTACGCCGTGTCCGCAAAGGTCACGCACCACGCCATAATGATATTTCTCTGCATGCTTCTGAATCGCATGGCCGATGTCGCCCACAAAACAGTAGGGCTTTGCAGCTTCGGCACCTATTTCAAGGCATTCCTTGGTCACACGCACGAGCTGTTCTTTCTCGGGTGTGGTCTTTCCACCGATAATAAACATGCGTGATGCATCACCAAAGTATCCATTATAGTCGAGTGTCATATCAACGTTCACGATATCACCTTCCTGCAATATGTCCGTGGACTTTGGTATTCCATGGCATACCACCTCGTTAATGCTTGTGCAAACGCTTTTTGGGAAGCCTTCGTAGTTGAGACATGACGGGTGACAATTATTCTCCTCGCAATACTTCATGCATACATCATCAATATCCTGCGTGGTCATTCCAGGATGTATTGCTGCAGCAACAGCATCCAGACAACCCGTATTGAGACGTCCTGCAATGCGGATTCCTTCAATCTGCTCTGGTGTTTTCACCATTTCTCTTGAAGGTACCTCCTTGCCTTTGTTCTCCCAATTCATTACCTTTTTGTCCAACTCGGTGAGTGGTTGGCCAGGCAATGCATGCCAAGTTCTCTTTTTCTTGAATCCCATAATGTTCTTCTCAATTGATATGCAAAGTTACAACATTTGCATTTAATAAGGTAAAATTCGTTGGAAAAAGAATAACCGAGCTAACCAGCTTAATTTAGTCAGCTCTTCTACTACGTAATGACAAATGAAAAAACCGCCTGCCTTGTGGGCAGACGGTTATTCGAAAAAAATATAATTGCTCTGTTGAGCTATGGATTATATTTTATAGTCAATGCTTAGTTCTTTGCGTTGTAAGCAGACATAACCTTGATCAGCTCGAGCACCTTGTGGCTGTAGCCAATCTCGTTGTCGTACCAAGAAAGAACCTTCACGAACTTGTCTGTGAGGTAAACACCACCAGTTGCATCGAAGATAGATGTCAATGGGCAGCCAAGGAAGTCAGAAGAAACGACTGCATCCTCAGTATAGCCAAGTACACCCTTCATCTCACCCTCAGAAGCCTTCTTCATAGCGGCGCAGATCTGCTCCTTGGTAGCACTGTTCTTCAAATTAACTGTTAAGTCAACGATAGAGCTATCAAGTGTAGGAACGCGAAGAGAGATACCGGTCAATTTGCCATTCAGCTCAGGAATAACCTTGCCTACAGCCTTAGCAGCACCAGTAGAAGATGGGATGATGTTGCCTGAAGCAGCACGACCACCGCGCCAATCCTTCAAAGAAGGGCCGTCAACTGTACGCTGTGTAGCAGTTGTAGAGTGAACGGTTGTCATCAAACCACTCTCGATACCGAAGTTGTCGTTGAGCACCTTAGCGATAGGAGCAAGGCAGTTTGTTGTGCAGCTAGCGTTAGAAACGATAGTCTGGCCAGCATATTTATCAGCGTTTACACCGCAAACGAACATATCAGCCTGACGGCCATCAGCGCCCTTAGAAGATGGAGCAGAAAGCACTACATACTTGGCACCAGCCTGGAGGTGTTTCTCGGCACGATCCATTGTGAGGTAGAAACCTGTAGACTCAACTACATACTCTACATCAATTGCGTCCCACTTCAAGTCAGCGGCGTCCTTCTCAGCTGTGATACGGATGTGGTTACCGTTTACGATCAGCTCGTTCTTCTCAGTGTCAGCCTCTACGGTGCCTTCAAAACGACCATGCATTGTGTCGTATTTCAGCATATAAGCCATATATTCAACAGGCAACAAGTCGTTGATTCCAACTACCTGCATGTACTTTGCATTCTCAGCCTCGAGAGATGCACGGAAGACGAAACGGCCAATACGACCGAAACCGTTAATACCAATCTTAATCATCTTGTTTGTATTAAATAATAAAAAGTTTATAAAAGTTTATCCCAATATTATTTTGAGGAAATTTCCTCTTATTTCTTTTGCAAAGTTACTAAATAATTTTTAAATTTGCCTTTGAATGAAGTATTAAATATATTAAAATCAAAAGGTGAGTTGTTATATATCAGTAAAATGATGTATTAACTACACTCGATGACAACTTCACCTATCAAAACGTACTTTTTTAACATAAATTTCAAATTAAGTTATGAGTAAATGGGTTCAAGAATTCAAAGAGTTTGCTGTTAAAGGCAATGCTATTGATTTGGCCGTCGGTGTGATCATCGGTGCAGCCTTTGTTAAAATTGTTACTAGTATAGTAGAGGATCTCCTTATGCCACCAATTGGATGGCTTATTGGCGGAGTCAATTTCTCTGATCTTAAGATAACTTTACCGGCTAAACAATTGGTCGAAGGTGTAACCACACAGGCTGCAACGATTAATTATGGTAACTTTCTGCAGACTCTTATCAACTTCCTGATCATTGCCTTGTGTGTATTTTTCATGGTCAAAGGTATCAATTCTCTCAGTAAGAAGAAGGAAGAGCCAGAAGCTCCAGCACCTGCCCCTGAACCATCTGCAGAGGAAAAACTTCTCGGTGAGATTCTTGACGTGCTAAAAAACAAGTAATAAGCACATGTTGGCCTATTGTTAAGAAGCCAGTTGGCTAAAGAATTGCAGCCTCACTCGTATTTGTTACGGGTGAGGCTGTATGTTGTTATGGAGAAGAAAGCAAATGCTTTCTTCTTTTCGTTGGATTGAGCAAGAGTTGCAAACAGTAATGTTTTTAGAGATGGAAAGCGTTATTTGATATAATCTTTCGCCACCATATCATAATAGAGCGCTTCTAATTGACCCAGTTTGAGACGCTCCATGCTGTGTTCAATCATACGGATAAGTTCCTCGCGCCTACCCTCATTGTCGCCTCCAAAATTGGTAAAAATCTTTTCCATGCTCTATATTGTATTTTTTATTAATCACAACGTGGTAATTACATCTATTATTGTGTCCTTCACAAAAAACAATTATTGTCCGTAAAAATCAAATCCTGATGCTCTATGAAATGAATCGAGTGATAAAACAATAATTGCTCACCTACTATATCCCTCGACCCTAATAGAATTTTTAGAAACTATTAATCGCATAAGCAATTCCGTCAAATTATTAGATGATAAATCATGCGAAATGCTTATGCAATTATAGAAAGGGTATTATAATGGCCTATAGCTTGTCGCTGAACGAAAGCTTATTGTTGAATCAAAAATTGCTTAAAGGCAGCAAAGTCTTTCGATAGGGGAATGCTTTGCTTAGTACCAGCCATGAAATTCTGCAAACGTTGCGGAATCTCAATGTCTTCGTCAATGATTGAGTCCACTTTCTCTTTGAACTTAGCCGGGTGAGCTGTTTCCAAGAACACTCCTAAATCTCCTGGTGCCAAGAGATCCTTTAGCGCTTGATAACCGCAGGCTCCGTGAGGATCGAGAATGTAATCAGTGGCAGTGTGGCAGGCCTTCATTGTCTCGCGGATATCTGCGTCAGAGTATGTTGCACCACTGATGTCGGTCCTAATCTGTGTCCAGTCACTACCATACAAATCCAGTATTCGAGCAAAGTTACTTGGGTCGCCAACATCCATGGCATTGGCAAGTGTCTGTTTGCTTGGCTGTGGGTTATATTTACCTGTCTGAAGATATTGGAAGAAGATATCGTTGGCATTGTTGGCAGCAATGAAATGCTTTACGGGTAGTCCCATCTTCCAACCGAAAAGGCCGGCAGTGATATTGCCAAAGTTGCCGCTTGGAACGGAGAAAACAAGATTGCTTGTACCGTTCTCTGCATCATAGTCTATGATTCCAGCACGTTTCAACTGTGCAAAAGCGTTGAAATAATAGAAGGCTTGGGGTAAAAAGCGTGCGACGTTGATGGAGTTGGCTGAGGTGAGACGCATGTGCTCATTCAACTGTTGGTCCATAAAGGCATTTTTGACAAGTGCCTGGCAGTCGTCGAAAACGCCATCAACCTCTATAGCAGTGATGTTGCGGCCAAGTGTTGTGAACTGACTTTCTTGTATGGCACTGACTTTCCCCTTGGGATAAAGCACATAGACATGGATGCCGTCAACCCCAAGAAAGCCATTGGCAACGGCAGAGCCAGTGTCGCCGGAAGTAGCCACAAGTACATTAACCAGTCCAGTTGAGTTTTTATCCTTGTTGATAAAGTATTGCAGCAAGCGTGCCATGAATCTCGCACCAACATCCTTAAATGCAAGCGTTGGTCCATGAAAAAGCTCTAATGTATAGATGTTACCCTCTACTTTGACAGTTGGAGTATCAAATGATAGCGTATCCTCAACGATTCTCTTCAAGGCTTCAGCCTCTACATCCTCGCCGAAAAAGGCCTTAGCTACTTCAAAAGCTATCTGCCGAAACGTCAATTTGTCGATATTTTCAAAAAACCCAACTGGTAGTTTCTTGATGTTTTGGGGCATATAAAGGCCACGATCGGGTGCAAGGCCACGTTCAACCGCCTCCTGCAAAGAGGCCTCTGGGGCTTGTCGATTTGTAGAATAGTATTTCATGTTCAGTCTATTTTCATCAGTGTATCCATAAATTCTTCGAGATGAAGCATGCCGTACGATCCCGATACGCAGGCCACTTCGTCATAGCAATCAACGCTGTCTGCCTCTATTCCGGGGTGCCAAATAAGGAATGGTACAGGCTCCTTGACATGCGTGCGCACCTCCACGGGTGTGGGATGGTCGGGCAGAACAGCAATGCAAACAGCTTCATCCCAAGAATTTACCATATTATATATCGGCTCGACGATGCGATGATCCAAGTATTCAATAGTGCGCAACTTCAGTGATAAATCGCCATCGTGGCCGGCTTCATCGCTTGCCTCTAAATGCAGAAAGACAAAGTCTTGTTTTCTCAAGGCATCTATGGCAGCCTCAGCCTTACCCTCATAGTTGGTATTGGATAACCCTGTTGCACCGGGTACCTTAATAACGTCAAGTCCGGCGTATTTTCCAATGCCCCTGATAAGGTCAACGGCAGAGATCACTGATCCACTTTTGACCTGAGGATAGCGCTGTATGATGGTTTTCATCTTGGGTCGATAGCCTCCGCCCCATGGCCAAATACTGTTAGCCTGACGCTCATTAGCAGTAGCTTTGCCAACATTGTATGGATGCTCAGTAAGGAGTTGCTGTGATCGCAGGATAAGATCATTGAGCAGGTCGGCAGTTTCTTGTCCAGTCATGCGCATCTCACCAGTGGGATTACCATCAAAGTCTACGATGGGTTCACGCACACCCTCCCAACCGGCCTCACTCTTAACGAGTAACGGACGCCACTCGTGGCTTGGATAATCATGGGGTGGAGCGCACTCCACATGCTTACTGCCACCACGAATAATTAATAGATGGCGATATTGAATACCTGTGATAAACTGTACGGCATCATTGCCTAGATGTTCGTCGAGATATTTTACGAGTATGTCGCCATCCTCTGTAGAAAGGTTGCCGCCGTTGTGTGTGATAATGCGTCCGTCCTGTAATGTGATGATATTGCACCTCATGGCCATGTCCTCGGGCAACATTTCATAACCGATGCTCGCAGCTTCTAATGGCCCGCGACCTTCATAGACGTCGTTCAGATCATACCCAAGTATAGCAGTGTTGGCTACTTCGGACCCGGGTTGAAAGCCTTCGGGAATTGTCATTAGCCTTCCTGTACGACCTTTTTTGGCCAATAAGTCCATGTAAGGGGTGTTTGCGTATTGTAGCAAAGTCTTGCCGCCCAATTTAGCAACAGCATGATCTGCCATGCCATCGCCTAAGATAATGATGTGTTTCATGCCTTCAAATTCATCAATAAGTCCTGAACGGCATTAGATATTTGCAATGCTCATGATGTTGGCAAACACGCCCGCTGCCGTAACACCAGCACCAGCACCATATCCTTTGATTTCCATGGGGTATTCCTTGTAGCGCTCTGTTGTCAGCATGATGATATTGTTGCTACCTTCCAAGCGGTAGAAGGGATGTTCTTGTCCAACGGCTTTCAGGGAAACACTTGTCTTACCTCCTACCATTGTTGCAACAAACCTCCAGCGCTTGCCTTCAGATTCTAGTTGCTTGCGACGTATCTCAAAGTCGTTATCCAATTCGGGCAACTTGCTCCAGAAGTCATCTACAGAACCCTGGAAATATTCATTGGGTACGAATAGCTCCCTGTTTACATCGTCTTGTTCAACTCGATAGCCAGCCTCACGGGTGAGTATAACCAACTTACGTATCACATCGATGCCACTAAGATCTACTCGTGGGTCAGGTTCTGAGTAACCTTGTTGATGTGCCCGATGCACGGTTTCCGAGAAAGGAACGTCCTCTGCCAGTTCGTTAAATATAAAGTTGAGGGTTCCACTGAGTACAGCCTCTATCTTTAATATACGGTCTCCGCTGTTACGAAGGTCATTGATGGTACTGATGATAGGTAGTCCAGCGCCTACGTTGGTCTCGAAAAGAAACTTCACTCCGCGCTTCAAGGCCGTCTCTTTAAGCTTGGCATAGCGCTCGTACTCGGAACTGGCGGCAATCTTGTTGGCTGCCACAATGCTTATGTTATGATCGAGAAAAGTCTGATAAAGTGAAGCAATGTCCTTGGAAGCCGTACAATCTACGAATACAGAGTTAAAGATGTTCATCTCCAAAATACTGTCACGCATCTTCTCTGTGGAACTAATGGCAGAGGCCTTCAATAACTCTCGATAATTGTTGAGGTCCAATCCCTGACGTGAATATATGGCTTTCTTGGAGCTAGCAATGCCTACAACATTCAGCTTGAGATGTGAATGCTCCTTCAATAGCTCATATTGCGAACGAATTTGCTCAATGAGTTTGGCGCCAACAGTACCTATACCACAGATGAAGAGGTTGAGGACGTTGTACTCAGAAAGGAAGAAAGAGTCGTGAATTACATTAAGTGACTTTCTAAGATATTTGGAATCAACCACAAACGAGATGTTGGTCTCCGAAGCACCCTGGGCACATGCGATGACCGAAATACCACTTCTTCCTAACGTGCCGAATAGTTTGCCAGCAATACCAGGCGTATGTTTCATGTTCTCGCCAACGATAGCGATGGTTGCCAGATTGCTTTCAGCGTTCATGGGGAACATGGCCCCGTCTTCTATCTCTGTTTCAAACTCTTTGTTGAGCACCTCAACTGCACTCCGGGCATCCTCATCCCGCACACCGATAGAGGTCGAATTCTCTGATGATGCCTGAGAAACGAGGAACACGCTGATGCCATGGTCGGCCAACGCGGTGAAGATTCGGCGGTTCACACCAATCACTCCGACCATTGAAAGGCCAGATACCGTAATTAGCGTAGTACCCTTTATGCTTGAGATACCCTTGATGGCGCGATGATCATCAGTGATTTTGTTTTTGATGATGGTACCCTCACCCTCGGGGTTGAACGTGTTTCTTACGCTTATAGGGATGTTCTTGATGCAAACAGGATATATGGTCGGGGGGTAGATGACCTTGGCACCGAAGTTTGAAAGCTCCATTGCCTCAACGTAACTCAGCTCATCAATGGTGTAGGCCGTGTGTATAACCTTGGGGTCTGCCGTCATAAAGCCATCGACATCTGTCCATATTTCCAGAGCCTCGGCATTAAGTGCGGCGGCGATGATGGCTGCCGTATAGTCGGATCCTCCACGTCCTAAGTTGGTAATCTCGCCAGTATTGCTATCCGTCGAAATAAATCCGGGCACAACAGAAATACGAGACAAGTCTTCGAAAGCATCACTCACAAGTTTGTAAGTCAGATCGCTATCGAGTGTATTCTTATTATTAAATGGTATGGTCTTGATAAATTCGCGGGAGTCAAACCACCGTGACCCTTTGATCAGAACAGACACAATATTGGAACTCAAGCGTTCTCCATAGCTGACGATCGCGTCCTGAGTCTTTTGGCTTAGGTCGTGAATCAGATATACGCCGAAGTAAATGGAGTGTAGTTGCTCGAATAAGGCATCTACAGAATTAAACAGTTGTTCGCGTGCTGAAGGATTGGTGATGATCGTATCAATCATCTTGTGGTGCCGATTCACCATGTCTTGGTAAGATTTTCGCCATTCATCATTGCCTTCTAGGGCTAACTGCGACGTGGCGATGAGTTGGTCGGTGATTCCGCCAAGGGCACTAACGACAACTACAATGGGTTGGTGGCGTGCCTCACGCTCTACGATGTGTTTTAAACTAAGGATACTCTTCACGGAACCTACAGACGTTCCGCCAAACTTCAAAACTTTCATAACAATGATATTAATAATATGTAATGCCATCCCAAAAACAAATTGGGCTATGACAAAACTTGTCTGCAAAAATAATAAGAAATAATCTTTTTCCAAACCATTAATGTGATAATTTCGCTAATTTTGCAGCAAAATAGCTACAAATTGCATTATGATACAAGAATTACAGATACGTGTTTCACCTCAGATAGCATCCTCAGAACAGTTTATTATCAACTATATCGCCAAGGACCAAGGGGTTGATGCGCGAACTATTCAGCGTGCTCGAGTGTTGCGAAGGAGCATTGATGCACGGCAACGTACCATCTATGTAAACTTGAATGTTCGTGTTTATATCAACGAACTACCACAAGACGAGGGCTATTTGAAGACCGAATACCCCGATGTTTCAGACAGACAACAAGTCATAGTAGTAGGTGAGGGCCCTGCCGGATTGTTTGCTTCTCTTCGTCTTATTGAGCTTGGGTTGAGGCCAATCGTATTGGAACGTGGTAAGGATGTGCATGAGCGTAAGCGCGACCTCGCTCTTATTACAAAGACTCAGAAAGTCGATGCAGAGAGTAACTACTGCTTCGGCGAGGGAGGTGCCGGTGCTTACAGTGATGGAAAGCTCTACACACGTAGCAAGAAACGTGGCAATGTTGACAAGATATTGAATGTGTTCTGCCAACATGGTGCCTCTACTTCGATTCTAGCTGATGCCCATCCGCACATAGGAACAGACAAGTTGCCCCGAGTTATCGAGAACATGCGCGAGCAGATACTGAAAAGTGGGGGTGAGGTGCACTTTCAGACCAAGATGACTTCTCTGCTTCTTGATGGAGACAAAGTAGTTGGTGTGCAAGCAGAGAACCTCCAAACCGGGGCAGAAGAGACCTATCGCGGACCAGTCATACTGGCTACAGGACATAGCGCTCGAGATGTTTATCGTTATCTTGATGCTGCCCATATCGAAATTGAACCTAAGGGAATAGCCATGGGAGTGCGTTTGGAGCACCCCTCTCAACTCATAGACCAATTACAATATCATAACAGACAGGGACGTGGCGATTATCTTCCAGCCGCGGAATATTCCTATGTCTCGCAAGTCGAGGGACGAGGAATTTACTCCTTCTGCATGTGTCCCGGCGGCTTTGTCATT
>Ga0070399_1002546_pt1 | contig 17250 bp, 15 predicted proteins | sample BioMet4_FD_61217 | JGI IMG/M metagenome (GOLD analysis project Ga0070399, IMG submission 61217) | Microbial communities from bioreactor (seeded with sewage sludge) at LBNL, California, USA - Biofuel metagenome 4 (version 1) | ecosystem: Engineered > Bioreactor > Anaerobic > Unclassified ... | reverse complement strand
GCACTTCACTGCTTGATCTGAGCAAATAATCACTATTGATCAACCCCCAACGGGAGAAAACATATGGCAACCCCGATAAGCACCAAGGTCCCCACTTTCGACGAGTTGGTAGAAATCAACAAAAATCGTAAATTTTACCAGATCGCGTTTCTGGTCGAAGATCTCGAAGGAACGATGAAGAAGTGGGTCGAACTGCTCCACATCGGCCCCTGGCTCATCATCGAGATGAACGAAAAAAACTGTACCGATGTAATCGAACAAGGCCAACCCTCGACCGCGCCGTTCAAATTCTTCTGTGCCACCGCCATGGTCGGCGGGATTCAGATCGAACTGATCAAACCGGTCTTCGGCGTCGAAGCCTACGAACGCTGGATGAAAAAGCACGGCCCGGGGCCGCATCACATCAAGGAATGTGTTTCCGACGACCGCATGGAGCAGGTGGTCAAGCAGTTTGCCGAACGCGGTCTGCCGATTACCCGTCAGGGACATTTTTACGAAGACGATCACCGTTATCCGGAAACGATGGATCTTCTCGGCTTCCAGTATGAACTCGGCAACTGCGTTCCCGTAACTTCGCTCACCGAGGATATGATTCGCTGGTATCCGCCCAAAAATCAATAAAGGAACCGCGTTATGACAAACGACGAACTAACAACACGGATGGAGGGTCGCCGCATCAGTCAGATTTGCGGCGCAAGCTGGGATATTCAGCGCACCATTGATGCCTGGGTAGAGCTTATGGGCGTCGGGCCCTGGCTGATTCTGACCAGTTGCCCGCAGACGATCTCCAATATCCTGGTCAATAACAAGCCGTTGCCGGAAAACGCCGATTTCAGCAGCTATTGCGCGTTGGCGATGATGGGTAACGTTCAACTCGAATTCAACCAGCCGCTTTGGGGCGATGAAGGACTGCCCGTATTCCTGGCGAAGAACGGCGAATCGTGGCATCACTTCAAGGAACATATCGCTCCCGCCGACGCCGTGTTGAAAACCGGGCGCGACTATCTCGAACGTAAAGGTCTGGACATTGTCTCCTACGGCGAAATCGATGAAGACCGTTATCTCAATGTGGCGACATTCGGGCCGATCGGAGCCAACCTCGAACTCGGCAATACCGGCCGCATCAGTTTCCCGCCGGAAAACCAGCGCAACTGGCCGGAAGGCGATACCGCCGCCCTGGCCGCCGTCAGCAAAAACTGGATGGCGGGCGAACTGGCCTTCGTTACCAATCACCTCGAACCCGCGCTCGACGGCTGGATGAAATACGTCGAAGTCGGTCCATGGCAAGTCGTAACGGTCGATGAAAACGTACTTGAGGATGCGATAATCGACGGTTGCCCCGCCGCCGGTAAATTCCGTTGCCGCCGTGCTACATGCCAATGGGGCGATAAGCGGATCTCCGTGATCGAACGCGGCTACGGCATCCCCGTGATTGCCGAATTCGCGGCAAAAAGCGGTCGCGGCATGCACCATGTTACGTTTCGCGTTACCGCCGCCGAGTTCAACGCCAAACTGGACAAATTCGCTTCACGCGGCATCGGCATCCGTTTCGGCGGACGGCTCGGCCAGGAACGGTTTGCCTGTCTGGACACGGAGAAAGTCCTCGGCGTTCGGATTGCGCTCTCTGATTTCGGCCCTTCAGCCACCGGAAAAGAAACCATTTATCCCCAGGAGTAACACAAAATGATCAGCAAACTCAACAAGTATATCGACCATACCATTCTCAAACCCTTCGCCGGCGAAAAAGATATTGAAAAACTTTGCGTCGAGGCCCGGAAATACGATTTTGCCTCGGTCTGCATCAATCCCTGCTACGTTCCCCTGGCAAAAAAATTGCTGGCCGGTTCCGACGTCAAAGTCTGTACCGTGATCGGCTTTCCCCTCGGAGCCAACGCCACGGAAATCAAGGCGCTGGAAACCCGTCACGCCATCGAACAGGGCTGTGACGAAGTGGACATGGTAATCGCGATCGGCGCACTCAAGGATCGCCGCTGCGACTACGTGAAAAACGACATCACCGCCGTGGTTCGGGAAGCTCGCGGCAAAACCGTCAAAGTCATCATCGAAACCTTCTACCTCGACGATGAAGAAAAGGCGCTCGCCTGCAAACTTTCCGCCGAAGCCGGGGCGCAATTCGTCAAAACCTGCACCGGCTTCAACGAAGGCGCGGCGACGGTTCACGACGTTGAGCTGATGAAACGTTCGATCCCGACGCAGATGAAAGTCAAGGCTTCCACGGGCGTACGGACTTATGAGACCGCCGTCGAGATGATTAAAGCCGGAGCGGAACGTCTCGGGACTTCCGCCGGCATCGCCATTCTTGCCGGCGCGCCCCAAAACTGAACAGGCCGGGCGGACAAGGACATGAATAAAAATAAGATTGCAGTCGGGGTCGATTTCGGCTCGGATTCGGTACGCGCCCTGGCCGTCGATACGGCAAACGGCCGTCCTCTCGCTTGTGTTTCCCGGGAGTATCCCCGTTGGAAAAGGGGACTTTACTGCGATCCGGCGGCAAGCCGTTTCCGTCAGCATCCGCTTGATCACCTTGAGTGTTTGCAGACGGTCGTTCCGGAATTGATGAAGGCGATTGACTCCCGGGCCGTTGTCGGCCTCGGAATCGATACTACGTCTTGTACGATGGGTCCGGCGGACCGCAACGGAACGCCGCTTGCGCTTTTGCCTCCCTTCGCCGATGATCCCGATGCCATGTTCCTGCTCTGGAAGGATCACACTTCCACCGAAGAAGCCAAGCGCATTACGGAAATTGCCCGAAACCGGGCCTGTAATTATGCGCAACTCTGCGGCGGTTCCTATTCCGCTGAATGTTTCTTTTCCAAAACGCTCCATCTGCTGGAAAACAACGAACGGGTCCGGCAAGCGGCGTTTTCCTTCGTCGACCAGGCCGACTGGCTGACCGGCTTGCTCACCGGTTGTACCGATCCTTTCCGGATGCACTGGAACGTCGGATCCGCCGGACACAAGGCGCTCTGGAGTCGGAGTTGGAACGGTTTGCCGCCCGAGGAGTTTTTCCGTCAGGTCAGTCCGCATCTGGCTGGCATCCGGGATCGCGTCTATCCGTCCGATCTGGTCCGGCCGACCGAAGCACCCGCCGGTCGCATTGCGCCGGAATGGGCGGCCAAGCTCGGTTTGCCCGAAACGGTGATCATTGCCACCGGCATGATGGACGGCGTTTCCGGTGCGACCGGTTGCGGCATTCGGCCGGGACGCGCCGCCTGTCTGATCGGGACCTCGTCAACCTATCTGTTCCTCACTCCGCGGCTTGCGGGGGCGATCCCCGGCGTTTCCAGTCAGGTGGACGATTCGCTATGGGCCGGAATGACCACAATCGAAGTGGGGCAGGCCGCCTTTGGCGATATCTATGCATGGTTTCGACGGTTTGTGAATTATGGCGGTGAAGTGTCGTGGGAACGTCTCAACGCCGAGGCCGAAGCCGTACCGCCGGGAGCGGACGGCATAGTCGCGGTCGACTGGTTCAACGGACGGCGTTCCCCCAACGGCAACTTGGCGGTACGCGGTGCGATGGCCGGACTTTCCCTCGGCAGTACGCCGCCGATGGTGTTCCGGGCGCTGATCGAAGCGACGGCGTTCGGGTCGCGCAGCAACTTCGATCTTGTCGCCGCGCACGGCGTCGAAATCAAAGAGGTGGTCGCGGCCGGCGGCATTGCCCGGAAATCGCCGTTGGCGATGCAGATTTGCGCCGACGTGATCAACAAGCCCATCGGCATTATCGACGCGGAAGAAATCAGTGCGCTGGGCGCGGCGGTTTATGCCGCGGTGGCCTGTGGGGCGTTCCCCGACATGGCCTCGGCGTCGGTAGCCATGGCTGGACGTTGCGAACAGGTCTACCGGCCCGATCCGCCCCAGGCGGCACTCTACGACAGACTTTACGAAAAGTATCTCTGCCTCGGCCGCGCGGTTGATTCACCGGAATTCATCCAGTAAAGAAAAAACGTTCATAAACATAATGAGTTGTGGCAATCAGGTAATGCTCAAAAAGAATGACGAGGGGAAGAGAAAATGATCATGGGATACATCACCCCTGCTTGGGCCGCGTAATGTTGTAAGGATTGCCGGAGGCGTAATCGGAGGATTGTTCGTGATAAAATGCTGCTGACTACTGATTTGAGGTTTTGTCATGAGGGGGGTATTACTTCATGGCAAGGTTTCGAAATGAAGTGTTGCCGCGCTCCGTGGCGGTAGGGATATGAAGGGATAAAAAGGTTACGAAACAATATTGAGGGTTGAAATGTAAAAAAGACAATTGGAACAGTTAAGAGAACGGACCATGACAGCGGTGCTGTCGGGTAAGTTGGTACGCTGGCGGAGCAACGCGGCTGAAAAGCGTTGAGACATATCAAAACGTACCGGAGAACAGAGATGTAATGTCTCTGGCTTCCGGTACGTTTTTTTGTTTCCGCATGCGCTGTTGAAAAATGAATCGATAACGGAAAGGGGCTGTGCAGGATGAATAGCCAACTTCGGCCAGAGGAGAGGCTGAAACTCCTGGAAGATGGGATTCGCGAAGTGCTTACTGAAATGTCGGAATCGCGTCAGGCATTTGGTAGCCGTGAAATCAAAAATGAAAGGAAAACGCTGAATGAGTGCTTGAAACATCGAAGCGAGGAAATGTCGGCGGAAGCGAGAATCAGAATGCTGGTCGATAAGCTATTGGGTACGGCGATTGTTTTGAATGCCGTGCTCAAACAGCGCCGGTCGAAAAAGCTGCTCGTTGCCAAAGGCCGGGCGGAGACCTTGTTGAAGGAATTCATCGGGACTGACGCGTTCGACAAACCGCCGAAAGGACATGGCGAAGGAAAGATTCATGATGAGATCGAAAGGATGTTCAACGCAATGGTCAAAAAGGCGCCACCCAACCTGAAGGATCGTTTTCCGCGATGAATTCCGCATGCGCGGTTTTCGACGGAAACTATTTCCGGAACAAAAGGCGAAGCGGTATTTGCTTTTGAGTTCGCGAAGGATTTAATTATAACGGTAACACCAAGGAGAACTTTTTTTATCGGATAGCAGTCTTTTATAACTATAGCCCATCGTGGCTTCACAAACGTTTCTAGTTGAAAACGACCAAAAATTCATCGGCAGAGAAACGTGTTGGAAGCTACGCCTGCATAGTACACGGAAAATGTATTTATGCGGGCGTATTCTTTCATCACCGACCTGCCAGGCATTTGGTCGTGCCTCAACGTCGGTGGTGATTGGTACGCCCGCTCTTTTACACGACCAATCGCACGTTTGTTTACATATGGCAACAGGTAAGGACAAATGTCCTCACCTGATTTGTCGACGAAATGGAAATCCGCTGGAATTTGTGCGTAGCGTTAACTTGATCCGGTAGACGGATCCGATAAAAAGAACCGCCGGGATGAATGGCGTTCACCCCGACGGCGAGGCGAAGGATATCGCCTCTATTGGTCGTGCCACAACTAAACCAAGGTACTTGGTCTGACGTATAGTTGTCTCCGATATCGACGTTATTCCAATCGAAATTCGTAATTTATCGATAATTTTTCCATGGCTATGGCCAGTGAAAGGACTGTTCGAAATAATTTAACTATAGGGAGTGCATTGTGATGTAATAACCATCTCGGAAAAGATAGAGCAAAACGGACTATGCGCCCTTGACGCCGCATGGTAAGTTGGTGTGGATTAGCGGAGCGACGAGACAGCAGCAAGCTTCAGTCGTCAAGTTAAGACGTGCCGGTATAATGGTAACATTGTCATTTGCCGGCACGTCTTTTTTTTATTCCGCATCCGTAGGATTGGTGAAGAATGAAGTCAACCGTAAAAGAGTTTAACGATGCAAGAAAATTGTCTGGAAGATTTTTTGAGAATGTTGGCCGGAATGAGTTCCGGTGAAGAAGAACGAGAAGAATCAGAACCGCAGGAGGACGATTCCGAGAATCTCGGGCCGTTTCCAAAGATAAAGCAGGCATGCATCCTGTTGTTGAATTGGAAACGTTGCAAAATCCGGGAAAAAGAACGACGTATGGCTGCTCTCGGTGCGGAACGGGACGAAGAAATCAAAGAACACAACGGCCTGGTCGATGAACTCAAACTGTTGGATGCGCGGTTTGCCGCGACCGCACCGATGTCGGGGGCTCCACCGATGACAAATTCCGAGGTCGTCGATGAGCCGAAATCACCGGAACAGGCAGGAGACGCCCCGCAACCAGAGACACCGCCTGAGGAAGGCGAGCATGAGGACGAACGTCAGGGCGCGGATGCGCAGCCGGAGTCTCAGCTGAAGCTGGATGGCATATCGCGGCTGGAACGGCTGCAGGCGGGGTTGGATCATGCGCTTGAGGTACTTTCCGGTTCGAAAATGGCGTTTCATTTCAAGGCGATCATGCAGTTGCGGCTGGACCTAATCGAACTGTCCAACGCCAATGGCAAATCGGAAGCGGACCGCATTGCTGAATTGGAGGCAGGGCTGAAACATGCCGTCGAAGTGTTGTCGACTTCACCGAACGCGGCCAATTCCAAAACGATGCGGCAGCTGTGGGGTGATCTCATTCTGGTATTGAAACCGGAGTCCCAAATGAAACAATAACTCTTAACTTTTGCCGCGGACGTTCGGGGCGCGGGTCCGATTCACAGCCACCGGATCGGATTCAAGCCCCGGCGTCCGCGGGCCGAACGTCGGCTTCGTTTATAGTTGGAATTATGCAGTAAAAAGAGCAATGCAGTATGAAAAATGACAAGACCTTCTCATCTTCCGAACGGGGATCATTTATATATTTCCGAGGGAAAGCCAACGGCAAAAACGCGGTATTGAGTAAGCGTCGGATTCGGCAATTGGCTTGGTGGTTGAACCTGATTTTGCGCCGAAGACGCGAAACCGAGCGGATTGATTTGAGTATGGAATATGAGATTTTCGAACATCGGTTCACTATTCGGGAATCGTCCCTTATTTCGGCGGATGCGGCACCAATCGATCAGGTTTTATTGCGTCCGAAAATCGGCGAACTGCGGACCGTGGTTTCAACCCGTGACTGTTTGCGCCCGGAGACCTACCGAATTTTGTTCGGGAAAATACTTTACGGTGACCGGGAATACTTTTCCGATCTGGATGTTTTCACATTGAACCCCTTGCTGAATGATGGAGAAAACGCGTTGCGATGCCGAGATATTCCTGGCCTGGAGGATGTCATTCTGGTGCAGTGCAAATTCCGTAGCGCATCCGGGGAACTTCTGGCGCTGCATGGACCGGACGCGATCCGTATGATCGGAGAGATGAAGCGGTCGTTGTTGGCTGGAAGTGAGATTGTCAGCGCGAAGTTCCGATTTCGGATCAATGCATTGAAGAATGCTCAGACCTTGAAAATCAAGTTGGGCAACCGGGCGGAATTTCCTTTCTGCTGTGAAAAAATCATCGAAGCCTGGCTGACGGAACGGGGATTCAAACATGGAAACAAGTAAAGAATCCCGGTTCTGGACTTATCTGGGCGGTTTGCTGCATTTTGAGGCCCCGTTATGGAACTGGCGACAGCGGCTGGGGAATGACATCGACTTCGAATATTTCCGGGAAACTTATCTGCTGCCGACCGATAAAACCGGCTCGCTGATTATTTGCCCCAAACGGTGTGATTACTCCTGCGGCTTTCGAAAAGTCCGAAAAAACGATGACGGCACGATGAGAGCGGTTTGCCATAAAAACAAGAAAGATTCGTTGCCGATTTCAGAAGAAGATGAGTTGCTCTATGGCGTTAATTACGGCGTACTGCTACCAAAAGTCGCACAGACGCTGGGCGCCCAGCCTTTGATCGCACCATTTCAGACCTGGGATGACGCGTGGAAGATGGGATCGCTGAAAATCGGTGGAAAAGTTCTGCCGGTATTTTTTACTCTGCGGAATTGGAATCATAAAGTCATTGATCTGATTTTGAATCTCAACCGCATGGAACCCCGACCGTATCTATTGCTGGTCACTTCGGCGAAAGTCATCAGTTCGACCAGCATGAAAGCGCTGGAGGATAGCGGATCGTTGTTCCTCCCATTGAATGAGGTACTGGATTTTAATGCGGAAGCCGAACCAGTACTGATTCGGTCATTGGATTCGTACTTCGAATCGTTGCTGGTTCAGCCTGCGCCCGAGCCGGAACCGGATAACATTTTCCGCAGATGCGGCGATGCCTGGGAAGTCAGATTCAATGGCGGGCAGAAGTTCATGCTGACGACCGGCCATACCGGCGCAACCTATCTGCATTTCATGTTGGCAAGGCCGAATACAACAACACCAGTCATTGAAATCATGAAAAGCGTTTCCGGGGAATCGGAAGATTATGTTTCTTCTGTCCGCATAGATATGGATGAATTTAGTGACGGTTTTTCGTTCCGAAATGCACCGGTAACAGTGGCCGGTAATATCGCGGATGAAACCGCAATCCGACAATATCGGGAAGAGATTAACCTGCTGTCCGGTGAATTGGAGGTGGCCCGAGCTTCCGGTGATAACATAACGGCAGAGCAGTTGGAGAATGACTTGGAACGTTTAACTTCTGCTGTTTATGAAGCAGTCGCCCCCGATGGACAGCGGAAAAAACTTGCAGATCACATGAAAAAAACTTCGGATGCTTTCCGTCGTCCTGTAGTATTCGCCATCGAAAAGATCGCCGCTCACAACGAACGGCTTGCAGCACATTTCCGTGATACCATCAGATACGGACAAAATCCCGGATATTTTTCGGGAAATACGATTCGTTGGTATCTGTAGTTCCCAGGTTTTTCATCACCGTCGAACAATGCCTTTTTAACAGGAAGGGCAGAGTTCGACTTTTTTTTGAGAAAAATCAGAAAAAAACATCAAAAAAGCCCATGCGACACGAAATGTCGTAAATGCGACACGGAATGTCGCCCTTCTTCCTATAGAGAGACACGCTCGGTGATCCGCTGAAAATCGTTGGCGGAGGCGGTCTCCGATTCTTTAAAACGGAGTCCTCTATATGGATGAAGATAACGAACACGATGCCGACTTTTCTGACGTCTATAATAAACGGAATACCTACCGCGGCATCAATCCGCTGGTGGTACGGATCGCGAAACGCATGGCTAGGAAGACGATCGGCAAACACGGCTTTACCGATTTCGATCTGGCCGACCTGGAACAGGAATTCGTCCAGGCCGGATTGAATGCCATCGCACAATGCGAGCAGGTCATCGGCGATGGCGGTGGGTTGATTGTGACGGCGATACGGGCCCGGCTCAATACGATTCTGCATCAACGTTATGCCCGCAAGCGCGACTGGCGTAAGCTCGCGTCCCTTCACGAGAAACTTCCCGGCGGCGAGGAAGACGATGACGATGCGACGCTGATCGACTACGTTGCTTCCTGCGGACACATGGGGCCATTCGATGCCGAAGAACGCAATCCGGTCGGGCAATTTCAGCGGTGTCATGACATCAATACCGCGATTTCACGGTTACCGCAAAAGTACCGCGATCTTTGCAATGACCTCAAAAAGATGCCTCCGGAAGAAGTTATGGCCGCCCACAATTTGTCGCCGGGAATCTTTTACCATCGACTGGCAAAAATCCGCCGCTTTTTCCTCTACTTCCTCGGTGAGGACGAGTTCGGCGATCCGCCCAAGCCGGATTTTCGACCCATTGGCTGGAACCGGGATTGAGGTGTCGAAAATGTTCATTGATGACATCAAAACGGCATCGCCGTTCCGGGATTTGTTTCCAAGCAGCGAAGAACTGCTGGAGCGCATCGTGTGGAGTATGCGTAAAAACGGTTACGATCCGAGTCAACCGCTCATTCTGTGGGACTGCTCGCAACCGGTAATAATTGACGGACATATCCGATTTCGGGCGGCTCGTAAGGCGGGCCTTTACCAGATTCCTGTGGTCATGAAGAAGTTTTCCGATGACTCGGATGCGGTGCAATATGCCATTGAGTGCCAACGCAATCGGCGGAATCTTCGGGATGCGGAACTCTTCAACTGTATCGCGGTTCTCGATCAGAAGAAAATTCAGGGAACACGCTGCGAACCGGGCCGATCATCCGTCGATACCGGGGCGTTGCTGGGGATTTCTCATCGCAAGGTGGAACGAACCAGAACCGTCATAAGCCGTGCCCCGGAGGAAGTGATCGCGGCAATCCAATCCGGCGAAATCAGCATCAACCGGGCCTATGAGCGGATGATGAAACCGGCCATTTCGCCGCCTCCGGACAAGGTCGCGGACGTGTTCAACATAGCAGCTTCAAGGCTGAATAAAGAGGAAATTTCAAAACTAATAGAACGTCTCCAGACGTACCTGGAGGCGTCATGAAAACACTCTTTCCGGTGCGGTTGCCGGAAAGATTTTTATCAATCCATAGGAGTATCCAGAATGAGTATCACCGTCGAAGAAATGTTGAAACGCGGTTGCCTTTTCATGGTTACGCGCGATCAGAATCTGTACGTGGCGATCAAACCAGTGGTTGAAATGTTGGGATTGGATTGGGCGGAGCAGTTGGCCCGGTTCCGAAACGATCCGCTTTTCGCCGAGGCGCTGACGCCGCTCGCCATCCCTGACGAGTCCGGCAAAGGAACCGAAGTACTCGGTTTGACCATGCCTTATCTTGCCGGTTGGACGTTGCGGCTGAACCCGAACGATTACACCGGCAAGCTGCGCGATGACGTGATCGCAATGCAGCGAGAGTGCTACCGGACGCTGAACCTTTGTCTGGAACAGGTTGCATGCGATAAATTCGTCGCCGTGGAAAAGATCGATGCAAAACACTGATGGCTTTGGTCCGAAAAACATTCCTAATGGAAAATCCCGCTGAACCCGGCAATCTCAAACCATAAATAAAAGGAAAAACACCATGCCAACATTCATCAACAATCGCATCGCCGATGCCGTTTATGTGGAACTTATCCATTGTCACGAAGTCCATGCGCTGATCCGTTTCGCCTGGATCAATGACCGACTGTTCCTGCCGTTGTTCTTTCTTAACAACGACGAAGCCGAGGCCATAACCATGGTGCTCGCCGATTCCAATGTGGAAATCTACGGCCGAGGTTCCATGTATTATTTCGTTCCTTATGAATGGCTGCGTGAACGACGCCCCGATATTGCCGCCGACTTGGCGACGATGTGGAACATCGCCGAACCGTTCCGGCAGAAACTGCTTGCCGATCCGTGCCGAGTGTGCCGTCATGGTTCGGTGGCGAAGCCGGGTTGCGGTTGCAAGCCGGGTGAAAAGTGAGCCAACACCATTCGGTTTTAGCGTAAAACGGGAAATTTTCGGTAAAAGATCGTTTCCCGCACCCTTTTTCTCAGCCAAACGTCATCGGTTTTGCAAAAGGTTTTATATAGCGGGCAACGAGTGCCCAAACTTTTAACAACCGAAGGAGTCCGAACGATGATCAAGATGCCATCGATGCCGTAACCGAATTTTTGAAGAACGAATAATCCAAACGAAAAGGAATTCATTATGCCTTTTTCAAAGAAAGAACCGATGATCAGACGCTATCCGCTTCTGACCGTAGATGGGAAAGACGTCTGCATGAATGTGCGGTTTTGCCGGAGAAGAAAGTATTGGAACTTTGACACCTGGCCAGACGGTAAGCTCGACGAGCCTATCAGTGACTGTGTTTTCCGTTATCTCGGCGAAAAAAGCGGAATTCGCTATGCATTGTACCGCGCGTTTCATGATTATCCGAATGCCGGAACGCATTGGAGCCAGGAGATCCATATTTCTCCCATCTGGCTGAGCGGCTATTCCCTTACCCAGGAGCACATGGAACATATCCTGAAAAACGCCCTGCCGCATTGGATGGAGGCCGGAACGATTATCGAAACCTGGCTTGCCGGCAGAAAATGGGATTCGGTCAATCCCCGTGACATGGTACGCGACCTGTACGACGATGAACAATGTCGTCGGTGCCGACATCAATATAGCGAATGGGCGGATGAGCAGTTTTTGAAGCGGAAGGCGCTGAAAAAGAGTCAAAAAAAGAACTTGGTTGTGACGTCGTAAGTCGAGCCGGTTCTCCAAAGGAGAAAGTGCCGTCGCGGCGCTTTTCCCAACATTCACAGAATCAAGTCCGGAGCGCTTTCTCGCCGGAACATAATCAGTCAAACCCAAGGATACCATATGGCTGCAGATGTAAAGGATTATTATCGTCGGATTACCGACCAGGACATCGGGGAACTCGCCCGCGAGCTGTTTGCCGGACGTATTACGCAGGAAACCGCCAGGGAGATTATGTGCGACTGCACGAATCACCAGAGTCAGTCGAAAAAATCTCTGGTCATTCTGCTCGCAACCCAGAGCTGGTACTGCTTCGGCTGCTGTTGCGGCGGCGATGTTCTGCAACTGGTGGAATTTTTCCAGTCCGGCAAAGTCACCGCCGGGCAGACCGGCCCGATGCCGGAATCGCACCGGCAGGCGCGGGATTATCTGGCCCGCCGGATCGGGTTGCCGCCGCTGGCCGAGTACGGACTGAGTCCGGAAGAGCTCGAAAAAGTCGAGGCCGAACGGGTTCGCGATGGTCGGGTCAAACTGGCCCTGACCGCTCTGGCCAAGTTCTACCACCAGCGCCTGAAGGAAAATCCCGAAGCGCTGGCCTGGCTGAAAGAACACTACGCCCTCAGCGATGAAACCATCGACGCGCTGCAGATCGGCTATGCCGACAATTCGCAGGGCACTCGTAAAGCGCTGGCGGAATCGGAGCATCATTTCACCAGCGCCGAACTGGTCGCCACCGGGGCGTTTCTGCCGACGAAGGAAAACTCGCTGATGCCGTTTTTTCAGGAGCGGATCACCTTTCCGTACTGGAGTCATGGCAGCGTCGGTTTCATGATCGGGCGGAAAACGCCATGGACCGACAAAGAGTCGAAGTACGAACAGGGTAAGTATAAAAAGCTCTTGGTCCACAGCGAAGAACATCCGCATATCGCGCCTGGAATCAATAACGCGATGCTGTATAACGAGGACGCGCTGTTAACCTCACCGGATTACGTCGTTATTACCGAGGGCGTGACCGATTGCATCGCTCTGATGCAGGCCGGATTTCCGGTGATCTCTCCGGTTACCACCCGGCTGCGAAATGACGACTGGCAGCGGATTCTGCCCAAGCTGCGGCAGGTGAAAATGGTGTACATCTGTCAGGACAACGAACTCTCGCAGGCGGGACTGAAAGGTGCGCTGCAATCGGCGGGCATCCTCAGCCGCAACGGCATTAACGTCAAACTGGTGATCCTGCCGCCCGGCGCGTCCCAGAACGAGGCCCGCAAGGAACTGCGCGAGCGCTTCCAACTGGCCAGTTCGGTCACCCCGAAAGAGCTCAAGGACAAGCTGGCCGATTGCAAGCCGGAGGTCGTCGAACGCGCCGAGAAACTCTTGGCCGCGGCGAAGATCGACGTCAACGATTATTTCCGTACCGGTCACGGCAAGGAGGACTTTGCCCTGTTGCTGAAAACGGCGGTTACGCCGCTGGAGTTCGGTATCTCCAATTTGCCGGCCAATGTTACCGGAGAGGAATTGAACACTCAATTGGATCCGCTACTGGAGGAAGTCGCAGCTTATTCACCGCTGGAACAAGACTGGTTTCTGGGAAAAATCCAGAGCCAGACCGGCAAAGCGGTGACGCTGGCGACGCTTAAATCGCAAATTCGCGAGATCAAGAAAAAACGCAAGTTCGAGGCAAAACAGGAGCGGATGCAGTTGATGGCACAGCGTCCGGAACGAAGCAGCGGAGAACGGGTGCAAATCGAATTGCCCGATCATCCGAATAAGTCCAGTGGCGTCATTATCCGGGGGCGTGTTGAATCCGAGTTTGCTGAAGAATTGTTTCAGGAACTGGCGAAAGTCTATGCCTTCTTCAATTACAGCGGCAACATCGTTCAGATCGACGGCATTCGGCGTAACAACCATGTGACCGGACAGACCTTTCAGGTTACCGGTTTTACACAGGTCAAGCCCGCCGGATTCGTTATCGACATTGAACGGTACGTCGATGTCGGAGTTTACATGTCGGACGAAACCGGAACCCCCGTTTTCGTTCGCGACTCGATGCGCCGGGTTCATGCCGAAAACGCGTTGACCTCCGAGGCAGCGCGCCGACTGTTGCCGCACATTAACGGCATCAGCGAAATATGTTTGCCGTACTTGGACGGAAGGGCACTGAAGTTTACGCCTCCAGGTTACGATCCGATTACCGGATTTTGGACGGACCTCAATGCGCCGGAAATTGTACCGATGCCGGTAGTCCGAGCGAAAGAAACGCTGGTCTCGTTGCTGGACGAATTCTGTTTTCTCGAGCCGGAACTGGACATCGCCAGAACGGTTACGTACATGTTGACGCCGATGCTTCGGGTAATCGTCGGAGAGAATCGCGCCATGATGTTCTTCGCGTCCGGCAATCGTCCCGGCGTCGGCAAGGACTACCTGCTCGGTCTGACCCCGCTGATCTATACCGGGCGCGAGCCGGGTTTTTATGCGCCCTGCGAGGATGACGACGAGTATCGCAAGCAGATATTTTCCATCTGCGCCGCCGGCGAACGGTTCTTTCTGACCAGCAACCTGAAAGGACATCTGTCCAGCCCGACGCTGGAACAGGCGGCGACGTTGCCGAATTTCGCCGGGCGAACCTTGGGTAAAAGCGAACAGAAGACCTATCCGAACCTGGCCGTATACGGTCTGTCATCGAATGGGTTGACCATTTCCGAGGACATGGAACGGCGCATTCTGGATATTCGTCTGGAATACTACGAGGAAAACATCAAGAAGCGGCATTTCAACCGAGACTTGTATGAATACGTCAAAGCAAACCGGGCGAACGTCCTTTCCGCGCTGATGTCGTTGATCGTACACTGGCACGAACAGGGCGCACCGCTTGGACCAAGCAGCATTCCGAACTTCGTTCGTTGGAGTCAGGTTATTTCAGGGATTATGCCGATATGCGGGTTCGCTAATCCGTTCGACGAGCGCAAGACCGTTACCGCGTCGATGAAATGCTCCGGCAATCATGACGAGGAAAACCTGAGAGAGCTTTGTCCGTTATGGTTTCAAGCTTACGGATTCAATCAGGTCACGGCCGGCGAACTGCGGAATCTCGCCAAGATGAATGATTTATTTCAGTACTTCGATCTGGACGAGCACCGTTATCAGGTGATCTTCTCGAAGCTGCTGCAGAGTCATGCGGAACGGCAGTACGGCGGATTCCAAATCTGCGTCGCGTCCACCTCCAAATACAACCGCTACTTCCTTAAACGGGTGTAGTCCATAACCGCCGGACGGCAACGATGGAGTCGGGATTGATTTCATCCGCCGTCCGGTTTCGGATCGGGAAAAATTTCCCGTAACGGAAGGAATTATAATGCTGCCCGCAAAGGAAGAAAATAATTGAGGCTTCTCATTTTAGAGTCTTTTGTATCGGCGCAAAATATAACCAAAAGATGACTTTCGCACAGGCCTTCAACCGACAAACAGGAGCGGATTGTTATGATGAAACCGAATGCGATAAACGAAAGTGTTGTCAGACTTCAGCGGATATGCGTTGTGGCTATCCGAACCGGGTGCCGAGCATATGACCCAAGACACCAGGCGAGGGAAGATGCACGAGATGCAAGGGAGATGCCATGAAAAACGCATTTTATAATAATCTTATAATAAGAATGTTACAAATTCACCATCTGCATCTAAGGCGTCTATGGCATTATATCTTTTATACATGGGGAGAGACTTTCTTCTAAGATATTAAAAATAATTTACAACGCATATATAAAGTAGTTTTCACCCCCAAAACCGCCATAGATGCAGTGGCAAAAAGAGGTTTTTTTCCGCGATTCAAGCTCAGTAACGATGTTTTTGCAGATTTTCCAATTCCGGATAGGCCGATCATCAAATGCACTCAATGGAGGTACCGTCATGTTCAAAAACTACGCCAACGCGAAAGACATTCTGCCTGAGGAACTGTTCAACCGGCTGAAAGCCGAGTACACCGGCTTGCTCTACGTGCCCAGCAATCCCGGACGCGTTTCGGCCAATGTCCGGCTCGTGCTGAGCATGGTTCGCGAAGGAACGCCGAGGGCGAAGATTGCGGCAACGCTGGGAATTTCGCCAAGGCGGGTGAACCAGATCGTGGCCAAGCAGCGGCAAGAGGAAGCCGAGCAATTGGCAACGGACTGAGCGGTTGGGCTGCCCGTCGCGGATCGCCCATGGCTGGCCTGTTTGCCGCGAAACGGCAGTTGCCGGCCACTTTGACGCGCCAGAATCGCTTTCGTCGCGTCGGATGGGTCAGGATACCCGCCAGGATTATCATGGCCTTATTTTTCGTCAAAGTCCATGATTAGTGCCATGCGGACGGAAACGGCGTTCCGTCGCGTTTTGGCGGATTGCCGCGTCGTCACCGCACCTTGGCGTCGAAACGCGGCACGCCGTCGTTGCTGCGCGTTTAATGGCGTCGCGGCATGGTGGGCGATTAGCGCCAAGGGCTTTGTCTGGACCGGGTTAGCGCGGACGGCAGGAAATTGGTAACGCAGCAAGAATCCGTTTCGTCGACGCAAAAAAGGCGCGTGGGATGGGTTTGTTTTGATGGCATTCGGTATGAACTTTTTCGATGGGAGAAAGTGAAAAATGGACAGCACTCGGCGGATAAAACGAAAAGCTCTCTGTGTCCGATTCCGGGATTTCGGTTAAACGGATTTCCCGGATCGCGGCGATGGTAATCGGTTAATTTTCCTTCCGGTTCGGGAAGCGTCCGAGAGCATGTTTTGAGCTCAGATTACAGGTCGGCGGGTTCGTTTTAATGGCGCATGGAGTACCAATATATGTTGATATTTTGTATACAATTAATTGGTTCCTCCTGTGGCTCAACGGCTTACAGGAGAGCGGAAGGGGTCAAGCGCTAGTACACAGTTTGTTTACCTGTCCGCTTTTTGTAGTTTCGCTGATTTGCAGGCACTTACGAGGCTCGACCGGACAGGTGGGGGGTGTCCGGTTTTCGGGTTTTGAAAACGCTGTGATTTCAGGGCGTTTCGGAAATCAGTAAGCACGTGCGGACTTTTTGAGGGTAAATCAGCGGTTTTCGGGCCGGAGCCCAAGTAAATGTCCTATCCGCCAAATGCCGATTCCCGACTTTGATGAAAAAGGCTTTGAAAACGGGCCCAAAAACAGGGCGAATTGTGCATTTAAAACGCGTTTAAAGTACGCAGTGTAAAGAGGTTGACAAGGCACGTCCTTAAGTTGAAATTTTCAGTTTTGGCGGTTGTGCAAAT
>Ga0070399_1002544_pt1 | contig 17256 bp, 15 predicted proteins | sample BioMet4_FD_61217 | JGI IMG/M metagenome (GOLD analysis project Ga0070399, IMG submission 61217) | Microbial communities from bioreactor (seeded with sewage sludge) at LBNL, California, USA - Biofuel metagenome 4 (version 1) | ecosystem: Engineered > Bioreactor > Anaerobic > Unclassified ... | reverse complement strand
TTTTACCGGCTCTCTGTCAATACTTTTTTCAACTATTTTTTAGAAAAATATTTGTTGTTTTGACGTCGCCCTCGAATGACAACTCGCTAATAATATCACCTTTTTACCCCCTCTGTCAACCCCCAATTTCACTTTTTTTACAATTAATTTTAACGCCTTACTATTGCACTATTCAGACCATTATGATAGTATATTCTTCGGTAGAGTAAATATTGTGCGTCAAGTGTCATAAGATGGGATGTTGCTTATGAACGAAGGGTAAATACCGCGGTGCAATATTGCGTCCACTACTACACCTGTTAGAAATGTTTCTTATATGTATAGTAGGAAACAATTAGCGAAGCTTTTTTCACTAATCGGTGTAGTGTTAATTATTACTGCACCTTAGATATAGTGAAAGGAGTTTTTTTAATGCAGAAAAACAACAAAACAGTCAAGCTTGTGACCATAGCCTTCTTCATAGCTATGGAGATCATCCTGACCAGATACCTGTCCGTAGACGTAGCAGGCATCGCCAGAATAGGCTTTGGTTTCCTGCCTGTAGCAATGATCGCCATAATATATGGTCCCTGGTGGGCAGGCGGCGCCTACGCCCTCGGAGACGTGCTGGGCATGCTGGTGTTCCCCAAGGGAGCTTTTTTCCCGGGATTCACCCTCTCAGCCTTCCTGACGGGCATGCTGTTCGGACTTATACTTTATAAGAAAGACATCACCTGGAAACGCACCATCATTGCAAGCGTTATAATAGTAACCTGTATCGACCTGATGCTGAATACCTACTGGCTGCACATACTGATGGGACAGGGGTATCTGGCAATGCTGCCGCTGCGTATAACAAAATGCGTCTTTGAGATACCTGTCCAGGTAATACTCATCCCGATCGTATGGAACAAAGTGTTCAAGAAGATTCCGGTTGTAAGAGACAGTGTAGCTGCCGCATAATAATGAAAACATCAAAAAAGAGAGTTGTCATCAGGCAACTCTCTTTTTCTATTCAATGATCTCATACATGGATGCTGCATCCTCTTTCCTGACGGTTTCAGGAACTGCAGTCACCTTCACAGTCACCGAGCTGTTTCCAAACTCGATGTGGATCTCGTCGCCAACGGCGACGTCGGTCCCGGCCTTGGCCAGTCTGCCGTTTACGCTTACCCTGTCCTGATCGCAGGCATCCTTGGCAACGGTTCTTCGTTTTATCAGTCTTGAATTCTTAAGATATTTGTCTATTCTCATCTGTATACCCCATTGTATAACAAAAGGACAGCCGCAACTGTCCTTAAGATTAATCTTGCAATTAATTATTTATTTACTGAATCTTTAAGAGCTTTGCCTGCTTTGAATACAGGAGCCTTGGAAGCAGGAATCTTAATGATTTCATCCGGCTTTCTAGGATTTCTTCCCTGTCTTGCTTTTCTTTCTCTTGTCTCAAAAGTACCGAATCCAATCAACTGTACCTTTTCCCCTTTAACCAATGCTCCCTCTACTGTAGCCAGGAATGCATTAATAGCAACCTCTGCATCTTTCTTTGTGAAGTTAGTTTTTTCTGCTACTGCAGCTACCAGATCAGCCTTATTCATTATAAAATCCTCCTTAAACATTAGTGAACAACGAAATTATCATGCCTTAGCTTCTTCCCAAATTTCGTTCATTTCCTCCAGAGTCATGGATCTTATATCCATTCCCCTCTCAACAGCCTTTGCCTCAATAAATACAAATCTATCTGTAAATTTATTGGTTGAGCTGTTTAACGCTTCCTCCGGGTTTATGCCCAAAAGTCTTGAAACGTTAACTGTAGAAAAAAGTAAATCGCCCAGCTCCTCACGCACGGACCCTTCATCACCGGTCATAACAGCTTTCCTCAGTTCCTCCAGTTCTTCATCGATCTTGGGGAATGCTTCTTCCGCATTGTTCCAGTCGAATCCTACCTGAGATGCCCTCTTCTGTACTTTCATACTTCTGAGAAGCGCCGGTAAAGCTTTAGGCACATTGACCAGCCTGTCGGTCACCATAGAGTCGCCATGCTCTTTACTCTTCACATTTTCCCATTTTTCAAGCACTTTGTCAATAGTTTTTGAGTTTTCTTCGGAGAAAATATGAGGGTGACGCCTTATCATTTTCTCACATTCCTCATTGACTATGTCAGTTATGGTAAACTCATTGTCATTTTCAGCTATAATGCCGTTTAACACCACCTGCAGCATTACATCGCCCAGTTCTTCTCTCAGGTTGTCCATGTCGCCCTGGTCCACGGCGTCTACAGCCTCATAGGCCTCTTCTATCATACATGTTTTAAGGCTCTCATGAGTCTGCACTTTGTCCCACGGGCACTCACGCCTAAGTACTCTGACTATGTCGATGAGTCTCTGGCAGGCTGCCGTATCATTATCGGCGGTCAAATATAATTCGCTGTATTCCTCTTTCATTTTATAAACTTCCTTGCTATCTTTGCCAGCTTTGTTCCACCCGGCATCGTTTCCAGTTCTTCAACAGTGATGGCCTTGAGCAGGAATATGAGCACCGCATAGATCACCATCGCCACAAGTATGGCAACGATCGTGCTTATGCCGCTGACGGCTATGGCGCTGTGCCCGCCGCTCAGCATCATGAACAGCAGCTTGTATATGCCGTATGCAACTCCTGCCATAATGAGAGCTGCCGAAGCCGGTCTCACATAGGTAAGTGTCATGTTGTATTTGATTCCCGTATATTTCTTGACGGAAAGTCCGTTGAGTATCATCGCTACAAAGTATGCGAACATGGTTCCGATGGCCGCGCCTTTGATATTGAATGCAGGTATTCCCACGAATATATAGGTAACGACTATCTTTCCGACACAGCCTATGGCCAGATTTCTAACCGGTATCATCTGTTTTCCAATGGACTGAAGCACACTTGTAGAGGTCTGCATGGTTGCCAGGAATATAACGCTGATGGCCATGATCATCAATGTAGGCGCTGCGTCATGACAGCCCTGAGGCTGAGCAAAATAAAGCAGCTTCAATATAGGCTCTGCAAGAACGAATATGCCGAAGGCACACGGGAACGCCATTATCATGGTCGTCCTGTATCCCAGAGCTATGGTATCGTTGACCCCTTTCATATCTCTGAGTTTGAATTTAGCTGAAATGGCAGGTACCAGACTGACGGCAACCGCCTGAGTGAATATCTGCGGGAATGCTATCAGCGCATTGCAGAATCCGCTGAGCAGTCCGTAAAGGTACTTGGACTCAGCATATGACCAGCCGGTATGCTGGAGAACATTCATTATTATGCTCGTATCAATCAGAGTCATAGCCGGCATTATTTCGCAGCCGATTATGATGGGAATGGCAATTACCACTATCTTTCTGGCGATTTCCCTGCCTGTCTCAACCGTCTGATCGTGGGTCTCTATCTTATGCATTATCACTTTTTTGTTCATCATATAGATCAGGAAAATGATCAGCAGGCCTGCTATGGAGCCTGCAGACGCGCCGAATGAGGCACCTGCCGCTGCCTTTATCAGGCTTGTTTTATAGAGAGCGTAAGCCAGACACAATCCGACGATGCACCGGACCAGCTGCTCTGTTATCTCAGATATAGCCGTAGGGTTCATATTCTGTCGACCATTAAAATATCCCCTGAATGCCGAGAACAGCGGAACAAAGAGGAGCGCCGGTGATATGGCCTTCAGTGCCAGTCCGGCATCCTTATTGCCTATGAGCTCTGCTATCCAGTCGCCTCCGAAGAAGCAGATGGCAAAAGATATGGATCCGACGCAGAACAGCATGAATGTAGCCACTCTGAACGTCTTATGTGCGTTTTTATACATTTTTACAGCGATATTCTCTGATACCAGTCTCGAAACCGCCACCGGGATTCCCGCTGTGGCAAGCACGACCAGCACGCTGTATATTGAGTACGCTACGCCGTAATATGCCATGCCCGTCGCGCCGATCCAGTCTGTCAGCGGTATACGGAACACTGCTCCAAGCACCTTGATCATAATGCCGGCCATGGCCAGTATGGCCGCGCCTTTTATGAATTTATTCCCCTTATCTGCCATTAATTCTACCTTTTCTATAATAGATTCAAAATCTCTTTTGTCGCTTTTTCAGTTTCAAAAATTGTTTTTTCGACGTCTATTGTAACATATTCGCCGTCTTTGTAAAGCACTTTTCCATCGACCATGGTCATGACCACGTCGCTTCCCGATGCTGAATAGACCACATTATTGATCAGATCGTGTATCGGGTGCATGTGCGGAGCGTCCGTATCCATGACGATGAGGTCTGCTTTATTGCCGACTTTTACAGAACCGCAGTCCAGCCTGCCCTGAGCCATGGCGCCGCCTTTTGTCGCGGCAGTCAGGGCCTCCTGCGGTGTTATCACCGTCGGATCATCAGCTCTGTATTTTCCCAGCAGAGCCAGGCCTTTGATTTCTTCAACAAAATTGAGGCTGTTGTTGCTCGCCACGCTGTCGGTACCGATAGCCAGGTTTATTCCCCTCTTCAGGATCTCTGCCGTATTGCATATGCCGCTGGCCAGCTTCAGATTGCTGCATGGATTGGTTGCGACTGTCACTCCTTTGTCCTTAAGGATGTCATAATCCTCGCCCTCGATCCACACGCAGTGTGCTGCCGTTGATCTGGTGTCGAATATGCCGCAGTCCGCCAGATACTGGACCGGCGTCCTGCCGCCGTGTCTCTCCTTGCACTCCTCATGCTCTTTTTTTGTTTCTGAAACATGTACGTGCATGTTCAGCCCCATTTCACGGGTATACTCGGCCAGAGCTCTTGCCGTCTTTTCGTCAGAAGTATATTCTGCATGCAGACTGGCGTCCATTATGACTCTGCCGCCGGCACAGCCTTTATAATCCCTGACCGCCGCCTTCATTTCCTTTACAGAATCCATGGACTCGAAATCCGAACCGTCAAAATTGACCAGGGATCGGGAAATGTTGTTTTTGGCACCGCTTTCCACGACGGCCTGCACCATATCCGGCATGAAGTAGTACATATCTGAAGTCGACACGATGCCGAACCTGATCGATTCTGCCATGCATAGCAGTGTGCCCCAGTAGACGGCATTTCCGTTCAGCTTGTCTTCAAATGGAAATATCCTGGTTCCCAGCCAGTCCTGCAGCGCCAGGTTCTCGCCATAACCGCGCATCAATGCCATCGGCGAATGGGCATGGGCATTATAAAAGCCCGGCATCAGAAGTCGGCCCCTGCCCTCATATACTTCTCCGAAATCAGTCTCCGGCATTTCCCTTCCTATGTATGCGATACGATCATCTTTCACTCCCACATACATATTTTCCCTGACCTTCATTTCATCGTCGATCATCGTTATCTTTTTAAACAGCATCATTCTCTCCTTTCACCAGACTCAGCAGCTTCAGCGAGTCTGTAAGCTTACTTTGCTGTATCATCGGTATCCTTATGAACGGTTCTACTCCTCCATGAACAAAAGAGCGTCCTTTGAAAGCTTCATTTATGTTGATTATGCCAACAGGCGTCAGCCTGCTCTTTTCGGCGAAGGTGAAAATGATATTCTTCGCCTGTTCATATATTCTCTTTACCGAGAGTTCCTCGGCAAGGCTCCTTATCTGCGATATCTTGATAAGATTCAGTGTCTCTCTCGGCACATCGCCAAAGCGGTCGATGAGCTCGTCAATGATCTCATCCTCGTCGTCCGCAGTCTTGACATTGGCTATCTTCTTATACATCTGCAGTTTCAGGGTCTCGTTTTCAATGTACCAGTCAGGTATATTGGCTGCCACGGCCAGCTCCACGGAGGTCTCTTCAGATGCCTCGTTGACGATCTCGCCCCGCAGTCTCCTGACAGCGTCGTCCACCAGCTTGCAGTACAGTTCGTATCCGATGTTCATCATATGTCCGCTTTGTTCACTGCCCAGCAGATTTCCGGCGCCTCTGATTTCCAGGTCCCTCATGGCCACCTTGAAACCGGCTCCAAATTCGGTGAATTCTCTTATGGCCTTGAGTCGTTTCTCCGCGATCTCGGTCAGTACTTTATCCTTCTGATACATCAGATAGGCATAGGCCATCCTGTTGGATCTGCCCACCCTGCCGCGTATCTGGTAGAGCTGAGCCAGCCCGTATTTGTCCGCGTCTATGACGATGAGTGTGTTGGCATTGGGTATGTCTATGCCCGACTCAATGATGGTCGTTGCGATGAGCACGTTGGTCTCTCCGTTTACAAAACCCAGCATGACGTCCTCCAGGGCCTGCTCGTTCATGCGTCCATGGCCCACGGCTATCCTGGCTTCCGGCACCAGCTTGGAGACTTTGTCCGCGATCTGACTTATGCCTCTGATCCTGTTGTATACCACGAAAACCTGGCCGCCGCGATCGATCTCCCGTGTTATTGCATCCCTGATCATCATGTCGTCCTGCTCGAGCACGTATGTCTGCACAGGATAACGTTCCTCCGGCGGTTCCTCGATGAGGCTCATATCCTTGATGCCCGTCAGCGACATGTTGAGTGTCCTCGGTATAGGCGTAGCCGAAAGCGTGAGCACATCTATATTCTTCTTCATCTGCTTGATGGCTTCCTTATGAGCAACGCCGAAACGGTGCTCCTCATCCACCACCAGCAGTCCCAGATCCTTGAATCTCACGTCCTTTGATAAAAGTCTGTGAGTTCCTATTATCAGGTCGATCTGGCCCGCAGCCAGATCCTCTATGATCTTTTTCTGCTGAGCATCGCTTCTGAACCTGGACAGCATCTCCACTTTAAGCGGAAAATGTTCGAACCTGTCCTTCAGCGTGTAGTAATGCTGGTTCGCCAGTATGGTGGTCGGTACCAGCACCGCCGCCTGCTTGCCGTCGGCTATGCACTTGAACATGGCCCTTGCAGCCACCTCCGTCTTGCCGAAGCCTACGTCACCGCAGAGCAGCCTGTCCATGGCGGCCGGCTTTTCCATATCTTTTTTGATCTCCTCGATGGATCTGAGCTGATCGTCAGTCTCCGTATACGGGAATCCGTCCTCGAACTCCGCCTGCCAGACCGTATCCGGACTGAAGGCATAGCCCTGTTCCATCTCCCTTTCTGCATAGAGCTGCACCAGTTCTTCAGTCATCTGGGCGATGGCTTCCCTGGCCCTGGCCTTGGTCACCTTCCACTCGCTGCCGGACAGCTTGTTGATCCGCGGTGCGATGCCGTCCGCGCCAATGTATTTCTGTATGATGTCGAACTGTTCTACAGGAACATAGAGAAAATCATTGCCCGCATATTTTATCTTCAGATAATCCTTTTTCTCACCCTGGATGTCAAGCTGCTGTATGCCTGCGAACTTTCCGATACCGTGATTTTCGTGAACGACAAAATCCCCTTTGTTCAGGTCTGCAAAGCTCTGTATCTGCTGTCCGGCCGTTCTGCGCTTTTTTCTGCCGTGACCCTGCTTCTGGTCGCCGAATATGTCGCTGTCGCTTATATAACAAAACTTCAGCTCCGGGAAATCCATACCCTGGGACAGTGTGCCCATGATGAATTTCACTTTGTTCAAAACGCCTGCCCTGTCGGCAAATTCGATGAGATTTTTCTTTCTTTCTTCTGTGCTGGTAACTATGAAGATCTCATAGTTTTTCTTGACGAATGCCTTTAGTTCTGATTCCAGCAGATCCATATGGCCATTGAATGCCACCATCTGGCTGCTTTGATAATTGTGGATCTCGCTCATTCTCTCCACGCCTTTAACGGCTTTCGGGAAAGGTGTTATGAGATACACCGGATCATGGGCATATACGTTGACAAAATCATCCCTGCCTGTAAGCAGCGCCGTATCCTTCGGCACTATCTGCCCGCGTTCCAGCATTATCTTAAAATCGGCCTTGATCTCACGGCTCCTGGAATCAAGGAATTCATATATCCTGTCCGGATCATCTATGAAGATATTGCCGCCATCCATATAATCCCAGAGATAATCTGTGGATTCGTAAAAATAGTGGAGATAATTTTCCAACAGCTGTACATTGGAAACGTTGTCCACGTATTCACACAGTTCATCACGACGCTTTTCCAGATTGGCTACCGCCTCGTGGTACTCCTCGCCTTTTTTGGCCAGTCTCGATGCCTGTGCGGTATATTCTCTGTATATCCGGTCCGAAGCATCTGTAAATATGCTCTTGTCCGCCAGCATCTGCTCTGCCGGTCCTATATCTATGCTCCTGAGATTTTTAAGTGAGCGCTGTGTATCTATGTCGAATTCTCTTATTGAGTCTACTTCCGTATCAAACAGTTCTATCCTGTAGGGATTTTCCCCGTCCGGTGTGAACACGTCGATGATGCCGCCACGGATGCTGAATTCGCCTCGTCCCTCCACCAGGCCCATTCTCTCATAACCGAGTTCAACAAAGTTTTCTCTGATTCTGTCCAGCTGAACGTCATCGCCAAGGCTGAAGGACATTTTCTTTTTTCCGAAGATATCATGAGGTATCACCTTTTTCACAGCAGCGGATACCGGAGCCACGATCATACAGTCCGGATCCGTACGCAATGCCTTGAGCGCATTGAGCCTTTCGATCATGAGATCGTGATTCTTGGCCTCATAACGCAGAAATACCTGATCTTCCGCCGGCATGACCATCACGTGTTTTTCAGTAAAAAAAGAAAGATCATTCGCAAGCTTTCTGGCCCTGGGTTCTGTGGCTACGATGATCAGATTCTGTCCCTGTTCTTTTTTGATTACATCCGAAATCACCAGAGCCGAACGGCTCTCTGAAATTCCTGAAATACCAATGATACCGTTCTTACTCATCCTTAACTCCGGCTTTCTTTTTGTTATATCTGTTCATGGCTTTGTCCAGACCGTCGCTGATGATGCACTGGCATGCGGCAGCCGCTTCAGTTACCGCTTCCTCCAGCAGAGGCACTTCCTCTCTGGTGAAACCGCCTGTAACAAAATCAATGAGATTTCCCATATGATCGCTTCCTGTCCCAACGCGTATCCTCGGAAACCTGTCGGACCGGAGCTGCTGTATAATGGACTTCATGCCATTATGCGTACCGGCGCTGCCGAATTTACGTACCCTAATAGTCCCCACCGCGATATCGAAGTCATCATATATCACGATGAGGTTTTCAGGTTCGAGTTTGTAGAAATTCATGATTTCTCTTACAGACTCGCCACTGAGGTTCATATAAGTCTGAGGCTTTACCAGCAGGACTCTCTCGCCGGAGAGCCTGCCTTCACCTACAAGCGCTTTGAATTTCAGCTTGTTTATTTCTATTCCATTGTCTTCTGCAAGTTTGTCAACTGTAATGAATCCCAGGTTGTGTCTCGTATTCTCGTATTTCTTTCCCGGGTTACCAAGACCTGCTATTACGTACATATATTATTTCCTCAAGATCAATCAAACAGCTTGCTTATGGAGCCGTTGGTAAATACTCTTATCATGGCCTCTGCGAACAGCGGCGCAACTGACAGGAATGTCATCTTGTCTATCTTCTTTTCCTCGGCAAGTGGAACTGTATTCAGCAATACCAGTTCTGAAATAGCGGAGTCCTGTATCCTGCCCACAGCCGGTCCCGAAAGGATAGCATGGGTCGCGCAGGCGAACACATCCCTGGCTCCCATATCTTTCAGCGCGTTGGCTGCGTTGGTTATGGTACCCGCGGTATCTATCATGTCGTCAAGAATTATGCAGTTCTTGCCTTCTATATTTCCGATGATGTTCATTATCTCGCTCTTGTTAGGTTCAGGACGTCTCTTGTCGACTATGGCGATCGGACAGTCGAGATACTCTGCCATGTTTCTTGCTCTGGTAACGCTGCCGTGGTCAGGAGATACGATGACCACATCTTCAAGATTCTTATCCTTGAAATATTTGGCCAGGATCGGCATCCCAACCAGATGATCCACAGGTATGTCGAAGTACCCCTGTATCTGGTTTGCGTGAAGATCCATTGTCAGTACTCTGTCCGCTCCTGCTGCAACCAGCAGATTCGCCACCAGCTTGGCTGTGATAGGGTCTCTCGCCTTAGCCTTCCTGTCCTGTCTGGCATATCCGTAATAAGGAATGACCGCGTTGATCCTTCCCGCAGAGGCACGTTTCATCGCGTCTATCATTATAAGCAGTTCCATCAGGTTGTCATTAACCGGATCGCTGGTAGGCTGAATGATGTAAACATCTATGCCTCTAACCGATTCCCACAGGCTCACTGATATCTCGCCGTCGCTGAATTTGGTTACAGTGGCCTTGCCCAGCGGTTTTCCCATTATTGAAGTGATTTCCTCTGCTAATTCCGGATGTGAATTTCCTGCAAATACCTTATAATCCGAAAAGGCGCCATTTTTCATTTTTGTACCTCCTAAAATCCTTTATGACAGATAGTTGATTTATGTTGTAACATTAGTAAACTGAATAAACGGCTATTTTTTATTGTAAAGGCCACGCTTTTCCGCCCAGCCCTCAATGTTTCTCTGACGGGCCCTTGCCACGCACAGAGCGTCCTCCGGAACATCCTTGGTCACCGTGCTGCCGGCGGCTATATATGCGCCGTCCTCCACGGTTACCGGTGATACCAGATTTGAGTTGCAGCCGATGAACGCGCCGTTGCCCACCGTCGAACGATATTTATTGGTGCCGTCATAATTGACGAATACCACGCCGCAGCCGATGTTCACGTCACGTCCCACATCGGCGTCACCGATATACGTCAGATGCGCCGTCTTGGAACCGTCGCCGAAGCTGGAGTTCTTGATTTCCACAAAGTCGCCTACCTTGCAGTTCTTACCTATGGCTGAACCCGGCCTTACATAAGCGAAAGGACCCACCTTGGTACCCTCGCCAACCGAACTGTCCAGCACCACAGAACTCTGCACCTCAGCGCCGTCGCCGATGGTCGAATCACATATCCTGGTATTCTGATAAATAGTGCAGTTTTTACCGATCACCGTGTTTCCCTCTAAGGTAACACATGGTCCGATAAACGTTCCCTCTCCGATCTCAACGGTCTCATCGATAAATGCCGAAGAAATATCCGCAAAGTCCACACCCTTTTCCAGATGCCCTATGGCAATGTCGAGACGTTTTTTCTCTTTTTCCTTATATTCGCTGTATTTCATTTCCTACTCCATTATCATTTCGCCGACTTTATAAATGTCTCCGGCGCCCATGGTGATCACCAGATCGCCTTTGCCGGCATTGTCACAGACATATCTGGCGATATTCTCAAAGCTGTCCATATACATGACCTTCTTGCCCGGATGCTCCTTCTTGATTGCCTCGGCCAGTTTCTCTGATGATATCTCATATATATCCTTCTCCCTTGCAGCATATATGTCTGCGAGGATGAGCACGTCCGCCTGTTCAAAGGCATCAGCAAACTGATCGAACAAAGCCAGAGTCCTGGTGTACGTATGCGGCTGGAAGATGCACCACAGTTTCTCATGCGGAATGTTCTGCGCCGCCGACAAAGTAGCCTTGATCTCGGTAGGATGATGAGCATAGTCGTCTACCAGCTTTACACCGTTATCAGTAATGCCTACCACGTCGAATCTTCTCTCCGTACCAGAATAGGTCTCCAGCGTGTTGGCTATGGTTTTCTCGTCAACTCCCAGTTCATGACAGCAGGCAAAAGCAGCCACAGCATTCAGGATGTTGTGTTCACCTGGTATCTGCAGTTTGACCTCCCCCATATCGCGGCCCTTGTAATGCACGTGGAATGACGGCATACCGTTCCCATCGAACTTTACATCGGAAATATGATATGTACAGTTTTCATTATATCCATATGTCACCACGTTGCCCATGCCGTTAATTACCTGATTTACAAAAGGATTGGCATCATAGGCCACGATGATGCCGTCATCAGGCACCGCCTTGGCAAATCTGTCAAAGGATTTTACGATATGTTCTATATCCTTGAAATAATCCAGATGATCAGAATCAATATTGAGTATCACTTCGATCTTAGGTCTCAGCTGAAGAAAGCTGTCGCGGTACTCACATGCTTCTGTAACAAAATACCTGCTGTGCCCCACCTTGACGTTGCCGCCTATCTCCTTGAGTTCACCTCCGACCAGAATAGTCGGCTCCAGTTTAGCATGCTCCAGAATCAAAGAAACCATAGAAGTGGTAGTCGTCTTGCCGTGTGTTCCGCTTATGGCAATGCTGGTCTCGTATTCGTCCATCAGTGTTCCCAGGACTTCCGCCCTGCCTGCAAGAGGTATGTTCAGTTCCCTGGCTCTTATGATTTCAGGGTTCTCCTCCGCAATGGCCGCTGAATAAACGATGAGATCGGCTTTTTCGACGTTTTCCGCTCTATGGCCGATGAATATTTCCGCGCCTGAGGCCTTGAGTCTGTCAGTAACTTCAGATTCTTTCATATCTGATCCTGACACGCTGTAGCCTCTTGAAATCAGTATCTCGGCAATGGCTGAAAGTCCAATGCCGCCTATACCAATGCAATGAATGTTCCTATATCTTGACAAGTCTATCATACTTTTTATTCCCCCGGTAATCGAATTATTCGCATAACGATGTCATGCGATGTTATGAAGTCATTATACCATAAAAGAGGGCAAAAATGCTTTACATTTGCTAAAAAATAAAATAATATTTAAGGAAGCGCGTAACATACTGCGCGTGTCGATTTGGTTGCTGGAGGGCCGATCATTATGAAAAGAACTGAGAGAATAGGTGTTATAATCAAGATACTTACAGATTCACCGGGGAAGCTGCATTCACTGCAGTACTTCTGTGATCTTTTTGATGTAGCCAAGTCCAGCGTCAGCGAGGATATCAACCTGGCGGACGCTTCCATCAGAGCTACAGGAACAGGATATATCGAAACCATTTCAGGCGCCAAAGGCGGCGTCCGTTTCATGTCCGCCATAACGCAGAGTGCCGTTGAAGCCCTGCAGGACGAATTTTGTTCAAGACTTCGCGACAGCAGCCGCATACTGGGCGGCGGCTTTCTGTATACCTCAGACATGATGTTTGACACAGATCTCGTGTCAAGACTGGCGACTGTATTTGCCGAGAAGTTCCGTGACCGCGGCGCAGACTATGTGGCCACTGTTGAAACAAAAGGAATACCTCTGGCTACCATGGTTGCTCATCAGCTGAACCTCCCCCTGGTCATCATCAGACGTGAAGCCAAGGTTTCAGAGGGTTCAACAGTCAGCATCAATTACTTTTCCGGATCATATGACCGTGTCCAGAAAATGTCCATATCCAAGCGGGCAGTAGAGCCGGGAGCCAAAGCCCTGATCATTGATGACTTCATGCGCGGCGGCGGCAGCACCAAGGGCATCTCGGATATACTGGCGGAATTCGATGTGACCGTTGTCGGAGTCGGAATTGCCATCGTCAGTGAGACTCCGGAGAAGAAAAAGCTGACCGATTATACTGCCATCGTCTTCCTCGGTGAAGTCGACGAAGAGCAGAAGACCATAGAAGTATACCCGAATAGTCAGATATTTTAGAAATTATCATTGCATAATACAAAAATATAATGTATAATAATTTTGCTATTTATAATACTTTTGCCAGAAAGGTGGTCAGATAATGAACATTACAGATGTAAGGATTCGCAAGGTTGGCGATGAAGGAAAAATGAAAGCTGTAGTATCAGTTACATTTGATGACGAGTTTGTAGTTCACGACATCAAAATTATCGAAGGTCAGAATGGACTTTTCATTGCGATGCCTAGCAGGAAGATGGGAGAAGGCGATTTTAGAGACATTGCTCATCCTCTGACTTCCGAGACACGTAACAGGATCAAGGACGCTATTTTTGCAGAATACGACAAAGTACTGGCGGAAAAAGCTACTGAAGAAGCTCCGGCTCCTTCCGGATCAGAAGAATAAATTTGATTTATTAAACAAACTATAAGCGAACATGCTGCAGTCATAATTGACTGCAGCATGTTTTTTATTTCCGTAATTCTATTTTTCGTCATCGGCCTCGCTTCCGCCGCTCAGTGACGCGTCCTCAACTCTTATGATATTGGTGTTTCCAGACACATCCATCGGCACGCCCGCGCTGAGGACTACTCTGTCGCCCTCTTTGATAAATCCGGCGCGTATGGCCTTCCTTATGCAGTGACCGAACAAAAGCTCGACCTCAGGTCTTGAATTTGCGCGCAGCGGCTGAACACCCCATGTGAGCGCAAGCTGATGATACACCTTGTCATAAGGCGTTGCTCCTATGATCATTATATCAGGTCTGAATTTTGACATTCTTCTCGCTGTATATCCCGACTTGGTGACCGCCATTATCGCTGCGGCTCCGACGTCCTTGGCCAGAGTGCATGCCGCATGACCCACCGCATTGGTTATGTCTTCAGAGTCCATCTCATGCCACACCATGTCCCTGCCGGGCACCTTTGGTTTATCTATTTCCGCCCTTTCAGCTATCTTGGCCATGGCCGTCACCGCTTCCAGCGGATACTTTCCCGCTGCAGTTTCCCCAGACAGCATCACGGCACTGGTACCGTCAAATACCGCGTTGGCAACATCGTTGGTTTCCGCTCTCGTCGGTACCGGGCTCGTTATCATGGACTCCAGCATCTGCGTTGCCGTTATTACAGTCTTGCCTGACTGAACGCATCTGCGGATAAACTTCTTCTGAAGTCCAGGCAGGTTCTCAAAGGCGATCTCGACTCCCATGTCTCCCCTGGCTATCATGATGCCGTCAGCCAGCGCCAGGATCTCCTCAAAATTCTCAACGCCCTGAGTACTCTCTATCTTGGCGATCACCCTGATCTGTTCGCCTCCGTTTTCGTTGAGGAAGTTCCTGATGTCCCGAATGTCACCGGCAGTCCTTACGAAAGACGCCGCAACATAATCCACATCGTTCTCAATGCCGAACAAAAGATCCGACTTGTCCTTTTCAGAAAGGAACTCCATGGTAAGATTCACGTTGGGCAGATTGACCCCCTTGTGGTCGCTCAGTTCCCCGCCATGGATTACTCTGCAGATCACGTCCGTATCCGTAGTCTCTTTTACCTCCAGCATTATCTTGCCGTCGTTGATCAGTACCTTGTTCCCGGAACTCACCTCTCTCGGCATGGCTTCATATGTCACCGAAACCATTTCATCGGTTCCTTCCACATCTCTCGTGGTTATAGTAAAATCCTGATCATCATTCAGCATGACCTTTCCGTCCCTGAAGGTCTTGATACGGATCTCAGGTCCCTTGGTGTCAAGAAGCACTGCGGCAGGTATTCCCAGACTGTCGCGCACCCTTCTGAACATCTCGATGTTCTCTTTATGTTCCTCATGACTGCCATGAGAAAAATTCAACCTGGCAACATTCATCCCTGCCAGCAGAAGTTTTCTTATCATTTCTTCGTTCCTCGACGAAGGTCCTATTGTGCATATTATCTTTGTTTTACGCATCGTTCCACCTCTTTTCTTTTTTCTTATTATATAACACCTGTCAAATCCGTTCTTATACAAAAAAGAACTATCCCCGCCTCACTTTGTTAAGTTAAAACGGCACCACGTTCTATAGTAATTCCATAAAACAGTTGAAATTCCAATAAATGTGCAAAAATAAAACAAGTATGCGGTTGATACTTGCAACCTGTCGTGTTATTATTGTTGTAGCTATTTCGACAAATAATTAACATAATAGACCAGGAGGGAATTTATCATGGAATTGGATCCTAAAGTAAAAGAGAGACTCAGAAGTGAAAAAGGCAATGACCTTATCATGTCAGCTGAACAGGCCGCGGAAATGATCAAAGACGGCATGGTGCTCGGCGTCAGCGGATTTACAGCCTCAGGCTACCCGAAGGCTGTTCCTCACGCATTGGCTGAAAGAGGTAAGCGCGGCGAAAAGTTCAAGGTCGACGTATATTCCGGAGCTTCCCTTGGACCTGAAATCGATACAGAAATGACCGAGGCCGGCATCATGGGCAAGCGTATGCCTTACATGACCGACAAGGCCTTCAGAAAGGCTGTAAACACCGGTGTCTGCGACTATGTGGACATGCACCTTTCACAGTCCGCTCAGTATGTAAACTACGGCGTTATGCCTAAAATAGATGTGGCCATCGTAGAAGCTCTGGCCATCAATGAAGACGGCTCTATCGTTCCTACCACTTCGGTCGGAAACACGCCGACATTTATCAAACAGGCCGATAAAGTCATCGTTGAGCTTAACACGCTTCAGCCTTTGTCACTGGAGGGCATGCATGACTGCATTATCCTTGACAACCCGCCTGACAGGCAGCCTATCGCCATCACCAACCCTGGAGACCGCATAGGCAAACCATATATGGAATGCGGCTGGGACAAAATAGCCGCCATCGTCATTACCGACATACAGGATGGTCTCAGACCACTTGGCGCCATCAGCGAGGACTCTCAGAAGATCGCCGACAACATCATCGAATTCCTCAATGGAGAGGTGAAAGCCGGTCGTCTTACCGATACCCTGCTGCCTATACAGTCAGGTGTTGGCAGCGTTGCAAACGCGGTACTTTACGGACTGCTTGATTCAGACTTCCATGATCTCACCTGCTATACAGAGGTGGTCCAGGATTCAATGCTCGAACTGATCAAGGCCGGAAAAGTCGTACGTGCTTCCACTACAGCCATCACTCCTTCACCTGAGATGAAGGAAAAGTTCGACAAAGAGTGTGATCTCTACAGAGGAAAACTGATCTTCAGACCTGAGGATATCAGCAACAACCCTGAGGTCATCAGACGACTCGGAGTCATCGCCATGAACACCGCACTTGAATGTGACATATATGGTAATGTAAATTCTACTCATGTAAACGGTTCCGGCATGATGAACGGTATCGGCGGTTCAGGAGACTTCTCAAGAAACGGTGCCATCACCATCTTCTCAACGGTTTCCACTGCCAAGAAGGGCAACCTTTCTTCCATCGTTCCATTCTGTTCCCATATAGACCATACGGAGCACGATGTCATGGTAATCGTTACCGAGCAGGGCTTTGCCGATCTCCGCGGCTGCACACCTAAGGAACGCGCCGTCAAGATCATCAACAACTGTGCTCATCCTGACTACAGAGAAAAACTTATGGATTACTTTGAGAGAGCATGCAGGGAAAGCGCTCTGCAGACCCCTCACCTGCTCAACGAGGCCTTCTCATGGCATGTAAAAGCCATGGAAACAGGAAGCATGAAATAACCCACTGCAAAATCAAAGGGGGCTGTTGCACAACAACAGCTTCTGAATGAAAATGGAAGAAGCATGCAAACAGAAATGTAGGCATGCTTCTTTTGATTTTTGTGATCGAATCGATATGTAAAATAAAGGCATATTAAA
>Ga0070399_1002539_pt1 | contig 17272 bp, 15 predicted proteins | sample BioMet4_FD_61217 | JGI IMG/M metagenome (GOLD analysis project Ga0070399, IMG submission 61217) | Microbial communities from bioreactor (seeded with sewage sludge) at LBNL, California, USA - Biofuel metagenome 4 (version 1) | ecosystem: Engineered > Bioreactor > Anaerobic > Unclassified ... | reverse complement strand
TAAAGGTGAAAGTTTAAGAAAAAAACGGTAAAATTGTCAGTCATTAGAGTTCTCTGAACCATCAACCTTGATGGGGGTCAATATGACCGGAGGAGGGGGTCAACATCGCCGGAATATCCATAAGACGCACGTTGTTTTGATTAATAAGACGCACGGCCGTGCGTCTCTACTGCTGTCATTGACAAATTGGCAGTTCTCAAATTGATATTTCGGGTGCTTTTAGCACGGAAATGATAGATGGTTTATTTATTGATTAGTAAATGGTGAGAAATCGTTTGCAGGAATGAGGAACTGCAACTTTATATATAAGTATTCGTTCTTTGACGTATTGGATTGATGTGATGATATGCTGATGTAGAAGATAATATTGTGAAGTCGCAAGTTCGTAATTTCGCAATTTCGTAAAGTTGATCACTTTCTTCCTTGCTAAAATCGGAGTTTAGCCTTGCTTTGCGGTTGTGAGGTCATGAGAGTTCGTGCCATCGTTTCTCGGACAGACGATTTAGATTTCAGCCGATGGGATGAAAGTAGGGAAAGTAGGGAGTAGGGAAAGTAGGGAAATAATATGTTTATAAACCAAAAGCCGGGATCAATAGGCCCGGCCTTTGATCCCTTCAATGTAGTTAATGAAAGCGGTGTTTACCACTTTATTGCCTCCGGGGGTGGGATAATCGCCGGTAAAATACCAGTCTCCCAAATCATTTGGACATGCTACGTGAAGATTTTCGACCGTCTGATAAACTATCTGAACTTCTGCATTACAGTCTTCCGGTTTTAACAGAACGCCTATTTTTGCCGAAATTTCGTCATCAGTGAAAGGACGATATATTTCTTTAACATAGTTGATAATCTCTTCCTTGGGAAGATTTTGCTGCTCTTTGCATTTGCGGTAAACTTCGTCAATAATGTAAGACCTCCCTGTCTCCTTCAGGAGAGTAATCGCAGCTTCAAAAGCAATAAATTTACTAAGGACAGCCATATCGATACCATAGCAATCAGGGTATCGGATCTGTGGCGCTGAAGAAATGATAACTATCTTTTTAGGATGCAGTCGATCCAGAATTTTTATAATGCTCTGTTTCAGGGTAGTACCCCTTACAATCGAATCATCTATTACTACGAGGGTATCTTTGTGATTTACTACAATTCCGTAGGTAACATCATAAACATGGCCTACGAGATCATCCCGGCTGGAGTCGTCAGCAATAAAAGTACGCATTTTCACGTCCTTTATAGCGATCTTTTCCATTCTGGGCTGGACTGAAATAATCTCAGCTATCTGTTCCTCGGTCATATTGGGTCCCAGAGCATGAATCTCGGCTTTTTTCAGGTTGAGCAAATTTTCACGGATCCCTTCCATCATTCCAAGAAAAGCTGTTTCGGCTGTGTTGGGAATGTAGGAGAAAACGGTGTTTTTCAGATCGTTGTTTATTACCTCTAAAATGGTTGGAGCCAGTAAATGTCCCAGCTTTTTCCTTTCCAGATAGATATCGCGGTCAGAGCCTCTTGAGAAATAGATCCTCTCGAATGAACAGGACTTTCTTGTTTGTGGTATCCTGATCAATTGTTCACTTACAGTCCCGTCAACTTTTGCAATGAGGGCATAACCCGGATTAATCTGTTTAACTTCCTTCCAGCTGATATTCATTACGGTCTGTATAACCGGCCGCTCAGAGGCAACCACTACGATTTCATCATCGGCGTAATAGAATGCAGGTCTGATACCCCAGGGATCACGCATTACAAAAGCATCGCCATGACCAAGTATCCCTGAAATCGTGTATCCACCATCAAAGTCGCGGCTGGAACGTTCAAGTATTTTCCTGACATCGATATTCTTTTCGATCAGATCAGAGATTTCTTTATTGCTGTGACCTTCATTTTTATACTGTCTGAAAATAAGTTCATTTTCCTCATCAAGGAAATGACCTATTTTTTCGAGAACGGTTACTGTATCGTTATAGCCTTTGGGATACTGTCCGAGTTCTACCAGCAGATTAAATAATTCATCGACGTTGGTGAGATTAAAATTACCGGCAAGAGCAAGGCTACGGGAGCGCCAGTTATTGAGGCGCATAACGGGGTGGGTGTATTCAATGCTGTTTCGTCCGAAAGTACCGTATCGTAAATGACCCATATAAACCTCTCCTACAAAAGGAAGGTTCTCTTTGGCCCATACAGGATCGTGATAAGTCTGGGGATAGCGTTCGGCTGCTTTGTTGAATTGGCCGTAGATATTGTTGAAAATGTCTTTAATAGGATTTGGATCAATGGAACGATGACGGTAGATGTATTCTTTCCCGGGGTCCATGTTAAGTTTTACACTAACGGCTCCTGCGCCATCCTGTCCGCGATTATGCTGCTTCTCCATCAAGAGATAAAGCTTGTTAATCCCGTACTGCCATGTCCCGTATTTTAACTGGTAATACTCAAGTGGTTTGAGTAATCTTATCAGTGCAACACCACATTCATGCTTAATTTGATCGCTCATTCTATTTAAGGCTTAAGACTTTAGGCTTAAGGCTTTAGGAACATTCCATTAAGTCCATTGTCTCTATTTAATATTTTTTAAGGCTTAAGACTTAAGTCTATAGTCTATCTTGTCTCAACTAATTCCGGAAAAACTATTTCATCTGCTACAATGAAAGCATTAGGATATTGATTAATCAATGATTTCTGCATTTTCAGAGCTTCACTTTTTGTTCTGAAGTCACCTACAAGAACTTTGAAATCCGGGGATTTAAAAATCAGGTAAGCTTTTACATCAGGATGTGAAGATAAAAATTCTGTTCTGATTTTCGTTGCTTCTGTATGGGCTTTGGCTCCTGATCCAAAGTAAATCTGAAGACGATAACCGTTGGTCGTGTTATTCTTCTTATTTTGATTGATGTGTTGTTTCAAAAGCTCTTGAAGCCGTGGATCACTTTTGATGTCCAGTTTATCCCATATCTTTAAAGTATCATTCTTTTGGGAATCCTCAGTAATGGATGTTGAAATATTCCCTTCAGATATTTTTGTGAACAATGCCAACGTTAAGATCAGAATAATTATCCCTTTCATATTCCGGTACAATTCATAGTGCAAAGATATACAAAAACCAATGCTTTTTTTACAAAGTTACAAGGTTACAAATTTTCAATTCCAATGCATTGATATTTTGAAACATTGCAACACCAAAACTTTGTAATAACTTTGTCTGCTGATTAGTCCGGCTGTTTCAGAACCAGGATTCGAGACATCGGAACATCGTCATATAAAATATTGGAATGAAATTATATATAGAAACTTACGGGTGCCAGATGAATGTTGCCGACAGCGAGGTGGTAGCAGCTGTAATGGGGGAGAGGGGGTATGTGCTTACCGAACATTATAACGACGCCGATGCAATATTTATCAACACCTGCTCGATCCGGGATAACGCTGAAAAACGAATCTGGGGAAGACTTGATTTGTTTAGAAGCATCAAAAAGAAACGTCCTGATCTATTGATAGGTCTGATCGGTTGTATGGCAGAACGATTGGGTGATGAGTTACTTACAAAGAAATCTGTGGACCTGGTTGCCGGTCCGGATGCTTACCGTGATCTGCCTTATCTTATTGACAAGGCAAAGACCGGAGATCAGGCCATCAATGTCACTCTTACTGTCGATGAAACCTATGACTCCATTATCCCAAAGAGAATCGGTGAAGACAAAATCTCAGGTTTTGTATCCATCACCCGCGGATGCAATAATTTTTGCACCTATTGCATTGTTCCTTATACAAGGGGTCGCGAGCGCAGCCGTGATCCAAAAGATATTCTGAACGAGGTACAGGATCTGTTGAATTCCGGGTACCGGGAAGTAACCCTTCTTGGTCAAAATGTGAATTCTTATAAATGGCATCCTGAGAGTGAGCGAAAACCTGTCAGGTTCCCTGATTTGCTGGAGATGGTAGCTGGAATTTCACCCTTATTACGGGTAAGATTCACAACTTCTCATCCTAAAGACCTTTCCGATCAACTGTTAAAAGCAATGGTCAGGCATCCCAACATCTGCCGTCACATCCATTTGCCGGTTCAATCGGGAAGCTCGAGGATACTGAAGAAGATGAACCGCAAATATGACCGGAACTGGTATCTTGAACGGATAAATGCTATTCGGGAAATTATTCCTGAATGTGGTATTACGACTGATGTTTTTTGTGGATTTAGTACGGAAACGGAGGAAGATCATCTTGAAACATTGTCTCTAATGGAACAGGCACAATTTGATTCTTCCTTTATGTTCAAATTTTCCATGAGGCCGGGCACTTATGCACATCAGCATTTTGAGGACGATGTGCCTGAAGAAGTCAAAACACGCAGGCTCGAAGAGATTATTGCCCTTCAGAATACGCTTTCTCTTGAAAGCAACAAACGCGATATTGGCAAAGAATTTGAGGTACTGGTGGAAGGCGTTTCCAAAAAGAAAAAGAACGAATTCTTCGGAAGGAGTTCTCAGAATAAAATGGTGGTTTTCCCTAAAAAGGATGCCCATTTTGGCGATTACGTGAGGGTCAGAATTAACGATTGTACCCAGACCACATTGATAGGAGAGATTGTGGAATAAGAGATTACTTCATACTTCATACCTTTGTCACATGACCGATAAAAGAACCATAGAACTTCTTTCTCCTGCCAGGAATCTTGAATGTGGACTGGCAGCGATTTCTCATGGTGCAGATGCGGTCTATATTGGCGGGCCTAAATTCGGTGCGCGGGAAGCTGTCGGCAATCCGGTAAAAGATATCGAGAGATTAGCATCCGAAGCGCATCTGTACGGTGGAAAGGTTTATGTGGCTCTAAATACTATTCTTTACGATGAAGAACTGGAATCGGCGTGCCAGATCATCCACCAGATTTACGAGGCCGGAGCTGATGCTCTTATCATTCAGGACATGGGGATTCTGGAAATGGATTTGCCTCCAATCCCGCTTCATGCAAGTACACAGGTTCACAACTTTACCCCTTCGAAAATTGAATTTCTGGAGAGGGTGGGATTTAAACGTGCCGTTCTTGCCAGGGAACTAACTCTGGAGCAAATACGGGAAATCAGGAGCAGAACTTCCATTGAGCTTGAATTTTTTGTGCACGGTTCTCTTTGTGTAAGCCTGAGCGGTCAGTGTTATCTGAGTTATGCTATGGGAGGACGAAGCGCCAACCGGGGAGCCTGTGCCCAGCCCTGCCGTAAAAGATATTCTATCACTGATGCGGAAGGAAATTTCTTGTTTAAGGATAAATACCTGTTATCTTTGAAAGACCTGGATAATTCAGCCTCTATCGAAGAATTGGCAGATGCCGGAATTTCTTCCTTTAAGATTGAGGGGAGGTTGAAAGATGTGGATTATGTGAAAAATATCACCTCTTTTTACCGGAAGAACATCGATGCTTTGCTTGAAAAGTATTCAGGATATCGGGCTGCATCCATCGGCAAAACCTATTTTGATTTCGATCCTGATCCAAAAAAATCCTTTAACCGGGGCTCTACTGAATATTTCCTTCACGGACGGACCAAAGATATAGCTTCCCCCGATACACCAAAATCTTTAGGCGAAGAGATTGGAGTCGTTACAGCCGTACACGATTATGCGGCTTTGCGTCTTCCCGAAAGCAAAGTTCTGCAAAATTCAGGATTCAGGAAAGAAGGCTTCTTTGAAATAGATTCAACAATCCCCTTATCAAACAATGACGGATTGGTTTTTCTTTCAAGGAATGGGGAAAGTACGGGTATTAAAATAAACCGGGTGGAAGGGAAGATAATTTACCCGGACCAATTGAACGGGATCTACACCGGTGCCCTGCTCTACCGTAATTACGATCATAATTTCAGAGAAAAGTTAAAGTCGGATCATACGGTCAGAAAGATCAGAGCCGAAATTTCTCTCAGGGAAACAGACGAGGGATTCTTAATCTCTGTCACTGATGAGACAGGTTTGAATACATCGCTTGAGTATAAGATTGAAAAACAGGCAGCAAGGGATGTAGACAGGTCAAAAGAGGCTATTGTAAAACAACTGAGTAAGTCCGGGGAAACAGCTTTTGAGGTTGTCAACGTAGAAATAAACGGGAATGAACGATATTTTTTCCAGGTATCGATGCTTAACCTGATACGCCGGGAAATCCTTGAAAAGCTGGCTGTCCTTCGGAAACAAAAACCGCAATTTTATCACGGAAGGGAATCCAATGCCTGTCAGTTCCCGGTCGAGGAACTTCAATACCAGACCAATGTCAGCAATCATCTGGCCAGACTATTTTATGATCATCATGGGATTCCGGATCCCGGGGTGGCTTTTGAGAAACAGAAAAAGCACCCCGGTCAGGTTGTGATGACCACCAAACATTGTTTAAAATACCAGATGGGTTGTTGCAGAAAATATGACAATACCGGTAAAGTTCCTTTCAGGGAGCCTCTTTACCTTGTGAACGAATCGGGGAAACTCCAATTGGAGTTTGATTGCCTGAACTGCCGCATGAGACTGAAGACTGAAGACTGAAGACTAAAGCCTAAAGCCTGAAGTCCTTATTGTCAGTGCATATCCGGGACATCTGTATCTTTACTGTTTACCGTTCACTGTTTTTTTGTTAATTTGCAGTTGAATTAAATCCCGCGCAGTGAACGTAGATCTTTTAAAAATGATTGCTGAAGGTGAGCATCAGCAGCAGGATTTCAAATATTGTATCAACGATTCGAGGAAAATCGCCATTTCACTGGTGGCTTTTGCCAATACGGATGGCGGACGTCTTTTGCTGGGAGTCCGGGATAACGGTTCGATTGCAGGTGTCAGCTCTGAGGAGGAATATTATATGGCTGAAGCGGCTGCAAAACTTTACAGCAAACTGGCTGTCCCTTTCCGGTTTCATGTTTGGAAATCTGAAGGGAAAAACGTTCTTGAGATAAATATTCAGAAAAGTGAAAACCGTCCTCACACGGCTCAGGACAATAATGGCAAATGGCTTGCATATATTAGGATAGGTGATCAAAATATTCTTGCTCCTAAAATTCTTCTGGATGTGTGGAGACAGCAGAAGAATCCCCAGGGGGTTCATATCCGTTTTACTGATGAGGAACAGCGTATTCTTTCCTTTCTGGACTCAGGAGTGAGGATTAGCTTGTCCCAACTGGTAAAAAAAACGCAGTTGTCCAAATGGAAACTTGAGAAGTTGCTGGCTAAATTGATCGTTGTTGGGGTGGTGAAGATGGATAATACTGAAACCGGACCGCTTTTTTATTCAAACGAAGAGGATATAAATAACAGGTAAAATAGTCTCAAAATATCTAATCACTAATTTATTATGGAAGTTCTTTTATCCGCGGAAACATGGCTTGCTCTTTTGACCCTTACTTCGCTTGAAATTATTCTTGGTGTTGACAATGTGATATTCATTTCCATTGTTACCAATAAACTACCTGCCCAACAGCAAAAGTTTGCAAGAAGAACCGGGCTGGCCATCGCGATGTTATTCAGGGTAGCTCTGCTTGTTCTGATTTCCTGGATGACTCAGAAAATGATAACCCCTCTTTTTTCGGTAGGTGAATTAACTTTCAGTATCCGGGAACTTATTTTTATGGCGGGCGGATTATTCCTTCTGGCAAAAAGTACCTCTGAGATTCATTCCAAAATGGAAATTCATGAAGGGAAGGCCCCAACAGCGAGTAAAAGTAATCTGATCAGCGTGATCCTCCAGATCATTATACTGGATATTGTATTCTCTTTTGATTCAATATTGACCGCTGTTGGAATGACCAATCATCTTTCCCTGATGATCACTGCAGTGGTTGCTTCTCTTTTTATCATGATGTTTTTTGCCGACAAGATCAGTCATTTTATATCAACACATCCGACTTTAGAGATCCTGGCACTTTCATTCCTGATTCTGATCGGATTCATGCTGGTACTTGAAGGAGTACACATCGATGTTCCCAAGGCATACATCTATTTTGCCGTATTCTTCTCGCTAATGGTCGAGGTGATCAACATGAGAATCAGAAAAAAGCAATCTGAATCTGATAAAAACAGCATGATGAATGATTGATGATCCTGACTTTTTATATTTGAAGACGATTAATACATATCTTTGGCCGGTAAAACTTATAGTTATGAAAAAATTACGTTTTTCTTTAGTTCAACTGATAATTATTATTTGCTTAACCGCAGGTCAGAATATTGCGGTTTTTGGTCAGGACCTGTCCAAGACTCCGACCAGTAAAACAATGAATGAAACCTATCCTGGAGGTTCTTTTTACCAGGTTCAGCATTATGATCAGCTAAAAACCAGGAAACACCCTAAGAATATCATCCTCATGATCGGTGACGGAATGGGACTGGCTCATGCCTATTCAGCCATGACGGCCAATGGCGGGCATCTGTTTCTTGAAAACTTCCGGTATTGTGGTTTTTCTAAAACTTATTCCGCTGACCGTTATGTGACGGATTCAGCGGCAGGTGGAACTGCCTTGGCCTGTGGTACAAAAACCTACAATGGCGCTATCGGCGTGGATCCCGAGAAAAAGCCAGTCGAAAATATCCGGGAAAAAGCTGAAAAGAAAGGATTAAAAACAGGGTTGGTTGTGACCACTCTGATCACCGATGCCACGCCAGCCGTTTTTGTCGCTCATGTTGCTTCCAGAAAGAGTCTTGAAGATATTGCAGCTGATTTTTTAAAGACCAACATCGATGTTTTTATCGGAGGTGGCGCTGCAAATTTTGAAAATCGTGCCGATGGAAGGAATTTGTCCAAAGAGCTTAAGGATAAAGGATACCAGGTTTTATACAATGTCAGTGACATCAAGAATGTAAAATCCGGCAAGCTTGCCGGACTTACTGCTCAGGGTGGAAATCCTGTTATGCCTGAAAGGGGAGAAATGCTTGTTCCTTCCACCGAAACCGCCATCAACCTGCTGTCTCAGGGTAAAAAGGGATTTTTCCTGATGGTGGAAGGTTCCGAAATTGATCATCTTGCTCACCAGAATAATGCTTCCGGAGTGGTGATGGAGGCTCTTGACTTTGATAAGGCTATCGGAGCTGCACTGAATTTCGCTGCAAAGAATAAGGAAACCCTTGTAGTTGTGACGGCTGATCATGAAACAGGAGGCATGACTCTGCTCGATGGCGATTATAAGACAGGAAAGGTTTCGGCTAAATTTACCACCGGCGGACATACCGGAGTAGTGGTTCCGGTGTACGCCTTCGGTCCGGGCGCAGATCAGTTTACCGGATTCATGGAGAATATTGACATTCAGAAGAAGATGTGCAAGTTGTTGGGGCTTAATTAATGCGGGACATTAATAGTCGTTAGCTTCGCATCATTTGATAATATTTTTGAACAGGGTCATTGCCTTCTTTGGTCAATGACCCTGTTCTATTTGCTGCCATTAATTATTATTGCAAAACTTCGTTTGAAATAAAACTGATTAGAAAAAAGCGTGAATTGACTGAAAGGCCGTTTAAGTTATTCTGTGATTCAGACGAATCTTCTTCGGGGTTCGTGTAATGTTTCTGTAAGGTTCCTGTATCATTTGATACAGAAACTATACACGAACCATACAGAAACCATACACAAACCCCGGAGAAAGGGGAATGCAAATTAAGCTCTGTCTGGAATTTTACTGTTACTTTAATCTGATTGGATATAAACCTGAATATAAAGGACCGTTTGGCTAAAAGTCGTTATGGCTTTGGATTTTCATGAAGAGGTTTTTAAAAAGAGAGGTCACCAAAGCCTGAAAAGAGATTTGCAATAAAGCAGCAAAAATTTTTGTGATTTGAATGCAAGTCTACAATGACAATCAATGACTTCTAATGACTATTAATGACTTCACCTTCTGTCTCCTTTTACCGTCCCTGATTCATATTATACTGTCCTCCTGATGGATACTGTGAATTTTCTTCCCTATTGGCCCCGGGATGTTTGGCCCCTCCCACCTTGATAGGCTTTGGCAGAGTCTTTGTTTTGAAGATTGGGAAACGATAAGAGGCTGTAAAAGTAAAAGCAAAAGGAATTTCACCCGTGGTCTTTCCCAGTCCCGGGATGATGTAAGGTTTAATATTGGGATCATTGGTTTGAACGAGAGGAAATTTTCCCCGGAAAGTCCATCCGAGGAAGAAATTTTTGAACAGTTCGCCTTTCATCCCGAACACGATCTCTCCCCAGTGTGCACTCATTGGCCTGCGGGACAAAGAACTGTTAACATCTCCCCAGTAATTGGAATAAATGATATTATTGGCCTCCTGGTTGAAATGGCTGTATCCGTACCTTATTCCCACGAAAAGAAGATCCTGGTCCTTAAGTGATTCAAATTTTGCAATATTTAGATCCACACCAAGCCGCCCGTATATTCCGTTGCTCAGATAATGAAAGGTTTGTTGTTTGTCGTCAAACCATTCCATGCCAATCTCGGCAGTAGGGAACCAGTTGCCTTTATAGGGAATGTCTCCCTGGATTTCCCATCCATGACGGCTTCCGCTTTGAAAGGCTGGCAACAAGAAACGCGACAGGTCAAAGCCTATCCGCGGACCCTCATAACGCCATTGCTGCTGTGCGGAAATGTCAACGGAACTAATGAGAAGCAGGATTAAAATAAATGATAACGTTTTGATCATTAGTATTTTTTTCGATTGATTTAGTATTGACCACCGGGTCTAAAATCCTGACTGAATCTATCCCTGTATGATAGGAGGTGCCATCGATGGTGTATTTCGGGGCAAATCCGCAGCTTTCAGAAATAAATTGCATCGACATCTGATGATGAAAATAAAGGGTGTCCTTTACGTTCGCAATGGTTAAAACAAAGCCGGTCGAATCGGCTGATACTGATAACGGAAGTGTGAACCTTTTGCTTTGCGATGAAAGCGTGTCGTTAACCAAAGTGTCGCCAGTGGCATTGCGGTCCACGCCGTGAATGATCAGACCATGGTAAATGCTGAAGTCACTGCTTTTAAGGGTTATAACAATCTGTGTATTTACGGATTCATAACACCGGTTTTGTTCGTCACAACCGGTAAGAATCAATAAACATGCAGTCAATAATGTCAGAAGATATTTCATGGTTGATCTCTCAGATTATTTTTTGCGGATATATGCTTCAATCCAACAAAGATAAACAAAAAGGCAAAAATGATTCTGTCTATAAACAAAGTTATAAATAGGATTATCAATTCCATAATAATTTATCTTTGAACTAAGAATTGATAAGATTTTAATTTCTTTAATGAGCATATGCGTGTTACTTCACTGCTGGTTTTTATTGGAATTGTTTTTAGTATTTACTTTTCGGTAAACACTTACATATACGTAAGGGGGCTTCAGTCGATTGCGTTGCTCCCTGGTTTCAGGCGGGGATACATTCTTGCCTTTTGGATTGTTGTTTCCAGCTTTATTATCGGAGAGATTCTTGAACATACTCATCCTTCGGTTATCAGTGAATGGATCTACCGGGTTGGAGCTTTCTGGCTTGCTTTTATGCTTTATTTGTTCCTAATCATTCTGTTTCTTGATATTATCCGTCTATTTGATCATTTTTTCCATTTTCTTCCATCGGTCTCGCAACGGCAGAAATCACTGACAGGGTTAATTGTACTTGCCTCGGTATCATTGATAGTTCTGGCTGGCCATTGGAATGCCCTCACAACAAAAATCAGGGAGATTAACCTCGAAATTCCCAAAAGGGTGAAGGGGGAACAGAAAATGAAAGTTCTAATGGTTTCGGACATACATCTGGGAGCTTTGATCGGTGACAACCTTGAGGAACGTTTAGTGACGATCGTTAAAAAGAGGAATCCTGATCTTGTGCTTCTGTGTGGTGACCTTGTGGATGGCGATATCGGGGAAGTGCTGAGAAAGAACCTTGGCCGTCGTATCCAGGAAATCAAGGCTCCCCTTGGGGTCTATGCTATTCCCGGTAATCACGAGTACATTGGCGGAATCCGGAGAACTCTGCCTTATCTGAAAAGTATCAATATTAATGTGCTTCGTGATCAGGTGGTAGTTCTCCCTAATGGAGTGCAGCTTGTCGGCCGTGATGATCGTGATGGACACAGGATGGGCGACGGAGGACGGAAATCACTCAACCTGCTGATGGAAGGAGTGGACAGGTCATTCCCGGTTATTGTAATGAATCATCAGCCTTTTAACCTGGAAGAGGCAGAAAAGGAGGGGGTTGACTTGCAGCTTTCGGGCCACACCCATCACGGGCAGCTTTGGCCACTCAATTACATGACTGAGGCCATTTTCGAAAAGAGCTGGGGGTTTTTAAAAAAAGGAAAGACCAATTTTTATGTGTCTTCCGGATTTGGGACCTGGGGACCTCCGGTCCGCATCGGCAATACCCCCGAGGTGGTTGTTTTTAATCTTACCTTTAAAAACGGGAATATAAATCCGGTAAAATGATCCTTTTTGTTTAATTAGTCCCGGATTCGTAGTGGAGGAACGAAAGCAATACCCATAGGATTTATGGTCTTCTGTCCTGACTTTGAATGAATAATTCTGAATATTTATATGCAATAAATATTATAGTAATTAATTATGTGTTATATTTGCTTTTCAATCTTAAACTAATTTTAAGATGAATAAGCTTTCTAACTGCCTGTTTTTTATTCTTATCTTTTTTTATGGATGTATCGGACATAAGGATCAGTCAACTTTTAATCCGGAGAAACCTGCGATAGTTGCCGGAAAAATTTTCAACAGGAATACTTACCCGAACATTAAAGAGATCAAACTAACCATTAATGATTTCAAAGGTAATGAATCTGTCTATAAATCAGAACTTGATTCAACCGGTGAGTTTAAATTTAAAATATACCCTAAAACAAAAAGAGAAATCAGTCTTTTTCCTGTTGAAGATGTCATTATTATTAGTCCCGGAGACAGTCTATATATTCTAAAGGATTTTAAAGATGTCGGAAATACTAAATTTTCAGGTGACCGGAAAGATCTGAATAACCTGCTTACGAAGTTCAGAGGGTCTTTAGTATCGTATGGATCAGGTTTTTCTCTTGCTCCTCAAAAGTTCAGGGAATATTGCAAAGAAGTGAAACAAACGAATTATCAAAAACTTAAAGATTTTCAAAAGAGCGAATCGGTAAATGATGAATTCAATGACTGGGCCGTTAAGCAAATTGAGTTGGATTATTATGAAAATCTTTTGAGTTTCCCCTTCCAGTACTACTTAAGAACAAAAGAAAAGGTTGAGACTCAAGGTTATTATAATTTTTTAGGCGAACTTGTCAGGTACATTGATAACTCACTTATTATGTCAAAATATTACAATATCGGACGGCAGGTTGTGCTTTATCAACTAATGACCTATCAGGAGAATCACCTGGAAGAATTAAAAGGGGCAAGTAGGAATGAGGTGTTATATGATTATCAGCCTCTGATTAAAGAATCATTTTCTTTTTCAAAAAATGATTTTTTAAACCAGTTCGTTCTATATAGTTTTATTAATTCATCACTGGAGACTAATACTACTTATGTTGTTGATCAATGCAATAAAGAAATTATTTTAAGAATAAAAGACCCCTTCTTAAAATCTTCGATGGATGACCAATACAACAAAGTCAAGGCCTTTTTACAAAACCCGCAGCAATTATCTGCTTCATTGTTGGGGTCCTCTGATAATGAGACAAAAGTTATCTCTCTAAAATCCAAGGATCAGGAAAATCCTTTGAAAGCAATTGTCGATAAGTTTCCCAATAAGGTGATTTACCTTGATTTTTGGACAACGTGGTGCTCTCCCTGCATCCGTAATATGAAGTATTCAAAAGAATTGGAAACTAAGTACCTGGGTAAAGATATCGTATTTGTTTACATCTGTATGTTTAGCAGGCAAGAGGATTGGGTGAAGAAAATAAAAGATTTGAATCTCACCGGCAATCACCATCTGATGACAGAAAATGAAACAAGAATTACCCGGAAGAAATTAGGCTATTTCGGATTCCCCTATTATCTGCTGATCAATAAAAAAGGTACAATAGTAGACTATGGTAATCATCTGGTTCCCCAGAATGTAGTTGTCAAACAGAAAATTGAGGAATTAGTCAAAGAGTAGTGAAAATTATTTAGCCAACGGTTCAATCACCGAGACATAATTGGACAATGCGGGATTGGCTCTTTCTTCTTGCAGGTTTTTATCGAAATGCCCGATGAGCTTTACGTTATATTTTGCCAGAATTTCAGGAGGCAATATGATATAAGGCTGTTCATGCGAAAGTAAAACAAAGGGAGGATTTACCGGCAGGGCATGAGTTTTTAACGGATCCCAGGGGTTGATTTGATGCCCGCTACTCCAGATTACTTCAACAAACTTTCCGGGAATCTCACCATTGAAATAGAAGGGTAGTTTAGCCAGATCATCCCTGTGTTTTAATTCCTGGTAAGAATGATAGGCCGGATTGGTCTGAACTATTTTGGGCAGATAAGGCGTTATTAACAAACCGGTGGCCATCATCAAACCGGTCATACCCCACCAGATCAGGAGAGGTTTTTTTTTGATCTCGGCCCTGATAAACAGAAAAGCAAAGAACAGCAGAACCAGGGTGAAAAAGAATAAGGCACCTTTACCGGGTTCCTGTTTCCCTTTTAAAAGGACGAAAAGTCCGTTTGGGATGACAACACAGATCACCGATAAGATAATCGAATTAAGCCTCAGAAGAAAAATGTCCTGCCGGGTTTCAATTTTTTTATCCAGGGCAATCATCATATATCTGAACCATGTTGCTGTTAGAATGGCAAGGGGAATCATCACCGGGAACAGGTATCTTTCTTTTTTTTCAGGGAATAATGAAAGTAGCAGAATGGACAACCAGATCCAGCCGGCAATCAGCTTATAGTTAAGAAAAGAATTGATCCTTTTTTGAGCATAGGGAAATGCCAGGACAATAGTGGCAATAATGGTCCAGATTCCCGACTGCACCGGGAAGCTCCAGTAATGATAAAAAGGACGGATACTACGGTTTAACCAGGCTGAGGATTCCTTCCGGGTGACAAAAGAGAAGTAATCAGGATTTGTGAGATAAGAATATACAGGCCACCACAGTCCTATGATCAAGGTGATAAGAATCATGGCCAACAACCATGTCTTTTTTACTGTCCTGATTCTCCATCCGTAAACAAATCCCCGCGCCAGGAGATAAGGGAGCAAAAGAGCATAAAAAGCAACCGGACCCTTGCTTAAAGCTGATAATCCCATTAAAATCCCGGCCCCAATGTATCCTCCCGGTTTCTGAATTTTATTCTTTAAGAATTTGTGAATAAGCCATATAGCGCCAAGCATGAAGCTGTGGCTGAAAATATCCCAGCTGATGTCCCTTGCCATGAAAAGGATATAGAATGAACTTGCCGCGGTGCCGGCAGCTAAAAATGGAAGATCTTTATCATCGGTGAGCTCTTCGGTCAGCCTGAAGAGGAAAAAAATCAGCAGCAATCCTGCCAGCACAGCCGGAAGCCTCAGCCAGGCCATGTTGTCCTGCCCGGATACAGCCATTACAGTAGCAGTTATCCAGGTGGGCAGGGGTGGTTTTTCCAGGCGTTGTTCACCGTTCATGGTGGGTTGCAGCCAGTTCCCGTTTTGAAGCATTTCCCTGGCAGTTACCAGGTTACGGGATTCCATGATATTGGCTTCCAGTACACTGTTGTTTGCTAAAAATGTGCAAACTACTATTGAAAGAAGCAGCAAAATCTGGATATTCCGTTTCTTCATCCTAATATATTATATTAACAAATATAGAAAATTTGTTGATTTTATTTCTGATAATTTTTCTGATAGATCATAAGATTCCGGACATAAACAACCAGTCCGCCCAGTTGTCCCAGGAATAAAACCGGATCATACCGGAAAACAGCATAGATGATGATCATCGCTGACCCGATCAAACTGGTAACCCAGAAACGCTGCGAGAGGATCGACTGTTTTATGGCTTCTGAGTCAATCCACTGCATGAAAAAACGCAGGGTGAAAATAAACTGGCCCAGAATCCCCCATAACTTCAGCCAGAGCGGAATGTCTTTATTGGTCAGCGCCTCCATTAGATTGCCCGGAGAAGTGAAAAAGAGGTACCCAAAAGCCACCAGGGGGGCGAAAAGAATGATCCACCGGATTATTCCCGGGATCAATGTCCAGCGTTGTTTGAGATGAAGATTCCGGACGTAGATATAATACACTAGACATTGACCGAATATGATCGCCAGATCTTTCCGGAGTATTCCGTAAATGAGGAAAATAATCGAACCCAGGAGACTCAGCTGCCAGAAAATTAAGGGGGAGAGCGATTTGCCTGCCACTTCGGATTTGAACCATTGTATTATCATCCTGGCGAAGAAAAATAGCTGCGCCAGAAATCCAACGGCAAAAACCCAAAGGTCGGCTTCTTTCATCCTTTCTTTACTATTTGATACCGGATGTAATTACGGCGCATCCAGGCGTAAACCATCAAGTCGGACAGGGGACCAAAGAGCCGGTTCCAAAGGTGATATTTTGATTTCCCCGCTATTCTTGGAAAATGATGGACCGGCACCTCTTTTATTTTGCCTCCTTCCAAAAGGACAAGAGCCGGCAGAAAACGGTGCATCCCGTTAAAAAAAGGAATCTTTTTCGCAATCGAAGTCCTGATGATCTTTAAAGGGCAGCCCGTATCCGAGATGCCGTCGTGGGTAATGCTCCGCCGGATGGAATTGGCCAGCTTTGAGGAGATATTTTTTACCAGGCTGTCTTTTCTGTTCATGCGGATTCCTGTTACCAGGTCAAAGGAATCGCTGTACTTGAGCAATTCTTTAAAGTCTCCCGGGGTTGTCTGTAAATCGGCATCAATATAACCGATCCATTCGGTATCAGCCTGATCGATTCCAGCTTTAAACGCGGTACTGAGGCCGTGGTTCCCTTTGAGTTGAACGAAGCTGAAGAAACCGTTTGCTTTGCAGGCCGCTTCGATCAGCTCAAGACTTTTGTCGGTGGAACCATCGTCAATAAACAATACTTTTGATCTGATTCCGGGTGTTTGGACAAATGAGATCAGCTCACGTTCCAGTCTATGCATATTGCCTTCTTCGTTGTAAACCGGAACCAGCACAGTCAAGTCAAAATTGTTCTCCATCGATAAACCTTTTTTATAAAGGAAATTAAAATTATCGGCAAATTTAGCCTGAATAATTCATATTAACAAAAAAAGAAGCTGTATTTCTTGTGTAATTCAAGAAAAAGTATTAACTTTAAAGTATTCAAAATCAAATTAATACATACAGCTTCTATGTGCAAAA
>Ga0070399_1002530_pt1 | contig 17299 bp, 12 predicted proteins | sample BioMet4_FD_61217 | JGI IMG/M metagenome (GOLD analysis project Ga0070399, IMG submission 61217) | Microbial communities from bioreactor (seeded with sewage sludge) at LBNL, California, USA - Biofuel metagenome 4 (version 1) | ecosystem: Engineered > Bioreactor > Anaerobic > Unclassified ... | reverse complement strand
ATATCCCGCTGTCTATGCGCGGGAGAACGGCGAGCTGGAGCAGTACCGCGCCTCATGCAAAGCAAACGTGGCCTGCAAGGAAGCAGTCGAAACGGCCATCCGGGACAATTACCGCGATAACTGTCTCGGAAAGGCGGCTGTAAAGCAGGTCGTCGATCAGTATGGTTATGAGCGGATGTTCTTTGTACTGGCAAATACGGTGCAGAGAAAGGATTTCGACGGGCGCATTTCCCGCGACAACAAGGATTGGGCAAAAACCATTCACGTCTTTGAAGATAAGAATTATTTTGGGGAGGATCGGCGTTCGTCGTTTGAAGTGGATGCCGTCAACCCCGGCCTCACGGATATTTTCATCAACCAGGCGCGGCGCGAATATCTGCTGACCCAGCCTCTGGTGAAAGAGGACATTCAGTCGGAGGCCGCGCGGATTCTTAGGCAACTGCAAACCGAGCGTGAGCCGAACAGTCCCGGCGGTACGCATTTCATGGCACAGCTCTCGCCGGATTTTATAATTCGGGCTTCCACCAAAGACCACGACCGGCTGTTCGCCATGCTGCCGTTCAAATCTCTGACCTTTTCCACGCTCAAAGAACGGAAAGGGATTTTCGCGTTCATCCAAAAGGATGAAAACCGCGACCAGCCGCTGCGCCAGCGTAAACCGTCCGTGCGAAAGAAACTGGAGAGCAGCAGGGCCGCAACCACGCCACCCACCGTTAAACGGGATTCTCCGGAGCGTTGACGATGGCGAACAGAGAACGGGAGATTCAGCTCAAGTTTCGCGTTACCCAGCAGGAGCGTGAAATGATCGAACAGAAGATGGCGCTGCTCGGCACCCGGAACATGGCGGCGTATCTCCGCAAAATCGCTATCGATGGGTATGTCATCAGGCTGGAACTACCGGAGCTGAAAGAGATGGTTTCCCTCCTGCGCCGGTCCAGCAACAACCTGAACCAGCTTACTAAGCGGGTGCATGAAATTGGGCGCGTTTACGACGCGGATTTGGAGGATATCGTCCAGAATCAGGAACGATTATGGAGGGCGGCTAATGATATCCTCGCCGCGCTTGCGAAAATAAAATAGGGACATATGCTCCACACGCGGAGGTAGGTTTCGCCCGAAATCTGCTTCCACTTCTATGGCCGCATCCTTGCAAAAAAATAACCGGAGCGGTATGGTTGTATCAGAAATGAAGAAGGAGGCCGATACTATGAGGCTGATACTAAAAATACTGGTTGCTCCTGTTATCGTGGTTCTGACCGTATTCGTCTGGGTCTGCGCGCTGGTACTTCGCTGTTCGGCCTTTGTGCTCGGCCTTGCAGGAACGCTTGTGGGAATACTCGGCGTGGCAGTGTTAATTACCTACTCGGTCAAGAACGGAATCATCCTGCTGGCAATGGCGTTCCTCATTAGCCCGGTTGGCATTCCAATGGCGGTAGCGTGGCTGCTCGGAAAAGTACAAGACTTGAAATATTCAATCCAAGATAAGGTGTATGGATAAGATAATAAAAAACTAAGCGGGCGTGAAGCTTACGGATAAGTTTCACGCCCGCTATTCAGTTTATCATGTAACAGCTTATCATTAAGAAGGTTTTATAACCCTTTCACGATCTCCATAAACCGGTCAAGCGAATATGCACCAGGGTAAGTTGGCTGCTTCGTTTGAAACACCATGAAATACCGGAACTGCTTGCCGGATTCCTCATCCCATCTATGACCGATTCTCGCCTTCTGTTCAGATTCTGCGTTGTCCAAATGGTCTCCTTTCGTTTCCACAAGCAGAATTTTACCGCTGGTAGTCATGACGATGATATCCGGATAAGCATTGATGGGACCATTGATACAGAATCCGAGGCGGGATATATTGCGGTGCCACCATTTTACGTTATCCAACGCCGAAAGTCCCCATACTGATTGAAACTCATACTCGTTCATATTTTCTTCCGCAGTATAGAGCGACTTGGGAACTGTAGTTGTAAATTCAACAGGTGAAATGGTAGATGACAGCGCATAACGCGGTTTACAAGTGATTCGACTCTGCTCAAGCCATAAATCAAAAACATCTTCCGCATGATCTGCCAATAATGATTGTACTTTTTGTTTGATTTTGATGACAAACGGATATGGCGACTGTTCCAAATCCGCGATCTGATCCTCATTGAGCATCTCAATAATGCGGTCTATGTATACGCTCAACTCTTTATCGTTTATACAATCCAGTTTGGAGAGCTGTTTGTGTATGATTTGCTTACACTGAGCAATCCGCTTGTCAGAAGGAAGCGAGGTAAACCACTCTTTATAGTAAGTACTGTCAAAGCCGGTCATTTTCCATGCTTTTGGCGTAGCGTCTTTGGCATCATCGATATCCACGCGCGCCATTTCCGCCGTCATGGTGGAGAAATCAATTTTCACATCTTTATCTTTCAGTGTAAAGCCCTTGGTAAGGTGCTCTTGCTGCAAAAACTCATAACCGGTTTCGGAGAACAGGCTCGGCCCGGTTTCAACCATAAATTGCGGTAGTCGCAGAGCCGAGGCTCCCTCGGCAAATTCTTCGTTCATCCGAAATACGTTCATCTTATTGCGCACCTCCTGCGGGGCCAAATTGACGGCGGTTTCTTCCGCCACTTCAAACGCCGTTTCATAGGCGGCGTTCTGTGCCAAAGCAGGCGCTAACAATTCGTCGGATTCCACCGGTGTTTCCTTAGAGTCGGCACCTTCGGATAAAGCTACCGCTTCCACCGCAGCCCTGATTGCCTCGGTATTTATGGTAGATAATTCATCTTCTTCCGGCTCAGAGCCGCCCAATGTAAGTTGTGTCGCTGGTGCAGATGACGGTTCTTCCGGCTCAATATCTTTTGCATAGTAATCTTTACTGCTGAAACCGGCGTTGTTCAAGCCGGACACTACCTTATCCAAAGTGGCGTGGAAATCGTTGGATGAGGTCAGCACATAGGAAATATTCAGTACGTCACTCTGATTCTTCTGCGTATTGGGCAGACGAAGGATACGGCCTAGAATCTGTTCAACATCTACCGTAGAGGTACGATTGGCTACCGTGGCAAGCACGTAGGCGAACGGGCAGTCCCAGCCTTCTTTCAGCGCGTTGACTGTGATGATGAAGCGGATCGGACAGTCCGGCGACATCAAGTCCACATTCCGGAGATTGTTGACATCCCCCGTTTTGATAGCAATCTGTTCCGCTGGGATGCCGCAATCCAGCAAAGTCTTCTTGATTCTGTCGAAAGTCGTACTGTCCGCACCTGTTTTCGGTTGTGCCTGAAATAGTACAATAGGCCGAATATACCGCCCCGATATTGTCTGTTCTTTCTTAGCCTGATTTTCAAGTCTGTCCCGGATATGAATAGCATCGGAAAACACATCGCCCTGCGTTTTGCGGTTGTAGACGATAACCGGGAGCTTGACCATATGCTCTTTTTTGAGCTGTGACGCGTCCACAAAAGAGATGATGTTACTGTCCTTTTTTGGAGTTGCCGTCAGGTCAAGGATAAAGCAGGGGTTAAAGTTCTGGAGCATCTCGATACTTAGATCAGAAGTCGCATGGTGACTCTCGTCCACGATCACCAGGGGATTTAGTGTCCGAACAACCTGAATGAGCGCTGTTTCATCAATGTCCGGAAGAAGCACGCCAGAGGAAGCAGTCCGTTCTGCGAAATCTCCCAGATATCCATTTTCCTGATATGCCTTGCGTCCATCTTTTTTGCTGGTTCGGAAGGAATCATAGCTCAGCACAAAAATAGAGAGCTGTTCCGCCACTGCCACCGGTTTGAAGTTCTGACCAAAAAGCAACTGTTCCTTGGAATAGACCTCCACATGTCCGCTGAAATCCACGTCGATCCGCTGGCGGTATGGATGGCTCGGGCTGTTCAGCGCTTTATAGGTCTGTTCCAAAATGGAATCGGATGGCACCAACCAAACCACAGCCTGCGGGTGCCCCTGCGGAATGGACTCGAAGATCGGCTTAATGGCACAGCAGGCAAGGAAGGTCTTTCCACCGCCCGTCGGCACTTTGAGGCACACATCCGGCACCTCAGCGATGCGACTTTTATAATTTGGCATACCGCTTAGGCCTACCGGTACATTTTTCTCCGTCCATAGGGCGCTATATGCTGTGGAGATGTTCTGCTTTTCGGTTAGCAGAGCGAGAAAACGGTTCAGGTCTGCAAGGACGTTTTTCTGGTATTGTTTCAATTCCATTTTTCCCGCTCCTTTATATCTTGGCTATATCGCGCGGAATCTTCTTGAAGGTAATATTCCACTTTTGCAGTTCGGCGTTTGACAGCGCGCAGAGATCAGCATAGATGATATATCCGCCCGCCTGCTTCTTGACCGTGGCAAGGAATGCATAGTCCAGAGTCGTGGCGGCATCTCGTTCATAGTAGAAATAATAGGCTGTGTTGCGGCTGATACCAAGATAATAGATGTTGTCCGGTTCCAAAATAGGCTTTATTGCCTCCTGCGTTTCGGTATACCAGACATATTCCCGTATTCGGCCCGTCCCGACGTTTTCATTGAGGTTGCCGTCCGGCTTAAGCAGAACTTCGCCCAGATCATAGAAGCTGAAATTGCCTCCCGTACCCGGGGTGGCGTTTTTACCTTCGCCGTACCCTTGAATGACCCGTTTAACCCGCTCTGCTGTAATGCTATTGGCGTAGTCCATCATCTCAACAAGAATAAATTTTCGATGCCCTCCATCGGCCTTGTTTAAGTTTAGAACAGCATGGGCGGTTGTACCGGAACCGGCAAAAGAGTCAAGAATCAATGTTTCCGAATCTCCGGCAATCTGAAGAATACGCTCAATTAAACGAGTCGGCTTTGGCGTATCAAAAGTAGTTCTACCATCAAAGATAGCCAGCATTTGCTTTTTTGCTTCATCCGTATGTCCGACTTCTGTATAAGGCCAGAGATTTGTTGGGAGCCTCCCCCCAACATTTTCAAGATATGTTTTTCTACGAACTCCACCTTTTCCGCCTTTTGTAAAGTATAGTCGAGGCCACTGTCCTCGTTTATATACTTTCATAGCATGTGCAGAAGAAATTTCAAGCGGATCTGAGAGAACAATTCCCATTACTCCCTGTCGGACATCACTTTCTAAGATGCCGCATACTTCAGCACGTTCCTTCGAATCATTAAGGTCTTTTAATTTATAATCACACCAGCCACACATAATTTGTAGCATTTCATCTTGCTGATAGCGCCAACAAGCACTTTTATATGGATAGATCAGCTCACCAGTAAATGGATGTTGGATTGCATATACCATTCCCTGATGCGTTGCTGCATTGGGGGCAAACGCATCACTACTGGTCCAAGGCATAATATCGTTATCTTGGTTTTTATATTTGGAATCCATAATTTCTGTACGAGGCAATTTTATAGGGCTCCAGTTAGGCTGCTTACTATAAATGAGAACATGTTCCACCTCGTTAACAATGCCTTTTGAATCGTTCCTGGTGGAATAAGTCCTCTGCCATGAAACATTTGAGACAAAGCAGTTTGGGCCGAATATCTCATCACAAATTAAACGAAGATTGGACAGTTCCGTATCGTCAATACTGATGAAAATGGCTCCGTCTGCTGCAAGTAGCCGTTGCAGCAGTTTGAGACGCGGGTATATCATACACAGCCATTTGTCATGCCGCGTCAGGTCTTCGCCCTCTCTGCCGACAACCTCACCCAGCCACTTCTTAATTTTCGGGTCGCTTACATTGTCATTGTATACCCAGCCCTCGTTGCCGGTGTTGTATGGCGGATCTATGTTCTTGCCGTCTTTGATACAATCAGAAAAAGCCTTCCCCGGCAGCAACGTGCCGAAAAAGGCTTGAAATAAAGGGCTTCTGAGGATTTCATCAATCGCCGGAAGCCCTTTTTCTGTATGTCCATTTGTCGCTTACCGGGCAGTTGAGGCGGGTGCCCGTTTGCCAACTTACCCTGCAAGAATCTGGCCATGAGGAAAAATTCAAAAGTGTGAGGAAACGTTAAAAGGTTCAACTATCTTGCATCAAGAAGCCTGCTGTACGCTGCAAGTTCGCTATCCTTAAAGCAGCAGAAATATAATACATCCATCATCACGTAAGGCGGACACATACCTGGATGCGGAGAACGCCGTCTCTTTTACGTCGCCATTACGCGAGCTCCAGAAAGCGCGGATACTTTGTGACCACTGAGAAGAGCCTATCCAGCTTTGCCCAGGAGGCTTAATACTAAAATCCACAAAAAACAGCACATGCTGTTTTTATAGCGCGAAGCGCGTTGAATTTTGCATTAGACGTGTTTTGTGCTGTCTCAGCACAAAACCATAGCACGGCTTACACCGATCGCAGGCGATAGCGCAACCGCCCGAAGGGCGGCTCTTGGCGCGGAACGGCCGGGCGGTCTTCCATTAAAACTAGCTGTTTTAATGAAGAATAGTATATGAGCAACTATTTAGCAAGATGAAGAAGAAAGCCTTTGCTTGTCCGCTCTGTAGTGCGCCGCTCGTGAAGCGCGATGGACAATATTAGCCATTTATGGATATTCCAATCGTTGTGGTGAATCTGCTATGATGCTCCTTATGTAGTTTATACGTGGCAAATGCTTGTAGGAACAGAATCAATTGCCAGGCCGTGGGTTTCTCATCGTATAGTAAAGAACAGATTGGTCGAATCTTCTTTCCGGCATCAGTTGCTCTTCACCACGATCTAAGATAATATCAAATAGTGCATCTCTGTCAACTGCTAAATGCGCTAAACGGTCACAGCGCATATATGGGTTTGTAACATTACCTGGTACCGAGAATTCTTTATCTGTCTGCAAATCAAAGGTCATCTGGCGATAAATATCTCTCAAATGAACTCGGCCGTTTCTGGCTACCTCATACCAGTATCTAATAAAACGCGCGGCAGCTCTGTTCTGCCTTGATAGTGGTTTATTTGCTTCAATATCAAGTAAAGGGGAAGTCAAGAACAAACGCGTAAACGCAAAATCAGACCAAACAAATATATCTAAGGCACCATGCTCGACAAGCAAAGGATCTTGCCCTTGAGTTTTCCATATCGGTTGCATTATAAGCGGTTGTTGATGATCGAAAAATCGCTGTTCAAAAGAATTACATATGTCCAGTAGACCAGGGAGGCGCGCACGTACTTCAGTTTTATTACCCCAATCCTGTATGCGACTACAAGGCCGTTCAAACATATCGCGGATGCTATCTAAATGGTCAACAAGTGAATTCGTCATGCCGAGAGTACAATATTGCGTTGTTGCGCTTCTAAAGACTATTTCGCTTCCCCATAAAGACTCATCTTCCAGATCGCACGTAGTACTATCTGGTATGACAGTTAGCTTAACCTCAAGAGGTCTTAAAAATACGTTGTCAGTACCCTTAATGACAAGGTCGATACCATCAATAGTTTCATATGCAAAGGACTGGTACGGGTCATACTTACTCTCAAAGGCAAAATAAAGTTGTTCAAGTGAATTTCTCTGTCCCATATTATACAGTTCCCGAACTGGCAATGTAGTAACAAACGGGCGAAGATTTTCATCTACCTTTATGTAGTTCACGCTTATTTCTTGCGAATACATATAATTTGCTAAAGCGGCCGGAAAACTGGAATTGAAGCAGTTCTTTGTCCAAAATTCATCAGAATGACGGTTGCTGTTATTTATGCCGAAAAGTCCTGCCATTCTTATTCCCTCCAATTAAACGACGTCAGATATTGACGTCGCTTTGCATTTGTGCTATACTCTTTAATAGAAATTGTAACACAAATGGATGAGGGTGTCTATATGCGAGTTGTCGATTTATTTGCGGGCTGTGGCGGCCTTTCGCTGGGATTTCAAAATGCCGGATTTGATATTGTTGGTGCGGTTGAATATTGGGATACTGCACTTGATACATACAGGCTCAATTTTACTCATCCTATTTACAAACTGGACTTATCTGATGTTCCTTCCGCTATTAAACTATTGAATACTATGAATGTAGAAATGGTAATTGGTGGGCCGCCCTGCCAAGATTTTAGTCATGCTGGCAAGAGAATTGAGGCTGAGCGGGCTGGATTAACGGGAAATTACGCCGATATTATTAACGCAATTAAGCCTCGATATTTTGTAATGGAAAATGTTGACCGTGCAAGGGAATCCCACGCGTATGCCTATGCGAAAGATGTCATGAAAAAGGCTGGCTATGGTATTACTGAGGTTACGTTGGATGCATCGTATTGTGGTGTCCCTCAGAAGAGAAAAAGGTTTTTTGTCCTTGGTATTTTAGACGGAGAAGATGGTTTTGCAGAAGAGTGGCTTACCTCTCATCAAAGTACGAAGGAAATGACTATACGGGACTATTTTGGCAGCAACGTGCTCGGCTTTGAGTTTTACTACAGACACCCACGCAATTATAGTCGCCGGGCTGTGTACAGTATTGATGAGCCAGCCCCCACGATGCGTGGGGTTAATCGTCCTGTGCCGAAGGGCTATCCAGGTCATCCTCTTGATCCCCATCCCATTGATGATTCCATTCGTGCCTTGACCACTTTGGAGAGAGCACTTATACAGACTTTCCCTGCTGGTTATAAGTGGGCAGGGTCTAAAACTGATATTGAGCAGATGATTGGTAATGCAGTGCCAGTTAACCTCGCTGAGTATGTTGCAAATTGTATGAAAGAATTTGTGGTCGAACAGCCTGACTATGATGGTTTTCAACAGTGGTTACGAAAAACAGAATATACAGATAGGGTTGTAAGTGATATAATAAGTCGTCTTAAGCGTGCAAATCGAATTATTACAGGCAATCCTGATCCGCTATATCTGTATCATCTGGAAAGAAGTACAGAATTCATTGCTCTTGACCAGTCTGTAAAGAGCCAGATTAAAAAGGCGGTAACTCTTTACCTCGAATACCAACAATATTAGTTTTGGTAAAGTGAGAAAAAAGGAACCAAGGCATCGTATCGATGCACTGGTTCCTTTTTATTATCATTTGTAAATTCAATTGATAGCGTTTTTTATTTTGATAATCGTTTTGAGTTGGCTCTGCTTTTTAAGTTCACACTCCCATATACGTAGAACCGTCCACCCACGAGCCTCAAATAATGCCGTCACCTCCTGATCATGACGAATATTGCGCTCGCGTTTTTTCGTCCAATACTCCTCGTTCGTCTTTGGCCTTGTATTGCGGCAGTCATGGCCGTGCCAGAAGCAACCATCCACAAAGACCGCCACTTTTTCTTTTGGAAAAATAAAATCAGGATGTCCTTTCACAGGGTAGTTGCGCCGCCACCCCTTGATACTATTTTCTTTAAAGAGCTTTATAAGACGCGATTCCGTGGACTTGTTGCCCTTGGATCGAACATGACTCATGACCTCGGAGCGCTTACCCTTATCAAACACATCTGGCACAGTACTCACCTTATTCCAACAACTCGCAGATTCTGTCCGCCAGAAGTTCTTTTCTTGCGTTATAAAAAGTCTCAAATTCCTCGAATTCAAGAGATACACCCTGCGGTATCATTGCGGTCTGATAAAAGGTCGCCTTCTGCTGATCGTTCATATCGTTATAATAATCCACGAGCCGCATATCGCTTTTGCTACCGTTGCTCCGCCCCTCAAGCAGGTGCAGGTTGGGGAGCCTATTCCGCATCCCGCGCCACCTTTTCCAGTCGTCAACGGATACGGATACCGGTTTGCTTTCGCTGAACCTGTTATCGGGGTGTAGGTGGTCTTGCTCATATTTGAAGCCCTTGTTCGTCCAGTCCAGGCTCAGGTAATAAAGAACCTCACCGGCCACACGGCTGCCTTTTTCAGCGTTTAGGACATCTTCGATTTTGCCGTCTGTTATGCGGAGCTCGTTCATCTGATCCAGCATTTCAATGGTGATCTCATAGTCGAAGCTGTTGATATTGCTTTTCATCTGCTGTAGCTTGCTCGTAGTACCGGACTGGAAATAGGTGAAAAATATCGCCCGGAGGAGGTATGCCCGGATGGCATCGATGTTCTTTTCGTAGTCCGCGTTGAAGTATATGTAGTATATTATCGGAAGCAAGACATTCCAACTGCTGGAAAACCGGCTCAAATCGATTTTCATTTCTTTGAGCAAGGACTCCAGGTTAGTAAGCGCCTTTTTGAAGCCCGTCCAATCGTTCTTCAAATCCTCCGCAATTTTCTTGTTTATAGTAGATTTTACGACATCGCCGTAAAGCATAAGGGCGGCGCGAATGATGAAGTCAGAGCCGAAGCCCTCATAGGAATCCACCAGAATTTTCCCAAATTCCGTTTTTGCGCTCGGCCAGTAGGCCTCCAAAATCGACATCGTGATTTCGGACTTTCGCAGGGCCTTGCCGCCGCTGTTGAAACGGACGAACATTTCCAGAGCATCGTCCTGCTTCATGTCCGCAATTTCCGTATACCGCACTAGTTTTTCCACGAAAATCTTGTCATACAGCTTGTGTAGAATTTCCCTGGCGTAGTCCTTGCTGTCGGCGGGAACGTTGGCAATCGCGGCTTCAGTGGCTTGCTCTCTGGTGCTGTCATTCTGGTATTTGGGGTCAAGAATGGTCTTGACCTCAAATTGGGTGGGGCTTAAGCGCCCGACTTTTTCGCTGAACCTGATGTCGTATTTCTTGCTGTTGTACTCTTCTTCGTCTACGGATATCTTATTCTTGTTCAGTTCGATCAGGAGTTTGGTGATGACCTTGCTGCCGGTCTTTTTCCTGGCGTAGTTTGGGCGGATAGAAGATTCGCCATAAAGTGATAAAAAGAGCGAGGTCAGACGCTGTTGCCCGTCAAGCACCGCCGTGTCGGTACTTTTTACGTTTATGCTCGTCAGTTCATAATTGACGCTATCGGCCTGCTTTTTGCTGTCGAACGTGACGGAGGAAAGAAAACGGCAGAAATACGTATCCCATGTCACATTGGAGTCATCGACATGCCAAAAGAGAAACGTGGCTATCGGATAGTCCAGCAGGATGGAGTCCCACAGTTTTTCTATCTGCTCCATGCTCCAGACAAATTGCCTCTGAAAAGCAGGCATCACATATTTTCCCTCTTTGATGCCCTGCATAGCATCATATATTGTGATTCCGCTATCAACTAACGTACTCATGTAAATCCCCCTACGGTCAAATTTCGGTATTCAAGCCACCCGATGCTCCACCAACCAGCGGCCGATATTGTTCCCCGTCAGGGCGGCGTTGCGCTCGAAGAACAGGTAGCTTTGTTTTCCGTCAATCCATATTGTGTATTGGTCGCCTTGGCCCCCCGGCTTTCATTGTGGCAACCTGGCAAATGTCCATAACACAGTCAATATATTTAAATCTGAATTAATCCATTCTGCACTGCCATAACCAGGTCGAATTTTTTCTCTCCGGCGGTCCCGTCAAAACGGATGGTTACATAGGTATCGTCATTTTTTGTAATAATACCTTTACCGAACTTACTATGCGATATAATCCTGCCAACGGTCACTTTCGACAAAAGGCTTTCTATTTCCTGCGTGGAGCGGGCTTTCTCCTTTTTCTCCGTGCGTTCCTGCGACTTCTTAAGTTTGCTTTTGGGAGTGGCTTCGTATGTGACGGTTGTATCTCGTTGCTCAAAAAGCTGCTGGATCGTCAATAATTGCAACTTGTCGTTTTCATACTCGACCAGGACGGAATATCCGCATTGTGCAATAACAGTACCTTTACCTTTATCCTTGTGTGTATAGGTTCTATCACATAAACCTTGTTTGAATATAGACATAATGCTATCCGCGTCAATGACCTCCATCGGGAGAGAACGCAGCACTTCGCTCGTAAAAGCAGAATCGATATTGCGGCAGTTGAACAGATACAACTCGTTCTTTGCACGGGTCATACCGACATAATACAACCGGCGGTCTTCCTCGTGCTGCTTGATCTCGTCTTGAGATGAAGCATCCGGGACAGCCTTTGACGGCAGCGTTCCATCAAAGATATCGAGCAGAAATACTTTATCGTACTCCAGCCCCTTGCTTGAGTGGATGGTGGATAATATAAATTTTGCTGAACTGCTGTTGGTGTGATTTTGAATGATGCCCCGCAGCTCATTTAATCTACGGAGCAAATCGCGTGGACTGGCCTCATTCTCGCCGAGCATACAAAGGGTTACAAACTTTCCGGCATCCAGCTTGTTGGAAATTACATACTGCCCATAGCCTGCCGTGTTCCATATAAGCTGGACGGCTTTTGTGCCGTTGCCTTCCGTTATCATCGGCAGCAGCGTTAGCAGATTTATTATTCCCTCTTTAGCATAGCTGCTCAGTTCCGGGAATTTGATTAGTTCCTCAAGAATCGGCTTCCCGGTGCACTTGCTTTGTTCGCAAGCATAGATAGCCGCTTTCTTAGTCAAGGGACTTCCAAATTTATAGTATACTCGCATGAATGCTTCTGCATCATGCGGGTCATATGCGAAGTTTATGATGTCGGTCATATCGACAACGATACGATGGGAGAAGAAGACCCCATCAAACTGTCTGCAATTGTAAGGAATGCCACTGCGCTCAAGCATATCGATGAGCGGCAAGGCGCTGTCATTGTTGCGGAACAGGACAGCGGTTTCTGATTCACAGGTCTGTGCCACAGTAAGAAGGTATTTATACTGCGTTGCGCGATCAACGGCATCGATCACCTGTATGGGGAGTCCGTTGCCACGGGTCGGTACGATGGCCTTTTTATAGCGAAAGCGGTTCTTTGACACAAACGCATTCGCTATGGCTACGATTTCGTTTGTAGAGCGATAGTTATTTTCAATCAGCATAACTTTTGCGTTGGGGTAGTCATTGCTGAAGTTCATTAGCGCATCTGGGTAAGCAGCACGGAAACCGTATATACTCTGATCCTCATCACCGACCATAAAGATATTGCCGTATTTTTGTGCTAACTGCTGAATAATGGCGTGCTGTATTTTTGATGTGTCCTGAGACTCATCAACACAAATGTACTGATACTTATCTTGAAAATGTTCAAGAACTGCAGGATAAGAATTGAGAATCGTCAGCGCATACGACATCTGGTCATCGTAATCCATGAGTCCTCTGCGCTTAAGTTCCGCACAGTATTGATGGTATATTTCCGGCATCTGCGGAACGCCCACATCGAGCGAGTCGATTTCTTCTTTTGTAAACATCATGTTTTTGATGTAGGTGATGCCGGTTCGGATATCCTTGATTGTACTCTCGGTGGCGTACTCGTTGTTGATTTTTTGATAAATCTGTCCTACCATTCGTGCCAGTTCGCCGTCATTATCGAGCAATTCAAAAGGTTGCCGTTTTCCGTGGTTCCGGCTGTAGTAATCAATGATTTTCGCAGACAGGCCGTTGATGGTGCGGAACTCTAAAGCATCGGCATATTCACTGCCGAACATAGAGGAAAAACGCTGCTGCATTTCCTTGGTGGCGGCTACGGTGTATGTCATGGTCATAATTCTGCCCGGGGCAATGTCACGACAGTAGACCATATAACCAAGCCGTGTCACAAGTACTGTCGTTTTTCCGCTTCCGGGAACGGCAAGAAGAAGTACTGCACCGTCGACTGTCTGAGCCGCTTCTCTTTGTTGCTTATTCAGATGTGACAGGAACTTCTTAGAAAACTCTTCTTGCGTCATAATATCAAACCCCTTAGTATGTTCCGGTTAGAATGTCAAAGCCTTTCGCTGTAAGAATCTCGTTGCACTCGTCCACCGTGTGCATATAAAAGTTATCGAGAAAGAACTTGTACAGCAGATGGGCTTCGCTCTGCGCCAAGCGAAGGCTGAAACCAGAGCGTTTTATCAGTTCTCCGCTGAATTCCGGACGTAGATGCATACCGATACAGACAGCCACGACGCTCTCAATGTTTTTCGGATATGTAGCGTCATTCCGCATTCGTTGAAGCATCTTCACATCCATTCGGGCATTTTCCGAAAGCCCCTCTACCGATTGGTTTGACTGCTTCATTATGTATATCAGCGCATCCCCAAACTTAGGTGGCATGGTGTTGATGATATTCTGCGTATGCACCTCACGACCGAGAATAGCATCGGCCTTCGCCATAATGTCCTTGTTGGCATCCCCAGAAAATGTGACCTGGAACTCAATGCCGGAATTGACATCGCGGTAGAGGACGCATTCCTTATAATACTGTTCACCGTATTTATTCTTCGATTTGACCTTGAGGTCGAAAGCGAGGCAGCATTCATCGATATGGAGCCGCGCATATTCGGTCATGATGACATGGCCAGTTTCGTCATTTAAGATGTATTTCGGATCGTTCAGGCAGAAATGCGAATCAACATAGATGTATGCGCCCTTACCTGCTTGGTCACGCAAGCGCATATCACAAAGAGCGACAACTGCGGCATCATCTACTCCGATGCTATATGTTTGGCACTTTTCTACTGAGCCTTTTTTAAAGGCGTGCGGTCTGACATAACGTCCATCAATGTATGTGAATGCTCCGATAGCTTCCTGATATCCAGCATCCACCATGCGTATTTTGGCAGCTTGCCTTGATACGCAGAAGAATGTCGCCAGCTCCTCTATTACCGGCTCCATGATGTCCACAAGTGGTACATCACCGAACTCTCTTCGATATTTCTGAATAAACGTCGTCGCCTTAGCCTTGAACTGGTCAATTGGCATCTGAATTCGCGGAGCCAACGCGTTTGCCTGCCACTCCATGTGATCAGTTGCAGTACGGACCTTACTGTCCTTTACTCCGCCGATAACCATGCACTTGATTTGCGTGGCTTCGCTGTTATACAGCCGCTCTAGTTCAAAGACCTTTCTATGCCTGTCCCAATGGACGCATTCATGGACAATGGTGTTGTTTACCGAGCCAATATTGCGGAGAAAGAATGCCTTCGGGTCGACTACAATGGTTTTTGCTTTGATAAGGTGATGTACTATGGTATCGGTTTCGATATCATACAGTTCTGCATCACAGTCGGCAAAAAAAATCTGTCCGAATACCGAGAAATCTTTCGTTATATGATGCTGCTCAATGGTTAGCCCCATTTTGTGCGCCAAGTCAACGACATCAATAGCCATTGGCTCAAGCAGTGCCTTTGGGTAATTCCTACGCAGGAAATCTGCTGCGACCTCATCCAGCTTATCCGGTTTGATGTAGGGAACAAGATTGTCGTCGAGGGGGCGTTCAATACAGGCTCTCTGACTATACGGAGATACACCAAGAATCCGAAAGTCATCAAGATGCTGCGTAAGGTCAGTTTCGCATTTTATAAGAAACCATCGATTGCAGAGATCAGAATTGTCATGATGGCGGTCAACCTCATATACTTCGATTTCCGCTTCAAGCGCGACATCGAAAGTTATCCGCATATCATCGCAGTCACCAACATATGCCCGCTTTATTGTGATATCAGAAAGGACTGCGGAATCTATAAACTTCACAGCATACGAGTGTAAATCAAGCGTGGCATAGTTTTCCTCGACATAGCTACCGACGGCCGCAAATAGGTCGTTATAGAATCTGTTGGCTATATATTCCGTAAAGGAACGACCTGTAGACATCGCAATCCCTCCATTCAATTATGCGTTATTAAAATGTCCTCTCACTTGGTAAATTCATTTCAATCAATAGCGCTCTTTCCGCTCTTGACCCACTCATCCAATTCTGAGAGTTTAAGTTTCCATAGCTTACCAATTTTATGCGCTGGTATATCCGTTTTCTTGATCCAGGTACGAACTGTATCTTTCGTTACACCCAGATGTTTTGCAGCATCCTCAATCCCAATCCAATTTTCGGTGTAATTTTCAGTCATTCGACTCACCTCAAACACAGTTTAAAATAATACCATTACATTATATTACTAAATTTATCCTTTTACAATGTGTTTCGTAGTGTTTCATGTGTTTTTGCAGAGTATTGTTGCTCCAATGATTTGAGGCATAGTTTTAACAAGCAGTTAATTCTAGCATCCCATATTCCCAAATGACGGTCTCGTGCGTGGGACGAGAAAAGTTTATCAAAAACTTAAAGCTACCGGACACAAAATGTCCGATGCCCATATCCCTGTAATATCATCTGTTTCAAGCAGATAACCCCGCAGACACAGAGATTTCTCTGTTTTCTGCGGGGCTTTTTTGCGTTTTACGAAACCGAAATCGGACATCCCATGTCCGGGGCAAAACAAGGCTTCGCTTATATAATCATACTCGAAGATGCCAAACGGCATCGACAATATATCACATCGCTGAGTGGCCATGAAGCGGTGGAGGTTACATAGAGGTTTCGGGAGCGGTGATAAAGACCGCCGCTGAAGCTCCGATGTGCCACCACCTTAGTTTCGTGCGCTCATTTTAGGCGAAACAGGGTCTGTGTCCATCGGATGCAGCCCCTTTATTTTGTTTCCTCCGCCGCTGAAGCCCCGGCAAATCGCAGGAGGAAACATCATGAAAAACCAAGAAAATCAGAACCAGCCAGCTGAACGCAAAATCTACCTCAAGGACCTGCACCAATGGGTGCCTGTCAGCAAGACAGACTATGACAATTACTACCGCGACATCAACGCTTACCGCCGCCGCCAGCAAGAACATGGCCGCTGCGTCTGCCCGGCAAACAAGCGCTACCTCTGCGACATGGACTGCAGCTGCTGCCACTTCCACAAAGGCGGCGATGAGCTGTCCCTCGACTACACGATCTCAGACGAAGACGGCAACGAGAAAAGCTGGCTTGATGACCTTGAGGATGATACGCCGTCCATCCAGTCGGTGCTGGAGGACCGGGAACTGCTGAATGCGCTTCACGCCCGTTTGGACAAGCTCGACCCTGACGGCCGCCTCATCTGTGAGCTCATCATGCAGGGCTGCCCGGAACGCACCGCTGCGGAGAAGCTCGGTCTCTCCCGGAACACCTATGTTTATCGTCGGGACAAGCTGCTCACGCTTTTGCGAGAAGCTCTCCGGGACTACATCTAATAACCATTTACCCTTCGGCTGCTTCTTGCGGCTGAAGGGCAAAAACTTTTTTCGGATTTTTTCGGCCAAACGGCACTTTGACCTCCATTGGGTAGTGGAAAGAGCAAAAACGACAACCGCTCCTTCCAAGGAGGTGAACGAGATGCACGAAACCGGTACCCGGACCCACGCTGCAGACGATGAGCTGATCGAAACCTTAATCGCCATTAGCGTCGTGTCCAAACGTCTGGCGAGAAAACTTGCGATACTTGCCAATCAGAGCCAACACACGGAAGGAGGAAAAGCAGATGAGCAAAATGAGCGATATGGCTACTACCATCGAAGAACTGCGGAATGCCGCTGCCGCTATTAACGACGCAGCGAACTGGCTGG
>Ga0070399_1002526_pt1 | contig 17316 bp, 23 predicted proteins | sample BioMet4_FD_61217 | JGI IMG/M metagenome (GOLD analysis project Ga0070399, IMG submission 61217) | Microbial communities from bioreactor (seeded with sewage sludge) at LBNL, California, USA - Biofuel metagenome 4 (version 1) | ecosystem: Engineered > Bioreactor > Anaerobic > Unclassified ... | reverse complement strand
TGGAATGACGACTATCAGTCGTTCTGGGTATATAACGCCTTTGACAGAACCAGTGAACTCCCTCTGTGCGCATGAGTCTGGCCACGCGTTTGCGCTCGTGGCAATGGCCTGATTGCGGAGTTCCTTTTCGATGCGCACGGCGCCGTAACGGCCTTTGTGGGCTTTGTGAATAGCACGGATTTGTTCCAAAAGCCGAGCGTCCTCTTCTTGGTGCAAGCTGGTTGAATCGTTTTTCCAAGCAACAAAAGCGGCACGGCTCACGGCAAAGGCGGCACAGAGTTGGGCGATGGAATGGGCAGTGCTCATTTCTTGAATAAGGCGGTGGCGCTCTGAGGTGGTTGGGAGAAAATGCTCAGCGTTTTGGGGTTGCCTCTGTGCCTCCCATCGAGGCACCCGCTCGTTTCTCGCCCTCTTCAATTTGAGCCGCAGTCATGCGTAGTTTGAGTTGTTTAAGGTTAACAATCGCATTGCGCTCATTTTGTGCGGCGGCAAGACAAAACCATTTGTAAGCTTCGACCAAGTCACATTTCATTCCTTCCCCCTGCTCATACTGGTATCCAAGCGCATTCTGAGCAAAAGCGTTCCCCGACATTGCTGCGAGTCCCAGCCATTTCCCCGATTCGACAAGGTCTTTGTTCACTCCATGACCGTGGTAATATAAAAACGCAAGCCTGCACTGGGAGGCAACGTCGCCACGCTCTGCTGCCATCCGCAACCACTTTGCCGCCTCAATGATGTTCGTTTCAGTTCCAATCCCTCTCAAAAGGCAATCAGCATATTGAATTTCCGCCGAAAGCAGCCCTTGGGTAGCCGCGACCTTTAGAAACTTGCACGCCTCAATTAGGTTTTGAGGAACCGTGTCGCCCTTGGAGTAGAGCATTGCAAGGCGATAGTTCGCGAGTGCGTTTGTTTGGGCGGCAGCCTTGAAAAGCCAGTTGGTCATCGCAACCGAATCACGCTGCAATCCATCAAACCCGGAGCTTAACACCCCCATAGCGTCTTGCGCTCCTGAATGGCCAGCTTCGGCGGATTTGCACAACCATTTCAAAGCGCTGGTGACGCTTCGTTCAACGCCTTTGCCTTCCAGATACAGTGTGCCGAGGCTATACTGGGCTGAGACATTTCCATTGCTCGCGGACCTGCTGAAATAATAGAACGCTTTTGAACTATCCGGTGCCACGCCTGTTCCTTGGAGATAAAAAGTCCCGACCTGCCGTTGGGCTTCCGCATGCCCAGCGTCTGCGGCTAATGTCAAATACTTTACGGCTTCCGGGAGATTCGTTTCGCATCCCCGACCGGTAAGATACATATCACCAGCAAGGAACTGAGCTTGAGCCGATCCCGAAGTTGCAGCCATGAGCGCCCATTTGAACGTTTCAAAAGGAGAAGAATTAGTCTCCGCACCGGAGTCATAATAAGCGCACAATGCCAGTTGTGCATCCAAATTGCCGTGTTCAGCGGCTCTCCGTATCCAAATCAACGCGGCAGGGGTGTCCTGCGCAACCCCAACTCCCTCCTTGTAACAACAGCCCAACCTATACTCTGCCAAAGGCTGATTTTTTTCCGCTGCCTTGCGATACCAACGGACAGCCTCGACTATATTGGACACCACGCCATCTCCACGGGCGTACTGCGATCCGAGATTACACTCGGCGTCAGCACTGCCAACCTCAACGGCCTTGCGGAAGAATTCCACAGCTTTTTGTGAATCTTTCGGGACACCGTTCCCGTTGGCGTAGCACAATCCGAGAAAATTCAACGCGACCGCATTAGTCCCACCTTTGATGGCCCAGAAAACAGCCTTATCGTAATTCTTCGCTCGATAAGCCCTTGATCCCATTTCGGCGCAAGAGCGCGGTTCACCGTGTTCAGCGGCACGGAGAAGCCATTTATCGCTCTGCTCGATGTTTGTTGTGACGCCCATTCCGCCTGCATAAAAATACGCGACCGCATATTCCGCAAGTGGAAAACCATTCGTTGCCGCTCTGTAGTACCATTCAAATGCTTGCTTGTAATCGTTCCTAAGACTCCAAACCCAGCCCATGTTGTAATCGGCTGGAGGGAGATTTTGCGCAGCCGCCTTCAAATACCATTTTTCGGCCTCGTCGATATTGGTTGCTGTGCCTCGTCCCGCGAAATAGATGTTACCCAAATTGTTCTGGGCGGGTCCATAGCCTTGATCGGCAGCACGCTTATACCACTTCGCGGCTTCCTTGTAGTCTCGCTCCACTCCGTCGCCAGTGGCATAGCAAATTCCCAAGCAGTGCTGGGCTTCCTTTAATCCCTGATCCGCCGCTTTACGGTAACAGACAACTGCTTCTTTGGCGTCACGCATGGCTCCAGATTCCAAGTCGTAAAACAGCGCCAGGCGATATTGATCCCAAGCACCGCCTTTAAGGGCTGCGCTTCGCAAGCGAACCATTTTCTCTGAATGGCTTTCGGCCCGCCCCGAAGGGCCAGAGATCAAACTGGTGATCTCAGGTCGCCCCATATCCAGCGTATCGGCTGCAATACTCCTCTGTGACAGATCAGGCAAGCTGGCGCTCGCAGCCAAATTCCAAGCCACAAGAGCCAAACCAAGAATTCTGTTTATCATTTTCAGGCGACAAAGTTCACTCATAAAGGTCTTGGTTGCATTACATTGGAGCGTTTTAGTTTTGCGAACGCAGAGGTTCGCCACCGACAAAATCCCTTTCATGCTTGCTTATCACCATCAACAGATTGTAGTTCAATGCGTTGCCATCTGGCCAATCCTAAACGCGCGGCAATGGCCTGATTTGCGGAGTTCTTTTTCGATACGCACGGCGCCGTAACGGGCTTTGTGTGTTTTGTGAATGGTTCGGATTTGTTCCAAAAGCCGAGCGTCCTCTTCTTGGTGCAAGCTGGTTGGAGCGTTTTTCCAAGCAACAAAAGCGGCGCGGCTCACGGCAAAGGCGGCAGAGAGTTGGGCGATGGAATGGGTGGTGCTCATTTTTTGAATGAGGAGGTGGCGCTCTGAGGTGGTTGGGAGAAAATGCTCAGCGTTTTTTTTAGAATGTTGCGTTGTTCGGTGACACGTGCCAGTTCGGCTCTGAGGGCGCGAATCTCTGCGGCCATGTCGTCGCGCTCGGGAATGGCGTTACCGTAATAACGGCGTTTCCAGTCCTTGAGACTGGAGTAGGCGACGCCGATTTCTCGTGCGATCTGTCTGCCGGATTTGCCGGTTTTGATCCAGTGCTCGACGGTCTGGCATTTGGCTGCTGAGCAGCACCGATTGAGTGGGAGGATTCGTTGTTTTTGGATTCGTTAGTGAATGTCTTATTCCTGTTGTCTTTGTTCTATTCACCTCTTTCCAGGGTGTCCATCAAACCGGGGCATGACCAATCCACACCTCGAGTTGGTGCTCGAGGTGACAGTATGTTTGTAGCTATTCCCACTCTAGTTGTTGTAGTTTCAATCCACACCTCGAGTTGGTGCTCGAGGTGACCCACCAAAAGGGGGATCGTTATTGACAACGGCTTTGTTTCAATCCACACCTCGAGTTGGTGCTCGAGGTGACCGGCAAAAAATCCCTGCGAAAACTCGAACAGACCGGTTTCAATCCACACCTCGAGTTGGTGCTCGAGGTGACTGACCGCAACAAGCACAAATGCGCCCGGTGGCTTGTTTCAATCCACACCTCGAGTTGGTGCTCGAGGTGACTTTTGCGTGCGGTAGGTATCATCCCCCAAGAGACCGTTTCAATCCACACCTCGAGTTGGTGCTCGAGGTGACCTGACTCGATATAGACGGCAAGACCAGCGTGCAAAGTTTCAATCCACACCTCGAGTTGGTGCTCGAGGTGACAAGTTGACTTCTTAACACCAGAGCCACACCACGAGTTTCAATCCACACCTCGAGTTGGTGCTCGAGGTGACTCGTCCCCGCACCACGGAGCTCTTGCAGCTCGGGTTTCAATCCACACCTCGAGTTGGTGCTCGAGGTGACCACGACCAATTCAGCGTTTTCACGCGTCATATTGTTTCAATCCACACCTCGAGTTGGTGCTCGAGGTGACCCCCGGTTCAGTCAATGCTGCATAAACCTCTTCAAGTTTCAATCCACACCTCGAGTTGGTGCTCGAGGTGACTTCAGGAATGCCTTGTCAAACCCATCGGCAATGTGTTTCAATCCACACCTCGAGTTGGTGCTCGAGGTGACATTCGCTTCTGGCATTCAAAACAACCAGTTCGGCTGTTTCAATCCACACCTCGAGTTGGTGCTCGAGGTGACGCGACCCGTCGCGGTCAACGCTGCATTACGACTTGTTTCAATCCACACCTCGAGTTGGTGCTCGAGGTGACTGGTAAATTAGGGGCTGCGATCCCCGGAATAACATGTTTCAATCCACACCTCGAGTTGGTGCTCGAGGTGACTTTTGTGTATTTTGTTGGGTGCATAAACACCCAAACGTTTCAATCCACACCTCGAGTTGGTGCTCGAGGTGACTTGGTGGCGGAATTCTAAAAGGGATAAACGCCTGTTTCAATCCACACCTCGAGTTGGTGCTCGAGGTGACTTCCAGTGTATTTGACTTGTTTGAAGTCAGCATACAAGTTTCAATCCACACCTCGAGTTGGTGCTCGAGGTGACCACTCTTCACATTTCAATTCTGTAACGCTAATGTGGTTTCAATCCACACCTCGAGTTGGTGCTCGAGGTGACGGCTTGAGGGAGAGCAACCCAGACTTAAAACCAAAGTTTCAATCCACACCTCGAGTTGGTGCTCGAGGTGACATAGCCCCCCGTGTAGGTAATGCGCACCTGAAGGGTTTCAATCCACACCTCGAGTTGGTGCTCGAGGTGACCCAGCCTGTGACCTCTCCATTTTCCACGATGTGAGTTTCAATCCACACCTCGAGTTGGTGCTCGAGGTGACGACTATTTGGGGTGTTACCCGATCACATCCGCCGTTTCAATCCACACCTCGAGTTGGTGCTCGAGGTGACGCAACATCAGTATCCCCAAGATACCAGCTAGAAGGGTTTCAATCCACACCTCGAGTTGGTGCTCGAGGTGACAGGCCTCCTCCTCATTCGCCCCCTTACCCCCGGCGGTTTCAATCCACACCTCGAGTTGGTGCTCGAGGTGACAACCACTCCCATTTCGCGAAGCTGTTCAAATCTTGTTTCAATCCACACCTCGAGTTGGTGCTCGAGGTGACTTGGTGGGGGGTTAATGGGGTTGTTGCTTGTTCGTTTCAATCCACACCTCGAGTTGGTGCTCGAGGTGACTAGTGTCAATGAAGAGTTGGAGAAGCAAGCCAAGGAGTTTCAATCCACACCTCGAGTTGGTGCTCGAGGTGACTTCGACGACTGCATTTCGCTACTGGTTTGACCGGTTTCAATCCACACCTCGAGTTGGTGCTCGAGGTGACCTTTCCAACAAGTCCTCACGGATAGCCTCCAGCGCGTTTCAATCCACACCTCGAGTTGGTGCTCGAGGTGACGATCGCGAGGACAAGCGCGATCATCTTTTTTCTTGTTTCAATCCACACCTCGAGTTGGTGCTCGAGGTGACGAAGAAATCCGCTACAGCAACCAAGATATTTTGAGTTTCAATCCACACCTCGAGTTGGTGCTCGAGGTGACGGGCTAGGTCAGCTCCAAGTGAATGGCCACCGAAGTTTCAATCCACACCTCGAGTTGGTGCTCGAGGTGACTTCCTTGGCAATGACAAACCGGAAAAGAGAAGAGGTGTTTCAATCCACACCTCGAGTTGGTGCTCGAGGTGACATACATGAAGAGTCGCGACGGGAAGATAAGGGAGTTTCAATCCACACCTCGAGTTGGTGCTCGAGGTGACCCCGGTGAAGGTTTATTCGTAGACCAAATTACCTGGTTTCAATCCACACCTCGAGTTGGTGCTCGAGGTGACTCGGTCAATTCCTTGCGCGGTATATTGCGCGTCAACTGTTTCAATCCACACCTCGAGTTGGTGCTCGAGGTGACACAACTCAGACCCGGATAATCCTGGGTGTTCACCTGTTTCAATCCACACCTCGAGTTGGTGCTCGAGGTGACAAAAATTATGCAACTCATCGAGAACATAATACACAGTTTCAATCCACACCTCGAGTTGGTGCTCGAGGTGACTTCGTAACAGAAACATTTGCTTGAACGCCATTACTGTTTCAATCCACACCTCGAGTTGGTGCTCGAGGTGACTTTTGCGGTTCTCCCGCAGAGCCAGTGGATGCGCTTGTTTCAATCCACACCTCGAGTTGGTGCTCGAGGTGACTGGTCAAGGTCAACGACGTTGTCATTCGCGTCCAGTGTTTCAATCCACACCTCGAGTTGGTGCTCGAGGTGACGTAACGAGAACGGCAAATAACCCATGTCACCCCACGTTTCAATCCACACCTCGAGTTGGTGCTCGAGGTGACCTGGCGTCGGTGCCACAACCTGACATTGTGCCTGCTGTTTCAATCCACACCTCGAGTTGGTGCTCGAGGTGACAACAGGTCTACAACGTCGCCAGAGTCCAATACGTGTTTCAATCCACACCTCGAGTTGGTGCTCGAGGTGACTTTTTCCTCGGCCTGTCTCCAAGCCGAGGAGGTTAGTTTCAATCCACACCTCGAGTTGGTGCTCGAGGTGACAACGGGGACCAGCGGTTGCTCTTTGATTGGGACCGGTTTCAATCCACACCTCGAGTTGGTGCTCGAGGTGACCAGAGCCGCGCCGATGGTTGCTCCGGGATTCGCTGTTTCAATCCACACCTCGAGTTGGTGCTCGAGGTGACACAATTGTCCGCTGGGCTGCCTACGCCCCCGGCTGTTTCAATCCACACCTCGAGTTGGTGCTCGAGGTGACAATTTTATTTTGAACACCATAATCAACCTTTTGGGTTTCAATCCACACCTCGAGTTGGTGCTCGAGGTGACACCCACGGACTTTACCACGCCGAACAACTCTCGGAGTTTCAATCCACACCTCGAGTTGGTGCTCGAGGTGACAGCAACATCAGTATCACCAAGATACCAGCCAGAGGGGTTTCAATCCACACCTCGAGTTGGTGCTCGAGGTGACCTCCTTGCTAACAGGAGTAACCTCGTACCCCCAAGTTTCAATCCACACCTCGAGTTGGTGCTCGAGGTGACTGGGCTCGCCGTCACTAGCGCTACCAATCTTCTTTGTTTCAATCCACACCTCGAGTTGGTGCTCGAGGTGACTAGACTACCGGTGTTGAGTAGAAAATAAGCGTAGTTTCAATCCACACCTCGAGTTGGTGCTCGAGGTGACCGGCAACATAAGTTGCGCGAGAACTTGTGCTTTGCTGTTTCAATCCACACCTCGAGTTGGTGCTCGAGGTGACTCGGCTTCACAGCATGTCCAGTAACCCGGACGCGCAGTTTCAATCCACACCTCGAGTTGGTGCTCGAGGTGACGGGTGGCATTCCACCTTCGAGTTGACCGACAGCCAGTTTCAATCCACACCTCGAGTTGGTGCTCGAGGTGACAAAACTGCGGATGTGAAAGGTCAGACGTCAACTCTGTTTCAATCCACACCTCGAGTTGGTGCTCGAGGTGACATGGCTTGGGTGTCCAACGTGTCTGGCTTCATTGGTTTCAATCCACACCTCGAGTTGGTGCTCGAGGTGACTTTAGCGTCACGCACGACGAGCTAACGCCGTCCATGCGTTTCAATCCACACCTCGAGTTGGTGCTCGAGGTGACATTTTCTCACAATGAGCGTGTCCCACGGTGAGACAGTTTCAATCCACACCTCGAGTTGGTGCTCGAGGTGACACCTGAATGATTACGGTAATCTTGCGGTTGCTTATGTTTCAATCCACACCTCGAGTTGGTGCTCGAGGTGACTTATCGTTATGACGCGCCCAAAGACACGACGCGTTGTTTCAATCCACACCTCGAGTTGGTGCTCGAGGTGACCAATGGGCGGACGCGCATCCTGAGGCGTTTGGGAAGTTTCAATCCACACCTCGAGTTGGTGCTCGAGGTGACTGGACACAAACGGGACTGCGGAATTGACCATTGGGTTTCAATCCACACCTCGAGTTGGTGCTCGAGGTGACGCGTTCTTGTTCGCAATGGTGGAACGACTTCTTTGTTTCAATCCACACCTCGAGTTGGTGCTCGAGGTGACGGGAAGATCAGTATCCTGTCGCACCTTATTTAACAGTTTCAATCCACACCTCGAGTTGGTGCTCGAGGTGACCTCTGGTGCATGTGAACGTGTTTGGTTCGTCTGGAGTTTCAATCCACACCTCGAGTTGGTGCTCGAGGTGACTTTTGCAGGCTATTGAACGCATTTTCAATAATTTTGTTTCAATCCACACCTCGAGTTGGTGCTCGAGGTGACGGTGAGCAGTATCAAAATCTTTTAATTCATTCCGGTTTCAATCCACACCTCGAGTTGGTGCTCGAGGTGACACAAATCCTCCGCGCGAAGATTTGGACCTCATGATGTTTCAATCCACACCTCGAGTTGGTGCTCGAGGTGACCGTTGTCCAACGCACAAACAATATCAACATCGGTGTTTCAATCCACACCTCGAGTTGGTGCTCGAGGTGACTGTTTACGGAGTGATTAACACAGTGTCAGCCATTGTTTCAATCCACACCTCGAGTTGGTGCTCGAGGTGACTCGACCATTGCCCCTGCCTGCCACCGAATCGAACAGTTTCAATCCACACCTCGAGTTGGTGCTCGAGGTGACCTTGCCGAGGTCAAGGACACGATCCTTTCTTCGCAGGTTTCAATCCACACCTCGAGTTGGTGCTCGAGGTGACTTGACAGGTCAGTTGCCGAGCGAATTAAAAAAGCGTTTCAATCCACACCTCGAGTTGGTGCTCGAGGTGACCTTCGTCGCGATACTTGGTCTGACTCCATATATGGGTTTCAATCCACACCTCGAGTTGGTGCTCGAGGTGACCTTTGGTCCCGCTGTGCCGACGACCAAAATTTCTGTTTCAATCCACACCTCGAGTTGGTGCTCGAGGTGACTGCTCGTGCCAAGCGGAATCCAGATTTCTCCAATGTTTCAATCCACACCTCGAGTTGGTGCTCGAGGTGACTTGACAAGTGACCAACCAGAAACATCAGTTGAATAAGTTTCAATCCACACCTCGAGTTGGTGCTCGAGGTGACCAAGCCAGTGCAGTTAACTCAACCTGAACGTAAAAGTTTCAATCCACACCTCGAGTTGGTGCTCGAGGTGACCCAGACAAAGACAGACGCTTCGCCAGAACGAAACTCGTTTCAATCCACACCTCGAGTTGGTGCTCGAGGTGACCGGTCAATGAGACCGTTGTAACGATCACGGGCGTGCGTTTCAATCCACACCTCGAGTTGGTGCTCGAGGTGACGCCTCCAGTCTTTTGACAATCGCTTCATTCGCAACGTTTCAATCCACACCTCGAGTTGGTGCTCGAGGTGACGTCAGCTATACATACACTTCCCCTGACCTTGAAACGTGTTTCAATCCACACCTCGAGTTGGTGCTCGAGGTGACTTGAAATGTCTTGAGGGTCGCGGCTGGCTCATGGGTTTCAATCCACACCTCGAGTTGGTGCTCGAGGTGACACAAATACAAGAACATCACACGGTTATTCACAGTGTTTCAATCCACACCTCGAGTTGGTGCTCGAGGTGACAAATTTTGCCGTGCGACCACAGAGCCAGTGAATGGTTTCAATCCACACCTCGAGTTGGTGCTCGAGGTGACTGGGAACATGGCTACTGGGCCTGATTGGTTTCTTAGTTTCAATCCACACCTCGAGTTGGTGCTCGAGGTGACAATATGACTCCTGAGCAACAACAGTTTTTAATGGAGTTTCAATCCACACCTCGAGTTGGTGCTCGAGGTGACCCCTTATTTCGCTTCCACTGTTGCTATCCTCCGGTGTTTCAATCCACACCTCGAGTTGGTGCTCGAGGTGACCAAGCGAGAAGTCACAATATGACTCTTGACGACGTTTCAATCCACACCTCGAGTTGGTGCTCGAGGTGACTCCAGCCACCCGAACGGATTGCCTGCTTGATTATTGGTTTCAATCCACACCTCGAGTTGGTGCTCGAGGTGACTAGGACTTGCGGTTGCTCCTCCAAAAGCTCGGTAGTGTTTCAATCCACACCTCGAGTTGGTGCTCGAGGTGACGAACCAGCGCCAATACTTCATGGGTATGTCGCAAAGTTTCAATCCACACCTCGAGTTGGTGCTCGAGGTGACCAGCATGTCATGAATGGAATCCTTGGCTTCCGTGCGTTTCAATCCACACCTCGAGTTGGTGCTCGAGGTGACGGATTCCGGCAAGCTGGACTTTGGTTACACGCTTGTTTCAATCCACACCTCGAGTTGGTGCTCGAGGTGACATGAGCACCACTGGGAGAGAAGATCCCAAAACGCTGTTTCAATCCACACCTCGAGTTGGTGCTCGAGGTGACATAAATACAATCTATACTGCGCAGCCGATGCTTTGTTTCAATCCACACCTCGAGTTGGTGCTCGAGGTGACTGGAGAGAGAACTAAACAACGTCTTATTTCCTGCAAAGTTTCAATCCACACCTCGAGTTGGTGCTCGAGGTGACCTCTCCTCGTTTTCGCCCATAAACCGGCCCACGTAGTTTCAATCCACACCTCGAGTTGGTGCTCGAGGTGACGTCCCCGATTATGTATTCCAGCTTGTTCTCAAGCGGTTTCAATCCACACCTCGAGTTGGTGCTCGAGGTGACCTAGTGACAAGCCCGGCGACGTGCACCCCCGCCGTTTCAATCCACACCTCGAGTTGGTGCTCGAGGTGACGCAAGCCTATTGCGCGGGAATCGGTATTTTTAGTTGTTTCAATCCACACCTCGAGTTGGTGCTCGAGGTGACCCGTTAACTTCACCGGACCTGTCAAGGAAGAGCTGTTTCAATCCACACCTCGAGTTGGTGCTCGAGGTGACACATTTGCAACCGGCCTTTTGGTCGAATTGTCAATGTTTCAATCCACACCTCGAGTTGGTGCTCGAGGTGACTTGTATAAGTAAGTCAGCTCCTTGATTTGATCTTGGTTTCAATCCACACCTCGAGTTGGTGCTCGAGGTGACCATGTCGGAGAAATTCGGCGGCATGTTCATTGAGTTTCAATCCACACCTCGAGTTGGTGCTCGAGGTGACTCAGCAGAGCGACGTGAAACAGTTCAAGACCTCGTTGTTTCAATCCACACCTCGAGTTGGTGCTCGAGGTGACTCCAGTTGTGACTGCTGTATCAAGCAAGCTTGTAAGTTTCAATCCACACCTCGAGTTGGTGCTCGAGGTGACGACATGTTCTACCTGAGACGGCAGCAAAAATAAAGTTTCAATCCACACCTCGAGTTGGTGCTCGAGGTGACGTTGTTCGTGAGTCCGGCTGAGATAAACCGACTTGTTTCAATCCACACCTCGAGTTGGTGCTCGAGGTGACTCCTCTTTCTTGCCAGAAAGCACCTCTTTTATTTTGTTTCAATCCACACCTCGAGTTGGTGCTCGAGGTGACCGATGGAGCCGCAATCATCCATTCGGTTTTTGGTGTGTTTCAATCCACACCTCGAGTTGGTGCTCGAGGTGACAAGTTTGAGTTTACAAACATGCAACCTCCTTAAACGTTTCAATCCACACCTCGAGTTGGTGCTCGAGGTGACTTCAGCAGCGACTTCTTCAGAGGTTTGAACAGCGCGGTTTCAATCCACACCTCGAGTTGGTGCTCGAGGTGACCTCAATTGCATGAGCTTCCAACTGCGTTGTCTCGTTGTTTCAATCCACACCTCGAGTTGGTGCTCGAGGTGACCCCCAACAAAGCCTGCGCTAACATGGGAGCCGATGCGTTTCAATCCACACCTCGAGTTGGTGCTCGAGGTGACATACGACTTCGCAGGATGTTCTGTTGGTCTTGCGTGTTTCAATCCACACCTCGAGTTGGTGCTCGAGGTGACCCAGACCAAGATGTCCGGAACGAGCTGATTAATTCGTTTCAATCCACACCTCGAGTTGGTGCTCGAGGTGACCCAGACCAAGATGTCCGGAACGAGCTGATTAATTCGTTTCAATCCACACCTCGAGTTGGTGCTCGAGGTGACCAATTCAATGTCAATAGAGCCAGTATATACCGATGTTTCAATCCACACCTCGAGTTGGTGCTCGAGGTGACGTCATTGACTATGTTGGGACCGCAGTAACTCAGGGGTTTCAATCCACACCTCGAGTTGGTGCTCGAGGTGACATGGTCATAGTCGAAGTGGGGACCATACCCCGACGTTTCAATCCACACCTCGAGTTGGTGCTCGAGGTGACTTAGGTGTCCGCCAATCACCGGATCATTAGACGTCGTTTCAATCCACACCTCGAGTTGGTGCTCGAGGTGACCCACGCCGGCTTGCCGGCGGGGGTGCACGTCGCCGGTTTCAATCCACACCTCGAGTTGGTGCTCGAGGTGACCGAAACCTATCCTCCTTTTTAGTATGACTAAATATGTTTCAATCCACACCTCGAGTTGGTGCTCGAGGTGACTCCCGAAACCTCATGTCAAATAATGGGGACACGGGTTTCAATCCACACCTCGAGTTGGTGCTCGAGGTGACCTGACTGTAACCACGATCGGACTTGCATTTTGAATGTTTCAATCCACACCTCGAGTTGGTGCTCGAGGTGACTCCATTGAGCAAATAAGCCGCCATCTGCGCCAGATCGTTTCAATCCACACCTCGAGTTGGTGCTCGAGGTGACGTAATATATATCGACTCCGTTGGACTTGTCCGCAAGTTTCAATCCACACCTCGAGTTGGTGCTCGAGGTGACTAAATGAACAAGATAGCGAGTGCCTTAGGTCGGATGTTTCAATCCACACCTCGAGTTGGTGCTCGAGGTGACCCATAAAATGTATAGAGTATATAAGCTAAAAGGATGTTTCAATCCACACCTCGAGTTGGTGCTCGAGGTGACAATGTGTTGCAATACCCAAATGAGCTTATCAAGGGTTTCAATCCACACCTCGAGTTGGTGCTCGAGGTGACTGCGGCCTTACCTTAAGGCTGTTCTGGGCTGGTTTTCTAGTTTATTTCCGCGAATCCTACTAGTTTTTACTTTTCCGGGGTAGGTTGGATATTTCAAAGAGCAGCCGGAATGGGGTTATTATTGTGTTTTTCAGTTTCGCGAAAGGGTGCGTTTGGTTCCTTCTCTTGGGGTTCGCGGATGTGGGGTTAAAGGATGAGTGGTTCGCTTAGGTCGATGGGGGTATGGGTGCCGTGGTGTTCGATGTGTTGGGCGGCTTTTTCATCTAGAAAGTAAAATCGGAGTGAGTCTTGTGCTGGATCAATTTCTTTGAGGAGCCGGGCTCGGAGGATGATCCATTCTTTTTGGCCTACTTGGCATTCGAATACGGATTTTTGGACGCGTGTTCCGTAGTCTTCGCAGGCTTGAGCAACCCGGCGCAGTCGTTTTTGACCGGTTTTTTCGACGGTGGATACGTCATATGTTACGAGTATTAACATGGGGTTGTTATTTGGGGATGAAGGGGATGTAGGCTGGGATGTCGCCCCGGAGATAACGGGCAAGCACGCGGGCTTGGACGAAGGGAAGTTGCGCAATGCGCAGGTTTTGATCGAGCAAGGGGTGGTTGAGTTTTTCTTGTTTTCGTTCCTGGTAGGCTTTGATGACGAGTTTGCGTCCGGTGTCGGTGAATTCAACGGCTCCGCCTTCTCGTTGGTTGAAGTGTGTCTGAGAAATTTGCTGGCGGTTGATCAAGGTGATGGCAAGTCTGTCTGCGAGCCAGGGGCGAAATTCTTCCATGATGTCAAGTGCAAGGGAGGGGCGGTTTGCGCGGTCGACATGGAGGAAGCCGACAAAGGGATCGAGTCCGGCGGTGGTGAGTGCTGCAATGCAATCGTGACGAACGAGTGCGTAGAGGAAGGAGAGGAGGCAGTTGATGCGATCTCGCGGGGGACGGCGGTTGCGGGTGGTGAACAGGAAGTTGTCGCGTTGTTTTTTGAATAGGAGTGAGAATACTCCAAAGTAATGAGTGGAGGCCATGCCTTCGGTGCCGCGTATGGAGTTGGTGTCGTTTTGTCGTGTCAATTCGTTGATTTCCTGGGCGAGGGCTTTGATGGCTGTGTCGAGTTGTTGTTGTTCGTTTGGATTCTCGGTTTCTCTGGAGGCTCGGAGGAGGCTGTTTCGGCTGTTTTGGATTTTTCCGGCAATGATTTGTCGTGCTATGGCGGCGCATTGATTGGGGGCGTCAGCGGCTCGAAATTGGGCGCGTCTGAGCATGACGCTCGTATCGGCCACGCCTGTCATTCGGGCTTGAAGGTGGCCAAAATCGTTGAGGTAATTGACTGAGACGCCGTGTTCCCAACAGAGGTCGAGGGCTGGAGGGCTGATGGTGCTCGCACCGAAAACGCAGATGGATTCCAGGTGGTGAATGGGAACGGAGAGTTTGCGATTTGATTAAAAAGTGGAGCCAGTTGCCGGACTTGAACCGATTCCAGGTGGTGAATGGGAACGGAGAGTTTGCGATTGCCGGTTGATTTATCACGGGTGCGTTCTTCTGCCGGAAGTGTTTCGGGGTAAATCGGCACTTCAACCTGAAGTGTCAAGTGATCCCGACCAATATAGGTACCTGCCGTAGTGAGATAGAGGGTGTTTTGTTGAATGGCATCCATTTGTGGGTCAAGTTTTGAAAAGTTCACTGGCCAGTCGTCCGGCTCGCGACTGGGCTTCGGTGGCACGGGGTAAGCAGGTATTGAAGAGGGAGCATTCCTCACAGGCTGGTTTGTAAACAGCAATGGGAATTTTCTCTGAAGCGGCTAGAGTGTGCAATCTTATCGCTGTATCGGTGGTTTGGGTTCGCAAGGCTGTGGTGAATTCGACTTCGCGCCGACGTTTTGAATCAGCGTGAAAAACTGCACCTCGAGGGATGTGCTTTTGGAGCATTTCTTCAAGGCAGATTGCCTGGGCACAGAGTTGAACGTCGTCGTTTGTCCATTGCTTTCGCGGTCCAACTTTATATTCGACCGGGAAGAGTGTTCCATCTATCCATTGTTCAACGATGTCGCATTTTCCGTTGAGCCCGAGCTTGTCTGACCAAACAGGGAGTGCTCTGAGGAGGGTAACTCCTTTTGTGACTTCATAGCCGGGGAGATCGGCATTTTCATGTGCCACTTCTCCTCGTGCGGTATGTTCGTTTGCGGAGCGAATTCCTTCAATGACTTTAAGCGCGGCGCGTCGTTGACAGTAAAGCAGGTCGTTCAGGAGCGAGAGGGGGAGTGCCTCTCGCTCCGGTGAAGGATTTTTTTGTATTGGCAGTGTGTTTTTCTGGCTCACAAAAGTTCGATTAACTCAACTCCGGTTGGCATTTCCGTTTTATTGATGGTAACGAGGTAATCTGAAAAGTTACGTCCAACAGCAATGTCTGGTTTACGTTTGACTTCGATGCGTTCAAACAATTTGTGGGCAGGAGCGTTTCCAAGGATCGATTGGTGCTTGAATACGATCAGTTTTTGGGGAGCCATGGTGCCGCGTGATGCAGAGCGGTCATTGTCAAACATGAGCGTCAATGCCTTCCAGAAGAGGTCTAGGTCTTCATCTGAAAATCCGGTTTCGTTCGCCAGATTTGCGCTAATAAAGCCATGACATTGGTAGAGTCCGTAGGGAATGAGGTTTTTGCGGCCCATGGTCTGGTTCGGAGTATCGGCATCCTTGGCTTCGGTTGCGGCCATGCGTGTAATGCTCACGTCGAGCGGCAAAATGGGATCAATGCTACGGCTGAAGCTCAATTGAATCGGACCGCGTACTTGCCCGGCATTAGCCCCAGTGGACATGACGGCTCCAAAAGTGCGGACATCAAAATACCGTTTGCACATTTCGGTTCGGGCAGATTGGACTTGCTTGCGATCCGCAGTTTTTTTCTTTCCGTCCACGTCATTTCCTGCTGCTTTGTGGCCTTCAAGTATTTTATCGTTGAGTACTGATCCTTGTTGGACAAAAAGGTCAAATGGTGGTTGTCCGTTTTTGGCAAGGAGAACAAAGTTCCGAATTTTGCGTTTTAAGCAGACATCGGAAACCAATCCGTGCATATCTTGAGGATCAACACGTGGAGAATTGGCGGCATCAGGGTCGCCGTTGGGATTGCCATCTTTGCAGTCAAAGAGATAAACGAAGTCGTAACGATTGTTCATAGTGATATTTTCTGTGTATTGTTTGTATTATGTAAATTATTTAGCGTTTGCAATGGCTTGCTGTTCTTTTCGATCGTTGGATTGTCGGCGGTATTCTGCTTTCTGGTGGTAGTAGCCAAGTGCAAAGCGCCCCTGGCCTTCGAGGTCGAGTGTTTGTGGAAATTCAGAACCAATGGCATCGACAATGGTTTCAAAGTCTTTGCGGACATTTTCTGCGATTCCACCACCAGCTTTTGCAAGGTGGAATTGTGCATTACGGAATAGCCGCCCCATGACTAGGGATGGAGTTACGCTTGCGCTTGCGTAATAGCGTTCGACCACGCCGGCATTTACAGAGCCTTGGGCAAGGAATTGCAGCCGATCAAACACGGCAAATAATCGTCCGCAAAGATATGCAGGATCATGGGATTCGGAATTGAGTTGTTCGGTCATATTGTTATTTTCCTTTCGTTGACGGTTTAGGCGGTTGAGCACGGCTTTAGTAAGTGCCATGCGGGCTATATTGATTTTATCTTCGTCCACCTGCTGCCGACGCAATGCAGCCGCAAGCGCTGTTTCTGGCAACACGCTGCCTTGAAAGGCGGAGTGGAGTAATTGAGTTGAAATTTGGGGTGGCAATTCTTCCAGTTTGTCACGCACCATTGCATAAAGTAGCAGGCCGAACTTGAAGTCCGATCTGATGGCATTTCCCTCGCGTGTTATGATTGAAAGATCAATAAACCACTGGCGAATATTCGCTTGAACCTGTTCGAGAGTGGATTCCAGCCAGTCGCGGACAATAATGCGCCCCCCGTTTCCAGAGAGGCTGAGCAAATAATAGGCGTTTGAGTCGAGTTCAGTAGGGACAATTCCGGAATTCGGCGAACTGAGCAGGTTGTGAACATCTTCTGCGTTGGCCTGATTAACCAGTTCAAAGATGTTGTCAGAGACTGGTTTTCGGGTCCAATGGATATGAATGGCATCTTGAATTCGGTAGCCATGTAAAATCAGATCATCCAGAGCAGAGCGAAATTTTAATTCGGCATCAGCGCTGATGGCCGCATTTTGTGCCTGTTCGAGATTGTAACTTGTAAACGAGTCTTTATCAAAAGAGATCAAGCTTGTGCCAACTGCCAACCCTCCGGGAACTCCTTTTATTTTCT
>Ga0070399_1002516_pt1 | contig 17378 bp, 10 predicted proteins | sample BioMet4_FD_61217 | JGI IMG/M metagenome (GOLD analysis project Ga0070399, IMG submission 61217) | Microbial communities from bioreactor (seeded with sewage sludge) at LBNL, California, USA - Biofuel metagenome 4 (version 1) | ecosystem: Engineered > Bioreactor > Anaerobic > Unclassified ... | reverse complement strand
CCACCAGTGCTGCCACCGCCGCCGCCAATAGCAGCACCGATGTATGTGCTGCTGGCGGTAACGACACCGCCGCTAATATTAATAATACCGCCCGCGCCGCCAGTTGCACCGGTGCCGCCACCAATACCGGCACCGAAATGGCCGCTGGCATTCACTGTGCCGCCGCTGATGGTAATCGTACCACCCGCACCGCCGGTGCCGGAGCCGTAGCCGTAGCCGCCGCCAACTCCTGCGCCGTTCGTGCTGCTGGCGGTAACGGTGCCGCCGCTGATGGTAATCGTACCACCCGCACCGCCGGTGCCAGAGCCGTAGCCGCCGCCAATTCCTGCGCCCATGTTGCTGCTGGCGGTGACTGTGCCGCCCTTTATCAGAATGGTACCGGCAGAATCGCTATGGAAGTCCGAATAGCATGTTCCGCCGATGGCGGCTGCATAGCGGGAGGTGGCTGAAAGCATGCCGCCGCCATCTTCCAGCGTCAAGGTTGTTCCATCCGGAACATGGATTGCTGCGCCATAGCCTCCATTGTAATTAGAATTCGTATTAAGCGTATTCGTTCCCTCGGCATACAGGGTGAGGGAAGCGCCATTTTGTAAATCTATGCAGCTTTTGTTATCTCGAGATGTTGTGCCAGTACTCATCATGCTGACGTCTTTCAAGCGAATGCTTGCCGTCGTGCCATCTACAATAATTTGTGTTGTCTCGTCTGTTGCTGTGCCGGTAATCACGATGGTTTCCGTTTTGGGAATGTCTTTGCTGCCGCCTGCGTATCCCGCGTAGGTCACGGTGTTGGTGGTGGCATTCTTCTTAGTAATCGTGATGCTGCCGGAAGCAAGATTTAAGACAGCGTCCGCTCCAAGCACGCTGATTTCGTAGTCCTCTGTAAAATTTTTCCCCATGCCAAGGCCGTTTTTAACGGTGGCGGTGAGAGTCAGGGTTCCCGCCGCGGTGGCAGTGAGTGTGTTGTCCGTAATCGTTGCGCCGGTAGTTCCGGCATCCTTGACAGACCAAGCCACCGTGCGATAGCTGGCGTTGGTCGGCAGAACGCTGCTGGAGAGGCTCAGGGGCGTATTGATGAGCAGCGTGGAGGGAACCGCGGCCTCGATTGACGTTACGGGAACAGAAGGCACCGTGATGGTGAAGTCTTTAGTAAACGCTGTGCCGTAGGCGCTGCCGTTGGCCACGGTGGCGGTTAACACCAGCTGGCCGGGCGAGGTGGGCGTGATGCGGTTGCCGTCAATGTCCGCGCTGCCACTCTTTACGCTCCACGTCACGCTCCGATAGCTGGCGTCGGCGGGGGTGAAGCTGGGAGCCAGCGTAACGGCAGTGCCGTTTTGCAGCGTGTCTGGAATCCCACTGATATCAGTAAGGGCTGTGTGGGTAACCGTAACGCTAAACACTTGCGTATAGTCTGTTTTTCCCAACCCGCTGCCGACGATAGCGCGCAGCGTCACTGTGCCGCCCCCCGCGGCAGTAAGCTGCTTACCGGAAAGAGTTGCGCCGGTGCCCCCGGCGTCTGCAATTTCATATCGAACGTCTCTAAAGGTAGCGGTTTCGGGCATCGCCGTGCCGGATAGGGTGATGGTGCTGTTTGCGTTCATCGTGCTCGGCAGGCCGGTGATGCTGGTGACGGAGGCAAAATAAGTTTTCAGCTCGCTGCTGTTACTGCTATTCACCGTACCGTAATATGATGTGCCGTTGAGCGTAACCGCCGCATTGCCTGTGGGCAGATAAAGCCACACCTTGCCATCCTGCGGCTCTACGTCGTTTGCGGTGTAGGTATAGTCTGCACCGTTCATCTTCACGCTCAGGCTGGTTACGGCATCCGAGGTGGAGACATAAGCGCCGTAAAGCCCGCCGGAAATGGGCTTGATTCCATTGTTCAGCATGATGGTGCCGCCGGAAACGGTAACGCCAGTGCCATTGCCGCTGTCGTCTCTGCGTCCGCCGATGGCATAGAGGCCTGAATTTGGAGCATTGGGGGTGGAGACGGTGATCTTGCCGCCTGTGATGTTGATGTTATTATAGCCGCCGCCCTGATTGGATGCCAAACTGCCGCTGCCCAGCAGCGCGCCGGTGAACGAGATGCTGCTCGCCGTGTTGCTGAGGTTCAGCGTGCCGCTCTGCACCTTGATATTGCGGGCTGTAATGTTCAGAAGCGTGCCGCCGGCGATGCCGCCCGCCGCGCCCACCGCCGGGCTGCTAGCGGTGGCAGAAGTGGCGGTGATGGCGCCGGTTTGTGCAAAGGTGATGTTGGAGCAGTTGTAGGACTGCGTCTGGGCAGCGGAAGACACAGCGGGCGAGCCAATGGCCACGCCTTGTGCAGAGGCGGTCAAATCGCCGCTGCCGGTAAAGGTCAGGCTGCCGCTGCCGCCTTGTTTGACAATCGCGCCGCCGTACCAGACGTTTCCCTTGGTTGATGAGGCAAGAGTATTCGTCCCCTGAAGCTCGATGGTAACGGCTGCGCCGTTGTCTGAATTGCCGCGGCTGAGAATCATGGGTACGTTCTGCGCAAAGGACGTCTCAACGTCCACATTATTCAAGATAATGCGGACGTCGCCACTGGCTTGGGTGGTGTCGATAATGCCGCGCCATACCCCATTGGCGCCTGATCCAACAGACCACCAGTATTCCGTGGGCAGCGTAGTACTTCCTATTGTACTTCTCGTGTCCACATAGGTGCCGGAAATGGTGTAGGTACCGGCGCTTTTGATCATAATCGCGCCGACTGCATTAGTGTCATCGTGGGTGTCAAACCCACCGCTGGGGCCAGTTACCGTCAGGCCAAAGACGGTTGTCGTGGTGTCTCCCACCGCAAACGCTTTGACTGGCAGCAGGGGCAGCATCATGCACATTACTAACAGCGCGCCAAAAATTCTTTTTTTCATGACGTTTCCCCTGGTCGTCTGTTGCCTGTCGTGTTCCGTGCTGGTGACAGTCGGGTAAAGATGCTTTTCAAGTTGTCCGGCGGTGCTTTTCGCGCTGCGGTCGCTTTGGGAGGGCCGAGTTTCTTCCGAGGGTAATCTCGATGGCATCCGCCCCGATGTATCAGTGTCGTGCCCGTTCTTAGATGGGCCATGTTTTGTTCCACCGGTGCTCTTCTCTATAAAAGGTGCAGCATTTCCGCCGCTGTCTTCGCTTCGCCGCGGCGATGCACCCTCAGCTTTTGCAGAATGTGGTTGATATGAGTCTTTACTGTGGCCACCTTGATGCCTAGGATGTTTGCGATTTCCTGATTGGTGCAGTCGTGACAGATGAGCTTTAGAACCTGTCTCTCCGCGGGGGACAGCGGCTCGGTGAGCTGCGCCATGGGGCGAAGGAAGTCCGGATAGTTCACGGCCTGCACCCGCGTCTTTGCCAGCAGGCGCTTGAAGTATGGCGTGTTCTCCGTCCAGCCGCAGCTGGTCAGCAGAGGCAGCACCGCCGCACCGTACTGAGCCACCGGTCGGATGAAGCGGTACTCATAGGCCGTGTCAAGTGCTGCGCAAAATTCCGCCTTCCAGTTCTCGTCGCTTTGCCGGTAATGGCAGACGGCCATCAGGAGTCGAACGAGTAGTCCGTCCATCACGCGGGAACATTGCTCGCAGTAAGGCACCAGCAGCGTCAGCACAAGCAGGGCGGAATCATTGTCGCCCCGGGATATGTCCGCCATGGCACAGGTCAGGTAGCGGTAGCGCCACATCGTCCGCAGCTTTGGTACGGGCGAGGGAGCCTCGTCCCTGTACCAGTGCTCGACCTCCTCCGTTCCGCCAAGGCGCATGTAAATCCGCATGGCCATGGCGTCCATGTTGGGGAGAAAACGGACTTCTCCCCGCTGGACAAAGCTTTCCCGCAACGCCGAGAGTGTGGTCAGCGCCGCACTCGCGTTTCCCTGTGCCACCTGCAGGCGAATCAGCAGGCCCATTACGGCAAACTCCATGTCTGGCGTGCCGTTTTTGCGGATCTCGTCCATCCCCGCCACCAATGCCAGCAGTCGGGCGGACACGTCCTCGCCCTTTTCAAATCGGCTTTCGCATAGGGCGCAGTCTCCAAGGCCCACACCGTCTTTTCCCAGTACGGCCTCCACTGGCTTGCGGATGGTGGAATACAGAAGCTCATCCCGTTTGCTCCACTCGCAAAAGTCCTTGCCACCGTTCATGAGGCTGGGTAGGGTGCTGGTGACGGACAGGGCGGGCATCACGATCTCCCGGTTTACCAAAACCCGATACACGCCGCCGAACAGCTCCACCAGTCCGCGGCTGCCCCGATGGGGCAAGGCGATGTCCAGATAGGCCAGCTTACCCCGCACCTCCCCATATTCCGCGTCGCTCTTCTTGAGTTTGGTTCCGTAGTTTTCCAGCTCCCGATACCACCGTTCGCTGGTCTCAACATCCATGTTCAGCGAGGAGAACATGCTCATGCCGCACATAAGCGTGGTCGAGCGCAGGACTTCCTTCTCCGGAAGCATCTCGTAGTACTTTTCCATCTCGTAGTAGTGGCCCGCGCCCACATGCGTTTCAGCATTTTTCACCAGCAGATCAGACACCTTCTGGCGATCGCCGCTGCGAACATAGCAGTCCATGGCGCGGGCATAGTCATCTCGCAGCTCATAGTAAAGTCCGGCGCGCCCGTAGACCGCCCGCTGGTCCTCGACGGCGTAGAGGTGGTTTATCTCCCAGAGCAGGAATTCCCGGAAGATGGACTGAAAGCGGTAGTGCTCCACGCCATCGATTTCCAGCATGCTGGTATCCTGCACCAGCTCGGAGAGCATCTGCCCGACGTGGCTATCTCCGCTGACCATCCGTGCAAGTTCCGGATCAAAGCCATCGAAGGGGGCCAGATTCAGCAAGAGTTGGCGCATGGGGGTGGCAAAGCGGTGAAATACCGCGTCTTCCATGAAGCGGAAGAGCTCTCGTCGAGTGGCGTCCGCCATGGCAGAGTCATAATCCTCTCCATTTTGCAGCAAACGGCACAGTCCGGATACCGCCACGGGATAACCCTTGGTGTCTCGCGCGATGGCGGCAAGCCCTGTGTCGGAGATGGTCACGCCGCTCGATTCCAGCACACGGCGGATACTCTCCTTGTCCAGAAACAGCGCCTGCGCATCGATGACCGTCAGCAGGCCGGAAAACTGGAAGGGGAGTAGCCAGCCGGGCGTTGTACCCCTGCTGAGCAGCACAAAATGCCTGTTCTGATTGTCCCGAATCCATCCACAGAGGGTTTCCTGCTGCTCCGTGTCCTTGAGAGATTGCAGCTCGTCAACCACCACGGCCTCACAGCACGGGGGCAGCGGCTCACGCAGCGCGTCTGGCTGGGCGGCGCTATAAAAGGCGGACTGCTTCTTTTCCAATAACGTACGCATGACAGTCGTTTTGCCCATGCCAAAAGGTGCGCTGACGAGAATAACTCGATATCGCGAGAAACTATGTTCGAACAGCTCCCGCAGGGCGGGGGCGATGACGATGCTGGTCGACGTGTCCATGCGTGGCCCTTCTTGCTTTGCAGGGCGAATCTATAAAAATGAATTCGCCCTGAACTCACGTATTTTATTTTGCATCAAGGTGCCTTTGTTTGTGAATCCACCGAAAGTTTGAGAGCGGGTTTCATGGGTGCGTATTGTTTCCGAGTGGGCCGCCGACAGAGCGTCGACGAATAGGCGTGAATTTGGAAGGATTTGCGGGCCCTGTGATTTACGACGCCTTTGCCAGGGGGGAGGTATCGGCCTGCGAGTTCGGCGAGTGGATGGGACGGTGCAGGCTTTTACGAGGGAGCCAGAGGTGGGAGTGGGGAGACGGGTCGGGATATAGCACTTGCGATTAATTAATGTCCGATGCGAAGCATATCCTCTTAGCCGAAAGTTGGTTTGGAGGGAGACGTGAGAACAGTGCTCCAATGCGCGCATAAGGCTCAATGCCTAACACATGCGGTGAAAAAACGGTTGGTTGCATGCAGTCCAGCAGTGAGGCGATATGCCACGCGATCGCATGGCGCACTCGTATACTTAGCATGTCGTGCGCAATCGCTAAGGCATGTTGCAAACGTTGGATTGAAACAGTTTGAGGGAGTGGCAGAGGTGTTGCCAAAAACGGCCAGCGTACATTTTTGTACGTTGGCCGTTTGCCAATCCCAGAAACTGAACAAACTGTATTATGGATGATGAACTAAGTAAGAAATGGCAGGAGGTGTTGATTTTGAAACTCTATGCGCATACCGGTCCACGTTGCGAATCAGAATGCGAATCCCTGTCTTCTTCTCGAGGCATTGATGTGAGCGGCTGGCAACCTCTTCAGGATCATCTCGATAACGTTGCCAACAAAGCCTCGAGCTTTGCCAGTATTTTCGGCTATGGGAGATGGGGCTTTGTCCTCGGGGAACTTCATGATGCTGGCAAAGCAAGTGACGCCTTTCAGCGTAGGTTGCGAGGTAGCAGCCAAAGCGTTGACCATAGTACTGCCGGTGCAAAGATGGCGGTCGACAGGTATAACGGCAAAGGGCAGCATGCGGCAGATGGCACTCTCATGGCCTTTGCCATTGCTGGTCACCACGGACAGGTTCCAAATGGTTTTGATGCCGAGCGCGGTCGCTCGCTTCACGAGCGACTCGAGGCACCTGTTGAGCCCACACCAGCATTTGACGAGATGCTTGAGGCCCACTCGGTGAACCTTCCTCTTCCAAGTCAGCTTGAGATCGCTCCCTTCGGCAGGGGTGTGACGGGCAAGCTTGATGATCATGAGAGAAGCAGGAGAATCTTCTCCGCATTCATGTTCGATCGTATGCTGCACTCATGTTTGGTAGATGCAGATTACATTGACACTGAGGTGGTCATGACACCGGCGCTGGCGGAGATTAGAAAGTCCCATGCGGATGAATATGAAACGCTTTCGGAGCTTTTGGTAAAACTTGAAGCGCACATGGTCCAGCTAACCGCCGATTCGGAAGACTCCTGTGTGAATAGGGCCCGAGCTAGCGTTCTCGATGATTGCCGTGAAGCGGCAATGTCTAAGGCTGGCATATTTACGCTTACCGTGCCAACAGGGGGAGGAAAGACCCTCGCTTCTCTGATGTTTGCCTTGTCTCATGCGGTTGCAAACGGCCAGCAAAGGGTAATTTACACCATCCCATTCACAAGCATTGTGGAACAGACGGCAGATGTCTTTCGCTCGATACTGGGGTCGGAGAACGTCCTCGAGCATCATTCTAACTACGACTATCCGTTCGTGGAGATAGACGGTGAAAGCGTGAGTCCCGACCGTATGGCAACAGAGAATTGGGATGCCCCAATCATCGTGACTACAAATGTCCAATTGCTCGAATCTCTGTACTCCAATAGGCCAAGCAGGTCTCGCAAGGTTCACAGCATTGCTCGGAGCGTCGTGATACTTGACGAAGCACAGAAGCTCCCCGATGAGCTGCTTATGGCAACACTTGCTGCGCTTGAGGAGCTTGTCGCTGACTTTGGCTCAAGTGTGGTCCTCTGTACGGCCACACAGCCTGCAGTACAAAACCGATGGCCATTTGGCTCCCATCCCCGAGAGATTATCACGCATAGGGAACTATTTGATGATGCCTTTTCTGCCCGGTCGAGATTTGTCAACGACGGAATGATTTATGAGAGCCAGCTAGTGCAGAGCCTCTCGGCGTGCAAGAAAGCACTTTGCATCGTTGACACCAAAGCAAAAGCCAGAAGAATATTCGATGACGTTCGCAAAGATGTTGAGGCCACTGAAAGCGGGTGTCATGATGGCGTATTCCACCTGAGCGCAGGAATGACCCCTGATCACAGAACACAGGTACTGAATGAGATTAGGACCAGGCTGAATGACTCTGACAGCCGGTGCGTGGTTATCTCTACCCAGCTCATAGAAGCTGGCGTCGATATCGACTTTCCATTGGTATACAGGGAGCTTGCTGGAGTTGACTCACTGCTGCAGGCGGCCGGTCGCTGTAATCGCGAGGGCCGACTAAGGGGTGAGGGCGGAGCTCCAGAGAGAGGCATTGTCCACGTCTTCGAGCTGAATGGTCGTGACGGGGAAGGAAACAATGAGCCGGAGTTTGGCCAGGCTATCGGAACTTGGCTTGGCAAAATGCGACTGATTACCAAGCAGGTTATTGCTAGGCATGGCGGGCAGATTGACCCGGCTCTTTCCGACGATTTTTTCGAAGCCAGATACCAGCAGGGTGACCTCGACGCACGTGGCATATATGGGTATCTGAGCAGCAGGGCCCTTCCATCTCCACCACATCCATTCTCGACCCTCCCCTTTCAAAGGGCAGCCAACGACTACAAGATTATCGACGACGACTCCACAACCGTTTTTATTCTGCGAGAAAAGAAGGCGAGGGAGCGTTATGACTGTCTTCGGCACAGCAAGTATCCCGCGAGTATGGCCCGCGAACTACAGAGATACAGCGTCTCGATTCGCAATTATCAGTTGAACGACTATGAAAGGGAAGGTCTTCTGGAGCACTTTGGGCCAATCGTTGTTCTGAACACGCTCGATGGGGGGAGGTGTTTCTATAGCGACGAGGTGGGACTTCTCCCTCCTCAGGAGGGAACACTAAATCCGTTGATTCCATAACCATACCGACCGGATTGATGAAAGGAGGAAGTAATGGGATTTGGAATCCGAGTATTGGCAACTGGTCCGAGAGCGTGCTTTACTCGGCCAGAGATGAAGTCGGAACGCGTAAGTTATGACGTGATAACGCCGTCAGCGGCTCGTGGAGTTCTTGAAGCAGTTTACTGGAAACCTGCCATTTGCTGGAAAATCGACAGGATTGGGGTTCTTAACGAAATTGCATTCGAAACCTTCCGGCGTAATGAGCTTGGTGGAAAGTTGAGCTATGCGAATGCAAAAGCAGCCTTCAAGTCTGGCAAGGACGTCTACATTTCAGCAACTGAAGAGAGACAGCAAAGAGCAACGGTGCTCCTACGGAATGTTGCATACGTTATCGAGGCGCACTTCGAGCTCACAGACAGTGCTGGCGAGACCGATACGCCAGAAAAACACTACAACATCGCGGTCAGGAGGCTCAGGAAAGGGCAATGCTTCAGCCAGCCGTACTTTGGTTGCAGGGAGTTTCCTGTGGATATTGAACTAGCTGAAGGGATGGTGCCCAAGTCTTTTTATGCAGACATCCCCGAGAAGGATCTTGGATTTATGTTGTATGACATGGACTTCTCTGATCCCGTTGCGCCATCCCCGATATTTTATCGGGCAGTAATGCGTAATGGGATAATCAACGTTGCAGGGTCTTTGGACGAGGTGGTCAAATGATCGTTCAGCGGCTCTATGAGCTCTATCAGAGAATGGCGGAGGATGATGAGCACTCGAAAGGGGTCCCTCAACCTGGCTGGGGCACCGAGAAGGTCTCTTGGGCATTGAGCCTAACAAAAGAAGGTGAACTGGTTTCTGCTGTGCCTTTAATATCTGGAGAAGGCAAGGCTGCCAACAAGTATCTAACGATGATGGTTCCGGCGCACTCCGGTAGGTCTGGCATTGCCCCCAAACCCTATTTTCTGTGTGACACTGCCCCTTATTTCCTTGGAGAAGGAGGCGAGAAAGGTGACGGGAAGCGTGTTGCCGCTAAGAACCTCCATGAGACTATCCTGTATGACTGCGATGATGATGGCGCAAGAGCTATCCTCAGGTGGCTTGCGTCAGACAGCCCCTGCGAGGGAATTGCTGAAGACGTCATAAGCGAAATCGCAGAGGCAAAAGGAAATCTTACTTTTTATCTTTCCGGAGATGGATTTCCAATCTTCCAACGTCCTCTCGTTAGGAAGGCATGGGAGAGCTACCTCGCAGAACCTGGGCACGGTGAGGTGACTGGTCAGTGCTCCGTAACGGGTGAGGTTGGACCACTTGCGCGGCTATTTCCGCAGATCAGTGGATTACCTGGCGCCCAGCCATCTGGCGCATCCCTCATCTCGTTCAACCTTGAGTCTTTTAATTCCTACGGGAAGACACAGGCGTACAATGCATCGATTGCTGAGGATGTCGCCTTCGGTGCAGGCACAGCGCTTAAGTACCTCCTGACAAATAACAAACGCAGGATTCGTCTTGGCAATACCTTTGTTATCTTCTGGTCCGAAGGTGGCTCGTCGAACGACGACGATTTCCTCTGGTCTATGCTGGCGGGTCAACGGAAAGCTGAGGACGAGGAGACAAGTCAGCTGATTGCTGAGATATTCAATAACATGCGAGCCGGTAGGGTATATACGGCAAGCTTTACGTCAGAAGCCAAGTACTTCATCCTTGGGGTTTCACCGAATGCTGCTCGTATTTCTGTCAGGTTCTACAACGAGAGCACGTTAGGACAGCTCGCCGATCGATACGCGATGTATCTACAAGATGTCGATATGGTCGGCGTAAAAAACGTGTCTCTCCTCGCGCTTCTCAGACAAACCGCGGTATTGGGGAAGGAAGATAATCTACCGTTCACCCTTGTCAGTCCGAGTTTTGCCGCAATGCTCAACGGAACGGACTTCCCTATGTCACTCCAAAACACGGTGCTGTCGAGGATGAGGGCCGATCACGCTTCCCAAAATACCTGGGATATGGGACAGCGTGCGGCAATTCTCAAGGCATGCCTTGTCAGAAGACGGCGTCATGCCGGAAGACAAATTATGAGCGAAAGTGAGTTGAGTATGTCTCTTAACAGGAATAACACTGGAACCGGATATCTGCTCGGCAGGCTGTTCGCCGTGATGGAGAGAGCACAGCAAGGTGCTGTACCCGGGGCAAATGCGACTATCCGCGACCGCTATATCGGAGCAGCTTCCTCCACTCCTCAGCGGGTTATGCAGCCACTGCTTCGTAATTGCCAAACGCATCTCGGCGTTTTGCGTAAGGATAATCTTGGCCTTGCAAATATGCTTGAAAGAGAGCTTGACGAGATTCTGGGGAGCAAGTATGCCGGCGAGGGGCTACCCGCAACCTTGGATATCGATCAGCAGGCAGAGTTCTTTATTGGCTACTACCAAGAGCGCGCTGATCTCTGGACGAGCAAGAAAAAAACTACCGAAAGTGATGAAAGCTTTAGCCAGACCAATGAAAAGGAGAACTAACCATGCCTGAACCCATTATGAATCGCTATGACTTTGTTCTGTTCTTCGATGTAAAGAATGGTAACCCCAACGGTGATCCTGACGCTGGTAATCTGCCTCGCATCGATCCTGAAACCTCTCACGGCATCGTCTCTGACGTGTGCCTCAAGCGTAAGGTTCGTAATTACGTTGACCTCGTTAGAGGCGAGAAAGTAGATGAGCCAGATACTCCGGACGGAGAACTTGGCTACAAGATTTACGTGCAGGAGGGTGCTGTTCTCAATAACAGAAATGGTAAGGCTTATGTTCACTATGATATGACGCCAACCTCTAAGAAACTTCCTAAGAAGATTGAAGACCAGATTAAAATTACTAAGTTTATGACCGATAACTTCTATGATATCCGTGCGTTCGGCGCCGTTATGACAACCGAGGTCAACTGCGGTCAGGTTCGTGGCCCTGTACAGATGTGCTTTGCTGAGTCCGTTGACCCGATTGTTCCGCTCGAGATGAGCATCACACGTATGGCGGCCACAAAGGAGCAGGAAAACAAGGATAACAAGACTATGGGTCGAAAGCAGTATGTACCTTACGGTCTGTATCGAGCTGAAGGTTTTATATCTGCTCCGCTTGCTGAAAAGTCAGGCTTTTGCCAAGAGGACCTCGAGCTCTTCTTTGAGGCTCTCATGAATATGTTTGAGAACGATCGTAGTTCAGCCCGTGGTCTAATGTCTTCTCGAGAGCTTATTGTCTTCAAGCATGAGAGCAAATTGGGCAGCGCCCCTGCAAGCAATCTGTTCGATGCGGTAACGGTAAGCAGGACGATTCCAGACGGGGAAGCGGCTCGTTCTTTCAAGGACTACTCGATAGAAGTTGACGAGTCTGTAATTCCTGCCAGTATTGAAATGAAGCGTATCAATTACATTCCAACGACCGCATAAATCAATATGTACTCCGACGAAGACCTACTAGCATTGTCGGGCCTGCAGCACATTGCTTTTTGCGAGCGCCAATGGGCTCTCATCCACATCGAACAGGTCTGGGAAGACAATGCCGAGACGATGCGCGGTGAGTTTTTTCACGAGCGAGTAGATACAAAAGGCTATTCGTGTTCAGCGGGAGTAAAGGCTGAGCGGAGAGTGCGTCTAACGGAGCATGCCCTGGGTGTCTATGGGGTCGCCGACATTGTCGAGTATGACATGTCTGGCGATCCCATCGTCATTTGCCCAGTTGAGTACAAGGTAGGAGAGCCCAAGAAGAGTGATTGGGACAAAATACAGCTTGCGGCTCAGGCAATGTGCTTAGAAGAAATGACGAGCAAGCGCGTGACAGAAGGTGCCCTGTTCTATGGGAAAACGCGTCGGCGCGAGAGGGTTCAAATTGATGAGTCCCTGCGCGAGCGGGTTGTAAAACTAGCAAGCAGAATGCACTGTCTGTTTTCGTCTGGAGAAATTCCCCTTGCTGCGCTCATGCCTAGGTGCCGCCGATGTTCTCTTCATGACCTCTGTCTTCCAGAGGCATCAAGAATGCGTGCTAGTGAGTACTGGGCCCAAATTGAGAAATCCCTGGTGAAGTCATGAAGCGCCTACTCAATACCCTTTACGTAACAAATCCTGATGCAATGCTTAGGAAAAAAGACGACGCAGTTGCTGTTTATCTCGATGGAAACGAACAGGTGAGCATCCCATTCCACTTACTCGAGGGAATTGTCATCTATGGCCATGCGGGCTTTACCAATTCGCTCTTGGGATCCTGCGCCGAGCATGGGGTGGGAGTTGTAATCCTAGACGAGAGGGGTAGGTTCAAGTGCAGGGTCGAAGGGCCTGTGTCCGGAAATGTACTGCTCAGAAAAGCCCAGTATGAAGCGTCTTCTCTGCCTGACCAGAGCCTTGCTATTGCCAAGCGCTTTGTGATGGCCAAAGTGCACAATAGCAGAATCGTTCTTCAGCACGCGGTCAGAGACCATCCTACGGTAGAGGGAACAACCGCGACAGAGGCAATCGAAAGTCTCCAAATTAGTAAGAGCTCAGTATCTTCTGCAATGACACTTGATGAGCTACGTGGTGTTGAGGGAGATGCTGCGCATGTCTATTTTTCCGCTTTTGGAATGTTGCTATCTGCCCGGGGTATCACTCCCTCATTTGCTGGGAGAAATAGGCGGCCACCTAGGGACCCGGTCAACGCGGCGCTCTCATTCTTCTATACCATGCTGGCAAGAGAAATTGGGACTGCATGCGAATCTGTCGGCTTGGATCCTCAGGTGGGGTATCTGCATGCCTGTAGGCCAGGAAGGGATAGCCTGGCACTCGATTTGATAGAGGAACTGAGGGCCCCTGTTGTGGATAGATTTGTGCTATCGCTATTCAACCGCGGACAACTTTCCTCAAAAGATTTCGAAGAGAGCGGAGGGGCAATTTTCTTCAAAGATGCTGCGTTCAAGGACGTTCTTGCTCTTTGGCAGACAAAGAAGCAAGAGGAGATTATGCATCCGTTCTTGAAAGAGAGGATCCAGATAGGTCTGATTCCTCAGATACAGGCCCAGCTCCTCGCTCGTTATCTTAGAGGGAATCTTGACGATTACCCAGCCTTTCTCTGGAGGTGATGAGCGGTGTATGTACTTGTTACATATGATGTATCGAACTGCGACGCCGTTGGAGCGAGAAGACTCAGACGCGTAAGCAAAATCTGTACTAGGTATGGACAAAGAGTCCAGTTTTCGGTATTCGAGTGTCTCGTCGACCCTGCTCAGTATGAACTGATGAAGCATGAGCTTTCTGAAGAAATCGACTTGAATACGGATAGTCTTCGGTTCTATAACTTGGGAAAGCATTGGCAGAGTAGGGTTGAGCATATAGGAGCGAAAGCATCATATAACCCTCAGGGCTCGCTCGTAATCTAGTTCCAAAATGATCGCGCGAACCCCAAGCTATGGCGCAGACGCGGACATTTCGCGCAATGACCTAATTTGCTAGATGGCTGCTCAGAGAGTTGGCAGATAAGGTTCTCGGACATTGAGAATCGGATATTATTGAGGCTAGACGAGCATTCCCGCTGATGAACGACAGTCGCGCCCCGTACGGGGCGCGTGGATTGAAACCTCGGGTGCGCGCTGGCATAAACAAGTCGAACCCGTCGCGCCCCGTACGGGGCGCGTGGATTGAAACCACACCTACGGCACGGGGGACGCGAACGGATGGGGTCGCGCCCCGTACGGGGCGCGTGGATTGAAACCCGTGGGGAGTGGTACTCGCCGATGACGGTAGCCGTCGCGCCCCGTACGGGGCGCGTGGATTGAAACTCCACGATTGGGGAGTGAGCTGCTTGACATCCTGGTCGCGCCCCGTACGGGGCGCGTGGATTGAAACGAGGACGCCCGCGAGACCATGGAGGAGGGCACGGTCGCGCCCCGTACGGGGCGCGTGGATTGAAACGGCGTACGACAGACTCAGGCGGGCGTGGGCACCACGTCGCGCCCCGTACGGGGCGCGTGGATTGAAACCAGCGGGCGATACTCGCCTACGTCTTCGGCGTCGTCGCGCCCCGTACGGGGCGCGTGGATTGAAACGGTACGCCGTCGTAGGTTTTGACGCGAGCGACACGTCGCGCCCCGTACGGGGCGCGTGGATTGAAACTCCTCTGGGGACACGGGCTATCTTGAGTGGTCGCGTCGCGCCCCGTACGGGGCGCGTGGATTGAAACCCGGGCGGTGGCACGCTGCAGGACGTGCATGTGGGTCGCGCCCCGTACGGGGCGCGTGGATTGAAACCGCACCGCGCGCAAGCACGAGCAGTCGGTCGGCAGGTCGCGCCCCGTACGGGGCGCGTGGATTGAAACAGGCCATGTCAACGACTTTCGCGCAGACGGGACAGTCGCGCCCCGTACGGGGCGCGTGGATTGAAACGTACGACCCGAGCGACTCTCCACCACGCCCTCCGTCGCGCCCCGTACGGGGCGCGTGGATTGAAACAGGTGATAGGCGTGGGCGACCAGCTCGCGGCGATAGACGTCGCGCCCCGTACGGGGCGCGTGGATTGAAACCGGCAGGGTCCGCCGACCGCGAGAGGGAGGCAGGTCGCGCCCCGTACGGGGCGCGTGGATTGAAACTCCTACCACGGGCTCAAGGATGGTCCCCCACTCGACGTCGCGCCCCGTACGGGGCGCGTGGATTGAAACATTGCCCCACGGGAAAGATTAACACCATCGACACGTCGCGCCCCGTACGGGGCGCGTGGATTGAAACGTTCTGGCAGGCACCTTGCTCACGGTCTACGCGTGTCGCGCCCCGTACGGGGCGCGTGGATTGAAACGCGCTGATGGACGGGGGCGCGGAATGAGCGACGAGTCGCGCCCCGTACGGGGCGCGTGGATTGAAACGAGCAAGAGGGGCGCGTGGACCTCGTGGCGCTTCTGGTCGCGCCCCGTACGGGGCGCGTGGATTGAAACCAGGAGATGGGCCTTAACCTGGCCCAATCCGTCGTCGCGCCCCGTACGGGGCGCGTGGATTGAAACGTTATGTCCCCGAGGTTGGGGACAGTCGGAAATCTTGTCGCGCCCCGTACGGGGCGCGTGGATTGAAACGGACTGCGGGCGGTATTCAGGACGTCCGCTTCATGTCGCGCCCCGTACGGGGCGCGTGGATTGAAACCAGTCGCCGCTGTTCCAGTCGCCGCTGTTGCCGGTCGCGCCCCGTACGGGGCGCGTGGATTGAAACAACATCGGGTATCATGCAAATCAGAGAATGAACGAGTCGCGCCCCGTACGGGGCGCGTGGATTGAAACTCCTCCATCGTCGAGGTCTCCGCCCAGGTCCAGGTCGCGCCCCGTACGGGGCGCGTGGATTGAAACCTTCGATGGGCGATAATGGCAATAGCGCACCTTAGTCGCGCCCCGTACGGGGCGCGTGGATTGAAACACGTCGCAGCCCACGCCACCCTACGACGTTGGTGAGTCGCGCCCCGTACGGGGCGCGTGGATTGAAACGGCGAGAACGTCATCGAGCTGGGGAAGAACAGCAGTCGCGCCCCGTACGGGGCGCGTGGATTGAAACAACTAGCAGCACATACCACATATGGGGGCTACCGTGTCGCGCCCCGTACGGGGCGCGTGGATTGAAACTCCCTGCACGCTCGGGCGCGGTACGAGGGCGGCACGTCGCGCCCCGTACGGGGCGCGTGGATTGAAACGACCCGCTCTCGGAGCACCACACAGCAAGCAGATGGCGTCGCGCCCCGTACGGGGCGCGTGGATTGAAACTCGTTCTCGTCCATGGTGTGTCTCCTTCGTCTGTCGTCGCGCCCCGTACGGGGCGCGTGGATTGAAACATGATCTCCTGGACGCTCATCACCCACGCCATGGAGTCGCGCCCCGTACGGGGCGCGTGGATTGAAACATCGACGAGACGACAGGACTTGCAGCCCTCGACTGTCGCGCCCCGTACGGGGCGCGTGGATTGAAACAAGAACGAGCGGGAGCGCGACCGCCTTGCCAGCAGTCGCGCCCCGTACGGGGCGCGTGGATTGAAACCCAGCGCATTAAGCTTCCTTGTCGCCTCGAGCGAGAGGTCGCGCCCCGTACGGGGCGCGTGGATTGAAACACCTCCGTCGAGGTCATGGACCGTCTCGGCGTGTGTCGCGCCCCGTACGGGGCGCGTGGATTGAAACCCATCGAACCTACCTCACGCAACGTCCCCTCGAGTCGCGCCCCGTACGGGGCGCGTGGATTGAAACGAGAAGAAGGGGACAAGGACCGTGCAGCTCTACCGTCGCGCCCCGTACGGGGCGCGTGGATTGAAACCCCGTCCGTGGGGACGACGGGCTCGTGGTGTCCGAGGTCGCGCCCCGTACGGGGCGCGTGGATTGAAACTAAGGGCTTGGGCTACAGGTGGTGGACGTCTATCGGCGCGCCCCGTACGGGGCGCGTGGATTGAAACTCTTGGCAAATGGGTTGGTGATATCGAGCCAAAGGTCGCGCCCCGTACGGGGCGCGTGGATTGAAACGAGTATGGTCCCGTCATCTGCACCACGAACGCGGAGGTCGCGCCCCGTACGGGGCGCGTGGATTGAAACCAGCTCGCCCTCACCGCATTGAAGCGAGGCTATAGTCGCGCCCCGTACGGGGCGCGTGGATTGAAACTATGAGGCATACAAGAGAGTGGTGGATGGCAAGGTCGCGCCCCGTACGGGGCGCGTGGATTGAAACGGACGCATACATCCCTTTGGCCGAGAGCTACGAAGTCGCGCCCCGTACGGGGCGCGTGGATTGAAACCGAATCTGGTATGACCCCGTACCAGAGAACCCGCGGGGTCGCGCCCCGTACGGGGCGCGTGGATTGAAACCCGAAGGTGGCATCGAG
>Ga0070399_1002514_pt1 | contig 17383 bp, 14 predicted proteins | sample BioMet4_FD_61217 | JGI IMG/M metagenome (GOLD analysis project Ga0070399, IMG submission 61217) | Microbial communities from bioreactor (seeded with sewage sludge) at LBNL, California, USA - Biofuel metagenome 4 (version 1) | ecosystem: Engineered > Bioreactor > Anaerobic > Unclassified ... | reverse complement strand
TGTGGTGCGCTCCTTTTCGGCCATGTTGGCATGCATAGGGCCAATCCCTGGATAGTCTAGACCAGCACTGACAGTGAATGCTTCCTTAATCTGCCCATCATCGTCTTGCATCACAAGCGTACGCGAACCATGAAGAATTCCTTCTGATCCACAATGAATGGTAGCTGCGGTATAGTCAGTATCAATGCCGTGCCCACCAGCTTCGGCCAAGAATATCTTCACTCTAGTGTCATCAACATAATGATATATTGTGCCTGCGGCGTTACTTCCACCACCGATACATGCCACAAGATAGTCTGGGTAGTCACGTCCAACCTTTTCTTGCAATTGCCATTTCAACTCCTTGGAAATGACACTTTGCAACTTTGCTACAATGTCAGGATATGGGTGGGGGCCCATGGTGGAACCCACAAGATAATAGGTGTCCTGTGGATGGCAGCACCAGTCTCGTATAGCTTCGGAACAAGCATCACTCAATGTCATGTTTCCAGTGGTGACAGGATGCACTTCCGCACCAAGCATCTTCATACGTTCCACGTTGACAGATTGTCTTTCTACATCGGTCTTGCCCATAAAAACCTCACACTTCATACCCATCAATGCGCAGACAGTTGCGGTGGCAACACCATGTTGGCCTGCTCCGGTCTCAGCGATGATACGAGTTTTCCCCATCTTTTTTGCCAAAAGTATTTGACCAATGGTGTTGTTGATCTTATGAGCACCCGTATGATTGAGATCCTCACGCTTGAGATAGAGATGGCATCCGTACTTCTCGCTCATGCGCTTGGCTTCATAGAGTGGGGTGGGACGACCCACATAGTCTTTTAGCAGAGCTTGATACTCTTGCTGAAAGCTATCGCTCCCTAATATAGATAGATACTTATTTTGTAACTCTTGCACACTCTTGTATAGTATTTCGGGAACGTATGCCCCTCCAAAACGGCCAAAGAAGCCGTCGCTATCAACATAATAATCTTTCATCATCCTTATTGTTTAGAAGGCATTAGTGCCTGTTTCAGTTGTTCAACAGCCTCGGCTGGATTTTTTTTCTCGCTAAGAAGAGTAACAAACTTGCTACCAATGATTGCACCTGAGGAGTAGGTTTGAGCCAGTTGCAGCGTCTGATGGTTGCTTATACCAAAGCCAATCATACGAGGATTGCGCAGATGCATATCATCAATGCGTTTGAAATAGTCTACTTTAGTGGCGTTGAAATCTTGTTGTGCACCTGTAACGCTAGCAGAAGAGACCATATAAATAAATCCGTCGGTGTTGTTGTCGATCATCCGGATGCGCTCTTCGCTGGTCTCAGGTGTTATCATCATGATGACACGAAGGTCGTACCGATCGGCTAAAGGCTTCACATCATTCAAATAATCCTTGAATGGGAGATCTGGGATTATAAAGCCTGATATACCACACTCGGCGCAACTCTCACAAAAATGAGCGACACCGTAGTGCATAATGACATTGAGATAGCCCATCAATAGCAATGGGATGTGCACTTCATCCTTGATGGCACGTAGTTGTTCAAATAAATGACCGAGTGTCATTCCATTATGTAAGGCTATAGTTCCTGCAGTCTGTATGACTGGGCCATCGGCCAAAGGGTCGCTGAACGGAATACCTACTTCAACCATATCGATGCCTCCAGCCTGCATGGCCTTGATGACATCACCGGTGTTTTCTAGCGTTGGACTTCCAGCACAAAAGTATAGTGAAAGAAGCTTTCTATCTTGATTGCTCTGAAAGAGATGATTTATTTTATTCATATTACTTTGATTTGTTGGATAAATGTTTGCAGTTTTGTCACATCCTTGATACCTGGAGATGATTCAAATCGGCTGTTTACGTCAATTCCTGCAAATTGTGAATGATGAAATTGCCGTATGCTTGACACGTCGTCCGGCCCGATACCCCCGCTTAGCAGGAAAGGGGTATTACCATTATAAGCTTGCAACAACGACCAGTCAAATTGTTTTCCACTACCACCCTTTGATGCACTTGCAGTATCGAACAGCAACATGTCGACAATACCCTCATATTCGTTGCAGCGAGAAAAGTCATCTTGGGTTGCCACAGATATGGCTTTAATAATGGTAATAGGGAAGAGGGTGTTTGTCTGAAGTAAATCTTTTAAAGCAACTATGTAGTTACGATCTTCCCTTCCATGTAATTGAATGGTATTTAGGGAGTAAGATCTGACACTTTCAAGTATATGCTGAGGATTATCATCGACAAACACACCAACTCTACGGATGGATTTAAAGTTATTTTTTAGAGTTTCAATCGACTTAATGGTGAGATTATTTTGTTCAGCCTCAAGTTTGTCCTCCATGACATAGCGCGAAGATTTAGGGTAGAATATAAACCCCATCATGTCGATGTCTAAAGCGGCAACACTGCTGATGTTGCTAGCTTCACGCATGCCGCATACCTTGATTTTCACAGCTGTACGATAAGTTTTTGAAGTGCCATTCCCGGATCTTCTGAATGCATAAATGCTTCACCCATGAGAAAGCCCTTGTATCCTTCAGCACGCAAATGTTTGATGGTGTCGGGGTTGTCTATGCCACTTTCGCTAACCTTACAGACATTTTGCGGTAGCAGATGAACCAAGTCAAATGAGTTTTGTACATTAGTATGGAATGAACCGAGGTCTCTGTTGTTGATGCCATAGAGGTCAGGACTGTACTCTGCGTACTCAATGTCTCGTTTATTATGCATTTCCAATAACACTTCCAAGCCTAATTCATGGGCCATATGCAACAGATGCTTACACTCATCCTTTGCAACTGCAGCGGCAATAAGCAAAACAGTGGATGCTCCGGTCTTTCGCGCCTGGAAAAGTTGGTACTCATCGACGATGAAGTTCTTATATAAGATGGGTACGGTCACTCCTGACTGCCTTGCCGTCACAATAAAACTATCGTTACCACCGAAGAAGTGTTCATCAGTCAATATGCTCAATGCAGTAGCCCCCTTCTGCTGGTAGCTTAATGGAACAATGTCAGCTTGCGCATCCTGATGTATCCAACCCTTGGAAGGTGATTTACGTTTGAACTCGGCGATAATGCCAGTTGACGACTTCATCAAAGCCTCGCGCATGGAAGGGAGTTGCTGGTCCAACATCGATTCAACAATGCTGTGCAACTGTCTCCCTGGTAAAAGCTGCTTCGCCCCAGCAATCTCCTTGTGCTTATAAGCTACTATTTCTTCTAAGATGTCTGCCATATCACGAATTGAGCTCAACGAATTTCTTGAATGTTGCCAAAGCTTTTCCACTCTCCAAAGACTCTCTAGCGATTGCAATACACTCTTGGATGTCTTTTTTTCCATTCTCCATTACTTGGATACCAAAGCCAGCATTGGCGAGTACTATATTCTTCTGAGCAGACAATGAACGGTTTTCCAGTACGGCATCGAAAATCTTTGCTGCTTCTTCCTCCGTTGCACCAGCGACCAACTCCTCAGGCTTGGCCTTCTCGAAACCAAGGTCGGACGGACTGAAGACTCGCTCATAGTCATTGGTTGATACCTTAAAATCACTTGTAAGGGAAATTTCATCATAACCATCAATGCTATTTACAATGCCGTAATCAACCCCTAGCTTACGATAGACTTCATTATAAAGGCGCATTTGATCAAGGTTTGCCACACCGAGAAGTTGTGCTTTGGGGCGTGAGGGATTAATGATTGGGCCAAGAAGATTAAATACCGTAGGAAACTGTAGGGCTTTACGAATGCCGCCAACAAATTTCATTGCTGTTGCGAAGAGTTGAGCATGCAGATAAACAATGCCACATTCTTCCATACTACGGTTGAGCTTGTCTATGTCCGATGTGAATTTCACACCATGCTCGGCAATGACATTCGAAGCGCCGCTGACAGAGGTAGCAGCAAAGTTGCCATGCTTGGCCACGCGATATCCCGCACCAGCTATGACGAAGCATGAAGTAGTTGAAATATTAAAAGTATTCTTGCGATCACCGCCTGTACCAACAACATCAATGTAACGGTCACTATTGAGAATTGCTGGTGCACCCGTTTCTAATATACCATCACGGAATCCAAGCAGTTCATCGACGGTTATGCCACGCATTTGCAGACCTGTGAGTAGGGCGGTAATCTGCTCATCAGGGTATTCACTCCTGGTAATGCCAATCAAAATATTCTTTGTCTCTTCGCGAGTGAGTAACTCATGGTTCAACACACGCTCTAACACGGATTTCATTGTCATAGTCTTGTATTTTTTATTGTTATCTGATTTATTAAGCTCTAAGATTGGCAAGCATTCCCGGGTTTATTGTTTGCTTTATCTCTTGAGTTTGTTTTTATTCTTTTTACTTATTTATTGAATAATTCTCATCATCAATTTCGATTGAATAAGGTTTATCGTTGAAACCACCAATACAAAAAAGGCCTGTCGTAAGAACGACAGGCCTTGATGATATTGATACTTAATGTACACACATGCCTTAACGACTCACGACTTTTTGAATCTTGAGTTACGCCACCACCATGCTGTGAACATAGAAATTGTCATATCGAATTTTTTATTGATTTCTGGTTGCAAATATACAGAGTAATTTTAAGCCGTCAAATTATTTTAGCAATTTTTTTTGCTAAAATGTTATTCTTTTCACAAGAATGAACAATAAATGAAAGTATATCAATGTATTTTCGAGGAATTATACTTTTGTATCTTGGTACTGTGTAGATATTTCGACCAATAATTCTTTGACATAATTTCGCTCCCAATCGGATAAGTGAAACTTGTCATTACCGTATTGCAGGATATCAATATCAATGGTTATCTTCGTAGAAGATGCAGCTTTTTGTGAACGTCCAAGTCTTTTTTCGATACGTTTAGTTAGTTTCAGAATATCCCAATAAGTTATACTTATCGTGCCATATGCTAAACAATTGAGATAATTAGGGGTAATTACACCAATGGGCTCTGTCCAAAGATTATGTGTGAAGCAAAGATTTGGAAGTACCAGGCGTAGCATTTTTTGTGCCTGCTGTATGTTTTTCTCTTGTTCGAAATTACTTCCTAAGCAAAGAATAAACTGACTGTTGTCCATGAAATAATTATAAATCCTTAGACCAACTGGATGCAATGATTGGCAAACCAATATGATCTAAGGATTGTAAAGTAATATGGGAATGCTACTTAGCAAGCATCCACTGGAATCTTATTTATACGACGTAGGTGACGACCACCCTCGAAATCGGTTGAGAAGTATTCGTCCATGATAGCGCGTGCTGTATCATTGTCAATGATTTTTCCAGGCAACACTAGCACATTGGCATTGTTATGGGCGCGTGTCAGATGAGCAACCTTAGGAATCCAACATAGTGCTGCACGAATATGCTGATACTTGTTGAGCGTCATAGACATACCTTCGCCAGTAGCACAAACGGCAATGCCTGGATACACATCACCATTCTCTATTCCGCGAGCGAGCTGATGACCATAGTCTGGATAGTCTGTACTCTCTTCGGAATAGGTACCATAGTCATGATAAGGAATACCCTTCTCATCAAGATACTGTTTCACAAACTCTTTCATAGCAAAGCCAGCATGATCGCTGGCTAGGCCTACTTTCTTAATATCCATAGTCAATCCTATTTGTTAAGGAATGATTTTACCTGATTATACACATTTTCACCAGTGTATCCAAGCTTCTCATCGAGTACCTTATAAGGTGCAGAGAAACCGAAACTTGTCATTCCGAAGACCTTGCTGTTAGGTCCAATGCCTACTAATCCTTCTAAAGTTACAGGCAGTCCAGCGGTCATACCAAATTTTTTCACATTGTAGGGGAGAACTCTCTCCTGATATTCAGCACTCTGACTGCGGAACAGTCCTTCAGAAGGAGCACTGACAACACGTACACGAATGCCATCCTTGCGTAAGGCTGCAGTGCCAGATTCGAGGGTAGAAACCTCTGAACCACTAGCCACTAGGATCACATCGGGGTTCTCATCAGAGCCTGCTACAATGTAAGCGCCTTTGGCTGCTTGATCATAATCGTTACCTTCGGGAAGCTTGGCTATACCTTGACGAGAGAAGATAAGAGCTGTTGGTGACTCGGTATTCTCCATGGCCAGCCTCCAGCAAACGGTTGTCTCATCAGCATCTGCAGGACGGAATACACGCACGCTGTCCTTACCGTCATGATTCTTTAACTTCTCCATGAGACGAATCTGTGCCTCTTGCTCAACTGGTTCATGAGTAGGGCCATCCTCGCCAACACGGAAGGCATCATGAGTCCAAATAAATTTCACTGGAACTTTCATGAGCGCAGCCAAGCGAACGGCTGGTTTCATATAGTCTGAGAATACAAAGAATGTACCACATGCAGAGACAACACCTCCATGAAGCATCATACCGATGCACATATCAGCCATAGTCAGCTCGCTGACACCAGCCTGGAAGAATGCTCCTGAGAAATCTCCGCGTACAAAGCCATGCGTATTCTTCAGGAAGCCATCAGTCTTGTCAGAGTTAGAAAGGTCTGCAGAAGCACAAATCATATTTGGAACTTGCTTTGCCAATTCGCTCAAGCAAGCTGCACTTGCAGCACGTGTGGCAGAACCTTCCTTTTGTACAACCTTAGTCCAATCAACCTTGGGGGCCTTGCCAGAGAACCACTCGTCCATAAGAGTTGCTGTTTCAGGATTAGCCTTGCGCCACTCATCAACATCTGCTTTGCGTGCTGCAACTACCTTAGTCAACTCTTTAGCGCGAGCTTGATAGAGAGCTTTTGTCTCTTCAAAGATAACAAATGGTTCATTAAAATCACCACCGAGATTCTGGATAGTGTTCTCATAAGCACCATCACCAAATGGTGCGCCATGAGTCTTCACATTGTTCTCATAACTAGAACCATCAGCTTTGAGCGCCCCCTTAGCCATAGTTGTCTTGCCAATAATGATAGTCGGGCGCTTTTCTTCCTTCTGGGCAGCATCAAGAGCGATACGGATTTGAGCTACGTCATTGCCGTTAATCTCCATCACATTCCATCCCCAAGCCTCATATTTAGCCTTTGTATTCTCACAAGTAACGGCCGACGTCTCTGTTGACAACTGAATATCGTTGGAGTCATAGAACATTATCAGGTTGTTCAATCCAAGGGTTCCTGCAATACGTCCTACACCTTGAGAGATTTCTTCCTGTACAGCACCATCACTGATATATGCATAGATCTTATGCTTCATCACCGTTCTGCCTAAGCGAGCCTCGAGGAATTTCTCTGCAATAGCAGCACCGGCTGCGATGGCGTGCCCCTGTCCCAATGGACCAGATGAGTTCTCTATACCACGATTAATGTCAAGCTCAGGATGGCCAGGGGTAATAGATTGCCACTGACGGAACTGCTTCAAATCATCCATAGAGAACAATCCTCGGAAAGACAAGACAGAATAGAGCATGGTACTCATGTGTCCCGGGTCGAGGAAGAAACGGTCACGGCCAATCCATGTTGGGTCTGCTGGATCATAAACGAGATATTCTGAGAAAAGCACATTCATAAAGTCGGCCCCACCCATAGCACCTCCTGGGTGTCCAGAATTGGCTTTCTCTACCATAGCAGCAGCCAATATGCGAATGTTATCGGCTGCTTTGTTCATAATTTTAATGTCGTTCATTGTTATATTAATATTATTATTCTAATGAGAATTTACTGAATGCAAAATTACTTCTGATATTGAAGAACGCAAAAAAGACTTCATCTTATTTTGCGATTTCAGTTTATTTTACTTCAGATTAACCACAATAATAGATTTGGCGGGAACTTCGATCTTTACAATGTTTTTCTTGATCTTCGTGTCTTTGAAGTCTACTGCTGATACAACATCTGGATGTTGGAAATCATTATAATCGGTGATGTTCTTGCAAGTAAGGATTCGTCCTGTAGCCTTCTTGGGCTGTGCGCCATCCAAAGTCAGCTCCACGCTCTGCTTTTGATCTAGACTTGTATTAGCCAATGAAATAACAATGGTTCCATCCTGTTTTTTAGCGGAAGAGATAGAAACGGCTGGAATTTTACCGTCTTCCATCTTATACATGTGTCCCCCTTCAACAGAGATAGAATCAGTCTTAACATTCATAGGAAGGTAAGTTGCATTTTGGAAATCCTTGTACATGGAGAAGACATGATAGGTTGGCGTCAAAACCATATGACCGGAGCCGATAGTGTCAGTCAGTATCATGCTTTGCAGTACATTGACAATCTGTGCAATGTTAGCCATCTTCACACGGTCGGTATGTCTCTGGAAAACATTAAGCGATAAGGCAGCTACCATAGCATCGCGCATAGTGTTCTGTTGATAAAGGTGTCCTCTAATGGAGCCTGGCTCTTCGTCCCACCATGTACCCCATTCATCAACGAGAAGGTCAATCTTCTTTTTAGGGTCGGTTTGATTCATAATAGCGCAATGCTTATTGATGACATCTTCAATCTGTAGACATTTGCCAATGGTCCAATAGTATTCCTGATTATCAAATGCTGTAGAAGAACCTTTGCTGCCACCCCAACCCTTAACGGTGTAATAGTGGAGTGAGACACCATTCATTCGGTCACCAATATTATTCATTAGCACCTTTGTCCAGTTGTAGTCATAATCACTGGCTCCAGATGCAATCTTATATAGACGATGGTTATCGTAATTGCGGCAATAAACAGAGTATCTGCGGTAGAGATCGGCGTAGTATTCGGGACGCATATTGCCACCACAACCCCAGCTTTCGTTGCCTACACCAAGGTAGCGAACATTCCATGACTTATCTCTGCCATTCTTTCTACGCAGGTTTGCCATAGGCGTATCGCCGTCACTGGTCATATATTCCACCCATTTGGCAAGCTCTTCTACAGTGCCACTGCCTACATTTCCACTAATGTATGGTTCAGCTCCAAGAAGTTCACATAAGTTGAGAAACTCATGTGTACCAAACGAATTGTCTTCAATGGTACCACCCCAGTTGTTATTTTGCATCTTTGGACGTTGGCTACGAGGTCCGATACCATCCATCCAATGGTATTCGTCAGCAAAGCAACCGCCAGGCCAACGAAGAACAGGCACTTTAAGATCTTGAAGTGCTTTCAAAACGTCATTGCGATAACCTTGGGTATTTGGTACGTTTGAATTAGGTCCTACCCATAATCCACCATAAATGCAAGACCCTAAATGTTCCGCAAACTGGCCATATATTTCCCTTGGAATAATACTTGTACCTTGGTTAACCTGTATGGTTGCCGTAACATCTTGGGCAGCAACTGGCATTGCAGCAGATACCGAAAACAGTACTGTTGTGATGAGATTCTTCATTATTTGATTGAGTTTAGTTAGCATCTTTATTTTCCACGGCAGCTTTTTCGATGGTAAGCCCCTTCTTGTAATTGGCGATATAAGCTTCAAACCCTGCTACATCCTCAGAAGTCGGCTTTATTTCCGTACCAGTATTTCCAGCAAACACCTTGTTTTCCAAGAAGTCAGCGAGGTCTTGATTAGCCTCTTTGTTAACTAAGTATGATGCCAACAGTGCGATGCCCCAGGCTCCACCTTCACCAGCAGTCTCCATAACTGATATAGGAGAATTGAGAGCGGCTGCAAGGAAGCGTTGTCCAACGCCTTTGGTCTTAAAGTATCCACCATGTCCAGTGATACGGTCAACGTTAACCTTCTCATCCTTGAAGAGTACATCATTGCCTATTTTGAGCACACCAATGGCTGCATACAACTGCGCACGCATGAAGTTGGCAAGCGAGAAATTGTCGTTTTCTGCACGAACAAAGAGTGGTCTTCCTTCCTCAAAATCTGTTACTGGTTCTCCAGATATATAATTATACGAAAGCAAACCGCCACAGTTGGCTTCTCCATCCAATGCTACTGAGAAAATTTTGGTATAGAGTTCGTTCATATCAAACTTCATTCCCATTAGATCACCGAACTGCTTAAAGATATCAACCCAATCATTAATGTCTGATGTGCAGTTGTTACAGTGTACCATAGCAACAGGACTTCCATCGGGTGTTGTAACGATATCTATCATCTTATATGGCTGTGAAAGATTCTTCTCCAATACTATCATAGAGAAAGAAGATGTACCTGCTGATACATTTCCGGTTCTAGCCTTTACAGCATTTGTAGCTGCCATGCCAGTGCCAGCATCTCCCTCAGGAGGACAAAGAGGAACACCAGCCTGAAGATGACCGCTCACATCGAGGAGACTTACACCTTTTTCAGTGAGTTTACCTGCATCTGCACCTGAGAGAAGAACCTTGGGAAGAATATCAAGGAGTTTCCATCCAAACTTCTTAGGAGCAACAAGTTCGTCAAACTTGCTTACAATTGTTGCATCGTAGTCTTTTGTTTTCGGGTCAATAGGAATCATTCCTGATGCATCACCAATACCTAAAACGCGCTCGCCAGTGAGCTGCCAGTGAATATATCCTGCGAGTGTTGTAAGATAATCTATTTTACTTACATGTTCCTCACCATTGAGAATAGCTTGATAGATATGAGAGATACTCCAACGAAGAGGTATGTTGAAGTTGAAAAGTGAAGACAGTTCGGCTGCTGCTTGACCTGTGTTTGTGTTGCGCCATGTACGGAAAGGAACCAGAATCTGTTCCTTGTCGTCAAATGCCATATATCCATGCATCATTGCACTGATACCAATGGCTGCGAGGCGTTCTATCTCTACACCGTATTGTTGTTTGACATCGGAGCGAAGATTGGCATAGCAATCCTGAAGTCCTGCCAAGATATCTTTGATACTATATGTCCAAAGACCGTCAATAAGTTGGTTTTCCCATGTATGGCTACCTTGTGCTATGGGGGTGTTATTTTGGTCAATCAGAACAGCCTTAATTCTAGTTGAACCAAACTCGATGCCGAGGACAGCCAGTCCTGACTCTATGATTGTTTTTGTGTTCATAATGATTCCTTTAATGTTGGGTAGTAAATAGAAAAAAAAGAGGGTAGGGGCGAAAAACAAAAGGAGTCATGATGGAGTTGAAGGAATGTTCCAGTGAAATCTTCAAAAGAAAATTTATGCGCATCTCTTCAACTCCAAATAACTCCTCATTAATATTATTGATGATTACTTCAATGCCTTGTTGAGCATGTAATACATTTCATTCCAGCGTAGTTCTTTGCAGAACTGGTCATACTTAGTATCCTTGTCGATGATACAAGCCTCCATGTCAGCAATTTCTGCGAAGTCCTGCCAATATTCGCTTGTCAGAGAAAGGCTAAGACAAGAGTGGTGAGTGCCACCGGCATTCATCCAGCATCCAACGCCAACCTCGAATGTAGGCTCTGGAATCCAAAGTGCAGAGGCAACAGGCAACTTAGGTAGTGGCTGACTTTCGATAAGGTTTACGTCATTGGAAATCAAACGGAAACGATTACCCAAATCAACTACAGTTGCGGTAACACCATGTCCCTGCTTGGATGTGAACACCAATCTTGCTGTAGGTGTCTTGCGCACACCGATGCCAAGGAAATGCACTTCCAAACGTGGCTTCTCGTTAGCGATGTCAGGATTGATCTCCAACATATGTGACTCCAAGATAGAAGTGTTGTCACCATCAAAGTTCAATGTGTAATCCTCTACGAAGGAAGTGCCCCCCTCCATGCCTTGGCTCATAACCCAAGTGGTGCGATATAGACATGCGTCTTTCCAGTCACCCTCAGCACCAAAGCCATAGCCATCGTGCATCAAACGCTGTGAAGCAAGACCCGGAATCTGGTCGAAGCCATGGCCAGTCTCATCAACATTTACATCGCCGAGGTCGTCGAAGTTTGTTGTGAAACCCTTAGCACCGAAGGCTTTTAGTACAGCACGAAGTGTAAGCTCAGCCTTTGCAGAGTTCCAAATCTTCTTATATCCTACAGATTTCTCGTCCTTCAAGTCGTCAGCAACAACATATTCCTTGAAATAGACATCATGAACAAGTACATCAACATCCTCGTCCTTCACCTTGTCGAAGTATTCCATGACAGTAGAGAACTGTACATAGTCCACGTGATAACCTAACACCTGCTCAAAAGCGACTTTGTCACCATCTGTTACAGCAACGTTGTTCATCTGATCGCCAAAGCGAATGATAAGACAGTCTTGTGCATCTGCAACACCTGCGCATACACGTTCCCAAACAGCGATATGGTTCAATGCCTTAGGATCCTTCCAATAGCCGATAACGGTCTTACGTGGCTTGCGAAGACGAGTAAGGATGTGTGCAAACTCGCGATCTCCGTGAGCACTCTGGTTCAGATTCATGAAGTCCATATCCATTGTCTGATATGGAATCTTCTCATTGTACTGTGTATGGAAGTGTAGTAAAGGCTTGCGGAGAATTTGCATACCCTTAATCCACATCTTTGCAGGTGAGAAGGTGTGCATCCAGCAAATAACGCCAATACACTTTTTGTCTACATTGGCACGCGACATTACATCGGCAACTTCCTTTGAACTATTGGCTGTGCCAGCATATACTATTTTAACCGGTAAGAAACCAGAGTTGTTCATGCCCTCTACCATTTCTTTGGAATGGTTGTCTACCTGAACTACTGCATCGCCACCATAGAGCAACTGCGCTCCAGTGACAAACCACACTTCATAATCTTTAAATGCTTCAATCATTGTTCTTATGTTTTTAAGTTGTGAAATTTATTTTTTCTTTTGTCCATAATAAGCGTTAGGACCATGCTTGCGTGAGAAATGCTTCTCGACAAGTAGAGGATTCATAGAGGTTTCAGGGTTCACTGAGAATGAAACAAATGCCATCTTTGCAACCTGTTCAGCCACCACAGCATGATATACCGCCTCATCTGCATTCTTGCCCCATGTAAATGGTCCATGGTTTTTGATGAGAACGCCCGGTGTGTGCACAGCATTGATATTTTCTTTCTTAAATTTATCAACTATAACTACACCTGTATTGTACTCATAATCTGCCATTTGATCTTCAGTCATACTATCAGTACAAGGGATAGAATCATGGAAATAGTCTGCATGAGTGGTACCAATGTTGGGAATATCAATGCCGGCTTGTGCCCAAGCAGTAGCATAAGTGGAGTGGGTGTGAACCACACCGCCAATCTCAGGAAAGTTCCGATAGAGTACCAGATGAGTAGGAGTGTCTGACGAAGGATTTAAATCACCCTCCACAACTTTTCCTGTATTTAGATCTACTACAACCATATCGCTAGCCTTCATTAATTCGTAGCTTACACCTGAAGGCTTGATAACAACAAGACCTTTCTCACGATCAATGGCAGATACATTACCCCAAGTAAACAATACTAATCCGTGCTTCACCAAATCAAGGTTTGCACGGAATACTTTTTCTTTTAATTCTTCAAGCATAAGCAATAAAATTTGTTGGGATGTTATTATAACTTAAATGACGGATCTTCCTTGTATGCCTTATAGTCAAATCTATAAAGGGCAGCTCCTCGTTTGGAAGTAAGTTTGTCGATCTCGCCAGTTTTCTCAATAAAGTCAATCTGCTTGATGCGCTTTCTGAAGTTACGCTTGTCTATTTCAGTATCAAGTATTGCTTCATATACATGCTGTAGCTGTGTCAATGTAAACTGCTCCGGCAGAAGGTTAAAACTTAAAGGCTCAGTATTGAGACGGCGACGGAGTAACTTGATAGCATCATTCACCATGAGATTATGGTCAGAATAAAGTTGAGGCAGGTCGTTGATTGGCACCCACTCCAAGCTGTACTTCTCCCGAAGCTTATCTTCATAGTCCCTGACATTTATCAAAGCGCAGTACGCAACGGAAATCACTCGTTCTCCAGGATCACGATCAATGGCTCCAAACGTACCAACCTGTTTCATATACAAATGTTTCAGGCCTGTCAATTGGTATAGTACGCGGTTTGCTGCATCTTGCAGACTCTCGTCAGCACCCACGAAACCACCATAAAGCGACCATTCCCCACGTCCCGGGTCCATGCGTCGTTTGCCTATGAGCAACTTGAGCTTGTTGTCTTCAAATCCGAAGACGATGCAATCTACAGAGACCCATACCTTAGTATATTCTCCATAAAAATTAGTCATGTCTTTATGATATATAATGAATAAATGTATTACAAACAGGACAGGCCGCCTTTAAATAGCAGGCAGCCCGCCTGAATGATATTACCAGAAGTAAATATAGAAGGCTACACAGAGACCAATCACAAGGAGTGATCCTAATACATCCCAAACTGTAATAGTCTGACGGATAACTTGTCTATGTTCCTTTGTAAGGGTGATAGCTTCAATTTGAGCTTTTGTCGGTGCTTTGGTGAAGAATGAAACCACAACCATAAGCAGAATGATGAATACCAATAGCCAGCACTCGAACACGAGCCAGTTTGTCTGCCAGAACCATGCTGTGTTTTCCCAGAAACCTGTAGGCAGACCAGCAAAGCTTATTGCATCTATAGCTGTCTTGCCAGTGTCAGTAGCGACATTGGTCACCAAGCGGAGCATACCAATGACAAATCCACCAAATAGCCCCCATGCACCAGAGGCAGGAGTAATCTTCTTAGAGAACATACCAAGGGTAAATACAGCTACCATGGCAGGAGCTAGCAATGACTGAATGCCCTGCAAATAGCTATAGAGATTGCCAAGACTCATCATCACTGGCATCCAGATAAGACCAAGAAGAACTACAACGACTGTAGCAGCGCGTCCAACGAACACATAATGAGACTCGCTTTTATTCTTTCTCATTGGCTTATAGAAGTCTTCTGTGAACAATGTTGCACAACTATTGAAAAAGGCAGAAAGCGAAGCTACAAGGGCACAGACGAAACCAATGGTTACAATACCCTTCACACCAACAGGAAGTACGTTCTTTACCATAAGTGCGTAAGCAGCATCAGTTTCATTCATCACGAATCCTGTGCCTTTTTGAGCTAAAGCTGAAGCAACCATGCCAGGTATAAGGAACATGAACACTGGAAGAATCTTGAAGAAACCAGCAGCTATAGTACCACGACGTGCGCGAGTGATAACGGCACCTGGGTCTTCACCCTTAGTCTGGCCGAGTACACGTTGTACGATATGTTGGTCAGTACACCAATACCAGAAACCGATAATGGAAGCTCCCAAGAACACTACATAGCCTGGATATTCAGGATACATTGGATCTCCTGGATCAGTATGGAACATATGGTTGATGCCATAACCATTATGCATGGCACGAGCATTATCCATCATTGCAGTCCAACCCTCAGCAATGCTGCCTCCTCCGAGTGCAGAAAGACCAAGGAAAAGAACGAGGAAGGAACCAATAATAAGTATAGGAGTCTGAATAGATGACAGTGTCATCACGCCTTTCATACCACCGAAAACGGTAAACACAGCTGTAACAGCAATGAGACCGATAGCACCTACCCAGAAGTTCAAACCTAGAAGATACTCAAAGAAGATACCACCTGTATAAGCAGTAACACTGACCTTTGTAAGCACGTAGGCAACGAGCGTGATGATTGACAGGCCATAACCTGTGGCGTTATTATAGCGGAATTTCAGGAAGTCAGGCATGGTAATGATCTTGCCTAACTTTGTGATGAGCAATTCATAGAATGGTACGAAAACCCAGCCAAGAATCAAAATCATCCAGCCTTGCATCTCCCAGTGAGCCATACCCACACCGTCTTTTGCACCAGTACCAGCGAGACCAACGAGGTGCTCAGAGCCGATGTTTGCTGCAAAGATGGCCATACCGATGATGTACCAGGGTTCACCCTTACCAAAGAGATAGTCAGATGAGTTTTCACCTGCCGATGCACGCTTGTCCTTAATGACAGCGCGCCATACTGCCCAAATCACTGCGACGAGACCAACGCCAAGTATAAGCCAGTCCAACCACACGAATTCATTTGTTGTCCAGTTCATTTGTTTTTAGTATCTGTAAGTTTATATAAATTTGATAATTTTCAGTTGTTTCCTACTTCACGCTGAACTTGTAAACCAAATGAGAAGTGTAGGTCTCTCCTGGCTTAAGGTAAGGATTAGAGATTTCCCATCCCTTTGTTTTCTCAATGAATTTAGTTGGGCTGTCAGGATATTTCTGACTTTCAAAGCAAACACTCACATGTTTGGGGTATTTGATGCCATGTTTGCAACTGATACCTGTACCTTGGAAGTTGCCAGTGTAAACCTGAATACCAGGTTCATTAGTGAAGACCTCCAACAGAATACCTGACTTGGGGCTATAAAGACTTGCTGCGACCTTTGTGTCGTCGCCCTTGCCATCTTTATAGGTATTCAAGCACCAATTGTGGTCATAGCCCGTAGTATTACGAATCTGGTCAAAAGTAGAATCGTTGATTGTTTCACTTAGTGCGTGAGCTTTGCGGAAGTCCATAGGTGTACCCATAACGTCCTTGATTTCACCAGTTGGAATGTATTTCTTATCAGATGGTGTGAACTTGTCAGCATTGACATACATGACTTGGTCAGTACCTATCTGTGACGGGTCGCCATTAAGGTTAAAATAGGAGTGGTTGGTCATATTGATGACTGTCTCCTTGTCTGTGGTTGCAGAGAAGTTTATATCGAGAGTGTTATCACTTTTAACGACATAGGTGGCAGTAGCTTTAACAGTTCCGGGAAATCCGTTCTCCCCGTCAGGTGCAGTTATCGCAAAGGTTACGCTGCTGTCGGTACGAGCTTGGATATCATACACTTTGTTGATCCAACCTGTAGTACCACCGCCATGAAGGCAGTTCTCATTGTCATTAGCCTTTAGCTTAAACTGTTTTCCCTCAACGATAATCACAGCATTCTTGATGCGGTTTGCATAACGTCCTACACTCGAACCATAATCCGATGGTGAGTGAAGAGTGTCAGCATATTGGCGGATATTGTCATATCCCAATACCACATCGGTCGATTTGCCTTCTTTGTTAGGTACGTTGAGTGATACCACTCGACCACCATAATTGGTTAGGCAAACCTCCATACCATTTTTATTCGTGAGCGTTATAAGCTCAACCTTCTTCCCGTTAAGTGTAGTATCAAAGTCTGCAGGGTTCAAACCAGATACAGTTTCTCCAGTAGCGTTTTTGCCACCTGCGCATGATGCAAGAGCAAAAAAGCCAACTCCAGCAGCGCACATTAAGTTCTTAAAGTTCCTCATACAAGTAGTGATGTTAGTTGATCGTATCTATAATTGGTGGTAAAGTTACAATATTAATTTGAAATCGTTCAAATTTACATACCTATTTTTCATAAAAACCTGTTGGCGGAATTAATTTAGTGCATACTTAATTCTGCCAATGGGCTTGTCGTTAATGAAGTTTACGTATTGCAGAATGGTAAGTGCACTAATTTTGCCAATGATTCTGGCAAACAA
>Ga0070399_1002506_pt1 | contig 17416 bp, 15 predicted proteins | sample BioMet4_FD_61217 | JGI IMG/M metagenome (GOLD analysis project Ga0070399, IMG submission 61217) | Microbial communities from bioreactor (seeded with sewage sludge) at LBNL, California, USA - Biofuel metagenome 4 (version 1) | ecosystem: Engineered > Bioreactor > Anaerobic > Unclassified ... | reverse complement strand
TTTTCGAACATACTTTTCTTTTTTGAAATTTGAAGGAAAAGTCTTATTAAGTGTACTCATTTTTGGGAAATCCTTTTGAAACCTTTTCTTTTATAGAGTTGACATATTACCAGATTGCTTTCCCAACATATCCGTAACCGTCCGATTTATAATTTCAACAGCTTCCGTTACGTCTTCCATTGTCGTCTCTGCTCCGAAAGAAACCCGAACACTACTATGTGTCCATTTTTCCGGCAGTCCCATTGCTTTAAGAACATGGGAAGGTTCAACGGCTCCGGCTTCGCACGCAGAACCAGCTGAAACACCCACACCCTGCATATCAAGGGCAATTAACAGTACCGCATTATCTATGCCGGAAATACTGAAATCTAAAATATTAGGAAGCGAATGCTCCCATTCTCCATTTAAATGAAACACCGCGCTATTCATACTAAGTGTTTCATACATATATTTTTTTAATCTTCTTGCCTGATCATACCGCTGCTGTCTTTCTTTTTCTAAAATAGCCGCTGCCGCTCCGAAGCCAACAATTCCAGCTACATTCTCTGTTCCTGCCCGTAAATGATGCTCCTGCGGGCCACCATACGCTTCCGATGAAATTTCTATTCCCTTCCGAATATACAGCGTTCCCATTCCCTTCGGACCGTAAATTTTATGGCTGCATATAGAAAGTAGATCAATATGATCTGTTTGAGGATACACAGGTAAGTAGCCAAATGCCTGTACAGCATCAACATGAAAAATGATATGATGATCTCTGGCAATGTTTCCAATATCTGCAATCGGCTGAATCATGCCAGTTTCATTATTAGCATACATGCAGGAAATCAACACCGTATCTTTACGCAGCGCCTTTCGAACATCGTCGGCCTCTACACAGCCTGCATTATTTACCGGAAGTATCGTTACTGTATATCCCTCCTGCGCCAATGCGCTAAATGTATGCAGTACCGCTTGATGTTCTACTGCTGTAGTAATAATATGGCCACCCTCAGGATGATTCGCTCGTAAATACCCTCGTATCGCTAAATTATCAGCTTCAGTTCCACCGCTGGTAAAAATCAGTTCTTCTGCAGAAACACGCAAGCAATGTGCTACTTGTTCCCGTGCCTTTTGCACTGCAGCCCGAGCCTGCTGTCCCCAATAATGAAGACTCGAAGGATTTCCGAATTCCGTCGTCAGCCAGGGCATCATGATCTGCAATACTCGTGGATCCAGAGGCGTTGCCGCCGCGTAATCCAAATATATCCGTTTCATTATTTAACTCCTTGATAAACAGGCTTACTTTATATCATACCATAAAACATGATTTATATAAAAAGCAAATGTCCTAAAAAAATAAAAAAAGTCATCGTAAAAGCACTTAATGCTGTTGTATTCATAACGACCTGCGTAGCATACTCCGGACAGTTATTAAACTCGATAGCATACATTGCCGTATTTACGGCTACCGGCACAGAACAATAAATTAAAAAGACGATAGAAGCAACCGGTGAAAAGCTCCCCGGAATAATCAAATTAGCAGCATAAATCGTTGCTAATCCCAAAAAAGGAAATAGCATTAATTTAACAATACTCGTAAGCCATACTTCATGATCCAGCCACTTAATCGTTGTCCGATGCAGCTGAATTCCTATACTGATCATCGCTACCGGCAGCAATGCCGCCCCCGACATCTCCATGATGGGCCAAAAGAAAAATTGGGTAGCGTCCCAACCCGAAAAACGTGCGACTAAGGCTGCGGTAAACACATAAATAATCGGCATCCGAAAAACAACTCCCAATGTATCTCTTGCCGACAGGCGTCCCCGTCCTGCCTGATATAAGCCAATCGTGTTCAACGTAATATTTTGTATAACAAAAATCAAAATCTGAACGACCATCGCCTCTGCCAGATAAGGCGTCTGTCCGTTGACAACAAAAGGATCATGTGAAAACACTAAAATAACAAGCGCCACTCCAAGATTTCCAGAATTGTTAAACATAAGGGCATTTCTGCAGGATTCCAGCATGCATGCATCATAGTGTCTCATTTTGCTGATAAAAGTTGCTACTAAAAAACCAATAAACATTAAAAAGAAAATACAAGAAATAATGATGGCACTGGTAGCCGGAAAATCTGTCTTATACAAATTAGTAAATACAAAACTCGGTATAATTAAATAAAATAATAATTTAGATAACGTTTTTACATCTAGACTAAATTTTTTATCTAAATAAAAGCCGATCAACACTAAAAGAAAAATAGGCACCATCGTATGTTCTAAAATATAAAAAAATACCATACATTCCCCTCCTATATGACTGCCGCATCTATTGATAAGATATTTTCAATACAGCCGATTTATCTTCCAAATTCTTTGTTATACAGCCATGAATATCTTCCAAATTGGTAACAACAATCATAACTGTAGACGCCTTTCCCTGACTTTTCAAATAGGCCGCATCAAAAGAGAGCAATGTCTCACCTTTCCGTATCGTCATTCCAGGTTTAACATGAGATATAAAACCATGCCCCTGTAACGTGACCGTATCGATGCCCACATGAATCAATAGTTGTACTTTTCCCGCTTCAACAGCAACCGCATGCAAGGTATCTGCAAGCAGAACAACCTTGCCATCGCAGGGTGCCGTAATATCAGATGTTACCGGTTCGACCGCGAACCCATCCCCAAGTATTTTCTGTGAAAAAACAGAATCATTTACTTCTGTAATATCTATCACGCTGCCCTCAACAGGGGCAGCAATAACCGCTGTCTTTTTCCCTATACCAAACATAATTTTCGCCTTCTTTTTGACTTACTTTCGAATATATCGTGTCCATGCATCTGCCACACAGGCAAATTCATCCAGCGACATCGTTTCACCGCGTCTGCCTCCATCAATGCCGCAGTTATTCAATATATCTGTCACTGCTTCTTTCGAAAGTCCTGCTGCTTTTAATGTATTAGAGAAAGTTTTACGGCGTTGTGAAAAAGCTATTTTTACCACTTGAAAAAAACGCTTTTCTTCAAGAACTTCAACCGCCGGTTCCTTGCGTATATCCATAGAAACCACCGCGGAGGTAACCTCCGGTGCTGGCATAAAAGCCTTCGGCGGTATCTCAAACAATAAGTGCGGCTCCGTATAATATTGTACTGATACAGACAACGCACCATACACTTTGCTTCCCGGCGCAGAAGTCATACGCTGAGCAACTTCCCGCTGCACCATAACGACCAATTTCTCCACCGGAAGACGTTGTTCTAATAATTTCATAATAATAGGTGTCGTAATATAATATGGCAAATTAGCACATACTGTAAACGGCTTATGTCCCATCAGTTCAAGTATATCCGTCCGTAAAATATCCCCCTGAACGACCCGTACATTGGGATAGTGTTCCAACGTCTTTTCCAATACCGGAAGTAAATGTGTATCAAGTTCAACCGCGGTAACAGCTGCACCGGTTTCAGCTAAGGCCTGAGTAAGGGTGCCAATGCCAGGTCCTATTTCCAAGACCGGGTCATTTTCTTTGAGTACTGCGGCATCCGCGATAGATTGAACCACCGCATGATTTACCAAAAAATTCTGCCCCAATTTTTTATTCATTCTTAACCCGAATCGATCAACAATATAACGTACTACATCCGGTTTTGACAAATCCACTTCATTCATTCTCAGATACCTCATCTATCTGGCATATCGCTGCTTCCCACTCGGTACGCAGTACGCCGTAATGATTCAAACGTCGTAAAAATTGCTTGGCATTACCATAGCCAATTCCCAATACCGCGCCTGCCCGATTTCGTCGTTCAGCCGCTGCTGCGCTTCCATTCATGCCTGCTGCCATTAAGTCTTCCATCGTAAATTCGCAATACGGTTCAAAAGAAACACACCGAACCTTTGAAAGTGCCGAACGTATGGCTTCCGGAGAGGCTTGTTCCACTCCCAGATCATTATTGGCAATAGCTTCTTCTCTTGGAATAAATGCATGTTTAGCTTTTGGGAACCGCTGTGTTAAATATGTACGAATCCGTTCACCGGCACTATCAGGGTCTGTTAAGATAATAATTCCTCTCTTTTCATACGCATACCTGATTTGTTCCAATGTATCGGACCGCAGACAAAATCCATCTGTTTTAATAATGTCGGCATCCACACTTTGCTGCAGCCGAGCTATATCGCTTTTTCCTTCAACAACAATGACTTCTTTAATCATTCCTCTGTTCCTCGCCATTTTCAGAAATATAACGGGCCGCATTCAAAATAGCCAGCACATTATGTTCAAATACAATACCTCCCTGCAAATAAATCATATAAGGCTCGCGGATAGGTCCATCCGCAGAAAGTTCAATTGATGATCCCTGTACAAAATCTCCAGCTGCCATGATAATTTTATCGGCATATCCGGGCATATCGTCAGGAATCGGTCTAACATGCGCATCAACAGGGGAAAACGATTGTATTCCCTGACAAAAAAGACACATGTTTTTTTCGTTTTTCAAATAAATAGTTTGTATCAAATCACAGCGAAGTGTATCTGCCGTAGGAGATACATCAAAACCCAGCTCAGAAAATACAGCTGCCGCAAAAACAGCGCCTTTGATCGCCTGTGCCGTAACATGAGGTGCGGAAAAAATACCTTGAAAGAATAATCTATATCCGGCAGCATAGGATCCAAGTTCTGTCCCTAATCCCGGTGCAGTCAAATAATCGGCTGCTGCATCTACTAAGTCTGCTCGTCCGGCAATATATCCGCCTGTAGGTGCGATACCGCCGCCTGGATTTTTGATAAGAGATCCTGCTATAATATCTGCTCCCACCTCTAATGGTTCCTGTTCCGCCGCAAATTCTCCGTAGCAATTATCTACAAAACAAATTGTATCAGGACTAATTTTCTTAACCGCAGCAATAATCGTTTGTATATCTTCAAGTGAAAGAGATGCACGTGTACTATACCCGCGGGAACGCTGCAATAAAACAACTTTAGGATTTTTTCCGGCAGCATCGCGGATCCCATCCAAATCATATGTATTATTTTTTAACGGAACTTCATCATATCGAATACCCTTTTCCTTGAGAGAATGTGCCGTCTCATGCGTATATCCAATAACGCTTTGCATCGTGTCATACGGAGCACCTATAAGTGAAATCAATACATCATCTTTTTGCAGCAATGCACAAAGTACAGTTGCCAATGCATGCGTGCCGGAAACAAAATGCGGCCGCACAATCGCTTTTTCTGCTTTAAAAATATGAGCAAATACTTCATCCAATTTTTCCCGTCCTAAATCACTATACCCATATCCTGACGTGCCGGCAAATTGGTATGACGATACTTGGCAGTCCTTAAATGCCTGCAGTACTTTTCCCGTATTATGCAAACTGATCGTATCAATATGTTCAAATTGCTTGGCACAAACAGCCAACGCTTTTTTTCTAATTAATTCAAAATTAAATGACAAAATTCCAGATCCTTTCTTTCTGCTATACGTTCCACTTCCAGTATGTTTCTATATCCGTTATAACACTATGTGCCAACTCTTCTTCCGAAGCATAGTGTTCTTTTTCATACCAATGAATATACGGCATGCGTTTATACCAAGTTAACTGCCGTTTAGCAAAGTGCCGTGTACGAATTTTAATACGTTCTGCCATTTCTTCAAATGTGAGTCGATGATTCAGATATGCTGTAATTTCTTCATAGCCAATCGCTTTCATTGACTGACAATCCGCCGATATTCCATTCTCGAGCAATGAAATTACTTCGGTTATCCATCCATTTGCCAGCATATCATCTACTCGCTGATTAATTCGTTTATATAACACTTCCCGCGGTAATCGCAGACCGATAACATAAGCATCATATAGGGGTTCTTTTTCTTTATCTGTATGTACAAATGCAGCCCCTTTCTGGCCTTCGATAGCACATAAAAGACGGACAAGACGGTGTGTATTGCAAAATAATTCGTTCCAATCCACTGGCTGCCAATCTGTATTTTTTCTGATATATGCCGCTAAATCCTCTCGCGTCGAACGAGCAATACGTTCTCGTGCCCGCTCCCGCATAGCTTCGCTTGATTTAGGACCATCAAAATGAAACCCTTCCAAAAGAGACTGCACATATAAACCGGTGCCGCCAACAAGAACCGGAATAGCTCCTTTAGCATTCAGCTGCTGTATAGCTTGTCCGGCCATATAGCAGAACGCAGCCGCTGAATAGGTTCCCGACGGATCGATAATATCAATAAGATGATGTGTATAACGGTGCAGTTCTTCTGCTGTAGGTTTTGCCGTACCAATATTCATTTTTTTATATATTTGATAGGCATCACCAGATATAAGCTCGGTGTGAAGCTTCTCCGCTAAAAAAAAACTCAGCGACGTCTTACCCACAGCGGTCGGTCCAATAATAGCAATAACTTTATCCATGTTCACACTCCAATACGGCATATCCGATTCTGCTATATTTGCCGCCATATAATTTTACGCGGGGATATACCATTTTCAATCGCCGGAAAGATCTTCCTTTGATTACAACTCGCCGTCTGGCTTTGGTTAACGCTAAGGCCAGACACTCATCCGACATGGCTTCATGTTCCAGCAAATTTCTTACAGGATGAAACTGCGGACTGCTCTGTATAGGGCGGGAAAACATAGGATCAAAATAGATAATATCATACGGTGCTATATCCGTCCGCTGCAAATAGTCCCGGTAATCATCATGTTGCAATCGTATGCGCCGCATGGCCTCCGTCACATCTGCCTGTTTATGCACAAAATGAGCTAGTCCCCAAGAGGTAACAGCCGCCATATACGGTGATATTTCCAGCGCATGCACATCCGATCCTGCCGGAAGACCAAAAGAGGCTACAATCGTATCCGATCCAAAACCACACGTGCAATCTAATAATCGTACCGGACCTTCTGCTCCCAAGGCTTCCAGAAAATGATCCGGCATTCCCTGTCGGATATGTTGAATACGAAGTTCCGCCATACTTAAATGAAAAGCATGCCGACCCAAAAATGTCCGTATTTCCGGTCCCTGCACCGTGAATACAAGAATTGCTTCAATATGATATGCTGTCAAAAGCTGTTCTATATTCTGCTCTCCGCGTTCTATAAAAAAGGCATGAATAGCGACTGCCCATTTACGGCCTTGTTCACAAATCGATTTACTGGCATGCAGCGAGGTAGTAACATATACCGTTTCCATTTTCCCCCTACGTTCTCTTAAATAACTTTGCCAGCTCTTCCGGTGTAAAACGCAAGATAATCGGACGTCCGTGAGGGCAGACAAAAGGTTTATCCGTATGAAATAAGTCTTCCAAAAGCTGCTTCATTTGCCGAATATTCAGAATATTTCCCGCCTTGATCGCACCATGGCAAGATAAATATGCTAAGGACCGATGTCTCATCTCTGCTTTATCCGGCTCTTTATCTTCATGGAGAAACTTGCAGATATCGCGCAAAGAACCCGCAATATCACTTGTCTTCAAGTCACTGGGAATTGCCTGCATACGTAATGTATTCGGTCCTGCTTCCGAATAGACATATCCTAAATCATCAAATATTTCCTGACGCTCTAAAAGAAGTGTCATATCTTCCGCATCTACTTCAACAAATTCAGCAGTTAATAATTGTTGTGACGGCATCTTTTCTACGCGATTGCAAAATGTATCATAACGAATGCGTTCATGTGCAGCATGTTGGTCAATAATGTACAAATCCTGCCCTTTTTTCGCTATAATGAAACACTCCGCAACTTGCCCTAACGGAATAAAAACAGAATCATCGCCTTCAAAAACAATTACCGGATCTGTTTGCGGTACACCGGCTGCACCGGATGCCGATCCCTGATCCAGTATCTCATTGAAAACATGTTCCTCCTGCTTCGTGGCTCTAGAGGCAGCCTCGTGATTCCATTCCGCATGCCCCGCAACGCCGCCGGCATAGGAGAAAACATCATGTGCTTCGGATACCCTTCCTTTTGCCTCCGGTAAATCGAGTGATTCCTGTGTAAAAGATGCTGGACGTGTTTCAGGAAACGACGATGCCGTTGTTGATTCAGTAGGTTCTGCTATTGATTCCGCTATCTCCATTTTTTCAGCCTGAAACGAAGAAATATGGGGAACCGTTGCGATCTGTTCCGGTTTTTCCTGCTGCATCAGCGCTTGAATAATACCATGATATACGACTCGGTATATTGCCTGTTCTTCCGAAAATTTTATTTCTGTCTTAGCCGGATGCACATTAACATCAATGGATGCCGGATCCATTTGCAAGTGCAGCATAGCAAACGGATATCCTGACTTTGGCAGCATAGCGTGGTACGCATTTTCGATTGCTTTAAAAAGAACCAGATTATGAACAATGCGATGATTGACAATACACGTCTGCCACGCCCGGGAACTTTTTAAAACAGAAGGTTTTCCAACATATCCTTCTATATGTATATCATCTGCATCATATGTTACCGGAAATATTTCCTTAGCCAATGCCGTACCGTAAATATTAGCGATCGTATCAAGAAGCTGCCCGTTTCCACCCGTATGAACAGCCGTCCGGCCATTATTGATAAAAGTAAACTCAATAGAAGGATGCGCCAATGCAAGTTTTATAATCATTTCATTGATTTTGCCGCTCTCCGTCCGTTCACTTTTAAGAAATTTTTTACGAGCCGGCGTATTATAAAATAAATCACGCACCTCCATGGTGGTTCCCACAGCAGCCCCCATTTGATCATCGGCAGCAACTTTTCCGCCATCCAGCAAAAGATGCGTAGCAAACGTATCTTCAGCCTGTCGGGTCGTTATCTGCAAATGTGATACTGCCGCAATGCTGGGCACAGCTTCACCGCGAAATCCCAATGAACTGATTGCATAAATATCCTCTACAGAACGTATCTTGCTGGTAGCATGGCGAATAATGCATTTATGAGCATCATCTGCACTCATACCGCAGCCATTATCGGTAACACGCATATAGGACTGTCCGCCATCGGCAATTTCAATCTCAATAGCAGATGCGCCGGCGTCAATAGCATTTTCCACCAGCTCTTTTACACAGGAAGCCGGTCGTTCTACGACTTCTCCTGCCGCAATTTTATTAGTTGTCGCTTCATCTAAAATAGTAATAATCGAATTCAATTTTTACCACTTCCTTCCTTTGCTTCCTTCTGCAAGGAATATAAAAAAGAAATAGCTTCAATGGGCGTCATACTGGACACATCGACTCCCATTAATTTATCTATAACCGGATTGGCAAACAAATCACCAAATCCATCATCAGCCGCCGGACCGGATGCCTGAGAAAATCCGGAAGACACGCTAGGTCCTCCCTGGGCCTCTAACTCAGACAAAATAACTTCTGCTCTTTTCAATAGCCCCTCCGGCAATCCTGCCAAGCGTGCAACATGCAATCCGTAACTTCGATCAGCTCCGCCGGGAATAATGCGCCGCAGGAATTTAATACTGCGGCCTCGTTCTTTCACAGCAACAGTATAATTTTTGATTTTATCATATTGTCCGGCCATGTCAATAAGTTCATGATAATGAGTAGCAAAAAGCGTTAACGCATGAACATGTTTAAGACAATATTCAATAACCGCTCTGGCAATAGACATCCCATCAAATGTACTCGTTCCACGGCCGATTTCATCGAGTATCAGCAAACTGCGGGGTGTCGCGTGCTTTAGAATATATGAAACTTCTTTCATTTCCACCATAAAGGTGCTTTGTCCTGTTAAAATATCATCGCTTGCGCCGATACGGGTAAAAATCCGATCAACAGGGCAAAGAACAGCTTCTCGGGCCGGGATGAACGAACCAGTCTGTGCCATAAGTGTCAAAACCGCAACTTGACGCATATAGGTCGATTTCCCTGCCATATTGGGACCTGTTATAACAAGTACCTCATGATCTTTGTGATTCAGTGTAACGTCATTCGGAACAAACATTTCATCCTTTATATATTTTTCAATAATCGGATGCCGTCCGTCACGAATAATAAACGTATCCTCCTTTGTAAACTGTGGCCGTGTATAATGATTTTCATGAGCCGCACAAGAAAAACTATATAAACAATCTACTCTGGCAATCGCTCGCGCTGTTTCCTGCATGGAAGGAATATGCTCCTGTATTTTCTGGCGTACTTCAGAAAATATTTTATACTCCAATGCCAGCGTCCGCTCTTGTGACGTCAGTACTTTCACTTCAAACTCTTTAAGTTCCGGCGTAATATAGCGTTCCGCATTGACCAATGTTTGCTTGCGGACATAGTATGCAGGTATAGGCTTGGTATTGGCATGAGAAATCTCAAAATAATACCCAAACACCTTGGTATATCCTATTTTTAATTTAATACCCGTTTTTTCTTTTTCCTGTTCCTCCAGCCCTTGCATAAAAGCCCGGCTGTTGGCAGATATTGCGCGTATTTCATCAAGTTCCGGGGAATATCCCTCACGAATCACGCCGCCATTGCGAATCACGGTTCCCGGATCCTCCTTTATCGCCTCTGACAATAACTGATATGTCTCTTCATGTCTCTGAATCCGTTCATTCAATTGCCGTAAAAGAGGAGAGGCAGTCCCATCGAGAATATTTTTTAAGTCGGGAATAACCGCCAATGATTCGCGCAAAGCGACCATATCCTTAGGACTGGCCGTACCCGTTTCAATTCGTGTAAGAATACGTTCAAAATCATATATACGATCAAGTGTATCTCCCATATCCTGACGAATGATTTCATGCTGCAGCAATTCTTCGACTGCATCTTGCCGCCGCACAATATCCGCAATTCGCACTAGCGGAAACTCCAGCCATTTTCGCAGAAGACGTCCCCCCATTGCAGTATGTGTTCTGTCAAGAACATGCAGCAATGTCCCTTTTCGCCCGCCGTCACGAACATTCTGAATAATTTCTAAATGCCGCAGACTCGCGGCATCCACAATAAGACGTCTTTCATTATCCACTCGTTCCAGAACATTAATATGAGAAATATCCGTTTGCATAACGGTAGCTACATAGGATAATAAAAGTCCCAGACATTGTATCGTTGTAAAAGTTAAAGAATCTACATATTCAGAAAAATGTGCAGTCGTTACTGCCCGATAATCTATATCTTCTTTACCATCGTACAAGGTTACCGCACATTGAGATAACCGAGTATGCACATAATCCAAAATGACCTCCGCATAGCTGCCCAGCTGCGAATAAATCAATTCACTGGGATCATATACAGAAAGCATATCAAACAACGTATCTTCTATAGAACCAGCAACACAAAGAGACCACAGGCATTCACCGGTGGTCACATCCATAAGAGCTATTGCTATTTCATCCTCTTTCCCCATCAAACAGGCAATATAATTATTTTTCTTAGATGCTACTGCATTTTCTAACGTAATGGTACCCGGTGTAACGACTTTAATAATTTTACGATCGACGAGGCCCTTTGCAAGTTTGGGGTCTTCCATCTGTTCACAAATAGCTACCTTATATCCTTTATGCACCAACCGTTCGATATACGTATCAGCAGAATGAAACGGCACTCCGCACATAGGTACTTTTTCTTTGTCACCGCCGGCACGGCCAGTCAGTGTCAAGTCCAATTCTCGGGAAGCCGTCAATGCATCATCAAAAAACATTTCATAAAAATCACCGAGACGAAAAAACAATATTTTATCCTGACATTGTTCCTTCACTTCCAAGTATTGCTTTATCATCGGTGTAATCTTCTTTTCCGCTGGCAACGTCTATCCCTCCTGTTTCCATATATGTCCCTTCAAAACCCATGTCTGTCCTTTGTCAACAACAACCGGAACCGTATCGCCAACAGCAACGGTATTATCATTTTCCCATATAATCATCTTATTTCCTGTCGTACGTCCAAACCAATGATTTTCATCATTTTTTGTCGGTCCTTCCACAATAACAGAATAGATTTTATTTTCCATTTCCTTATTATAGGAAAGGCTGATTGTATTCTGTATATCCATTAACTTGCGTAAACGAAGGCTCTTTACATCCTGCGGAATCTGATCCGGCATTTTAGCAGCCGGAGTCCCTGTGCGCGGGGAATAGATAAAGGTATACGCCATATCATATCGGGTCTTTTCCAAAAAATGCAGCGTTTCTTCAAACATTTCTTCTGTTTCTCCCGGAAACCCAACAATAATATCGGTAGTAAGAACTAAATCAGGAATTCTTCTGCGGGCGTACTCAATTAGTTCCAGATAATGCGCTGTTGTGTACCCTCTATTCATTTTCTTTAATAATTCATCGGAACCGCTTTGAATCGGCAGATGCATATGATTGACAACTTTTTTGCTTTCTGCCATGGCATCGATCATGGCAAAGGTCATATCCTTAGGATGACTTGTCATATAACGAACTCGTTCAATACCCTCTATCTCTTCGATTTGTCTGATAAGTGTTGAAAAATCGGTCCCATTTTTAAGATCCTGCCCGTATGAATTTACATTTTGTCCTAAAAGCGTGATTTCTTTAAAGCCCTGCGTTCCCAGTTTTTTTATTTCCTTCGCGATATTCTCCACAGAACGGCTTACTTCTCTCCCTCGGACATACGGAACGATACAATACGTACAAAATTTATTACAGCCGTTCATAATAGGTACCCAAGCAAAAAAATCACGAAAATGCCGTGTCGGCAAATCATGAAATGCCGGAACGGTCATATCTGCAGCAAGATAATGATCCGATTTTTTCTGACGCTCCTCGATAAGAGAGACAAGCTTATGAATATTATGCGTACCAATAACCAAATCTATATGGGGAGCTCTATGAAAAAGTTTATCCTGCCATTCTTGTGCCATACAACCAGTTACGGCAATAATCAAATCAGGATTACGTTTTTTTAAATGTTTCAGTTCGCCTATTTTCCCCAATGTTTTATCTTCCGCTGTTTCACGTACACAGCATGTATTTAATAAGATGACATCAGCCAATTCCATATTCTCCGTCATGCGGTATCCTAATTCTTCCAACTGACCGGCATAGCGTTCTGAATCGCTGATATTCGTCTGACAACCATAAGAAATAATAAAATAATATTTTTCTCCCATGTAATATAAACCTTTCCTTTGCTATATTTTACCATCATTATATTTTACCATAGAGGACACAGCGGAGCAATTTATTTATTATATTTACAGTTTGTATCTCTATAATTATTTTAATAGAACAAATTAAAATAAAAAAAGCCGCCAAATACCATGGCGGCTTAAATAAATAAAACTTATTCTTTCGTACTATGATCATCTTGTGATACAGCTTTGCGATTAGAAACTTCCATAGGACCGCTAAAAAGTCCTCCGGAAATAATACTGTGATTATAGCTATACCCAAAGTAAATAAACATCCCCAAAATAAGCCAGATAATAAAACGAATCTGTGTCACTTCCGGCAGCATCCAAATTAAGATACCACAGAAAACAATCGCCAAAATCGGAACCAGCGGAACAAACGGGCACTTGAAGGCACGCGGACGATTCGGTGCTTTTTTACGCAGTACAATGATTGCTGCGGCTACTATCATGAACGCACACAAGGTGCCAATGTTAGTCAATTCTGCCACTAAGCCGATTGGTAAAAATCCGGCTACGATTGCTGTAATGACGCCGATAATAAGTGAACTTCTGGCAGGGGTCTTATATTTTTGATGAATGTGACCAAATACTCCCGGAAGTAGTCCGTCACGAGACATAACAAAAAGAATACGGCTCTGTCCGAAAAGCATGACGAGCAGTACTGAAGTTAACCCGCAAATCGCACCGACGGATACAACGGCAGCACCCCAATGATAGCCAACCTGCTGCAATGCAAATGCAACCGGAGCGGCCTGACCTTTAAAATCAAGATACGGAACCATACCGGTCAAGATTCCCGAAACAATAATATATAATACAGTACAAATAACCAAAGATAAAATAATGCCGCGCGGCAAATCTTTCTGTGGATTTTTAACTTCTTCAGCTGCTGTAGAAACAGCATCAAACCCTATGTATGCAAAGAAAATTACAGAAGCGCCGGAGAACACACCACTCCAGCCATACGGCATAAAGGGTTCCCAGTTAGCCGGATTAACATGACCAAACCCTAACGCAATGAATAATAAAACTACGACTAATTTAATTGCAACAATTACATTATTAACCGCAGAGCTTTGGCGTACACCCATAATATTAATCCAAGTAACAAGAGCAATAATAGCCATCGCCGGTAAGTTAATAATTCCCCCTTCATACGGTGCTTTTACCAAAGCTACCGGAAGCGCAAAACCCAGATTAGTCATAATGTTGGCAAAATATCCAGACCACCCGATAGCCACTGCTCCGATAGCAAATGCATATTCCAAAATCAAATCCCAGCCGATGACCCATGCCCAAAATTCACCAAGTGCAATATATCCGTATGTATACGCACTTCCGGCAACTGGTACCATCGCTGCAAATTCAGAATAGCAAAGTGCCGCACAAGCGCAGGCAATAGCCGCAATAACAAAAGAAATAACAAGTGCAGGTCCGGAATAATCGGCTGCAGCTACCCCCGTCAATACAAAAATCCCCGTACCGATAATACAGCCAATCCCCAGCATGGTAAGGCCAAAAGTCCCCAGAACCTTTTCCATGCCGCCTTCCTTTTGAGTTTCTGAAATAAACTCATTGATACTTTTTGTCCTAAAAATTTTTTTAGTCATAATGCCCCTCCCCTATGTTTGTTACTTGAAATGTAAAAATAACAAAAAACTTGATATATGTGTGTAACAAACATGAAAAATATTTATAAAAAAACCTCTCTTCAAAAAGCTGAAGACAGGTTGGTAAACAGGTGTGCGAAATACATCACCTCTGTCCTTTTGCCTGAGAGATAGAGAATATATAACATTCCTTACACCTTCGGCTCCCACCAGGGACTCTCCAGAGTTAATTTCGGCATACGGTATGATACAATGAATTATCATTTTTATTCATCATAGACAAATATTTTCATTGCCATAGGGATAGGGTTCATACACCGCCAAATCATTATATAAAATTGTGAATAATTTAAATATAAATTAACTGTCCTTTATTATACTCTGTTTTTAATTTTTGTAAAGTATAAACAATAAAATATATTAAAATTAATATGTTTTATCATTTTAAAATTAAAAAAATTATATAAATAACATTTTCAGTTAAACATTGTTATATTTTATATGCAATATATATATTACAAACAATCATTAAACTTTATCTTTTAAGGTCGATATTAGTTAACTTGTTTTCATAATCCTTGCTACATATATAATATAATGCAAAACATTTCAACTTATTCTAAAAAACAACTTTTACATACAAAAAAATGCATATTTCCCGTACTATTCAACTGGGATACTCAATAAAATTTTGTCATTCTTAGACACACAAAAAAGCCCTGTCAAAAGACATGGCTTTTTTTTCATTCATTTGTATTACATATAATATTTTCTTGGAAAATTAAGATTATTTAGATGATTTATTTTCCCCAGATAACAGCAAGTCCCAGCATTTTTTACAATCATGCTGCAGTTCCCGCGACGGACATTTATCCAAAAAGCCATAATTAAACGGACAATCTAAATTATTAATATATTTATCTATCCATATTTCAGGAAAATTATCATGAATATATTTTATCTGTTCAAATAAACTTTCTTCATCATTATGTAACATACTGCGTATACTAATCACGTAACAACTATCTCCTTATAACAACATCCCAATCCATAATTATACTTATCATCATATAACTATAGATAATTACATATTATAAATAACAACATATACTATTATACACATATAATAGTATATGTCAAACGAATTTATAATTAAAACAAAAAAAGATCCCGAAGGACCTTTTGTTTATATACATTTAAGTTAATTATTCTTATTCATCGCTACTCCATCATTGCATTTGCCATTGATTATATATTATATAGTTTTATGTTTTAAATTTAAAAAAGCAGAGACGGAATCCGTGAATACATCCTTATTTTTTTATGACGTTCAACAACTTTGCCTTGTTCTTCTTTATCAGAATCAGTAACCATAATAACTTTATCACATATATTGATAGGGGCATCCATATAAGAACCTGTGATTTGGGTGACATTTATATTTAATTTTCTCGACTGAGAAAATAATAATGGCGTTGTATCGGACATTTTATATCTGACATCTTCACATCCTTCACAAATGCAAAACTTTTCTTCTATAAATACAGGTTTGACTATGTCTTTTATGACAGGAATAAATCCTAATCTTTCATTTGTATCTATATCAATAACATCACTTTTTTCTCCCATGACGTAAAAACGGCAGGATCGTACTACGTTGGCATCAGAACCTGCATTTATTATAAGCCTGTATTCGTCTAAAATACGCACTATTTTAAAAATATCCTTATTCATCATTTTTATCATGTACCTCCTGTGACACTTCCATATATCTGCATATTTTTATCAATAAAGGAATCCAATTCCATTTTTACTGACAGTATCCTTAGTGTAAACAACAGTCATGTATATAAATAAAACTATATATTTTCCAATTCTGTTATTTATCTCATTTAATGATATATACATTTATACTGATTATCAACAGATTCTTTTCAGAAAAACACGCCTAAATAGTGCTTGTGCTTCAATAAACGCAAAAAATCCCTGCCTTAGCAGGGATTTTATAGTCGTCTATACGTTGTAAATCATATAGAGATACATGTAATGTACGTACACTGATTATTTTACATTTACAGCTTTAAATCTGGATTTGTTCTTAGGATCTGCTTCAACATCAAAAGTAACCTTCTGATCTTCGCGAAGAGTCTTGAAACCATCAGACATAATTGCTGAAAAATGAACGAATACGTCTGCACCGCCATCATCCGGAGTGATAAAACCAAAACCTTTACTTTCATTAAACCATTTTACTGTACCTGTAGCCATTATAATTCCTCCTAAATAAAAAAACAAAAGAAAGTAAAATAACCCACATAAATTTATAAATTATTGTACATAGAATAATCTTACAAATTTATGTGAGCTATACTTTACAATTTATAGTCTTTATTATAACAAGGTATTCCATTCTTGTCAAATTATGATATTCACCTGTACAAAAAATATATAAATTATACCGATTCCATAATTTTATACTACGCTGTATATAGCTGCAGGCACATGAAACATGCGTCATTTTTTTCATCATATACGTTTCAGATTTCTTTATTTCATCTTGACTGTTTTCATCTCTAATGTATGGTTTCAGTAAATTGTAACACGGATGTCATTAAATTGTGACAATTACGGCGTATAGTACAGATAGTATTAAAGTATAGAAATAATAAAGGAGTGAATAGTATGAAAACAACGCTCGCCTTGCGGCAAAAACTTT
>Ga0070399_1002497_pt1 | contig 17453 bp, 15 predicted proteins | sample BioMet4_FD_61217 | JGI IMG/M metagenome (GOLD analysis project Ga0070399, IMG submission 61217) | Microbial communities from bioreactor (seeded with sewage sludge) at LBNL, California, USA - Biofuel metagenome 4 (version 1) | ecosystem: Engineered > Bioreactor > Anaerobic > Unclassified ... | reverse complement strand
GATGATTTTGGTTTGCGATACCTTTATCATCTTATCATAGGAGGCTTTTTATATTCGCCTTATCGCCTCTGCTTACTCTATTCTCACCAGCATAGCTGGTGGATTAGCGTTTTCATTTATACGCCGATTTTTCGTTTCACATACTCATATTCAGTACACCAGCCCTGGCATAACAGACATTAAACTGCAGGCTGCTCATTTTCAAAAGCTCCGCAGCTCCTGATCCTACGTGGTCTCCTCCAGTTCGAACGGCGTCACCTGGTACACGTAATAATTGAGCCAGTTCGTATAAAGCGTATTGGCCATATTCCGCCAGGACAAAACCGGCTTCGAAGAAGTGTCGTTGTCCTTGTAATAATTTACCGGAACCGACGGCTCCATTCCCTTTTTCAGGTCGCGGTGATATTCCCCGTCGAGCGTCATGCGGTCATATTCCGGATGACCCTGGACAAAGATCTGTCTTCCCTTTTTATCCATGACCAGAAGGACCCCTGCCTCACGGCTTTCCGCCAGAATAACGAGTTCAGGGTGTTTGTCGATATCCTCTCTCCTTACTTCCGTCCACCGGGAATGCGGGCAGAGGATATAGTCGTCCATGCTTCTCACAAGCGGCGTGCGGTGATGATAAACCTTATGGCTGTAGACGCCGGAAAGCTTTGTTTCCCGCCGGTACTTCGGAATTCCGTAATGATAATAAAGTGCCGCCTGCGCGCCCCAGCAGAGATGAAGCGTCGATGTCACATGCGTCTTCGTCCACTCCATAATGCCGCAGAGTTCATTCCAGTAATCCACTTCCTCGTATTCCAGATTTTCAACCGGTGCTCCGGTGATGATCATTCCGTCGAATTTCTTTTTGCGGATCTCATCCGGATAGACATAGAACTTGTTGATGTGGCTCGGACTGGTATTTTTGCTCTTATGGGACTGCAGCCTCAGAAAGGTGCAGTCAACCTGCAGAGGCGTGTTGGAAAGCGCCCGCAGGATCTGCAGCTCAGTGTCCTCCTTGATCGGCATGAGATTTAAAATGATGATCTGAAGCGGACGGATATCCTGCGTGACTGCCCTCTTCTCGTCCATCACGAATATATTTTCCTTCTCCAGGATGGCCTTTGCAGGCAGGTCTTTCTGTACTTTGATCGGCATTATGCTTCTCCTTCCGCGATCTTCAAAAATTCTTCTTCCGACAGAACCGGAATTCCGAGTTCCCTGGCTTTTTTGTTCTTTGCGGAATTCGAGGCAGTATCGTTATTGATCAGGTAAGTCGTTTTGGACGTGACAGACGAGGTTGCCTTCCCGCCGCGTGCTTCAATAAATTCTTTCAGGGCTTCCCGGTTTTCAAAGCGGTGCACTTCACCCGTGATCACAAAGGTCTTTCCGGAAAGAACAGCCGGTGTTTCATTCGTCTCCTCCGGTTCGATCGTGACGACCGAAAGAAGATCATCGACTGCCGCCTGATTTCCCGGTTCCGCAAAGTAATCGATCACTGCCTGTCCGAGCACTTCCCCTATCCCCTCGGTTGTAAACAGTTCTTCCTTCGGTGCATGCCGGAACGCGGTAAAATCTCCCCTGAAATGCCGCGACAGCATTTTTGCATTGGCAAGACCTATGCCGGGAATTCCGAGCGAATAGACAAAGCGCGACATGTTCGTGTGTTCCGCTTTTTTTGCTGCTTCAATCAGATTCGAAAAAGACTTCTCGCCGAACCCTTCCATGGTAATGATCTGGTCCCGGAACCTGTCCAGCCGGAAGATATCCGCATAGGAATGGATGAATCCCGCGGCAATGAACTTTTCCAGCGTCATCTCCGACAGGCCGTCGATATTCAGGGCATCCCGGCTTGCCATCAGGGCAAAGCTTTTGATTTTCTTGATCACGCAGTCCGGGTTCTCGCACCAGAGCGTTTTCACCCGTCCCCCGCCGTCTTCGTCCGTCTCCGGTATCCCGTCTTTTTCCAGGATCCGGTCGGTGTCGGTGTGAATTTTTGCGGGACCGCCGCAGACGGGACATCTGTCCGGTATTTTTACGGTTCCGCTCTTCGTCAGATTTTCGGCAATCTGCGGGATGATCATATTTGCCTTGTAAACCGTGATCTCGTCTCCCTCGCCCAGTTTCATCGATTCCAGGATGCTGACATTATGCACGCTTGCGCGGCTGACGGTCGTTCCTTCCAGTTCCACCGGATCAAACACAGCCACCGGGTTGATGAGCCCGGTTCTGGAAGGACTCCACTCGATATATCTTAATTTTGTCACCGCGGTCTCGTCACTCCATTTGAAGGCGATGGAATTCCGCGGAAATTTTGCAGTCGAACCGAGCGAATTGCCGTAGGCAATGTCCTCCAGAAGAAGCACCAGCCCGTCGGAGGGAATATCGTAGTCCTTTATTTTTTCCGCGAACAGTTTGACTTCATCCGCAAGAGTATCCGCAGTCACCATGACATGCTCCACCACATCGAAGCCGAGAGAGGAAAGCCAGTCAAACTGCTCCTTCCTGGAATTATGAAAATCCACATCCGGCGCACTGACCAGACTGAATGCATTGAAATAGACGTTCCTGCTTCTGGTAATCTTCGGATCCAGCTGCCGGACCGAACCGGCGCAGAGATTCCTGGGGTTCTTATACTTTGCATCCGCTTCCGAAATGGTTTCGTTGATACGCACGAAATCGGAATAACGGATGACCGCCTCCCCGCGGAGAATCAGCTGTCCGGTATAGGAAATCTTCAGCGGCACATTCCGGAACACTTTCGCATTGTTCGTGATCACTTCTCCGATATAGCCGTTTCCGCGGGTGACTGCCTTTGCAAGCGCCCCGTCTTCATAGGTCAGAACAATCGTGAGTCCGTCCAGCTTCCAGGATAAAAGCGCCTGCTTATCTTTCAGCCACGCCTTCAGATCATCCACATTCTTTGTCTTATCCAGCGAAAGCATGGGCTTCTCGTGCTGCTCCTTCGGAAGAGCCGAAAGAACCTCATAGCCCACGTTCTGTGAAGGCGATCCTGAAAGGACCGTCCCCGTTTCCTTTTCCAGTTTCAGAAGTTCGTCATACAGGCGGTCATACTCAAAGTTACTCATGATCTCCCGGCTCTCCTGATAATATGCCTTCGCAGCATCGGACAGGACGGAGATCAGTTCCCTCATACGTTTTGTTTTGGAAGAATCAGTCTGCATGCAGGCTCTCCTTTAAAGTCTTAAGTTCCTCCGGCGTCACGTTCCTCCAGGTACCGGACTTCAGATTGCCTAGGCGGATATTCATGATTCTTACGCGCTTCAGCGATGTGACATGATAACCGCATTCCTTGCACATCCTGCGGATCTGGCGGTTCAGGCCCTGTGTCAGCGTAATGGAAAAAACTCTTTTCCCTTTGATTTCGACCTTGCAGGGACGAGTCGTCACTTCGAGTTCGGGAAGGAAAACGCCCTCACGCATTTTCGCCACAAACCCTTCCGTAATAATCCGGTCCACCTCCACCAGATATTCCTTCTCGTGAAGATTGGATGCCTTCAGGATTTCGTTTACAATGTCGCCCTGATTGGTGAGTAATATAAGGCCTTCGGAATCCTTGTCAAGCCTTCCAATCGGATAGACACGGGTCGGATACTGGGCCAGCTCCACCACTGTTTCCGCACGGTCGTTTTCCGTAGTCGCGCAGACAATTCCCACCGGCTTGTTCATGGCGATTAAAGCCGGCTTCATGTGCTGCATTTTTGCGACACCGCCTACGGTCCTTCCGTCCACGGTAACGCTCTGTCCCACTTCCACCTTTGTCCCGAGCTCCGCAACGGTTCCGTTTACCCTGACTCTTCCTCCCTCGATCAGGCGGTCGGCTTCCCTGCGGGAGCAGTAACCGACTGCACTTAAGAATTTATTGATGCGGACCGGTCCCGATTCAAAATCTACCTGCATGAAAAACCTCCTGTGGTCTGCCGCTTTTCTGTTTTCTGTTCGTTCCGTAAAAAGCGAAACCGGACACCGTCCGTTCGTCTTACTGACAGCTGCCGACATTTCTTCTCCTATAATACAACGAAACAGCCGTTTTTTAAACGACTGTCTCGCCTTAAGTCCGGAAATGCGGAAACAATTGCTGCCGGATCCGTTTATTTGAATGTGATGTTGGCGGCAATCCATCTGTAATCGCCGATCATGGAATTGATTTTTCCCTTTTCCTCATCGTTATAATAATTGTTCGCGCCGAGTTTGGCCTGTTCAATCATGTAGAAATAATCTCCGTGCTTTCCGAGGTCCATGGCAATTTCGGTGTCTTCTCTTTCCGTAATATAATCCGATTCGCTCTTAAACCGTTTTACGGAAAACAGCAGCTGCCGGGTTCTCTCGACCGGTGTGAACATTGCACTGAATTCATCACCCATAAAATCCGCAACATAACTTCCTGCCCAGGAACCGGGAAGCGTCACCGTAAACTCTCCGCAGTCGAAGAAGATGTTTCCGTCCTGCTCCACTGCCGATGTTTCCGAGGTATGCGGAATCCAGGCACCGCCCTTGTCTACGCGGTATCCATCCTGCGTTATCGTATTGTCATACATCCATCCGTTGACATTGAACGCATACCAGGCTCCGTCGATTTCTTCCCAGTCCGGCTGATACGTCTTTTTGGCCGCATACCAGGTCGTCCCTGCATCATTCGTTGCATACCACCACTTTTTGGCATTGTCTCCCGTACCCTTCTGCCAGCCGACCTCCGCAAAGGAAGTTAAACTCATGCAGAGCGACATCATCAGTGCTGTTGCTGCGATCAATCTTTTTTTTCTCATTTTATCTTCTCCTTTTTTTATTATTCTCTGTCTGTGATCATTCATTATCAATGAACATCGCGTCGCCGAAGGAAAAAAATCTGTAGCGGAGATCCACTGCCTCTTTATAGGCTCTTAAAACCGTTTCCCTTCCTGCGAATGCGCTGACCAGCATAATAAGCGTCGACTGCGGCAGATGAAAATTCGTGATCAGGCAGTCCATAATCTTAAACCGGTATCCCGGGTAAATAAAGATATCCGTCCATCCTGATTTTGCATGCAGCACGCCGTTCTCATCCGCTGCCGATTCCAGCGTCCTGCAGCTTGTCGTCCCGACGCAGATGCAGCGTCCGCCGTTTTTCTTCGCCGCATTCACACGGTTTGCCGCATCTTCCGTCACAACATAATATTCCGAATGCATATGATGCTTTAAAACATCCTTTTCCTTGACCGGACGGAACGTTCCCAGTCCCACGTTCAGCGTGACATGGACAATATCGATTCCCCTGTCTTCGATCTGCTTTAAAAGTTCCTTTGTAAAATGCAGACCTGCCGTCGGTGCCGCAGCGCTTCCTTCATGTTCCGCATACACCGTCTGATACCGGTTCCTGTCCTTCAGCTTATGTTTGATATACGGCGGAAGCGGCATCTGTCCCAGCTTGTCGAGGATTTCCTCGAAAATGCCGTCGTATGAAAACTGCACCAGACGGTTTCCGTCTTCCACTTCCTCGATGATGGTTCCCTTTAAAAGTCCGTCTCCGAAATCCACCACGGTTCCGGGTCTGCACTTCTTCCCCGGTTTCACAAGCGTTTCCCACACATTGTTTTCTTTTCTGACAAGAAGCAGGACTTCAATCTTCGCTCCTGTCCCTTCCTTGGTCCCGATAAGGCGTGCCGGAATAACCTTGGTGTCATTAATCACCATGCAGTCGCCTTTATGAAGATACCCTGAGATATCCCGGAATGTCTTATGCTCGGTATTGCCGTTTTCCTTATGAAGTACCAGAAGTCTGCTCGATGCACGGTCCTCCAGCGGATCCTGCGCAATCAGTTCCTCCGGCAGGTCGTAATCAAATTCGCTTACATCCATATCATCTCTCTTTTCCTGCTGTCATGATTCCCCGCACGGTCTTACTGCGCCGATGTGCTTTCCGAAGCCGGCGCAGTGTCTGAGGCTCCTGTTTCCGTACCGGTTTCCTTCAAAGCCTCCATGCTTACCTGCGATACGGCTGCCGTACTTTCCGCCGCGCTCGTACCTGCCTTAAGCGTTTCCGCTGCCGCCGATGAGGTCTCCGCCGCGGTAAGTTCTTCCGCGCCCTTGATCTGTATGGTCGCTTCCTTCACCGTTTCCGAGGGAGCCGCTTTTTTCGCGGAAGTGCTTCCCGTTCCGGCGGACGAGGATTTCGCCGCGGCCGTACCGGTTCCCGAAAGCATCTGATAGAACGAACCGAGCTTCGCGTCGCTTATGACCGCCTTCGCCAGTTCCGAACGCATGGTACTGTCCATGACGCGTACATCCTCGGATTTGTCCGCATTGTCCACGAGCTTCTGCTCCGCTTCCGTAAGCGTATCCGGTTCCTTCATGACATAGCTTCCGGCTGCGTTCTTGTACACATACGCCCTCGTAAGCATGGGTGCCGGCGTGTCTATGCCCCGGAATTTGATCTTGCAGCTGATGTAGACGATATAGGACCCGTCCTCCGCTCCAGGAAGAATATAATTCACGGTATCCTTATATGCTTCGTACACCTTTTTCTCTTCCGTGAGTTTCTTCTGAAGCGCGTCCAGCCCCGTCTTGTCCTTCCGGCCGAAAACCTTGTACATGGCCGCCGCGTCGCCGTCCGTTCTGGCCTTCTGATAGTTCTTTACCAGCGTGTCGATTTCCGGAATACTGTTCTTCTGAAGACCGTAGCCGGAGAAATCATTTACGTATTTACTGTTATCCGGGCCTATGGAACTTTTTTCCGATCCGGTTTTCCCTGCGGTCTCCATAGAAACAGCCGTCTTCGTGCCCGTCGATGCTGCCGCGGCCACGGCTTTCCCCTTCGAATGCCGGTCCGCGATTACAATCACGATAATTAAGAATACCGCAATCAGCGGAAGGATTAAAATTTTCATCAGCTTCCGCAGCTTGAACTCGTCAATGCCGGCTATCTTTCTGTTCTTTTCGTATTTCACGTGAAAGAGTTCCCTTCCGAATGCTTGAGTACGGGCTTATTTTATCAAAAAGAGCGGTGAAAAGCAATGAAACGCGGCTTACGATATATTTACGTTCCTTTCAAATCTTGCAAGAATACGGGAAATCGTGTATGATAGCACTTGTCCGGTCCTTTTATGCTGCCGGATCCATAAGAAACTGTGTTCGTAGCGAAGCTGGATATCGCGTCAGACTCCGACTCTGAAGGCCGCGGGTTCGAATCCCGCCGGACACATTTTTCATTTTATTCACAATTCCCGGTCGTTTCAGGACATGTCGTCTAAAACGCCGGGTACATTATTCTAATCACATATACTGATCTTCTGAACGGAGGGAACCCATGAAAATATACGAAGCCAAAGATTATAGTGAAATGAGCCGCAAGGCAGCAAATATCATATCCGCACAGATTATCATGAAGCCTGACTGCATTCTGGGACTGGCGACCGGTTCTTCTCCGGTCGGTACCTATAAACAGCTGATCGACTGGTACAAAAAAGGAGACCTTGATTTCGCGGATGTCACGACCGTGAACCTGGACGAATATAAGGGTCTCGGTCCGGATAATGCGCAGAGTTACCGTTACTTCATGAATGAAAATCTGTTCAACCACGTCAATATCAGGAAGGACCATACCTTTGTTCCGAACGGCCTGGAGAAGGATTCCGACAAAGCCTGCAGCGATTACAACAAGATTTTAAAATCCCTCGGATACGTGGATCTGCAGCTTCTCGGCATAGGCGGAAACGGCCATATCGGTTTCAATGAGCCGGAAGAGGCCTTCGAAAAGGAAACCCACTGCATCAAACTCACGGAACAGACCATCGAGGCAAATGCACGTTTCTTTGAAAATGAAAGCGATGTTCCGAAATACGCGTATTCCATGGGAATCAAGAGCATCATGCAGGCAAAGTGCATTCTCTTAATCGCATCCGGAAAAGCCAAGGCAGAAGCGATTTACGGCGCCGTACACGGTCCCATTACGCCGTCCTGCCCCGCGAGCATCCTTCAGCTGCATAACAACTGCATCATCGTTGCGGATTCCGAAGCGCTCTCCCTGGTTCCGGAAAGAGGCAATGTTTAAGGAGTTTTTCCATGGCGGAATTTCATCTTGTAAGCGACTACAGGCCGACCGGCGATCAGCCGCAGGCCATAAAGAAACTGGTTGACGGATTCAAGGCCGGCAACCAGTTCGAGACTCTGGTGGGCGTCACGGGATCCGGCAAAACATTTACCATGGCAAATGTGATTGCCGCTCTCAAAAAACCGACTCTCATCATATCCCATAACAAAACACTTGCCGCACAGCTCTACAGCGAATTCAGGGAATTTTTCCCGCAGAATGCTGTAGAGTATTTTGTATCCTACTACGACTATTACCAGCCGGAAGCCTATGTTCCCTCCACGGATACCTACATCGAAAAGGATTCCGCGATCAACGACGAAATCGATAAGCTCCGGCATTCCGCAACCGCCGCGCTTTCCGAGCGCGAGGACGTGATTATTGTTGCCTCCGTCTCCTGCATCTACGGACTCGGAAGCCCTGTCGATTACAAGGAGATGGTTGTCTCCTTAAGACCTGGCATGGAAAAGGACCGGGACGATGTCATCCGCAAGCTCATCGATATCCAGTACACGCGGAACGATATGGACTTCCACCGCGGAACTTTCCGTGTACGCGGTGACGTTCTGGAAATCTTTCCGGCGGAGCAGGATAAAAATGCCTACCGCGTGGAATTCTTCGGCGATGAGATCGACCGCATCACGGAAATCGATGTCTTAACCGGGAAACCGGTTGCAGATTTAAAGCATATCGCAGTCTTTCCCGCCTCGCACTATGTGGTGCCGCAGGAAAAGATGAATGAAGCCTGCAGCGGAATCCTGAAGGAATGCGAGGACCGCGTTGCCTGCTTTAAAAGCGAAGATAAGCTTCTCGAAGCGCAGCGCATAGACGAGCGGACTCATTTTGACGTGGAGATGATGCGGGAAACCGGCTTCTGTTCCGGAATAGAAAACTACACCCGCTGGCTCACCGGAACCGCTCCGGGCGAACCGCCCTATACGCTGATGGATTACTTTCCGGAAGACTTCTTGATCATCGTGGACGAAAGCCACATCACCATCCCCCAGATCGGCGGCATGTACAACGGAAACCTGTCCCGGAAGACTACGCTCGTGGATTTCGGGTTCCGGCTTCCCTCCGCACTGGACAACCGTCCGCTGAACTTTTCCGAATTCGAACAGAAGATCGATCAGATGCTTTTTGTTTCCGCGACGCCGGACGGCTACGAAGAACAGCACGAGCTTCTCCGGGCGGAACAGATCATCCGCCCGACAGGTCTATTGGATCCGGAAATCTTCGTCCGTCCCGTAAAAGGGCAGATCGACGACCTGGTCAGTGAAGTGAACAAGGAAGCAGGAAACCATCACAAAGTCCTGATTACGACGCTCACCAAAAAAATGGCGGAGGATCTCACGAACTACATAAAGGAAGTCGGCATCCGCGTGCGCTACCTCCATTCAGACATTGACACGCTGGAGCGCGCGCAGATCATCCGCGACATGCGCCTCGACAAATTCGACTGTCTGGTCGGAATCAACCTGTTAAGGGAAGGTCTTGATATCCCGGAGATCACGCTGGTCGCCATTCTGGATGCGGACAAAGAAGGTTTCTTAAGAAGCGAAACTTCTCTCATCCAGACCATCGGCAGGGCTGCGCGGAATTCCGAGGGACACGTGATCATGTACGCGGACACGATGACGGATTCCATGAAGCACGCGATTGATGAAACCAACCGCCGGAGAAAAATACAGACGGAATATAACAAAGAACACCACATCACGCCGACCACCATTAAGAAGGCAGTGCGCGATGCCATCACGATCGAAACTGCTTCCGTTCAGGATGACCGTACCTGGAAGAAGGAACCGGAATCCATGAACGATGCGGAGCTGAAGAAGCTCGCGAAGGAGCTGGAGAAGAAGATGCGGCAGGCGGCTGCGGAACTGAACTTCGAGGAGGCCGCGGTCTTAAGAGACCGCATGGCAGAGGTTGTGAAGATGATCGGGCGATAAGATACAGAGAAATGATGCCTGGAAAAACAAAAACTTTATGTGCAGAAAAAAGAGGCCGTTCAGAAGTAAGCAAACCTTTCAGGCGCAGAAAAATGATGCCTGGAAAAAGCAAAAAACTTTATGTGCAGAAAAAAGATGCCTGTCCGGAACTACGCGGTCTTACGACCGCTATGCGTTCCGGGCAGGCCTTTTTTCTGCAGATGGAAAATCTGGCGATTTTAATTTCAAAATATAATCTCAATATCAATGGGCAGAAATTATCATCTGCGAAAGATAACGTCTTGTATTTGTCTTAAATTTCGTTTATTTCTTTCTGCTTATTTCGTTCTGCTGCGTATGCGGGACATTGCAGTGCATCATGATTATTTTTTCAGTAAAAACAGTCTGCCGGTACTGCGCATCCTGAAGGATGCTGCGCGTACCGGCAGATCAGTTTTTTCTGGTGATATATTTTCAGATTCAGTGTCTCGGATGCGCACCCGCATATACTTCCCGGATGCCGGGGTTCTTGATGAAGCTGACATACGCATGCGTCGTGGACATATCCGAATGTCCGAGCATTGCCTGCACGGAACGGACGTCCGCACCGTTCTTGATCAGATGAACCGCGAAGGAATGTCTCAGGGCCTGCGGCGTGATATCCGTACGGATACCCGCCTTGTCTCCGTAATATTTGATAATCTTCCAGAAGCCCTGACGGCTCATGGACTTTCCGCTGCAGTTCACAAAGAGAAGATCACTCTCATGTCCTTTCAAAAGTTTTCCTCTGGCACTTTCCAGATACGTGATCAATGCCTCTCTTGCCACTCTTCCGAACGGAATGGCCCGTTCCTTTTCTCCGTCATGGCAGGTAAGGAATCCCACGCTGAAATTCAGATCACTCACCTTCAGTCCGATGATTTCCGAAACGCGTACGCCGGTCGCGTAAAGAAGTTCCAGCATGGCCCTGTCACGGATGCGCTTTACGGATTTTCCGTTTGTCTGTTCCAGGAAACGCTCCACTTCATCCGACGTAAGAACTGTCGGCGCCTTCTTTTCCACCTTCGGTGCTTTCATTCCTTCGGCAGGATTTTCACTTAAGCTGCCGGAATTTACTTCGTAAGTAAAGAATGCCTTTACGGATGCTGTGACCCGGGACACGGTTGTCGTCGCCTTGCCGCATTTTTCAAGCCAGAGGATATAGGAGTTGAGAAGCGTATGCGTAACTTTCACCGTTTCCGTAACGCTCTGTCCCTTCATCCATTCATTCAGCTGAATCAGATCTCTGCGGTACGAAACGAGTGTGTTCTTCGCCATGTGTTTCTCGTTTTCAAGATAGGAAACGAAGCGGAGAATATCTTCTTCCATCATAGGTAAGCCCCCCAATATCCTTCATAAAATCAACTCTGTTTTTTCATTATATCGACAAGATTATGTAAAATCAAACCCCTTTTTTCCCATAAAAATACCGCATTCCCGAAGTTTTACAGTAAAAGTACAACATGTAGGGAATGCGGTTTTCCGGCAGTCATATATTGGCGTTTTCCGCCGGAAAAAAATTTCGAATTATTTTTTATTTCAACCGTTTTTCCGGTTATATTTCACTGCATAGGCAGTAATCGCCGCAACGGTTTTTCCGTCCTTAATCTCTCCCTTATAGATCATTTCAAGAAGCTTTTCAAGTTCCATGGGCACCACATTGATCTCTTCGTCTTCATCCAGATGCTGATGGGATTTTATAAGTCCCCGTGCGATAAAGATGTCGATCTCTTCATCGCAGAAAGCCACCGTCGTGTTGATGCGGATCAGAAATTCCAGATCTTCCGGTCTGTTCACTTTCATTCCGGTCTCTTCTTCCAGTTCACGGAACGCACAGAGGACACGCGGCTCATCCGGAGAATCCACCTTTCCGGCGGGAATTTCCAGAGTAAAGCGTTTCAGCGCATTCCTGTACTGTCTTACCATCAGGATCTTTCCGTCATCTGTTACCGGAAGCACTGCCGCCGCTCCGTCGTGATGGATAAAATCCCACACTGCTTCCTTCCCCTTGATTTCGACATAATCCCTGTACACCTTCAGAATGGCCCCCTGATATGCGAGTTCACGCTTTTTTAATTTTACGGGAACCTCATTCTGCATCAGAGCCCCGTTCTGTGTTTCAACAGCATTCTTATCTGTTTTTAATTCACTCATATGATCCTTTCCGCCTGTCTGCCTGATCGGCGCATTTCAGAATTTCTTCCGCCGCAGAAATTAAATTTCTTAAATTGCTTTACACTTATGATAGACCGCATCGCACCCGTTCAGAACGGCCCTGCGAAATCCTTCCTCTTCCAGCGCTGCCACGCCGGCAATCGTAGTTCCTCCCGGCGAACACACCCTGTCCTTTAGGACCGCCGGATGTTCTCCCGTTTCCAGGACCATTTTGGCGCTTCCGAGTACTGCCTGCGACGCCATGATCAGCGCGTCACTTTTCTTAAGACCATACCGCACACCCGCATCGGCCATTGCATCAATGAACATATAAACAAATGCCGGAGAGGACCCGCTCATAACGGTCACCGTATCCATCAGTTTCTCGTCCACCCAGACCATTCTTCCGAAGGAGGTGAAGATCTCCTCAATTTTCTTTTTCTCCGCCGCGGTAAATTCCTTCTCTCTGCAGCTTACGCCGGTCATGCCCTCTCTCACTTCCGCCGGAATATTCGGCATGGCGCGGACAATGCGGATCTTCTCGCCCAGTTCTTTTTTGAGCGAGTCGATCGATATGCCGGGCGCAAGAGAAATCAGGATTTTCTTTTCCGTGACCGCCGGTGCAATTTCCTTTAAAACTGTTTTGTAAATCTGCGGCTTCACGGCAAGAATAACAATATCCGCTGCCCTGGCGCAGGAAAAATTATCCGGCGCATTGGAAACTCCGGTCTCTTTCTTCACTTCCTCCGCATGGACTTTCCGTTTGCAGGTAAAGAGAAGATCCTTTTTCGGTACTCTGCAAAGAAGCCCTTTTAAGATCGCATACCCCATATTTCCCATTCCGATCAGACCGATTTTTGCCATATTGTCCGCCTTCCGCTTGATTTATCTGTTCTGTCCGCATCATTATAATACAGCGAAGTCCTGCGGGCAAGTAAAGGTCCCCCTCATGTCTTTGATGCCATGCGTTCATGTGATCTTTTACAGTATGACAGAAGGAGTAAAATGACCTTCGCAATCCGGCTGAAAACGGTGTATATTTAAAATACAAGGAGGTGCCTGACATGAGAAAAATTTTCTGTATCGGCAGGGAATTCGGAAGCGGCGGACTGAGCATTGCGAAAGAAGCAGCGAAAGCCCTGAACATCAACTGTTATGACAGGGAAATCCTGGACGAAGCCGTCCGTTCCAGCGGTCTCCCGAAGGAACATGACATCGTCCACATGGATGAGAAGGCGCCGAGCGCGTGGATGTACTCCATTCTCTATGAAGGAAGCGACCGGCGCTATTACGGAATGATCAGCAACGATGTCCTCTTCTCCCTGGAGAAAAAGATCATTCTGGCTGCGGCAGAACGGGAGGACTGTATTATCGTAGGACGCTGTGCAGACAACATTCTGAAGCAATGCAGGGACTATTCCGTTCTAAGCATCTTTGTCACTGCATATACGGATGACCGTGTGAAAGCCATCATGGAACGGAAGGAAGTAAACGAAGGCACGGCAAAAGACCTGATCCGAAAGACCGACAAAGAGCGGCGTGTCTATTATAAGACCTACACGGGCAAAGAATGGGGCATCAGTTCAAGCTACGATCTCACCCTGAATTCATCCACTTTAAGCAGAGCGGCGATCATCGATATTCTGAAATATCTTTATAACAATGAAATGAACGGATAGTGATCGAGCAGGAGAAGGCTTTTCGTCTTCTTCTTTTCGCGCAGGCCATGTACCCCGAAGGGGATAAACTTCCTGTGCGGTCCTGCGCAGTAAAGAAAAACATTCTCCGGAACTGCGGGGCAGAACAGCCCTTCGTTCCGGAGAATGTTTTGTTCCTGTGTTTACTTCTTTATGTCTGTCTTCCGCTTATAAGCCTGATATCCGGAAAACAGTCTGCATTGCCTCCCTACGGAATCCGGTGTTCACCGGATCTGTCAGTTATCATTCGAGGAATCGTTCTGATCGCTTCCTGACCTCTCCGATGTGGAAATTTCTCCAGCCACAGGCGTTGTGCTTCCTTCCGCCATGGTCTTCTTAAGCATTACGGAAGACATATAGTTGATCTTCGGATCCGTAATGTCATCTACTGAATTATAATCCCGCAGCGTACAGTCAATGAAGAGAGTCGTGCTTTTTGCCATTTCCTCCATCGATGCCGAATGACTTCCGTCTCCGGCCAGCGGCTCGCGGTATTTGGAAGCCGCAAGCGTAATATCTGTTGCCACAAGCCGTACCATCTGCTGAATCGAACCGTCCGTCATCTGCTTCATCGTCTTGTTATGCGTCATGTTGTAAACATTGCCGTCCGCATCCTGTCCCGTCACTTTATAGTCCGACATTACAGTCTGCTTGGTTTTCGTTCCGTCCTTCGACGTCACGGTCTGCGAGATCTGGCGCGGTTTCGTGAATCCGGTTACGGTTACCTCCGTACCGATGTCCGGCAGCATGATCGTCTGGCCTTTTTTTAAGGCCTTCAGCGTTCCCTCGTCAAAAAGCCCTGTGTCATACGCATCTGCCGTGAAGACCCAAAAGCCATCATCATTCAGTACCGCATCGCCATGGCTCTTAAAGTACCTGTTTCCGAAAAACGTGAATTTTGCGGTAATGTCATTGGATCCCCAGTTCCAGTAGCCGTCCGCATTGATATAATAACCGTCCGGCGTCATGGCATCCGTCAGATAGTTCCCGTCGTCGCCCTTATAGCGGTAACCGGTGTTATTCTTCTCCCAGCCAGCTGCAAAAGATGTCATGCACATTGAAAGGGACAACACCGCAGCAACAGCTGCCATTATTCTTTTCTTCATTCGTATAACCTCCTGTTTATGATATCGCTTGCTTATCGTTATTTTATCGTATGCCTCATTATAAATGGAAAAACAGGCATATTCAAGCAAAAACAGGAATCGTAAACAATCTTCAGAAGTCCGCAAGAAACCCGGCAATTATCGAAGAAACAGACAGACGGGAATACTGCGGTTCCGTTCCCTGCACGGTCCCGCGAACTAAAACAAACGGGAGACTTTTCAGTCTCCCGTCTGCCGCAATTAGAATTTCATTTCGAAATGAATTTTGCCAACCGTCTTCAGGAATTACAGATCGTAATAGATACCGTAAATCTGGCTGTTCTTAACAACGATCTTGTAGGAATCTCCATCTTTCTTTGTTCCGCTGGTGCACTTCGTGCCCTGAGAGCTCAGAACGATGTAGTTTGTGCCAGCAGCATAATCAGCTACAAACGTAGCATCCTGCGTGGTTCCCTTGTTGCCTTTGTACTTAGAAGTAGAGGTAATGGTAGTCTGGCTGTTGAACAGATCCTTAACACTCTGCTTAACCATGACCTTCGTGGTGTCATCATACGTGTAGACAACGAACTTCTCATCTGCAGTAGCTTTCACCTTGCGGCCATTGACATAGTACATCTTGTTATCAAGTCCCTGGATGCCCTTGCCCTTTTCAGTTCCGTCTGTCTTGAACTTGAAGGAATAGGAATCTCCGTCGATATCAAAGTTCTGAACGCCGGTCTTCATAGCGCCATCGTTTGCTTCGTCACCGCTGAACCAGTAAATACCGGTCTTGCTGTTGGACAGGAAGTTTGCGGTAGAGCACATATTCGCGGAATCGTCATCGCTATCGACATTCGTGTATCCATTGACCTTGGAAGCATTATCCAGCTTGCCGCTGAACTTATAGGTGTTGTCGCCGTTGTCAGTTACCCAACGAAGTCCAGCAACCATTTCGCCCTGTGCGTCAAAGCCGTACTTCTTGCCGTTGATGGTCTTGATGGCATCATGATAAATCCAGCCTGAACCATCTGCATAGAACCAACGAACGTTGGAATCTGCATTATCGGAATCGCTGTAATCAAGGTATGCAGACGGAAGAACTCTGAACCAGCCTCTCGTCATACGAGCACCGGACTCAACATCCGAATAATACTTGAAGTTGGACGGAGAAGCATCCTGATCTGCAGAAGTAATGTGATTGTTATCGACATCTTCCTGATCCGTGAAGTCACCGGTAGCTACCCACTCACTGAGCATCTTGCCGTAACGATCGAAGGTGTACTTCTTGCCGCCGATGGTCTTGTCGATGAATACCTTGTTCTCATTGGATCCTGTCTTAGCTACCTTCTTGCCGTTGGAGCCGAAATAGAACCAGTAATCCTGATCCTCATCGTCTTCACGGTCATCGACTACGTGGATGTGTCCCCAGCTGTTGTACATCTGAGCACCGTCATTCTCGTCGCCGCAGTAATAAATGCCTTCCTTCCAAGCATCGTCGCCGGTCTGTCTCGTGGAGGTATCCTCGTCGATCCAGCCAAACAGCATCTTGGAATCGGAATCAAATGCGTACTTCTTGCCGTTGATGGTCTTGAAGGACGTCTTGTTGGATGTAGAAGCCTTGTATGCCTTGCCGGTGTTCTGGAAATAATACCAGACCGTTGCAGGAGCATCTTCATCATCATCATCCGAGTTGTCCATCTGAACCCAGTTGTTCGTAACCATAGCGCCGTTGGAATCGACATAATAGTAATAGTCGCCATCCTCGATCAGAGAATCGGTAGCCATATCACCATTATCATCGAGCCAGAACCAGTTGTTTCCTGACTTCTCCCAAGTACTTGTCACTTTTGCGCCATATCTGTCATAGTAAACCCATGTTCCGTTCTCTTCCTGCCAGCCGGTAGCTGCGAAAGAGGTCATGGATGCACCGATGACAAGCATAGCCGCCGCACTTACAATTGCAGCAATTTTAAAATTCTTTGTCATAATTAATGCACTCTCCTTTTTCTTTTTTTGAAATCCTCTGAAATCCCTAATTGCGGTTACGAGGTAATATTACTCCCGTTTCGGAAAATAATCAACTTACGTTTCCCTTACAGCAGATAATACTCCCTCAACTACATGGAACAGTATAGCGTAACCGATTTTGAATTGCTATATCTTTTGTGTGGCTATTTTCTTACGAAAAGATTACAAAAACGCCTTTATTTTTCATGATTGTATTTTTATCAGTACAATCGTGGATATTATTCCTATTATTTGTTCAATATCCGGTTGTAAACTGTATTTTCCATGCTATAATGTTCATAAACTATATTATTTTTATTGTTTTTGAACATTTATGGTTCACGATCCTGCATAATTTGCCGGAAAAGCAGCCCGCGTGACCGAAAGCTCTCACGGATTGTATATCCGCTGCCCGGACGCAGCAGCATCCTTTAATATAGTAAGCACATAAACACAGCGAGAAAGCGGG
>Ga0070399_1002491_pt1 | contig 17477 bp, 12 predicted proteins | sample BioMet4_FD_61217 | JGI IMG/M metagenome (GOLD analysis project Ga0070399, IMG submission 61217) | Microbial communities from bioreactor (seeded with sewage sludge) at LBNL, California, USA - Biofuel metagenome 4 (version 1) | ecosystem: Engineered > Bioreactor > Anaerobic > Unclassified ... | reverse complement strand
CGTCCTGGTTAAGCTGTATAATGTTATTGGACATGGTATATGATCTCCTTTGGTTTATTTGGTTGTGGTGACTTAATACTACCAAACGGTCATAAACCATGTCTATCTCTATTTATTCGTTTTTGCGCAAAACATTATACCTTATCAAGCAGGGATATCTATTTATGTGTAAATCATGGTCAGGAAGCGTGTAAAATCCGTCTGTTCAGCTTTGGAATGATACAGTCATAATTCTATCGATTTTCCTATTTTCCAATTCGTTTTTCTTATGTCCAATTGTCTTCATTTATAACGATTTTATAATAAAACTATAAAATTCAGACAATTGGAGGGAAAGTCATGATTCATAAAATCAATGGGGAAACTCTTGTTTATGCAGTTGATGATGCCGGTCATTCCGTTTCATTTTATAATAAGCAAACGTGCCATGAGTATATCTTTGAGCCGGGACCGATCTGGAAAATTATATATGCCAGCCATAAAAATGAAAGAGTTGAAATTCCTGTCTATGCAGAACATCAGAAGGCGGAAATATCTGTCTCGGATACCGGAATAAATATGTACTATAAGGAACTTATTGATGAAGAAGGCAATAGAATTGATGCGGATCTGCGCATCCGTTTTCTGATGACAGATCAGGGATTGAAAGTAACACAGGAAATGAATAACCACGATGCTTCTGTTCAGCTGACGGAGCTGCAGGTAACTCCGGTGTCAGGAGCAAGAGCACTTAGCGGAAATTCTGAGGACGATTATCTGGCCTGGCCAAAAGACTTAGGCCGGAAATTCAGAAATCCGGCTTATGCGGATTTATCGGTTTATTCCGGATTCCGTAAATACGAGAGACATGATCAGTTCCACACGGATATGGATGCATTGTATCAGGACGGTACAGCATCGATGCAGTGGTACGATTGGTATAACGAAAAGGAAGGCTTGTATTGTGCATCGGAGGATACGACCAGGCAGGCGCTTGGGCTGCATGTTGAGAGAGATGTGAAGCTGAATGTGCTCAGATTCGGATTTGTACGATATCCAATGCTTGAACAGGGAGAAAACTGGTCCGGACAGGCAATGGATTTCTTTCCGCATACGGGAGACTGGCATACGGGATCAAAGTTTTACCGGGCCTGGATGTTTAAAACCGGAGAATTTACAGCTCCGAAGCGGCCGGAATGGTGCCAGGATTTTACCGGATGGCTGCGGGTAATACTGAAGCAGCATCACTGTGAACTGAACTGGGATTATTCAGACATTCCGGCTCTCTATGATGAAGCTGAAAAGGCCGGATTTAAAACACTGTACATTATGGGATGGGAGAAAAACGGATTTGCCCGCATGTGGCCGGATTATAAGCCTGATGACAGGATGGGCGGAGAAAAGAAATTAAAAGAAGGAATCGAGTATGTCCACCGAAAAGGCGGAAAGGTTTTAATGTTCCTGAGCTATGCATTGATTGATCACAAAAGCCATTTTTACCTGAATGAAGGCGGAGATCAGGCTACAATCAAATCAATTTGGAATGAAGATATCCCCTTTGCCGAGACTTACTGCGGAGAAGGAACCTACCGGAAAATTGCAAACCCGGCAATGCCGATGTATCTGGCCTGCCCCGGCGCCCCGATATGGCAGGAAAAAATGAAATTATCGGCAAAAGTGTGCCTTGATCTCGGAGCAGACGGCGTGTTATATGACATCGGGGCATGGAAGCCTTATTTCTGTTATGCCAAAAACCACACACACAGCAAACCAAGCCATTCTCATGAGCATAAGGCTGAGAACTATGCAGAACTGAGAAAATATGTCAAAACTTTTGGCGAAGATAAGATAATCATGATGGAACACAATGTCGATATCTATGGAAAATCAATGGATTTCGCACAGGGAAGTAATTCTCTTCCGGATGCCAGATTGATGGATCCTGTACGGGCAGCGGACACGGATGCGGCAAAAGATGATCATATGATGCTGGAACTTTACAGATATACATTTCCTGAACTTGAGATGACAAACCGGGAATGCGGGGAAGATGAGCTCCATTATAAAGCAAAAGCCGGATATTCTTTTCTTTACGGACTGAGGTTTGACATGACAATTTATCGCTGCTGCGGATCATTTAAGGATATACCCAATTACACGCAGTATTTGACGAAACTGAATGCTTATTACATGCAGTTTGCAGATTATATCCTGCGCGGGCAGTTTGCAGATACGGATGGTTTTACAAATTCCAACGAAGCGGTATATGTGAAAGGATGGAGAGGAAAAACAGGAGGGTTTGCCGTTACGCTCTGGAATCCTACCGGAACGGATCAGAGCACCATACTTCAGTACGGTAACGAACCGCCGGTCAGAGTGAACATAGCGGCAGAGGAAGCAATGGCGATGCTGCTGAAGAAATAAACCTTACGGATCAGAGGGAAGGAAGAATTTCCGGGGATATGGCATAGTAATCTGAAGTGTTCTTTGATGTCTCGGCATTTTCAATGATAGCCAGAGACATATCTGCAGAACCTGAAAGATTATGCCATACCCCCTTTTTGATATTATAAAGTTTTCCTGATTCCATTTTCAAAGCTTCAACGGTTCCGATATCGTTCTTTGAAACACCGTTCCCGATATACAGCGTACAGGATCCTTTTAAAAGTATAAATACTTCATCGGTGTTATTGTGTCTCTCAAGATAGGAGAGGTGTTCTCTGGAAAACTTATCGCGGTCATAATTCAGGAGTGCCACACGCCATCCTTCATAATAAACCAGCGGTTTGTATCCGGGAGCGTCATGAGAGAATATTTCAACCAATTGCTTATCCATACCGGTACCTCCTGAATAATTTACTGTTTTCTGGCAACCAAAGGTGCCTCATTAAAATGTCTTTTATAAGCCTTATAAAATGAATTCGGCGTTGTATAGCCGCAGTCTTCCGATATTTCCTGAACCGTTTTACCAGTTTCCCGCAGTTCATTCCGTGCTTTATTCATTCGCTGCATCTCGACATAGGATGAGAAGCTCTGATTGACGGCATTATGAAGGCATTTCTGGAGCGTCGGCGCCGAAATATGAAAACGGTCCGTTATCATGTTAATACACAGAAGAGAATTGGACAGATTTAAGTTAATGAAGTCCAGGATATCCTGGTCAATATTATGAACCGGTTCTGCATGATGCAAGGAAATGCGTTCAGCCATAGCCTGCATGCATTCCGGGATTTTTTGACTGAACAGGTCTGCTATGTTTTCAGGATTAAAAGCCGGAATGGATATATCGTTTAAGTTCCCTTCCGATTCAAGTTTAACCATAACCAGCATAACTGTGATCATGCGGTATGTATACTGGGATATCACATAATTTTTATCATCGATCGATCTGATGTATTCATGATACATATTCAATGCCGCAGTCCCGTCACCGCTGGACAGGGCGGAATAAATGGTCTGAAGCTGCTGGAGCGAAATCGGCAACCGGTTGTGGGAATCATCTGTTGCGAACTGATTGCTCCGTCTGTATTCCAGCTGCTGATAGGTGCTGGCAAGTGCTGAAGGATCCTCATGGACTTCGCTTAACTGATAATTGAAAAGAAAGTTGTAATCCTTTTGCGTAGTTGAGCGAAGTTCTTCCAGAGTGCCGGTGGGGTCTCCGGAGTCCGGGCACGACAGAACGACGATTAAATTATTATCTTCTATATTAATAATAGAAACAACGGGAAGGGCATGAAGGACATTTTTAAGAATATCCAGTCTGGAATGCGAATCATCCCGGCTGCTCTCACCCGGGGTATATTCAATCAGCGCGAGTCTCCAACGCTTTGGAAAGGTCGGGAATGTTTTCATAAAGGAGGAACGGGCTTCTTCACCGTACAAACCAAGAAACAGAGCTTTTTCAAGGATATGAACGCGAAGATTGTTTTCCAGAAAATTGATTGTATCTTTGTAATTAAGCATACGGTTATCCAACCCGTAAATGCTCTGAGCAATACTTGGAATGGGAGTTGAAATATCCAGGCCATCAGACAGATTTTTGGAACTGAAAAATGCCTGGATTATGCTGTTCATTGGTTTGGAAGCAATCTGTGCCATGATCAGGATATATACGGAAACGATCAGACAGGCAATAATGAAGAACATGAGAACAATGCGGTAGAACGGAGCAAGTTTTTTATTGATAATACTGTTTGGAACCATTATTTCCACCCATAGTCCGCTGTCTCCGATGTCGGACTGTATGGTTTCATATTGTTCCTTTGGAACGGTACCGCTTGAGGAAAGCAGCGTATTTCCATAATATACGGAAACATTGCCTGAAGAGAGGACATTTTGATCTGCAACAAGAGAATAAATTTTCCGAACCGGAAGAGTGGCAAACAGATAGATGCTGTGAATGGATGACCAGCAGTGGATTACCGAGAGTCCCTCATAGTCGCCGTAATCGACAGAATGGAAGGACTGTACCGGAAGAATACTGGCCTTTTTGCTGAAATTGGAGACATATTCATTGTTATTCATGCTGTCACAGGAAAAGTACGAATCGGATGACAGGAGATTGCGCTGATAATATATGCGCTTGCGGGTCAGAAGGATGGTTTTGTCAAAAGTCAGTCCGGCTTCTGCAATACAGTCATCATATGGGAGAAGGTAGTCATGAATAATGACCTGCGCCTGTGATAGGTTAAGATCCCCTGCGGTTGTATTAAGGCTTTCAACGGGAGTGCAGCTGTTAACGATGTTCTGCAGGTTATTCAGTGCAGACAGGGAAGTTGCAATCGTGTAGGTTCCGCTGGTTGCCTTTTCCTGGTAGTTACTGAGCGTATTGATGCGTACAGTCTGTTTGACATAAATATAACAGGGGATAATCAGCAAGCCGATTAAAACGGCAAAAAGAAGAAAATTTTTGACCATTCGGAGCCGATAAGTTTTGGAAGCAATTGAAATCTTGTCTTTCACGTCAGCAGCCCCACAGGAGTGATTTGATTATAAAATATACACACATATTTTATATCACTGCCAATCCGTTTTCAACAAACTTTTCCGGCATGGAAAAAAGTCAAAGGAGATTTCTCTTCCTGAATTTCTTGCAAAATAAGGATTTTGTCCTTAAACATGAATATAGGAAAATGACATGAAAAAACGAAAAGGCTGAATTGCTTTCCCAAAATCCAGTCCATTTTTGAAACGTACATTTGATTAAATCATTGGATTGAATTATGGTCAAAGTGTCAGAAGCAAGAGATGGCAATTGACAGGAAATCAATTTTCAATACGGTATACAGAATGCAACAATATAAACGAAAGAATAAATGACAAAAAAGGGAGGAAAGAACATGAAGAGAAATACGCTAATCAGTAAAATCGGATCATTATCGCTGGTCTTTTGTATGGCTGTTTCTTTGGCGGGTTGCGGCGGCAGCGCGCAGACAGGAAATACGACAGCTGGGACTACAAAGGCGGCAGCGGCCGAAACGACTGCGGTGGCAAAGGCAACGGCGGCAGGCGGCGCTGCAACTACAGCTAAAGGAACAACTGCAGCATCTTCCGGATCATCTCAGGCTGGCGGAGCAAAGACAAGCTTAACAGTCTGGGTTCCGGAAAATATTCGGATTGAAGACTGGAAAACAAACAATATGACACAGATTTTGGAAAAGGAAGGTAATCTGGATCTTAAATTTGTTACGCTTCCTTCCGGAAATGATTACAAGACCAAAGTGAATATGGCACTGACTGCAGGAAAAAAAGAAGATCTGCCGGATGTAATCCTCCAGGACTATACCTGTTTCGATGATTCCCAGGTATGGGAATGGGCGCAGGCAAAGACCATCATTCCGCTGACCAAATATTATGATGATCCGAAACTGGCAGAGAATCTGAATACAGCTGAGAAACGCACCGGTGTTAAATACCGCAGTCAGATTACGAGTCCGGATGGCAATATTTACGGGATTGCGACTTTTAATCAGTCATATGGAAATGAATACCCGGATAAAATGTGGTATTCCAAGAGCTGGCTGGAAAAGCTTGGTGCTAAAGAACCCACGACAGCGGATGAATTCTATCAGCTGCTCAAGAAGGTTCATGAGACGGATCTGAACGGAAACGGGAAAGCAGACGAAATCGGTCTGATCGGAACATTCGGGACTAACAATAAGTATGCAGGATGGTTCCCGTACCTTATGAATTCATTTGTATATGCCGGTGATGCACAGTACCGGGTGGTCGACAACGGGAAAGTCGGACTTGCCTATACAACGAACGAATGGAAAGAAGGACTGAAATATATCCGTAAAATGTTCAGTGAAGGCCTGATCGCTCCTGAAACTCTTACGATGGACAAAGAACAGTTTACGACGCTTATGAACAGCGAATCACAGGTGGTATTCTCGCTTGATTATTTCGCTCCTGACATGCTGACGGCCGGTGGACCGAGAGTAACGGAATATCAGTACCTGGCTCCGCTTGCAGGACCGAACGGGAAGAAATACGCAAGTTACCGTCAGTCTACGGCGAATATTTCCTTTATCGTAACAGCTAACTGCAAAAATCCGGAAGCGGCATTTAAGCTTGGTGATCTGATGAGCAGTGAAGAAATCGGAATTACACAGCGCTGGGGTGAAGAAAAGAAAGACTGGGATTATATCAAGAATGTTAAAGACGCAGATTCTTACAAAGCTTCTGTGTCATCCTTCCCGATTTCAATCGTTGCTTATAACGATACTGCTTTCTGGGGCGGGAACGGTGTGAGCAATGGATCCTGGAGACAGACAGGACCGTATGTCAGACAGTACGGAATTGCCTGCGGCGTCGGCATTGATCCGAAAAAAACAGAACAGTATACGATTATCCTGAACGGCGCATGGGATCTTTATCAGCAGGGCAAGTTCAATCCGGAAAAGACAATTGCCAAACTCATTTATACGACGGATGAATCGAACCAGATATCAGAAATTGAAAGCAATCTGAAGACATATGTCAATGAACAGACCGCTGCATACCTGATGGGAAATAAAGATATTGATGCCGACTGGGACAATTTCCAGAAAGAGATCGAGAATATAGGAGCATCGCAATACGTCAAGGTTGAACAGACTGTATATGACCGCATGTACAGCAAATAATGAAACCTGGCGGCGGCTTTAAGAGATCTGGAGCTGCCGCCACTTTTATGCATCAGTATTCAGTAAACGCGCCAGTGGCGCGTTTAACTGAATCACAGGATATAGCTTAGCCACAGTACACGGGGGACAATGGAAATGTCTGTAAATAAACTGAGGAAAGTACTGAAAAGAGACTGGCAGCTGTATTTATTTATGCTGATACCGACAGTTTATATTATTATTTTCAATTATATTCCGATGACCGGCCTTCAGCTGGCATTTCGGAAGTATACGCCTGCAAACGGGATATGGGGAAGTCCATGGGTCGGACTTGCAAATATCAAGAAGTTTTTTAATTCTTATATGTTCTGGCGCGTACTGTCGAATACGTTTATTCTGTCCGTTTACGGACTTGTCTGCATGCAGGTCATCCCAATCGGATTTGCCTTGCTGATCAATGCAATAGAGCTGCCAAGGTTCAAAAAAATTACGCAGACCATTGTCAATCTTCCGCATTTTATATCAACGGTTGTATTGGTAGGCATGCTTATGCAGGTCTTTAACAGCAGGACCGGTCTGTACGGAGTCATCTACGAGGCAATCCATGGTACATACCCGTCGGACTTGTTCGGTGAATTGGGAGCTTTTCGCCATCTGTACATTGCGAGCACTGTCTGGCAGAATTTCGGATGGCAGTCCATTATATATATTGCGGCTCTGGCAGGCGTAGACCCGCAGCTTCATGAAGCTGCTCAGGTCGATGGGGCGACACGGCTTCAGCGGATACGGTTTGTAGACCTGCCGCATATCAAACCGACAATAACAATCCTTTTGATCATGGGTATCGGAAATATCATGTCAGTCGGATTTGAAAAGGCTTTTCTGATGCAGAACAGTCTGAATATCCGGTATTCTGAACTGATTTCAACATATGTCTATCGCATCGGACTCAGCGGAACCGGGAATTCCGACTTCTCATATGCAACTGCAATCGGACTGTTCAATGCTCTGATCAATCTTATCCTGATTCTCAGCGCCAATACAATCTGTAAAAAAGTATCCGATACAAGCCTTTGGTAAAGGAGCCGACTATGACAAATATAAAAACAGAGAAGACGCAGCCGGTAAAAGAAAATGTTATCCGAAAGCACAAGCCTCTCGGAAAGGGAGACCGCGTATTCTATACGGTCGCAACCATCATTGTCCTTTTGCTGACGCTCATTATTCTTCTCCCGATGATCAATGTGGTATCCGCATCTTTCTCTTCTTCCGCATCGGTCAATGCAGGAAAGGTCGTTTTGTTCCCGGTAGAACCGACTCTCAGAAATTATCAGACAATACTCGGATATAAAAGCGTATGGGTAGGCTATCGGAATACCATACTCTATACAGTTGTCGGAACGTTTTTGAATGTTGTTCTGACATTGATGTGTGCGTATCCGCTTTCCCAGAGAAGATTTTCAGGCAGAAAGTTTTTTTCAATTCTGTTTTTCGTTCCGATGATCTTCAGCGGCGGCATGATCCCGGACTATATTCTGATGCGTGATCTGAGGCTTTTGAACACGCCATGGGCAATGATTATTCCGGGCGCAATCAGTATTTACAATATGATCGTGACCCGTACTTTCATACAGAATTCAATTCCGGAGTCCCTTGCAGAGGCTGCTCGGATAGACGGATGTTCTCCGGCAAGGTATTTTTTTGATTTCGTACTTCCGCTCTCAAAGGCGATCATTGCCGTAATTGCCATGTATTACGCGGTGGCACACTGGAATGATTACTTTAATGCCTTTATATACCTGAATAAACGTGATCTTTATCCGCTTCAGCTGTTTCTGCGGGAGATTCTTGTTAACAGTCAGTTCGATGCGAGTGTTATGACGGATCCGGAAGCAGCCAGACAGATGCAGGGTCTGGCACAGACGTTGAAATATGTGGTTATCGTGGTGGCTACGCTGCCTCTGATGTGCATCTATCCGTTTGTCCAGAAGTATTTTGTCAAAGGCGTCATGATAGGTTCAATCAAGGAATGACAATAACAGTGGTGGGAGGTCAGGATGGTTGATATTAGAAGAAGAGCCAGAATGGGATTGCTTCTTATTTCTCCGGAACGGTTCAAAACGCTGGGTGAAGGAACAAAGAGAGGGAGTTATGCCGAAAGGAAAGCAGCAGAAGCTGAATGGATGAAAAAAGAAGCTTCCTCAATTGCTGACGTCACCTTTAGCGGAATCGTATATACAGAAGCAGATGTACGTAAGGCTATAGATCGTTTTACGGCTGAAAAAGTGGATTATGTACTGGCCATATATCTTTCATGGGCCGAGGATTTCGCATGGATAAGGTTTTTAAGGGATATGCCACCATGTCCTGTACTATTCTGTCACCGTGAGAGAGATGTTATTGATCTGCACGATACGCATGACGATGATGAGTTTACGGAATATCTTTGCTGCGGCGGACTGGTGGGTTCTCTTGAGGCGAGCGGCTCCATAAAAAGAACAGAGCGTCCGATGCTGGAAATTTTTGCCGGTACATGGAACAGCATTATGAAACGCGCGGAAATTTTCGGGGATGCCGCGAAGGCACGCACGTTGCTGCGTGACAGTAAGATCGGACTTCTTGCATGTATGAATGAAGTGATGTGGAGCACATACGTCGATCCGTACGATGTTTTCAAACAGGTGGGACCGGAAGTCAGATTCCTTTCGGTCGCTGAACTGGAAGATACCATTCAGAAAATTCCGGATGATGAAGCGGAGAAAGTCCGAGACAGCATTACGGAAAAGTATGAGGTGCTTCCGAATGTTGATGATGAGAAATTCCTTGCATCCATAAAGGCATCCATGGGAATGGAAAGACTTGCGGAAGAAAAAGATCTTGATCTGCTCGTTTTAAATGATATTGATACTGTACTTTTCAGCCATATCGGATTGCGTCCCGGCTTCTGGCCCACATCGCCGGCAGTTCGTACGCTGATTGTTCCGGAAGGAGATATCGGCGGAGGTATCGCGACATATGTTCTGAAACTTCTGAGTGGCGGACATGTTAATTTTATAGAGCCGTTTCACATCGATCTGCCAAATAAATGTTTTGCAGCCGGACATGCAGGTCCCAATGATTATACGGACCCCAGAGGAAAATGCAGGATATCTTCCGATGTCAGATTCGCAAAAACAAAGTGGAAATATGCAGGCGCACCATTTGCATGGTATGTATTTCCGGCAGGAGAAAAGACGATGCTGCACTGTTCGGAACAGACCGGGAAATTCCAGCTGGTCGTTTCAAGAGTGGAAGCATTGCCGACGGAGCATTTTCTGGCCACATATTCACACAGCCTGTTCCGGCCGGTCGGGGAAGACTGCAATGCGCTTTTCTTAAAGCTTCTGAACCAGGGAGTAACACAGCATTATGGAATTGCAGACGGGAACCTGACCGCGGAAATAAAAGATTTGGCCATGATGCTGGGGCTTCCGTATGCAGAAGTCTGAGCTCAGCGTAAACCGGAATATTCCGGAGGGAGCATGAACCATGGATGAACTGATAAAGATCGGAAGCATTGATGGGAAAAAAGATACGCCTTCTGAAAAGTCCAGACTCGGAATAGGATTTGAAAAGCTTGACAGGGATGCCTTTGATCCTTGGAAAGCCTATGATCTGGTATCAGAACTTGGCGTACGCTATGTGAGAATCCAGTCCGGATGGCAGAAGACCGAAAAAACCAAAGGGGTATACGATTTCGGCTGGCTTGATGCAATCGTGGATGAACTTAAGAAACGCGGTATGGAACCGTGGATAGACCTGTGTTACGGGAACAGGCTTTACACGGAATCGGCAGAAAATGTTTTTGGGGCGGTCGGATGTCCTCCGATCTTCACAGGCCGTGAAAAAGAAGCCTGGAACAACTATGTGAGCGAAACGGTCAGACATTTCTCCGGCCGCGTGAAATGGTACGAAATATGGAATGAGCCGGACGGGATCCATTGCTGGAAACATGGAGTAAACCCTCATGAATACGCGGAATTTGCCATTGCAACGGCAAGAACCATCCAAACTGCCGACCCAAAAGCAAAAGCAATCGCAGGAGCATTATGTTCGGTTAATCTGCCATATTTTAAAGATATTTTTGAAGATGGTGTGTGCAGCGAAGCGGATGCGGTTTCCTTCCATCGTTACAGTGCAGATGAGAGGAATGCGGCAGATGAGATAAGGGCGCTCCGTGCGCTTATTGACCAGTATAACCCGCATGTTGCGATTATACAGGGGGAGTCAGGAGCCCAGTCCAGTCCCAGAGGGTGCGGAGCTTTGAAGGGAGGATCCTGGACACCGTTAAAACAGGCCAAGCATCTTCTTCGGAATCGCCTTGTTGATCTGTCGTCGGAAGTGATTTTCACTTCGCATTTTACATCGATTGATATGTTTGAGGCATTAAACGGCAATACCGATGACAAAAAATCTTTCCTTGATTACGGATATTTCGGCGTCATACAGGCGGATTTTGATGAAAACGGAATGGCGACCGGCAACTACCGCCCCAAGTCTGCATATAAGGCACTGCAGCATTTAACTGCATTGTTCCATGGGGATGAGATACATACCGCATTACCGGTAAAAAGAATGACAATGCCGTCTGCCGGAACATTCGGGACGGATGAGAGCGGAAGCAGCGTAATCATGCTGGGCTTTTCTTCCGCACGAGGTACGGCCATGGCATACTGGAATGCCGCAGATCTTATGACGGAAACTTTCGAAGGAACCGTCAGTTTTCAGCTGGCAGGAGAAAAGGAAGCGCCATTGCTGATAAACCTGCTGAGCGGAGATGTTTACAGAATACCGGACGGAATGATAAAGCGGGAAAGCGCGATGATTACAGGACTCATCAATCTTCCTTTATCGGATACGCCATTTATTCTTGCTTTTGGTAAATTTGCGGATTATGAGACTGACCGTATCGGGGCAGAAAAATCATGAATGAAAAACGAAGACTTGTCCTTGATATCGGGGGAAGCTTTATCAAATACGGGATGGCGGACGGCAGCGGCTGTCTGATCGAGGATTCCGTCAGACAAAAAGCAGTGGATCATTCTTCCTGGGAAATTTTTTCCCGGCTGATTGACGGGATAATCCTGGAAATACGCTCAACAGGGACAGTTGAAGAAGCATGCGTTGCCATGCCGGGTCCGTTTGATTTTACCAATGGAGTTTCCCATATGAAACACAAGCTTCCGGCATTATATGGCAAAAGCCTTAAAGAGCCGTTTGAGGAAGAAGGAATGCAGGTCCGGTTCCTTCATGATTCCACTGCATTTATACTCGGTGAATTTTACGACGGGGTGCTGAAGAATACAGTGAGGCCGTGCAGTGTTATGCTCGGAACCGGCCTGGGGTTTTCTTTTATCAGAGACGGTAAAGTATGTGTGAACCATACTGAGACACCTGCATTTTCTCTTTGGCGAGCGCCATATTTATCCGGTATTGCGGAAGATTATGTTTCAACCGGAGCAATTAAAGCCCGGTACGACGGAATAACGGAGGTCAGGGAAATAGCCGAACGCGCCAGAAACGACGATCTGAAAGCAGTCCGGGCATTGAAGGAAACTGCGGACTGCCTGTCAGATATACTGAATCCGGTTTTAAGGGAATTTGAATGCGATACGCTAGCACTGGGCGGACAGATAGCGAAGGCGGCCGATCTTCTGCCGCTTACTCTATCTGTTCCATGGAAGGTCTCCGGCCATCTGAATGACGCAGCCCTGCGTGGAGCCGCGTGGTATGGAAAGCTTGGAAGAGACGCCTGCATTGATATCATACCGGAAATTAATTTCAGTTTAAAAACAAGGGGGTAACATTATGAGCTTTATGTTTCATCCATATCCTTATATCGATCCGGATGCGGTGAATCCGGTTACCTGTCCGCAGAGCGTTCAGGAGGCTCTTGTGTCCGGGCCGCAGGCCATTGCAAAATTTATAGCCGGGAAAATAGAAGAAGGTAAAAAGATCATAGGAATTGATTGTTACGCAGGCGCAGAGACGGAAGCACTCTCAAGGGTTATTCAGCAGTTTTCGCCCGGTACAGAAATTATCGATGCACGCACTTTGGCGAAGAAAGAAGAGGAACTTGACAAGGAACTGCTTCCATATCTTCCCATGGACCGGGAACGTGATCCTGTCCTGCTTTACGGACGCCGCTTTATGAAAGGTTATCCCGGTCTGCAGGATGAGTCAAAAGTAAATGCCCTGAAGATAAAGCTGGGCAGGAGGGATCATCCGGTTATTGTATCCGGGATGGGGGCATTATGTGACGAGCTTTGTTCCATTTACGACCTGAGGATATGGTTTGACATTTCTCCGAGGCAGACGGCCATAAACTTTAAAAACGGAATTGTTCTGAACTATGGTTCTGACCATGCAAAACCGTTTTCGCTTACCATGCGGAGAAATTATTATGTTGATTTTGAAACGGCGCTGAATCAGAGGTGGGAGCTGATCCGTAAAAATGAAATTGATTATTATATTTTTGCAGATGACATTCTCCATGCGAAAATGCTTCCGTATACAGCACTTCTTGACCTGTTCGAAGAACTGAACAAATCTCCGATGAGATGCCGTCCGGTCTATCTTGAAGGTGTATGGGGCGGGTTCTATGTATACGGGAAGAGACATCTTCCGAAGGAAATGAAGAACTGTGCATGGATATTCGATTTGATTCCGATGGAAGTGACTCTTGTTGCAAGTTTCAGTGGGAAAGAATTTGAAGTACCGTTCTATACTTTTGTTCAGGCTATGGGGCCCAGGCTTCTCGGACAGCGTGCATTTGATACATTTCATGGCTATTTCCCAGTCCGTTTTAATTATGATGATACATATCACAGCAACGGAAACATGTCTATACAGTGCCATCCCGATGCAGATTATGCGATGAAAAATTACGGAGAATTCGGCAGGCAGGATGAGAGCTATTATATTTGTGTGACGGCGCAGGATGCAAAAACATATCTGGGATTTAAAGAGAAGGACTCCTGTGAAAAGTTCTTTGCATTGGCCAAAGAGGCTGAGAAGACACATGAACTGATTGATTATGATAAGTATATCAATTCCGTTGTTTCCAGACCGGGTACACAGGTAATGATCCCGGCAGGCACCGTTCATGCGTCGGGCAGAAATCAGGTTATCCTGGAAATCGGCAGTCTGACTGTAGGCTCATATACCTATAAGCTTTACGACTATCAGAGAATTGATCCTCAGACAGGTGTTCAGAGACCCATTCACCTGGCCATGGGCCATGATGTAATTCATCCGGAAAGAACGTCGGAATATGTTAAAGAGAATCTGGTCAATCACGGCGGCATGGTACGTCAGGGAGACGGATGGTGTGAAAAGATTGTCGGAGAGCATGATCTTTTATATTTTTCATTACGGAATCTGATTTTTACATCTTCGATTGAAGATAACACAGACGGAGGATTTCATGTACTGGCTCTCGTTGACGGTGAAAAGGTCCGTGTCGAGTCAATCGTTAATCCCGAGTATCATTTTGATCTTAACATGCTGGACATCGTTGTTGTGCCGGCTACATTTGGACAATATCGGATTATCAATCTCGGAATAGGCGTTGCCGTAATTCATAAAACAATGCTGAAAAATGAATAATGGATAAAAATCGACTGCACTGATTTAAAAACCTGAAACAGGAGTCCGAAGGCCGGACTCCTGTCGCTTGTTAAAGATTGTTTTTATCAGTTACCGGATGGCCCCGGTCAGGGAATAGAAAGTCTTAATGAAGATTTACTTTTAAAACACACGAATCCGGATATTCCCGGGATGTGGGAACCGACAGATGAGTGGGATACAGAATTTTCCAATGACAGGATATGGAGTTAGCATATATCAGAAAAGCGGAGGCAGAGACTTGGAGATCATCGTGTGTGTGAAGCAGGTGCCGGGGACGAACAAGGTGGAGATTGACCCGGTGACGGGGACGCTGAAGCGTGAAGGGGTGGAGAGCAAGATGAACCCGTACGACCTGTTTGCGGTCGAGACGGCGTTAAGGCTCCGGGAGAAGTACGGCGGTCATGTCCATGCGCTCAGCATGGGGCCGGGTCAGGCGAAGGCCGTGCTTCTGGAAGCGGTGTACATGGGAGCTGATGACGGGACGCTTGTGAGTGACCGTGCTTTTGCGGGAGCGGATGTGCTGTCGACTTCGCGTACCATTTCACAGGCGGTAAAGAAGCTTGGGAAGTACGACCTGATCCTCTGCGGGAAGCAGACGACCGACGGGGACACGGCCCAGGTCGGAGCGGAGATGGCGGAGTGGCTCGGGATCCCGCATGCGAACAATGTCATGTCGGTCGGGGACGTGAAGGAAGAGAAGTTTACGGTGAAGGTGAACCTGGATTCCTGCATCACGACGCAGGAGATGCCCCTGCCGTCGCTTCTCTGCATGGATGCGGAGGTAGTGACGCCGCGGCTTCCTTCGTACAGAAGGAAGAAAGGAACGGAGGAAAGCGTGGTGCTGAAGGTTCTGACGCTTTCGGACTTTGAAGACCATGACAAGGCGCACTACGGACTCTCGGGATCGCCGACGCAGGTGGAGAGGATCTTCGAACCGGAGAAAAACGTGAGCCGGGAGAACATCACGGGAAGCGCAGCGGAACAGACGGAGCGGCTGTACGGGATTTTAAAGCAGCGGAAATTCGTCTGACGGGGGAAGAGAGATGGATGTACTGAAGATCAGCCAGGAGAAGGCGACGGAAGAGGCGGCGGAAGCGCTGATAAAGCTCTGTCCGTTCGGAGCAATCGCCTGTAAGGACGGGAAGCTGGAGATCAGTGCCGCCTGCCGGATGTGCAGGATGTGCGTGCGGAAGGGACCGGCGGGGGTCATCACGCTCGAAAGCGTGGAAGACAGCCGCCCGAAGGTGAACAAAGAGGAATGGGAAGGCATAGCGGTTTTTGTGGAGCACCGTGACGGGGAGATCCATAACGTGACGAAGGAACTGCTTGGGAAGGCTCGGGAGCTTACGAAAGTCACAGGGCAGCCGGTGTACGCGCTGATGATCGGGAGCGGGATAAAGGAGTCAGCGGAGAGCCTTCTGAAATACGGAGCGGACAAGGTATTTACCTATGATTATCCGGAACTGAAGGACTGTCTGATGGAACCTTATGCGAACGCGTTCGAGGATTTCATCTGGAGGGAGAAGCCCTCGGCCATCCTTGTGGGGGCGACGAACATCGGGCGTTCGCTCGCACCGAGGGTGGCTGCACGCATGCGCACGGGGCTTACGGCCGACTGCACGAAACTTTTAATGAAGGAGAACACGGATCTGGTGCAGATCCGTCCCGCATTCGGCGGGAACATCATGGCGCAGATCATAACGACGAACAACCGCCCGCAGTTCTGCACGGTGCGTTACAAGATCTTCGAGCAGGCAAAGCCTGTTGAGCATCCGTCGGGAGAGATCGTGCCGATGGAGCTTCCGGAAGAGAAGAGAAGGAGTTCCGTAAAGCTTCTGAAGATCGAAGAGAAGCCGAAGGAGATGGATATCTCGGAAGCAGGCGTGATCGTGGCGGTCGGAAGGGGCCTTAAGAGCCCGGCTGACATCGAGCTGGCGAAGAAACTTGCGGACGCGCTGGGGGCACAGCTCGCCTGTACGAGGCCGATGGTGGAGAAAGGGTGGTTCGATCCGAAGAAGCAGATCGGGCTGTCCGGCAGGACGGTGAACGCGAAGCTGATCGTGACGCTGGGGGTATCGGGGTCGGTGCAGTTCGCGGCAGGCATGCGGAATTCGGAATGCATTGTTTCCGTCAACAGCGATCCGGAAGCGCCGATCTTCAATATCGCGCATTACTGTCTCTGCGGGGATCTGTATGAAATCGTGCCGAAGCTGATCGAAAAGATCAGGGAAGGAGCGGAAAATGCCGTATAACAAAGTAATGGAAGAGGATATCGAAAAGCTCCGCGGGATGGTCGGGAAAGACCGCTTCTTTTCCGGAGAGGACATCAACCGCGATTATGCGCATGACGAACTGGGCGGCATCGAAAGCATGCCCGAGGTGCTGCTCCGCGTGAAAAGCACGGAGGAAGTATCTGAGATCATGAAGTATGCGCATGAACATACCATACCGGTGGTGGTGAGAGGATCGGGGACAGGACTCGTAGGCGGAGCGGTAGCCTTGAAGGGCGGGATCATGATCGAGACCGCGCTGATGAACAGGGTAATTGAGCTGGACGAGGACAACCTGACGCTTACGGTGCAGCCGGGGATGCTTCTGATGGAGCTTGCGGACTATGTCCAGAAACAGGGCTTCTTCTATCCGCCGGATCCTGGCGAGAAGAGCGCGACGATCGGCGGGAACATCAGCACGAACGCGGGCGGGATGCGCGCGGTGAAGTACGGG
>Ga0070399_1002489_pt1 | contig 17488 bp, 13 predicted proteins | sample BioMet4_FD_61217 | JGI IMG/M metagenome (GOLD analysis project Ga0070399, IMG submission 61217) | Microbial communities from bioreactor (seeded with sewage sludge) at LBNL, California, USA - Biofuel metagenome 4 (version 1) | ecosystem: Engineered > Bioreactor > Anaerobic > Unclassified ... | reverse complement strand
TCTGATCGAGCATCCTGTCTACGGCATCTTTTTCTTTCGGTTGTTTTCTGGCCAACATTGTACTCCTCCTATAGAGTATCATTTTTTGTCAGCCATTTACACAGTTTTCTTTACAGGGTCAAAGCTTCTTGATATAAACTGCAATTTCCCTTCAATATTTTTTACCAATTTTTTGTCCACAAACGTTCTCTTATGAATAGCATAGTTGTCAGGTTTACCTGTAATGACTATTTCATCTTTCTGATTATTAAACTTATCTAATGACCATGTCCAACACCCGAGATTTCCTCGAACCTTAGGAGGACGAATTATGACATAGCCATTTTTCAGAAGATTTTCATCATCTTTATAAACTTCATTTTCTTGAAGAACAGTTTTAGCTTTTTCAATATCATAATCAGCAACTGCAATTTTATCCTTTGTTATTGGATTAAAATAAACAGTATATCCCAAATTAGGTCTTGCTCTTAATGTACCTCCTTCACCTCGGGTAGTTATACTATCATTTAAGTAATAGTATCTTCCGCTCTCCTCAAACACATCTCTATATGTTTCTAACTCTCTTGATAAGGTTCCTTTTATTGTACATCCATGCAATATAGTATTCTTTCTGTAAACCAATATAAACTCATGATTCTTCTGTATATCAGTTGTATCATTTTTTGCATTTTGTTTATTTTGTATTAAGGGTCCTAAACAATTTCTCTCACCAAAAACTTCATCTGAAATCTTTCTCAAATTATCAACTTCATTATCATCAATACTTATAAAAATAACTCCGTCATCACTAAGTAGATTTCTTGCAAGAAGCAGTCGTGTATAAATCATAGAACACCAGTCACTGTGGAATCTTCCGTTTGTGTCTGTGTTCTTAAACATACGGTTACCTTCTTCATCAAAAAGGCCTGCATCTTCCTGATATTCTTCAGAATCAGCGGTAAAGTCATCACGATAAATAAAATCATTTCCTGTATTATATGGAGGATCAATATAAATCATTTTTATTTTATTCAGATAACTTTCCTGCAACAATTTAAGAACTTCAAGGTTGTCACCTTCAATATAAAGATTTTGCGTTGTATCCCAGTTTACACTTCCGGTACTGCAATAAGGATTACCTTCGCTGTCTTTTCCCGTAGGCGTGACTTCATCTTCAATTACAGGACGCAAAGTCTTTCTAATGGGAGTATTTGCTTCAACAATGGCAGCTTTCTTTCCAACCCAGGTAAATTCATAGGCTTCGTCACCATCGGCAATATCTTTGCTGAGCATCTGCTTAAGCACGCCAAAGTTGACGGCTTTCTTTAATTTCCCATCTGCGTCTTTTGTTTCTGTAATGCAGTTAGGAAAAAGATTTGCGATTTTGTCTATGTTTTCCATAGTCATATCTGGGGTTTCAAACTTTGGTTTATTCATCTATTCAATCTCCTGTAATTGTTTGCAAAAATTATCTAATAAGTAAGCTGTTTCTTTTTCATCGATTTTAAGGTGAAACATATTTATAATCTTATCTTTGAATTCTATCATGTTTTGTTTACAATTTTCATCGCCATTCAGGACAGATCCCATCTTTCGCGTATCAACCGCACATTCGTGATATTTAGGATTTCCAAATTGAAATGAAGGTACATAAAAATTTGTGTAATCACACTGAACTACCCAAGCAGCTCCCATTTCGTTAAGACATGCCGGAGACTCTAAATATTTATCAGACCAGAGAATAATCATAAAAATATCTCTGTTTATATTTTTTCTCAAATATTCATAAATATTTGAATCAAGAGGTATTTTATGTAACGGATGAGAAGAATAAATCAACTGTTCTTTTTTCAATCCAAGTCCCATAAGAAAAGATTCAATTATATCACCATATTTTTTATCAGAACTGCTATGGCTCAAAAAGATAATAGGATTATCCTCTTCATTTTTGTTTTTTATAACCTTTTTCTTTGTTTCAAAATCATAATTTTCAAGTTCTGCAATGTAATTATTAATTTTATTCATATTACTTTTATGTTCATTTGGCCTCATGATATTTGCTGCTTGCAAAGCAAATTGAAGATTCTCAGAATACCAATCTTGTAATTCATTCAAACAAAATAATAAAACATCTTTATCAGAATCTCTAATTGCCTGCTTTATTGCAAAACACTTTGTAAGAGCTGGAGAATCTTTATCATATGCTTTTATATCTTTTTCGATTCCTTCAATATCGATTTTTAATCTGCCTATTACATCCAAACTCATTTTATCATCCCTTCCAACTTTCTTATTTCCGCGTTAAGTTCCATTTTTACGTTCAGCTGCTTTTCTTTATGAAGCTTGGACTTTAGCTTTTCTATATCTTTTAATATTTTGTCATTGTCAATCTTTGTTTCAATCTGTTCTTCAAGGCTTTCTGTAGATTCGTTTTCTATGCCGATTACAGAACGAACCATGTTTTCCCAAATTATATCATAATTATGGCCATTTAACGTGAGTTCTACTTTATCAATATTCTGCCAGTCATTTTGATGTAGGACAGTCTTAAAGACTGCAAAGCGGACATTGTCTTCATAAGTCAAAGCAAATAAAATATTCCGTTCCAAAAGTTTGCTTAAGTGCTCAATGTTTTTAGGATTATAATTTTTGTTTTTGAGCTTTATTTCCATTATAAAAAAGGCATTTTCGTCTTTACCGGAAAGGTGCAGTGTGTTGTCAGAGATTTCATTGATTATGTAGACCATTGAAATATCTTGGTCAAAAGCTGTTTGTTGAGCCGGTGTAAAATTGAGCAGTCTGTATATTTCTGTCTTCTTTAATCTTTGTAAGACTTCTGTTTCGGCAGGTAAATTATACATCGCGCACCACCAAAAAGCAGATTAATTCAAAATCATCAAGTCCTTTGATTTTAGTGTTAGCAGCAAAAGAAACTTTCTGGCCTTTAAGAAATGCTTCTACATTGCTCTGGTCCTTTACCTGAATAATGGAATCAATTGCTTCGCCCAAAAGCTGTGAGTATTCCTTCATGTTTTTGCCGTCGCGGGTTTCTTTGTTGAATAAGGTGTAAACTTCTTTTATTGGTTCTGATTTTCCTTTGCATAAAAAACGCATACGGTCCAGAAGTTCTTTTGGGCTTAAGTGGTTGCAGATAACTTCGCCGTCGCGGCATATGTAAACCATATAAAAAGGATGCAGTCTGTTCTGGTTATCAATATTTACAGAAGAAGTTCTGTTTTTAAGAACGTAGATTACGCCTTCAGGATTATCTGGAGTTGAAGGAACTACGGCATTCAAGCCAAGAGGAGCGTGTTCAACATCTTCATGTTTTTTTACATAATCAAGAAGGTCCAGGCGGAACTCATTAAGGCCTAAATCCATAATGGAAATTCCGCTTGTCATTTCTTCCATATCGCAGACTTCTTCCTTGAGCTTTTGAAGCTGGGCTTTACGGTATTCCAAATCCTGCTTTTCGTCTTCACTTAAAATATTGTCGTCGCCGGTTGCTGTCATATCAACAATCTTCATGCGTGTTTCGACTTTGCTCTTTAAGTTTATATATTCGTCAAGTGTGATATTAGGCCAGAAGTTTACAAGCTGAATATCTTTGTTTTTTGAACCGATACGGTCAATTCGTCCAAAGCGCTGGATAATGCGGACAGGGTTCCAGTGAATATCGTAATTTATAAGATAGTCGCAGTCCTGCAGGTTCTGACCTTCAGAAATACAGTCTGTTGCAACAAGAACATCTATATTTGCTTTAACATGCGGCATCACGAGTGCCTTGTCTTTTGAAATCGGTGAAAAGCAGGTAAGAATTGTAGAAAGATCGGCACGTTCAAGTTTTGCAGTTGAACGTCCGTTTATTGTTCCGGTAATTACAGCTGTGTCGAGTCCAAAGTTATTTTTTACAAATAGACTTACATTGTCGTAAAGATAAAGGGCAGTATCTGCAAAGGCTGTAAAGATGATAATTTTTTTGTTGCCATCGTTTATAGGATGCTCAATTTTATTTTTGATAAGAGCCAAAAGGTCCTGAAGTTTTGAGTCGTATTCGGGCGTAATGTCTTTTACAAGCAGAATCAGAATATTCAGTTCTTCTTCATCGGCTTCAAGCTGCTTACGCCAGGTAAGATAATCCATGTCTTCAAGATGAATCTTTACAGTCTTTGTTCCAAAACTGAAAAGGTCCGAGTTTGCGTCATCGCCGTCATATTCATCTTCATTGGTGAACTGTTCAAAATCAATTGGATTGCAAGTGCCTTTGTGCTGTTCGTATAAATCAATTGTAGAAAGAGTTTCGCCAATCAAGTCTCTTATTCTTTCCAAAGTCAGATTGAAAGAATAGACAGAGCTTTCCAGACGCTTCATCAGATTGATTGCCATAAGACGGCGGATACCAATTTCGCGGTTTGCCTGGGTAAAGCCGATGTTTACTTTGTTGTCTTCGTAGAGGTCTGCATATTTTTGAATCTTGCTCGGCAAGATGTAATGGCTTGGGCGGTAAATATCAAGGTTCAGTTTTATAAGTTCATTAAAAATCTCGTTGTAGCCTATTGCGCCTTTTAAGTCGGTAAGTCCCGGAGATTTTGAAATAGGTTTTAACCTGTTCGGGAAACTTCCAATACTTGTGGTGTCATAATATTTTTCAATGTGCTTGCGGCTGCGGGCAATTGTTACGCTGTCCAGAACTTCAAAGAAATCAAAGTCCAGCATCTGTAAAAGATTCTGAGTTGTGCGCTCTTCAGGAACATATTTGCTCCAGGTATTAAAAGCTCTCTGTGCATTGCGGAAAATATCATCGATTGATTTTGTTGTATTAAGCTTTTCGTCAATATTTGCAGAGTTTCCTTCATATGCCAGCTGAAGCTGATTTTTAAGATCATTAAAGCGATTGTTTACCGGAGTTGCAGAAAGCATCAGGACTTTTGTCTTTACACCTTTGCGGATAACTTCCTTCATCAAAATTGCATAACGGTTAATCTTTTCATCTTCATCAGGATCAAGATTTCCGCCGTTACGGAAGTTGTGGCTTTCATCAATTACAACAAGGTCGTAAGTGTCCCATCTTAAACGTGCAATGTCAGTTCCGTTAGACATTCCGTGCCTGCGGCCAATATCTGTATGGAAAAGCACTTTGTAATTAAGACGGTCTTCTAGAAGCGGATTGTTTGTGTAATTGTCGCGGTAAGTGTTCCAGTTGTCTGCAAGCTTTTTAGGGCAAAGGACAAGAACGCTTTTGTTACGGCTTTCGTAATATTTGATAACAGCAAGGGCGGTAAAAGTTTTACCAAGACCTACACTGTCAGCCAAGATACAGCCGTTGTATTTTTCAAGTTTATTGATAATGGCAAGAGCAGCATCTTTCTGGAAGTTATAAAGCATGTTCCAGATTTTGCTGTCTTTAAAACCGGTGCCTTCGTTTGGAAGAACGTCTTCAGAAATATCTTCCAGAAAATCATTAAAAATATTATAGAGAGTTACAAAGTAAATATATTCGGGTGAGTTTTCATTGTAGACCGTTGTGATATTTTCAAGAACTTTATCAGTAACATCCTGAAGCTGTTCTTTGTCATTCCAGAGGTTATTAAAAAGGCCGAGATAAGTTTGGCTGTAAGGGGCAGCAAAACGAGTCTTGTAATTTGAAAGATCATTGCCTTTTTCTGTTCCAAGCTCAACTGTTGTAAAATCTTTTATTGGAAAATATGAATAATCGCTTTGGTCATTTCGGACATTTATCATGCCCTGGATTCCGGCTTCTGTGGTATTGGACTTAAAATGAACCTTCTGCTTAATCCATTCTGCGCATTCACGGGCAATAGCCTTCTGGCTCATTTCATTGCGTAAGCGGACTTCAAACTCTGTTCCGTAAAGGCCCTTTTCGCGGGAAAGACGGGGAATATAAAACTCACGCTTAGACTTCTTTGATTTTTCAGTAACAAAGGTAGGAGAAGTAAAAATGAACTGGAGTTCATCAATGCCTTCAAGATTTTCTTGTAATTCTTGAAAAGCATATATGGAAAAGCAGGCAGCAGCAATCTGAAGCTTACTTTTGGACGCAATAGTCTCCTTTAAGTCAGTTGCAAGTGTTAAGTTGATATTGTCTATTTGCTTTACAGCTTCTGCGTCCATTTTTGTACTCTTTTGATAAAATTGGTTTTTTAATTATAGCATAAATTCTCCATTTTTGTTAGTCAGTTTCCGAGTTCATTGTCTTTGAATACCACCAGCGCTGCTTTTGCGATGCCCCCGTTCTTCAAAGCTTCTACACAGTTCCGATTGTTTCATTTTTCTTCTCGGCAAGGAAGCAGGTGTGCGGATTCCTTTTCAAGAACCGTTTTATTCCTTCCTCCGAATCATCCATTCAGCGGCGACATGCCATCCACATAACATATATTTGTTCCATAAAAAAAGCCATACCGCATTTTCAGCAGTATGGCTTTCCGTTATTTTGTTATATTGTTATGTATTTATTACCGTTTCAGGCTGAGTACTGTTTCAAGCAGTGTATCAGCTGTCTGTATAGTCTTTGCGTTTGACTGGAAACCGCGCTGGGTTACGATCATATCGGTGAACTGCTCGGTCAGGTCTACGTTGGACATTTCAAGTGCACCGGCCATCATGCTGCCTCTTCCGGCAACTCCGCTCTCGCCTACTTTTGCAATGCCGCTGTTGTTTGATTCAACATAGGTATTGTTGCCGGCTTTTTCAAGAGCACCCTGGTTGGCAAATGAAGCAAGTGCAATCTGTCCGATTGTGCGGTTGGTACCGTTGCTGTATACGCCGGTGATGATTCCGCTTGAGTCGATCTTGAAGTTGTCAAGATAACCCATGGTGTATCCATCCTGTGCATATGCTTTTGTAGAACTTTTTGATGCAGACTGTGTGATGGTATCACGCTGGCTGCCGATTGTTCCAAGATCGATGTTCAGTGTCTGGCGGTACGGGTTTCCCTGTGCGTCAGGATTTGACTGCGGAACATTGAATGATGCCTGCAGTACGATGTTGCCTGTCTCATTTGATCTGTTGCCTGCTGTATCGGTTACAGACTGCAGTGTTCCTGTGTTGTCAAAGTTTACCAGGAATGTATTCTGTACGCCGTCTGTTGTTCCAAGTCCTACACGTGTCTGTGTCTGGTCTGCGTTTTCCGGATCAATCTGTACGTTTGCCTGCCACTGGTTGGGATTACCAACTACGCGGGTAAATGTTACGGCAAGGTTATGTGTATTGCCAAAGCTGTCGTAGATCTTGAATTCTGTATTCCAGCTGCCTTTTGCGATATCGGCTGCGCTTGCACCCTGGAGGATTTCTGGAGTATTTTTGTCAAGGTTACATGCAAAGTTTACATTTGCGGTTGCCTTTGCAGGATCCTTTGCACCTACCGGGATAGTGATATCTGTTGGTGTTGCAGCTGTGGTAAGTACCATTTCGCCGTTCAGGTCTTTTGCCATCCAGCCCTGTACCCGCAGTCCGTTTGCAGGATTTACGAGTGTACCGTCACGGTCTACACCGAATGCACCGGCACGTGTGTAATAAGTCTGGTCACCGTTCTTTTCGATAAAGAAGCCGTTGCCCTGAATTGCGATATCCGTTGAGATACCTGTAGACTGCAGGTTGCCCTGGGTAAAGACTGTATCGATTGCAGCTGTCGTAACACCGAGTCCTACTTCCTTTGGGTTCACACCGCCGACTTCTGTTGTCGGTTTTGCGGCTCCGGAGAGCTGCTGTGAAATCATATCCTGAAAGTTTACACGGCCTCTTTTAAAACCTGTTGTATTTACATTGGCAATATTGTTGCCGATAACATCCATTCTTGTCTGATGGTTCTGCAGGCCGGAAACACCGGCATAAAGTGATCTCATCATATAGTTACCCTCTACTCTCCGATTTTGTTATTGACCGTAAACGGTGCTGATCTTGTCCATATCGTAGAACATGCCGTTTACTTTTACCTGCGGATGTTCTCCCTGTGTAACGCCCTGTACAACACCTGTTGTAGTGGTATCACCAAGATTCAACTCAACGGTCTTGCCGATTGTGTTGACGGCCTGTGAAGAATTCAGCATCGCAGACATCTTTGTAAATCCGTTGCTCATATTGGTCATCTGCTCAAGTGAAGAGAATTGTGCCATCTGCGCTATGAACTGATTGTTGTCCATAGGGCTTGTCGGGTCCTGATGTGACAGCTGTGTCAGCAAAAGTTTAAGAAAATCGTCCTTGCCCAATTCCCGGCTTGCTGTACGTCCATTTACCGCAAGAGACTTGTTAAAACTGTCAACAGAAAGCTGAGTCTGCAGTTTTTCCGATGCACTCATGGTGGCATTGAATTCCATCATTCACCTCTTATATCTTTACTCAAGCTACAATATTTACCCGGTAATCACCGGTACCAGCTGATGCAGGTGCGGCAGCTGCCGTTACGGCTCCATCAGCTGATGCATAATCGCCGTACAACCGGGAAGAACGGAACTGCATTTCAGCTTCATTCTTCTCATTGCTTCCATAGCCGGAATTGCTGCTCTGCTGTCCTGACCATGAAAGGTCAAACGATGCAGAATCAAATCCGTTCTGTGTAAAAGCTTCTTTCAGGCTGCCGATGCTTTCCTGGAACGCGTTAAATGCTTCACGGGAAGCAACGGTAATATGCCCTGCAATTACTTTATCGGTAAGCTGGAGATTTATCTTAACATTTCCGAGTGATTCCGGATGAAGTACCAGATTGATGTTTCCAACATTGTTGTCTTTAAGCACAATGGAACCGGCACGGACAAATTCTGTACTGTTGTTCTGTATCTGGTTTGCAAGCATTGCCTGAAAGTCCGATCCGGCTGCAGATGCGGTCTGGTCATTCGCTGACAGAATATTCTGCTGAACCTGGTCCGACAGCGTAAGTGTCATCTGGGCTGTATTCTGCCCGTCATACTTTACGCTGGCTGCAAGGTCTGACTTTACAGCGGCTTTTACTTTAGGTGCTTCTTCTTCCGGAACTTTTGTCCGCAGATCGGTTATGTCAAAGGAAATGCTTTTCCCTGTTTTTGCGGATTTTCTGTCGATTTCTGTCTTATCCGATACTTTCAGTTTGCCGGTATCGGCAGAAACTGCTTTAGCTGCAGTCTGCTGCAGAAACAGCGCGGGGTCGTTTACAGAAAGATTCTGGGCTTTTTCGAGCTTTATCTTTTCTGATGCTTCGTTTCCGGGAACATACTTTTCTGCAGCATCGATAAGATTGTCGATGCTGTCTTTTACTCCGGCTTTTCCGTCCGCATTCTTGAGCCAGGAAAGCTGACCGGGCAGAATAAGCTGATCAGAGATCTTCTGTTTGCCGTCAGTCTGAACATTTCTGCCATTCTTTAACGACACAGTAAGCGGCTGTTTGATCTGTTTTACAGTGCTCTGTCTGATTGAAAACTGTATCCGGTTCGGATCAGTATCAGCATAAGAAACCTTTACGGGCATCTTCAGCATCTGTTCTGATGTCTGAAGAATCACTTTTGGAGAAAAACTGATTTCTTTTTTTTCAGCAGTATCTTTCTTTTTTTCAGATCCGGATTTTTCCGGTTTCAATTCAGAAGACTCCGCCTTTGTCTCTTTTGCCGTCTGTTTTTGTTCTGACACTTCTTTTCTGTCAGAAGCAGACGTCTTCAGTTCCGAAGGTTTTTCTTCTGTATTGAGTTCCTTTTTTACCTGATCCAGGAAAGTGCTACTATCATGATTCGAATCCGGTGCCGGACTTTTCTGCAGAGACTTCTGCAGCTGCGGTGCCATATCGAGAATGATATTTGCTGCCTGCATGGGCAATACCTCCAGGTAGTTCTAAACACCGTGGTATTGCCAGTATTGCTTTAGTCCAGGGTTTCCGGTTTGCTGGTCATTTTCCGCTGAATCTGAGCTGCACGATCGGCAGGCATCAGCGATAACCAGTACGCAACCATAGACGTTGTCTTTGCCGCCTTTGCTTCTTCTTCAACCTTGCGCAATACATCGATAACCATCTGGTCATCCATTGCAATAAGGATTGCTACAGCATTCTTAGGCGGCATGCCTTGCAGGTTCTGGGCAATTTGCACGATGTTTACTTCTCTATCATCGTACTTTTTTACCTCATTGTTGAATGTTTTTTCACGTTCATCTTCAGCTTTCTGCTTATCCTGCAGTTCCTGGGCTATCTGCTGGTTCTCTTTTTCCGCTGCGGAGAGGTCTGTATCACGTTTATCGAGTTCTTCCTTGAAAAGATTGAGAGATTCACGCTGTTTATCAAGCCTGTCCTGATCAAGGTCGCCGGTAACAGGTTTTGTGTATGTTGAAGTAACTGATGTCTGGGGCTGTCTGCCGATCAGTTTATAGAAAGGTGCAAACACGGTCTTTACATGTATTACGCCCAGATAATCGAACCATAAAAGTCCGGCAAGTGCAAGTATGATTATAAGAAACAGAAGAACGATTGTCTTACCTAATCCTTTCACGCCATCCCACCTTACGTCCTCTGATTACAGAGGAAATATACACTTTTTGTAATTCTAGCCTATTTTTGCTTAGAATACAAGATTACCTATCAGTTTAATATGGACAGGAGATGTATCTTTTTCCTGCCGTATATCATATTCCACTCCAGCGCCGCAGCTGAATGTTACCAGATTGGAAAAGATGCCGGTATTTATCCTGAACTGAACTACGGAACTGAGAGAAACACTGTCATAATAATCCATGGCAGCGGTATCTCCGGCAATTGTACCGGTACGCTGTATATCCCATGATTCCGCATCTTTGTACTTCAGTTTTCCTTCATATACTCCTGATACAGTGAATCTGTTTGCATACAGAGGCAGCAGAAAGTCTGTGGTACCATTCTGCAGTTCCCGTGAAAACAGCACCAGCGATGCTGTTCCGGAAAGAAAATAGTTCTTTTTGGGGAACAGCTGCAGTGTCGTTGTTTCCGGCAGATTCAGCGTGCAGTCTTCCGGATTGGTCACAGGAATCAGATATGGCAGCCGGAATCCTGCGGTAAAACCGGCATTGTTATAATCATCATTGCGGTTCCGGGTTATATTTTCTGCATACCGGCAGGTGACAAACGGTCCGGCAAATACGCCTCCGTATTCAAAAACACCCGGACCGTTCTTATGAACGGTAGAAAACTGTACCGATGCAGTATTCTGGGCTGTAAACCAGTCATTGTCTTTAAAAGAGTCATCCTTTTTCTCCGCATCATATCCATAGCCCCGGTACAGCTGTGAAAAATTGTTCAGAATGCAGTTTGAATGTGTTCCGACAGGAACGGTCGATGAAAGATTGAGCGTATTGTATGTCTGGAAAAAGCCGGATGTATCAAAAGAAGCAGATCCTGAAGCCGCATATTTGAAAAGGCTTGTTGCCAGACCGCCAGACAGCTGCAGCATAGTTCCATATTTTAATGAATACGGATTTATACCGGCTGAGATTGCGGCAACGGTACCGCCCCATGGATCTGATGTAAACCATGTTGCCCCGGCATATTCAAGAGAAACCGCCTGCATGTCTGTGTCGTACAGATAGTTAAGTCCCAGCGGCAGCAGAACGCCATGCGTATAATATGGAAATGGAGAGAACTTTTTGGCTGGCGGCACACTGTTCTGCACAGCAGAAGAAGATTTTTGTCCGTCTTGTACAGTTTCTGCAGAAAGCTTTTCAAACTCAGTGCTGTCACCGGTAAGAACAATCAGTTTTTTACGGTCATAGAACCGGGCTGAATATACGATATCCGGCATATGCAGACTCTGCGAAAGAGGATATACAGCAGGAGTATATATGCCGCCTGAAATATCTTTTTTCTGCAGGTACCAGGATGCACGGTCTGATTTTCCGTCTGTATATTTTACAGCCAGATATCCAAGACGGGGCATCGTACCCGGTGCAGTCCATGAAAAAGCAAGCAGCATGCCGTTCTGTCCGCCGGTAAATCCGCGCCCGCTTATGCCTGCGACAGAGTGGATTACCATATGGTTATACGGCAGAGAATATATAGTATCTGATGCATCCTGTATGCTGTACAGCCGGATACTCCATGTCATTCCAGTCTTACAGGTGTACGCCAGGCTGCCGTTACCTGCATCAGTCAGGCTGAATGGCGTTGTTCCTGTTTCAAACGGAACGGTATATGCAGGCGTCCGGCTGCAGGAAACGCTGTGTTTTTTTTCTGTCACACGGTAGATAACAATCTGCGCATTCTGTGAACTTGTTCTGACGGCAGCAAGATACAGCATGCCATCCCCGTCGCGTACAAAACATGCATCCCGCAATCCTTTTTCAGAAAGAGTATAGAGCTTTCTGTTTTCCATGCAGTATATCTTTACCCGGTTTCTAACGGCCGCCGAGTTTTCTGTATAACTTAATGCAAGATACTTTCCGTCCGAAGAAAAAGCACATCTTGATACACCGTTCAGAGTACAAATCTTTTCAGGTTTTTCTGCCGTACCTGAAGAACAGTCCATATGCCACACGCTGTAATCGGAACTGTCGATCCATGCAGCCCCCTTTCCCTGCTCTGAAATATAAGATGTTACCGAAACAGTACGGCCTTTCTGTCTGGCATCTGTAACCGTCTCAGGGAGAAAAGCAAAGCAGTTTGAACCGTCTGCCGGATCAGGGCGCACGTCCGGCACCGGTATTGAATCATAAAAGGCCCTCCAGGCATCATCCAGATTTATTCCGTATACCTGCTGGAATATGCCCGCATAGAATTTTCTCTTTATCCCTGCGGCTTTTCTGTCCTCTGAAGACATCTTTGAACCGTTAATCAGTGTACGCCAGAATATGCTGAATTTTTCGCTGCCGTATGTTTTCCGGATATAAGAAAAGAATGCTCCTCCAAAGATATACGGCAGCTCACCGGATGGATATATGTCGCGCGCTCCTGTGATATTCTGCCATGCAGGAAATCTGTCCTCAATCTTTGCCTGCTTTACCACATGCATGCTGTATTCATCATTCATGCGGCCTTCTCCGTCATCGCTTTCCAGCGATACGGCAGCACCTTCTGCAAGTGAAGATGGCGCATTTAAGATTTCGCCGGTCAGCAGGTCGCCGAATATGCCGCTTATACGACGGAGTGCCTTATTCTTCATGTTTATGGTAACGGCATGTACCATCTCATGATACAGTACGGTGAGTATAGTCTCCGAATACACGGCAAGTTCCTGATCTGGAACGGTATCATAGAGCACGATTCTGCTGTACGGCAGATAAGTATAATAGGCATTCAGTTCGTCATTGACAGGAGTTATAACAACAGGCAGATGCAGCCACGGTTCTTCCCCCATGATGTCACAGATGTGTGTAAACATGGTGTCGATACGGCCGGCAACAAGCTCTGCTGTTGCAGCAGATTCCTCCGGGTAAATGATATCAAAATACTGTGTTCTGAGTACCTTCTTGTTTGTTGTCCCGGCCATTACGCCGCCGGCAGAAACAGAAAACATACAGAGGATAACTGCCGCTGTACAGAAGAACCTGCGTATCATATCAGTCCGGCAATTGCAGCGCCAAGTGTTATATCGTTATCACGCGCTATCAGTTCATAATACAGTCCGCGTTCCCTGATAAGTGTCTGGTCAAGATAGCCTTCTACGCGGGATTTGATCCGGTATGTCTTATGGAACGTAGTCCCGTTGCAGAGAATACAGACTGGCTGAGAAGCATCTGTACCTTTACCGCTCTGTATGACACCCGCAGTAAGCATTGCTGCAGTATACCGGGCAGAGCGTTCCATCACTGCATCGAGCACACGGAACATTACATCATATTCTTCTGCAGAAGCGCATTCCGCACATACTGCTCCAAGCACCGACGTTGTGCTGTAGGGGGCATGCAGAAATGCATCCACCTCTATCAGGGTAAGTTCTTTTACGGCGAGCAGTCTGCTGCATACAGCACTGCTGAACAGCTGTTCCTGAGCTGCAGTATGCAGAACTTCAAGGCTTACACGGCCAAGGTATGCGCCGGAACACTGTTTTTCCATAAGGAATGTACCGGGTGTTACCGTACCGGCATCCACAGCTTTATCAAAATCAGAACGGATGACATGTCCGAATTTGCCGGCTTCGCAGACAACTATCTGTTCGGGAAAATCACGGCGGCCTTCTATAGCAGGCTGAATATATGCAGTATTCAGGCCGGTTCCAAGAATCAGGCCCATATATGATGAATACCGGCATCCCGGATCAGGACATGCCGCGCCGGCAAGAAGAGCTGCTACAGTATCATTGAGCAGTGTAATACGCCGGGGCTTTTTCCATCCGTGGGCAACAAGCGCAGCACTGAGCTCTTTGCCGATATGACTGCCGACAACCTCAGGTGCTTTTACTTCTTTTGAGAAAGAAATCAGCACGCCGTCACCGTCATCTGTAATAGTCATCGGATATGAAAAGCAGAAGCCGATTGAATCAGCCGCACCTTTGAGATGTTCAAGGTTCTCTGCAATCTGGTCAAAGAATGCTTTCCGGCTCAGTTCATGGTCAACACCCGGCATTACGGTCTTTTCAAGCGAACTGATCTGCACAGCTCCTTCTTTATCAAATGTTACCAGACAGGAACGGAAATTGGTACCGCCTGCATCAATCACGATAACACTCTTGCCGGTAATACGTTTTTCCGGCGGATTGCACCAGGTGCGAATCATATCCTCATCAGCTTTTTTGCCGCTGATTCCCTGATTCATGTCGTACAAAAGAGCGTCAACTACTGTATTGATATCAAGATGCCGGTCAAAACCATGACGGGCAAAAAAAGCACTGACAGATCTGTTCATAGTATTACCCCAATATTTTATATATAGCCCTATTGTTGCACAAAAAGCAATAGAATGCTAGATTTAGCCCTGCATGTCAGTTGATTTACAAGACCTTAAGAACGAACTTAATCCAGAACAATTTAAAGCCGTAACAACCGTAGATGGCCCTATTCTCATCATAGCAGGAGCAGGCAGCGGAAAAACGCGTGTAATCACGTTCCGCATTGCACACATGCTTGATATCGGCATTCCTCAGAGCCAGATACTTGCACTGACTTTTACCAATAAAGCCGCACGTGAAATGGAAGAACGTATCAAACAGCTTACCGGAAAAAAGCTGCAGAATCTTACAGTATCGACATTCCATGCTTTTGGAGTGCGCATTCTGCGGCAGAATATCGAGCAGCTTGGCTGGCGTGAAAACTTTTCCATTTACGATGAAACAGACCGTTCTTCCCTTATCAAGGAAACCGGCAGAGAGCTGAAATTCACTGCAGATGCGCTTGATGTCTATAAAATAGGGAATCTTTTTTCCAATATAAAGACAGGCCGCAAGAACTGGGAAAGCGCCAACGATATGTACCGCCAGCTCTACGAAGGATATCAGGAAGGCCTTAAACTGTACAATGCCGTAGATTTTGATGACCTTATCACGCTCCCCATAAAACTGTTCCATGAGCATCCGGATATCCTCGCCGCTTATAGAGAACGGTATAAATACATCATGGTGGATGAGTTCCAGGATACCAGTCATCAGCAGTATGAGATGATGCATCTGCTTGCAGGCACAAATGTTGCAGTTGTCGGCGACGATGACCAGTCAATATACAGCTGGCGCGGTGCCGATTATCAGAACATCGTGCAGTTTGAAAAAGACTTCCCTAACGTACAGGAAATAAGGCTCGAACAGAACTACCGTTCAACGGAAACGATTCTCGCTGCAGCAAACGGTGTCATATCACATAATACAAACCGCAAGGAAAAACATCTGTGGAGCGGCAACGGCAACGGCAAACCGATAGAGATATTCATGCCCGAAAACGAAACTGCTGAAGCTGATTTCATAGCGGAATCAATTCAGGGAATCGCCATGGAAGAAAAACTCAAGTATGACCAGTTCGGCGTTCTTATGCGGGCAAACACACAGAGCCGTCCGCTTGAAGAGGCTTTTCTCGAAGCGAACATTCCCTATACAATGAGCGGCGGCACCAGTTTCTTTGAACGCAAAGAGATAAAAGATGTCATCAGCTATCTCCGTGTCATTGCAAACCATGATGATGATGTAAACCTGCTGCGTATCATCAATACACCCCGGCGCGGCATCGGACGTTCACTGCTTGAACAGATCAATACCGCCGCACGTGCAATGAAAAGCTCTCTGTGGACGGCCATCGATGCTCTTCTCAAAGCAGAAAACAGTCCGCTTTCCGAAAAAACAAAAGTAGATCTGAATCATTCACTGCCATCATTGAAAACAACAATTCCATGCTGAGCGGTAAAAACCTTTCACAGAAAGTGCGTGCCATGGTTGATGATATCGGATACTGGGATTACCTTGTAGGCGAATACCAGAAAAACGAAAAGGCTGCACGGTTTAAATACCTCAATATCGAGAATCTGATTCATTCCATAGAGATATGGGAAAAGAATCCTGACAATTATGATGCCACCCTGTTCACCTATCTGAACAGGATTACACTGCTGAGCCGTGATGATCTTGATGATGACAACGACAAAGGCAAAGTAAATCTCATGACTATCCATGCTTCAAAAGGTCTCGAGTTCCCTGTCGTTTTTATTGCCGGTGCGGAAGAAGGTCTTATTCCCCATGCAAGAGCCATCGAAGACAATCCTGAAAACATCGAAGAGGAACGCAGGCTGTTCTATGTAGCCATTACCCGTGCCCGCGACAAGCTGATCATCTCTTCCTGCCGTAAAAGGCGACATCTGCAGGCTACAGTAGACTGTACACCATCACGCTTTCTGGATGAAATACCGGCCAATCTTGTTGAATACCACGAACCGTCAAAAGAGCTTGAAGCGACTGATGCACTTGCCTATCTTGATCAGATGAAAAAAAAGCTCACCGTTCCCGGCTTTGAGAGCTGATTTTTTATTTTAAATATAGTATACTTATATTATGTGTAAAAAGCTGTGTGCGCTTTTTATTTCTTTGATTCTTCTCACTCTTTCAGCCTGCTCAAACGCTACCAGCGGTGTCATTGAGTCTGATTCTGCATACAGATCGGTCAAATCAACATCGGGCACGACAGCCGAAGGCAACTATACTATTGAACTTGGAGAAGGATCAGACAGCGGTGTTATCCGCAAGACACTTTCTTTTGGACTTACCGAAGAAGACGGCACACACTACGCATTTTCTATTATCAAGAACACCAGTGACAACAAAATCTCATATCAGATGATGATTGCAGCCGGCAGTACTTCTGCAATTGCCGAAGAAACATACTCTTCCTATTCCGTTGTCAGTACTGCTGATAAAAAGACAGACTTTGCCCTTTCAGATATCAGCATATCATCTGATTCAAAACCTGATTCAAGCGGCTACTACTACCTTTGCGCTCTGGGCACACTCAGCAGCAGCGATTTTGCAAAGATGAAAAATCTTACCGGACTTACGGTAACAATGAAAGGGAACAGCAGCGTATCGTTCACTGTTCCCTATGCATTCATCTACGGCCTGACAGCCTACCTGTAAGTTTTACACTCTGTATTTGATTTTTT